>Ga0207654_10000021_pt1 | contig 165620 bp, 135 predicted proteins | sample KBSC64metaG_FD_184355 | JGI IMG/M metagenome (GOLD analysis project Ga0207654, IMG submission 184355) | Corn rhizosphere microbial communities from Kellogg Biological Station, Michigan, USA - KBS C6-4 metaG (SPAdes) (version 2) | ecosystem: Host-associated > Plants > Roots > Rhizosphere >... | reverse complement strand
CAGCGGCGAACGAATTCGCATCTTCGGCAGACACAATCCCAATCACTTCGACAGGCAGCCCATTCAGATGAATCGTCCGGCCTACGACGTGCGCATCAGCTCCGAAAACCGTCCTCCAGAATGTCTCCGTCAGCACCACCACCTGCGCCGTCGCTCCCCGCCTGCACTCGCCTTCCGTAAAAAACCGGCCCATCAATGGCCGGTCGACCCCGAACACATGAAAGTAGTTGCAGGTCACCAGCACCGTGCTCAGGCGACGCTGCTCCTGTTCCAAAACCGTGGACGAGATCTGCCAGGCCGCCACATCGTCCAGCACGTGCGACTGCTTATGAATCGCCTCGTAATCCTCCGTTGTAAAGCTGGAGAATTGACCTGATCCCGAAAACCACCCCTCATATCGCGGATAAACCTGCTGAAAGCTGCCCGGATCCTTGCGCGTGGGCGATGTCAGGAACAGCGCGTTCAGCATCGTGAACACGCCCGCATTCAACCCGATACCCAGCGTCAGAGCCAGAACGGCCATCACCGACAGCAACGGCGCCCGTCGCGCCGAGCGCAAACTGTAAAGAAGGTCCTGCCGGCTGATCCACATCAGGGCCACTCCAATCAAAGAAACTGGCGCTCCAGAATCCCAGAGATTCTCACCTCTGGCAAGCACACCATTTATCCTGAAGACGCACCAACTCCAGTTTTATTAAGGAACATCATGGCTGAGATAGCCGTTGAGGCCACGCAAACACCCGCGCAAATCCCCGACCTCCATGTCGCCGTGCTCGGCGCCGGAAAAATGGGGGGCATACTGCTTCAAGCCTTCCTCAAGCAAAACCTCTTCGCTGCCGAGAACGTCCATGCCACCGTCGCGCACGCGGAGAAAGCCATCTCCCGCGCCGCGCAATGGGGCGTCGATGTCGGCACCGACAACCTTGCCGCAGCCCGCCAGGCCGACTTTATCCTCCTTGGCGTCAAGCCCTTTCAGGTTCCCGACCTCGTCGCGGAGATCAAGCCGGCCCTCACGCCCGACAAGACCATCGTTTCGTTTGCGGCATCGGTGAAGACCCGCGCCATCGAGGACGCCGCCGGAATGGAGATCGGTGTCATTCGCGCCATGCCCAACACGCCGTCGGCCCTCGGCGCTGGCGTAGCCGGCCTCTGCCGCGGACGCTTCGTCAAACCTGAGCAGATGGAACTGGCCCAGCGCATCTTCGAGACCGTCGGCCGCTCTGTCATCGTCGATGAGAAGCACATGGATGCCGTGACCGGCCTCTCGGCTTCCGGTCCGGCGTACGTGTACATCATCATTGAGGCACTGGCGGAAGCCGGCGTGAAAGTGGGCCTGCCTCGCGACACCGCCACGCAGCTCGCCGCGCAAACCGTCTTCGGTGCCGGCAAGATGGTGCTCGAGACCGGGTATCACCCCGCGCTGCTCAAAGACGAAGTGACGACACCTGCCGGCTGCACCATTGACGGAATCCTCGAACTCGAAGAAGGCGGCCTTCGCGTTACGTTAATCAAAGCCGTAATGCGCGCGACCCAAAGAGCCAAAGAACTAGCTGCCGGCTAAGCCTCACAACAACATTCTGGGTGCCCCAGGTCTCGATTCTGAGACCTGGGATCCAAATCCCGCTCCAACTGCTAATCTTCCTCTTTGTTGATCCAACGCCCAACCTGGCTTCCCTCCTACATCCCCGAACTACAGGGATTGCGAGGCATCGCCGTTCTCGCTGTCGTGTTCTACCACTGCCATCCGCGGTTTGAACACACCCTCCTCTACAAGGCATCGCTCTGGGGATGGGCGGGCGTCAATCTCTTCTTCGTGCTCTCCGGATTCCTGATCACGTCGATACTGCTGGAATCGCGCACGCAGCCGCAATACTTTCGCAACTTCTATGCACGGCGGGCTCTGCGCATCTGGCCCGTCTACGTCCTTGTCCTGATTGTCTGCTATCTCAACGCGCCGTGGTTCGTCGGACTGCCAGTGTTTGAGGCGTTCCGCACCGCGCCCTGGTGGATTTACATTCTCTTTCTGCAGAATCTCTTTCACATCACGCTGCCGCCTGCCATCGGCCCCACGTGGTCGCTCGCTATTGAGGAGCAGTACTACTTCCTCTGGGCTCCCGTCGTCCGCGTCCTCCGCGCACCCTGGATGCTCGCCACTCTGCTCGTCAGCTTCCTCATCGCCGCCCCGCTCTTCCGCATGTGCCACTTCGCATGGATCACGCCCACCCACACGCTGACGCACATCGACGGCATCGTCATGGGCAGCCTGATTGCTGTTGGGCTCTACACGCTCCCACTCAGCCGCCGCGCATGGTTGTGGATCGGGTACGCGGCCATGCCGGTCGGGTTTATCAGTGCTGGAACGATCGCCGGTGGCACAGCCTTTCTGGATTCGGCACTCACGACTCTGTTTGGTGGTGCGGTACTTGCGTCGATTGCTTCAACGGGTTTTCGCGGCGCCGTACACTCCTCGCTTCGTCGCGGCCCCCTCGCCTACTACGGCAAGATCAGCTATGGCCTCTACATGACCCACATCGGAACGTTCGTCTACTTCGGCTGGGTAGACGCTCGCCTCAACCCGTACGGAATCCCCGGAAACCTCGCCATCATCGCCTTCCGCCTCGGGGCGTGCACGCTCGTCGCCACCCTTCTCTGGTACGGCTTCGAGTCCCGCATCCTGCGCCTGAAACGCCACTTCCAGAGCCCCGCGAAAGAACAGCAAAAGCAGCAGACGTTCTCTCTCTAGAACTCCGGATTTCCTGCTATTTCAAGAGCATCCCGCCTGCAAGCACGGCATCTCAACCCTCCATGTGACATCAATCACCCCGGCTTTAACATTCCGCTGCTAGCCTGAACGTGTCAGAAGACTTCCCCTACGAGGTGCCCCCAAATGACCGCGAAATCCGCGACGGCAGAAACCACCCGGAAAGACTCCATCCAAACCGATAACACCAAGGGCCCCCTCTCTCCGGATCAGTTGCGGAAGATGGACGCCTACTTCCGCGCCGCTAACTACCTGTCAGTCGGCCAGATCTATCTCAAAGACAATCCCCTTCTCGAGCGTCCACTCACACTGGATGACGTGAAGCCGCGTCTGCTCGGCCACTGGGGCACGACGCCAGGTCTCAACTTCCTCTATGTGCAATGGAACCGGCTCATCAAAGAACGCCACCTCGACATGATCTACATCATTGGTCCAGGACACGGCGGTCCCAGCCTGGTGGCGAACACATACCTGGAAGGTTCCTACTCTGAGATCTACCCCCACATCGAGCAGAATCGCGATGGCATCAAGCGCCTCTTCCGCCAGTTCAGCTGGCCCTACGGAATCCCAAGTCACGTTGCGCCCGAGACACCCGGCTCTATCCACGAAGGCGGCGAGCTTGGCTACTCGCTCGTACATGCGTACGGGGCAGCCTTCGACAATCCCAATCTGATCGTCGCGTGTGTCGTCGGCGATGGCGAAGCCGAAACCGGGCCGCTCGCAACAAGCTGGCACTCGAACAAGTTTCTCAATCCGGCTACTGACGGAGCCGTTCTGCCCATTCTGCATCTCAACGGCTACAAGATCGCCAACCCTACGGTGCTCGCGCGCATACCGCACGCGGAACTCGAAGACCTAATGCGCGGGTATGGCTACGAGCCTTACACGCTCGAGGGCGACGACCCGCTGACGATGCAACAAAAGGGTGCTGAGATCTTCGACCGCATCTTCGATCGCATCGCCGAAATCCAGAAAGCTGCGCGTGAGGGCAAATCGACTGCGCGGCCGACATGGCCCATGCTCATCATGCGCACGCCGAAGGGCTGGACCGGTCCGAAGGAAGTCGATGGCAAACCTGTCGAGAACACCTGGCGTGCACACCAGGTTCCCTTCAGCGAACTCCGCGAGAAACCCGACCACCTTCGTCTGCTCGAAGACTGGATGCGCAGTTACAAACCGGAAGAGCTCTTCGACGAGCACGGCGCGCTCCGCCCCGAACTGGCAGATATCGCTCCCAAGGGTCGGCTCCGCCTGGGCATGAATGCGCACGCAAACGGAGGTCTCCTCTGGCAGCCGCTCCGCATTCCGAGCTTCCGCGACTTCGCGGTCAAGGTCGAAAAGCCTGGCGCTACCATCGCCGAATCCACTCGCATTCTTGGAAAGCTCTTACAAGCGGTGATGCAGGCCAATCAGGATACGAAGAATTTCCGCGTCTTCGGTCCCGACGAAACCGCCAGCAACCGCATCGGCGACGTGATCAACGGAACCGGCAAGACTTGGATGTCCGAGACCCTGCCCGTCGACGTCGATCTTTCACCCACAGGGCGCGTCATGGAGATCCTCAGCGAGCACATGTGCCAGGGCTGGCTCGAGGGCTACCTGCTGACCGGCCGCCATGGCTTCTTCAGTTGCTACGAGGCCTTCATTCACATCGTGGACTCGATGGTGAACCAGCACGCGAAGTGGCTGAAGGTCACACGCGGCATTCCGTGGCGCAAGCCCATCGCGTCGTTGAATTATCTGCTGAGTTCCCTTGTATGGCGCCAGGATCACAATGGCTTTTCGCACCAGGACCCCGGTTTCATCGATCACCTCGTCAACAAGAAAGCTGACGTCGTCCGCATCTATCTCCCACCCGACGCCAACACGCTTCTCTCTGTCGCCGACCACTGCCTCCGCAGCCGCCACTACATCAACCTCATCGTCGCCGGAAAGCAGCCTGCACCGCAGTGGCTCACTATGGATGAAGCGGTCGCGCACTGCACTACCGGACTCGGCATCTGGAAGTGGGCTTCAAATGATAGTGGCGATCCTGAAGTCGTCATCGCCTGCTGTGGCGACGTACCCACGATGGAGGCCCTCGCAGCCGTCTCGCTCCTCCGCGAGCAGGCCCCTGATCTCCGGGTGCGTGTGGTCAACATTGTTGACCTCATGACGCTCCAGCCGCAATCAGAACATCCCCACGGGCTCTCTGACGACGAATACGACGCGATCTTCCCGCCCAAAGTCCCGACCATTTTCGCCTTCCACGGATACCCGTGGGGAATTCACCGCCTCACCTATCGCCGCCACAACCACGACAATCTGCACGTGCGCGGCTATAAGGAAGAAGGCACAACGACAACCCCGTTCGATATGTGCGTGCTCAACAACATTGACCGCTTCCAGCTCACACTCGACGCAATCAGCCGTGTCAAGCGCCTCGCGCCAAAGCTCGACGATGCGCGCCAATGGTACTCCGAACAGATCCAGCGCCACCGGCTGTACGTATCGGAACACGGCGAAGACCTGCCCGAGATTCAGCAGTGGCAATGGCAGCCGGACAAAACGAACTAGAAGGAGATTTGTAACAAGGGCACGGCTTCAGCCGGGCCAATGAGCTATCAACAACAAAGTGGGGTGCCCTATCCAAGCCAAGATTCTGTGGCTTGGGTGGGAAACGATAATTCGAAAGTTCTGTAGCAACGGCACGACTTCAGTCGTGCCATAGATGAAACAAAAAAAGACAGGGCTTCAGCCCCTGCAAAAACCAGCACGAGGTACGCTCTCAATGTCGTCTTTGCCGATTTTGGTCTTAAACAGTGGTTCCTCCTCCATCAAGTTTGCAATGTACGAAGCCGTCGACGGCCAGCGAAACAAAATCTTCGAAGGTGCCGTCGACGGCATCGCCACCGACAACGGCAAGTTCTGGATCAAAGATGCCGATGGCAAAAAGCTCACCGACGAAACTCCAGACCTGCCCAACCGCTCTGTTGCTTTTAAACTCGTTGCTCAATCGGTCCTCTCCGGAAGATTCCCAGCCCCCAAAGCCATCGGCCATCGCACCGTCTCCGGCAGCCCTACGGTTCTTGAGAATCAACTCATCACTCCCGAGTTGATTGATGACCTCGACAAATACGCTGATCTCGCGCCGCTGCACACACCCATCGCCGTCTACATCATGCGCGAAGCTCTCAAGCTCTTTCCGGGTATTCCCAACTTCGCGGTGCTCGACACCTACTACCATCGCACCATGCCCGAAGTCGCCAAGCGCATGCCCATCTCCGACGACTACGTCGACATGGGCGTTCGCCGCTACGGCTATCACGGCATATCGTACGAGTCGATCATCTACCAGCTCCAGCCCAACATCCCAGAGAAGTTGATCGTCGCGCACCTCGGCAACGGCGCATCCATCACTGCGATCCGCAACGGCCAATGCCTCGATACGTCCATGGGACTCACTCCGAGCGGCGGCATCATCAGCGCCTCGCGCACCGGCGACATCGATCCTGGCGTCGTCATCTTCATCCTCAAGCAGATTGCGAAATCCGAACCCGACACCCACAAAGCCGCCGACAAACTCGAGACCGTCATCAGCAAGAAGTCCGGCCTCGTCGGCATGAGCGGCGTCTCCAACGACATGCGCGACCTGCGCGAAGCCATCAAGCAGGGCAACGAACACGCGCGCCTCGCCGTCGACAAGTTCACCTCCACCATTGCCAAGTGGATCGGCAGCTTCTACGCCGAACTCAACGGCCTCGACATGCTCGTCTTCACCGGCGGCATCGGCGAAAACGACATTGCCTCACGCGCCGAAATCTGCGCCAACCTCGAAGCGCTCGGCATCGTCATCGATCCGACGCGCAACAATGTCCGCGGCGAAGCCACCATCTCCGCCGAGAACTCCCGCGTCACCGTCCGCGTAATCCCACCCGCCGAAGACCTGATGATCGTCAATCACGTCATCCGCCTGCTCGGCCAATAGCTCGAAACTCCTCGCGAACAGCATCATCGTTCGCGAGGAGACGTTCTCTGTTCCCTGATCCCTGCAGAAGCTACACTAGCTTCCATGCGCCCCGCGCTCTTTCTCGCCGCCCTCGCCATCGCACTCCCCGCCTCCGCCCAGTTCACGATGCAGACCTCCAACACCACCGCCGACCTGCGCGGCATCCACAATGCCGGCAACGGAGTGGCGTGGGCATCCGGCACGCAGGGCACGGTCCTGCGCACGGAAGACGGCGGATATGTCTGGCAGTCCTGCTCCATGCCGCCGGGTGCAGAGAAGCTCGACTTCCGCGGTATTCAGGCCTTTGATGCAAATACCGCGATCGTCATGTCCTCCGGCCCCGGCAACCAGTCGCGCCTCTACAAAACCACCGACGTCTGCCACACGTGGAAACTCCTCTTCACCAATCCCGACAAGGACGGATTCTGGGATGCCATCGAGGTGCTGAATCCAGATAGGTTCCTGATCCTCGGTGACCCGGTGGATGGAGAATTTTCGCTTTTCAGTTCGACGGACGGAGGAGTTCATTGGGATAAAATCCGCGACCATCTCGGCCTTAAAAGCAACGGCGGCGAAGCTGTTTTCGCAGCAAGTAATTCATCGTTGATTGCGCTCGGAAAGGACACGAACTTTTCGGGAACGATGGCTTTCGCTTCAGGTGGCCCATCCGGCGCACGTGTGTTCCTGGAATGCCCCACGTGCAGTGCCGGGAGGTATATAGCCCATACAGTTCCATCTCCGAAAGGGGAATCCGCGGGAGTCTTCTCGATCGCCAACCATGAGCCTGATCTCTTGGTCGCGGTTGGTGGCGATTATGCAAAACCCGACGACACGACTGGAACGGCAGCCTTCTCGATTAGTCGGGGTTGGACATGGACAGCCGCTACCACCTCGCCCCACGGCTATCGCTCCTCAGTCGCCTACGACGCTTCCACCAAAACTTGGATCACCGTGGGCCCCAACGGCACCGACATCTCCACCGACGATGGCCGCAACTGGCGTCCCCTCCACCCCAACCCCGCTCTGCACGAGACAGAAGACGCCGACCGCAATTGGAACGCCCTTTCGCTCCCCTACGTTGTAGGCCCAAAAGGCCGCATCGGCAAGCTGGATCCAGCCGCGCTGAAACCTTAGGACTGCTGCTAAAAATCGAGGTAAAAATGAAGGCCTGAGCCCAGGAACTGGTGCACGCTCAGGGATAACTGATCTCTGACCCCTGATCTCTGATCCCTGCCCGCGCGCTAGCGCGTCGTCGAAACGCCCTTCTGCCGCGACAAGATGTATCCCTGCCGCCGGTTCTTTGACGCGCCATCGATCTGCTTCCAGAACGCGATGAAGTAGTCCACGGCCGAGATGCTCGATACCAGCACGGTAAAGTAGATCGCAGCAATCGCCAGCCACTGCACCGGGATCACCAGTACGCCAAACTGCCACTGGAACCAGCGGTGCGCCAGGATGGCCGATACCACCGACACGATCTGCACGACGGTTTTAAGTTTCCCAAGATCGCTCGCCTGAATCGTGAATCCCTCAGCCGATGCAATCGACCGCAGCCCGGAAATCAAGAACTCACGCGCGATGATGACCACTACGATCCAGACCTTCACCACCTGTGGGACGTAGGCCACCAACTCAATCAGCGCAGCCGTAACCAGAATTTTGTCGGCAATGGGATCGAGCAGCATCCCCATCGTCGTGATCTGCGCCCGCTTGCGCGCCAGGTACCCGTCCAGACCGTCCGTGATCGAGGCCAGCACGAACAAGACCGCGGCCGCAATCTCCTGCTCTCCATTGGGCCCACGCCACAGGAAGTATGGCGACAGAATCCAGAGGAAGAGCGGGATCATCGCAATCCTGCTCAACGTGATGGAGTTAGGGAGATTCACGTCTCTACTCTAGGTCTTTCAGATCATTCTTCGCGCACACCGGCAGCACCTTTTCGAACCGCCGTAACCGCTGGCGTACTCGATACCCGGGAAGCGGCATCACTACAACTATAGACCGCTTGCATCAGCGCCTCAAACCAGCACTCAATGAATTCCTCGCCGTGTCCCGGACTCAGGCTCTAGATGTGCTTCGACTTAGAAGGTGCCTCGAGGTTAGGTTCCAGCAACAGGCCGGCTCAGCTCAACTTTGACGCCAGCACATCCAGAAACGGCTCCTGGCTCTTCAGGATGGCCTGCCTCGCCCTGGCCACAGAGAACCAGGCCCCCCGGTCCACTTCGGGAATTTCCACCTTCTTCCCCGATCGAGGCGGCCACTCAATCTCGCAGGAATTGCTGACCAGCTGCGCCGGGTCGCAATCGCCTTCAAACGCCCAGGCAATCACAACCTTCCCGCTGGTCTGCCGTATCGTACCCAGGTCAATAAACTCACCCGCAGCGAGAAACCCGGTCTCCTCTGCGAACTCCCGCCTTGCGGCGTCCAGCGGCTCTTCCCCATCCACGTACTCGCCTTTGGGAACCGTCCATGCTCCCGAATCCTTGCCCGACCAGAACGGTCCTCCCGGGTGCACCAGGAACACCTCCAGTTCACTGCCCGTCCTCCTGAACATCAGCAGTCCCGCACTTCTTTTCGCCATGGCAGCCAGTATATGTGCCGTCGTTTAAGATGAGGTGCAATGCTCGTCATCGATGCACAGCTGACCGCTGGAGAAGTGCTGCGAGCCTTCCATCATGACGAGCCCTTTCTCTTTCTCGGCGCCGCGTTCAATACCGTCACGATCATCCTGGTGGGCCTCTGCGTTATTCGCCGCAAAGCCGACAGCCTCCTGCTTTCACTCGCCTGGTTTGCTCACCTTTACGGTGTTCGTCTTTGGATCAATTCAGAACTCTTGTATTTGTCTGTCCCACCAAGCGAGTTCTTTCACCGTATCAGTGCCGCAGTCGATTATCTTGTTCCCGTTCCTGCTTTCATCTTCTTCCACTTCGCGGGATTCCTGGGCAAAGCCGGCCGCATCATTACTCCGATCTTTGTCGCGCTCTTCTGCGGTCTTTCTGCCGGGTCTCTCCTCTTTGGAACTCATCCGATGTTCCGGTACATCAACAACAGTGTGATTGCGGTCGCCCTGGTTGCAGTAGCGCTCTACTGGTCCAAGCGAATGGTGCACGATCGCGATTCCCGCATCATCGGTGTCGGATTACTGTGCTTTGTGCTTCCGTCGATCTCTGACAATGTCTACCGTCCTTCGCACATCGAACCCTACGGCTTCGCTGTCCTGCTTGCATGCCTTGGCTACGTCGCAGCGCGCCGTACGCTTCAGCGTGACCGCGAGTACAGCGAACTTCAGCAGGAACTCGATCTTGCCCGGCGCATGCAGCTTTCCATTCTGCCGTCGTTCTTCCCGGAGTCTCAGTCATTCCGGGTGGCAGCGAAGTATGTGCCCAGGACCTCCGTTGCCGGCGATCTCTATGACTTCCTCGTTGCCGACGACAAACAGGCCGGACTCCTCATCGCCGACGTTTCCGGACACGGCGTCCCCGCAGCGCTGATCGCGTCGATGGTAAAAATGGCAGCGACATCACAGCGTGCACAGGCTGCAGATCCCGCCGCGGTGCTGCGTGGGATGAATGCCGCGCTGTGCGGCAACACGCAGGGCCAGTACGTCACAGCCGCTTACGTCTACCTCGACGCCGAATCGAAGATCCTGCACTACTCTGCCGCAGGCCACCCTGCGATGCTTCTCCTGCGCAAGGGGGGTGTCACGGAAGTCGCCGAGAATGGAATGCTTCTCGCCGCTGTCGACACCGCAACTTACGAGAGCAAGTCGCTGCCGCTGCAGGCTGGAGACCGCCTGCTGCTCTACACCGACGGGATCGTGGAAGCACGAAACGAAACCGGTCAGCTCTTTGGCGAAGAATCCCTCTCAACCGCGCTCAGCGCTTCAAAACACCTCAATCCGGCTGAAGCTGTCGATCATATTCTCAGCACCGTCCAGCGCTGGGCAAAGTCGCAGGACGATGACCTCACTGTCCTCATCTGCGACTTCCTCGGTTCACCGTCAGCGATTGCCGCAGATTGAAAAACGGGCCGCCCGAGGCGGCCCATTTTCAAACTAATCGACCAAACAGCTAAGCGTAAATACCCCTTTGCTTGATCGTGAACGCCACGCGATCGATCGCCAACATGTAGGCCGCGATCCGGTTGTTCACATTGTGTGCCTCGGCATACCGGACAACGTCGTCAAAGCTGTCGTGCAAAATCTGCTCCAGTTGCTCGTTGACGATTGCTTCTTTCCAGAAGTAGCCCTGCCTGTCTTGCACCCATTCGAAATAGCTCGCCGTCACGCCGCCCGCATTTGCCAGAATATCCGGCACCACGAATACTCGCTTTTCGGCAAGAATCTCATCGGCGACCGCTGTGGTCGGCCCATTCGCGCCCTCAACCACCACCTTGGCCTTGATCTTCTCCGCGTTACGGCTCGTGATTACGTTCTCCGTCGCCGCAGGAATAAGAATTTCGCAATCCGACACGATAAGTTCTTCGCTCGGCATCGCTTCCGCGCCGCGGAAACCAAGCAGCGTTGCATTGCGGTACTTGTACTCGATCAGTGAGTGGATATCAATTCCATTCGGATTCGACAATCCACCGTCTTTTTCTGCAATGCCGACAATCTTGTATCCGTGCTCCATCATCAGGCGGGCTGCATTCGAACCCACATTGCCGAATCCCTGGATAATCACGCGGCAGCCATCGACGGGCATATTCAGATAGCGCAGGCTCTCGTCGCAAACGATCATCACGCCTCGGCCGGTGGCTTCCGTCCGCCCGCGCGAACCACCGATGTTCAGCGGCTTGCCTGTCACCACGCTGGTGACCGTACGGCCCATATGCATGGAGTAGGTATCCATGATCCACGCCATGGTCTGCTCGTTCGTGTTCACGTCGGGAGCAGGAACATCTTTCTCGGGTCCGATGAAGTCGACGATCTCCGCTGTATACCGCCGGGTCAGCCGCTCCAACTCTCCCTGGCTCATCTTCTTCGGATCGCAGATCACCCCGCCCTTGGCGCCGCCGAAGGGAATATTTACAACCGCGCACTTCCACGTCATCCACGCCGCCAGCGCGCGAACTTCGTCCAGCGTCACATCCGGTGAATAACGAATGCCGCCCTTCGCAGGACCGCGTGCGATGTTGTGCTGAACCCGGAACCCGGTAAAAATCTCGATCCGGCCGTCATCCATGGCTACCGGAAAATGAACAATAATTTCGCGCGTCGGTGTGCGCAGCAGCTTCCAAAGCCCATCATCAAGATTCAGCTTGCGTGCTGCGAAATCAAACCGCGCGCTTTGCGCCTCCCAGGGATTGATCTCCTGGTCTAAAGACATCGTGGGTGTTGCTGGTGCCATAGCTTCTCCAATTCTTACCCCGTTGTAAAGCCATGTAATGGACGCAACGGGTCTATCCCGGTCACCCGGAAGGCTTTCTTTTGTCGCTACAGGTGGCTCCTGATGCGCGTCCGGGCGCGAAAACTGCCGGCCTTTGCCCAAACCTTTGTGAGTCTAGGCCTACAACATGGGGTCGTCAAGCCGCAGTGAACCACGATGGGAACCTCCGTACCAAGCTGAATCCGAGCGCTTTTCCCAGATCGGTGTAAGTGCCAGATTGGGTCAGCCAGGACGGAAAAATCGCCATCAAACCGCGACGTCCCATCTCATTTCCGGTGATTCTCTGGGTACCGGAGATTTTTCTTAACCGCATCCGACACTTTGATGTAATTCCATGACGTTAAGATGGTTATTGCCCTACAACGTTGGTAACCATGCGCGCCGAGGAACGGACAATCCTCTCAAGAAGCCTGGGCTACACTCAACCTGAGTCCCATGCCGCTCTCCAGACCAGCTTGCTCAGTTGCGGTTGCCGCAGATACCGTCTTCCCTACCGTCCCTGGAGAATCAATGGCGCGTGCTGACAAGATTGTGCTCATCGACGATGACCGGGTAGTTGGGGAAATCGTCTCGGGGCTGGCCTCCGCCATGGGCCTCCACTGTGCCGTAACCAGGACGCCGGACGAATTCTTCCGCCACATCGGTGCTGAGACCGGCGTGATTCTCCTTGATCTCGTCATGCCCGAAATGGATGGCATCGAGATCCTCCGTCTCCTCGGCGAACGCAACTGCAAAGCCCGCATCATCTTGATGAGCGGCATCAATATCCGCGTCATTGAAACAGCCAAAAAGCTGGCTCAGTCTCTTGGCCTGACCGTCGTCGGTCACCTGCAAAAACCGTTTCCCATCCCTCAGCTCCAGCAAATGCTCACGGAACACCTCACCTCAGAGAAGCCAGTGGCCGCCGAAAAAGAAGAGGCGATCGCCATTCCCGACGAGGACATCTTCCGGGCCCTCGAGCGCAAGGAGTTCGTGCTCTACTACCAGCCGCAGATCAATATCTCCAGCGGCATCGTAACCGGCGTCGAAGCGCTTTCCCGCTGGAACCATCCCGAACTGGGTCTGGTCTTTCCAGATAACTTCATTGCGCGCATCGAGAGCCTCGGGCTCATGGACAACTTCTGCTGGGCCACCGCCGAGCGAGCCCTGGACGAAGTCAAGCAATTCTCAATCATCAACGGGCACCTTCCTCGGCTTGCAATCAACGTTTCGGTCAGCTCTCTGCGTGATCTCAAGTTCCCCGACATCTTCATGAACCTGGCGCGGAAATACGACTTTCCCGCGGAACGCATCGTCCTTGAGATCACCGAGTCTGGCCTCATGGAGTTCTCCCTTGCGCTCGACGTGCTGACTCGCTTGCGCATGCGCAACTTCCAGCTTTCAATCGACGACTTCGGCACTGGGTACTCGATGATGAAGCAGCTTCAAAACGTGCCCGCCATCGAATTGAAGATTGATAAGACCTTCGTGCAGCACATGCACGACAACCACGCCGATCTTGTGATGGTCGAAAAGATCATCGAGATGGGCCATGAGTTGGAAATGGAAGTGATCGCCGAGGGCGTTGAGACCGATGAGCAGCTCGCGATGCTTCGTGAACGCGGCTGCGATGGCGTTCAGGGCTACCTCTTCAGCCGTGCGCTCCCCCCCGATGAACTCATGAAGTGGCTGCAAAACTACCGCGCCCTGAAACTGCCGTAGACAAATTTCAACCCAGTTCGCCTGCTGCCTGGCCGTTCCGACGGAACCGGGCTAAATCAGCGGGAAACGGTAAGGTTCCCGGGATCCAGGGCGACCTCGTAGTATCCCGCCGGGTTTCTTGGGATCATCGCCCCATTTTGTTTCAACGTCCTCAAGTTTGTAGTGACTCGCACGAACTTGCCCGTAGGAAAATGATTAGGCAGAGTCCACGAAATCATCACTCCATTCCTCGTCACGGTCTTAGTGCCGTTGCTCGCCGCCTGTTGCCCAATCCAATAAGCTCCGACGTTCACCACGCTGTCGATCCAAACGTCCTTTTTCGATTTCGCGTGGTTGATGCTCGCAATCAGGTCATCGACATTCACCCAATCGTACCCATCATCAAGAGAGTGAAACGAGAAGATCTGCCAACGTCCATGCTGCTCCGCCAAATCGATCATTTGCTTGAATACAAATACGCCGTCGCCCGTCTTCGCCACGTAAGCATTCAGAAAGAACGGATCGGCCCCGCCGTTTACGCCGATTTGCCCCTGTATCGTCCCCCGGTTCAAAAAGAATCTGGTCTTTGCAACAGGTACGTATCCCCGATCTCCAAAAGGCGATGCTGTAGTCCACACGTCTTCAAGCCCGTACCTCTCTTTTAAATAGTTAGTGCACTCGTCATACTCCGCAGCGACGCTGCCGGACCACGTTACCCCCGGACCGCAGGTGCCATCCGAGTGACAATGGTGGACTGTGTGGTTTCCTAGCTCATGGCCATCCTTCACCGCCTGCGCCCATGTCGCAGGATCGTGCTCGCTCCTGCAGATGAGATAGAACGTCATTCGCGTGTTCGTTGCCTGGAGCTTCGGATAATCTCTGATCTGCTGGATGAACCCATCATCATACGAGTAAGTGAGAGCGCTCTTGAAACCAGCCCATTTCAGAACCTGAAACGCATCCTTTGATCCTGAGTCTCGTACGAAAACATCCGGCACGGGCGTATCGCTGACTGATTCGTGGCTGGGGTCGATGAAGTACTCCGCGGTTGCCATTTTGCTCGCTGTATCGTCCTTGATCGCGATGGCTTTCAGCGTGATATTCGTATTCACCGTGATGGGTCCGCCGTAAATGCGCGAAGACGCGGTCGGCTCTGTCCCATCTGTCGTGTAGTAAACAAGGGCCTGAGGAATTGCTGGTGAGATTCGCACGGTCTGAGGCAGAGAATACCTGCCGGGAGCGACACTGAACTCCGGCGCTGCTGCGGAATCCGGCTGAATGGATGGCCCGAACCTCGCTCCGTTGCGGATACCTCCGCACCCGGAGAGAGCGAGCACCAACACACCAAGGCTAGCAAATCGGTGTACTTGCATGGATTTTGACCTGTGCGGTTCATGCTAGAGGCGCTGGCCAGCCTGTAAAGGTCGAACATCACATCTGCGCAACCCGGACCTTCGAGCCAGGTGATCGGCCGAACTGCGAATCCCCGAATGGAATGAGGCGTTCGACAGCGCTTTTTCCGGCATGATTTTAGAGGCTTTGCAACGTCGCCGCTCACGACACGCATTCCTGCTCGACTCAGTGATATTGGCCTTGACCCAGCTCATCGTCGGCGGAGCCGCCGGCGGCCAAACGAAACCCGACCTCCCGCAGTTCGACGCTGTCTCGATCAGGCCCACCCCATCCGCCGACGACAAGATCCTCGTTCAGACATCACCGGACAGTCTGTCGTTTCACGGCGCCCCGATACGCACCGTTATAGAAACCGCTTTCGGCATCGACGACAAGCACCTCGCCGGTGCCCCCGCCTGGACAAACACGACTCGCTTCAATATTGAAGCCAAGGTCTCGCCGGAAGACGCGCCGAGGTTCGACAAGCTGACGAGCGCGGAACGCAACGCTATGCTCATCCCGATGCTCGCGGAGCGCTTCAATCTGAAGTTTCATCATGAAACGCGGGAGCTGCCCATCTATGCACTCGTCGTCGCGAAAGGCGGGCCCAGGCTCACAAGGGGCGAACCCGACAATCCCGGCGCCCCCAAATCCCCAGAACCGCACGGGGACGAGGATCTTTCAAAGGAGCACCACTGGGTTTTAACGATCCCCGGTCGAATTGAAGCCGACAGTATTCCCATGGGGATACTCGCCGACCAGCTCACGCGCCTCAACGCAGTCGGCCGTCCCGTGATCGATAAAACCGCGGTCACCGGCAACTATAACTTTGCGCTTCGCTGGACCGCCGACAACCTTCCATTTGCCATCCTGCACGGCGCGGGTAGTCTGGACGCGGCAACAGCAAGAATGATAACGAACCTTCATCGCTGTTCACCGCAATCCAGGAGCAGCTCGGACTCAAGCTGGAGTCGCGAAAAGAACGCTCCGATGTAATCGTCATCGACCACATCGATCTCCCCTCGCCAAACTGACAGTGCGTCGTTCTATTTCGCTTTCTTCGTCTGCAGAGCCCGATCGATCGCCAGTTGGGGAGCATCCGGAGAAGTGAGCCCTCTTACCAGTTCGCCGTTCACAAACAACGCCGGCGTGAAATCCAGCCCCATGCCGCGAGCCTCTCTCATAGACTGGCGGACAGGTGTTTCGTCTTGCTTCTTCATACAGGCGATCAACACCGGCTTAATAACCTCGTGCCCCTGCCCTGCATCACTCGCCATGCGATCCAGAACGGAGAAGCTCCTGCCGAGATTCCGATCCGCACCCGAGACTTCCTGACCATGAGTGTGAACATAATCAACGAACTTCCAATACGCATTCCCATCTTGTTGTGCCAGGCATCCGGCGTCGACGGCCGCATGCATGGCCCACGGGTGAATCTCGGTCAACGGATTGTCCTTGTAGATGAACCGAACCTTATTTCCGTATCTTTTGGTCACTTCCGACATCAGCATCTCGTGCATGTGCGCGCAAACAGGGCACTCCAGATCGTCAAAATTGATCACCGTCACCTGCGCGCTCGGATTGCCGCGAATGGGCCGCCCCTGCGTGCTAATCGAGAGGGCCGGATTATGATCCAGATCGAAGTTGTCCAGCCTGGCAAGCGACTTATTGTCTTTTGAGATCAGTAAATCAAGATTGGTGGACTTGCCGCCCTGAGAAAGAACCACCTTCAGGGCATCGTAGCCGGTAAACTGGCTCGGCATTCGCGACGCAATTTTGATATCGCAAATGGTTGGAACATCGAACCTCAGACGAATCATCAGTTCCACAGCGCGCGACACGTCAGGCGATGTCGTGGTCTGCGCAGAGACCAATTGAATACCCAGCAGTCCGATTCCGATCCAAGCCAAGCTTCGAACCCAGTTCATCCTTGAGCCTCTCCTGCACACATGATGTTGTCTCATTGTGGCATGAAGCGCGTTGAACGGGATCTCATGCAAATGCAAAGAGTGAACCGCATCTACGATGGTCCCTCGCCTTGCGGCAGAGCATCTATTACCGCGACCGCTCCACAATGTTGACGTTCGTCATGGCGCAATATGAAAGCAGAGACACGCGTATCTGAATCAATCCTCGCGCAGAGCCACATTCGGTTCTGTCGATGCGGCTCGATGAGCCGGGACAAAACTCGCGAGGAGGGCCGCAGCACTCAGAGTGCACACAACCGCAACCACAATTTGACTGTCCCAGGAACCTACACCGAAGAGCATTGCGCGAAGAAACGCAGTCAGCCCGAACGAGCAGAGCAATCCACCCGCCAGCCCGGCGATAACTGATCTCGCGGCCTGACCAAGAATAAGCCCGTAAACCGCCGGGCGCGGCGCACCCACCGCAATGCGAACTCCGATCTCCCGTGTACGCTGGCTGACCGAATATGAGATCACGCTATACAGTCCCACGGTTCCCAGCATGAGTGCCAGTACCGCATACCCGGCAACTATCCATGCCGCCGAACGATGCAGGTAGACCGCTTCGGAGCTGTTGATTCGCGCCGCCATTGTCTCTTCCTCGTTTGCGATCAACGAAGGGTCCATCTGATGAACGGCCTTAACCATGGCTGTGAGAAGCGATTTCGGCGCTTGAGAAGCGCGGATGGTGACGTAGAAATCTCCGATTGGCATCTGGTTGAACGGGCTATACACAGCTGGGATAGCGCGCAAGTCTAAGGCGCCGTCCTTGATGTCATCAATGACTCCGACCACCTCGACCGGATGCTCGGGGTCAAATGCGCTGACTATTTGCTTCCCCACTGCATCTTCGCCAGGAAACAACTCCTTCGCCAGCGTCCGATTGACCACGGCACATCGCTCTCTTGAGGCGTCGTCAGTTTCGGTGAATGTGCGACCGGCAATGAGCCGTGCGCCCAGCATTTCGAAATATCCGACGCTCACGATTTCATCCATCGGTTCCGGGCCAAGTCCGACCACTGGCCTTCCGACGGCACGATAATGCGCCATTGTCCGCTTGAAACCTTCGCCGCTCGCTATCAAAGGTTCCGCTGACACTGCCGCTTCAGTGACGCTCGGAAGCGCCAATATCTTCGCAATCACCTGCCGCTCGAGTTGGATGTTGGCCGGGTCTCTCCACTTCCGCGCACCCTGTTCTGCAACGTGGATTACGGCGAGCCGCTCTGCCCCATGGATGCCCACGTCAACGTGCAGCAGAAGGTAGAAGCTTTTGGTGAGCAATCCCGCACCGACCAGAAGCACGACAGTTATGGCAAGCTCGACTGCCACAAGGTTTGTGCCCAGCCTGCTCCATGCGGTACTTGCAGCGCCGCGGCTGCCCATGGTGAACCTTTCGCGTAAACCAGTGGAGAAGAAGGGCAGCATTGGACCCGCCGAAAATAGAATGCCACCGATCGCCGAAGCCACGATCGCAAAAGCAAGCCCGCGACCACCCAAATGGATGTTCTCGAGATAGGGCATCCTATCCAACAGATTAGGCGTGGTCTGTTCTGCGAAGACCATAAGCAATAGCTTCGCCAGTCCGAGTCCGAGGCCCAATCCGAGTGCAGCCAGTGCAAAGCCCTCAGCTGCAAACTGCCGCAAAAGCCGAAAAAGAGATGCTCCAAGCGCCATACAAACTGCGAACTCGCGCTTGCGTTTTTCAGCTCGCAGCAGCAACAAACTTACGACGTTTACAAATCCAATCAGGCACAGAAGCCCAACTCCGCTTAGCAGAGCCATGAGCGTTGGGCGCACCTGTCCGAAAATTGCATCTGTAAGTTGCAGCAGAGTTGCGGACCTGTCCCGGCTGAACTGCGGGTACTCCGCTGCGATGTCGCGCGCGATTACACTCACATCTTGGTAGGCCGCTTCTGGAGAAACTCCATTTCGCAACCGTGCAACGCCATAGAAAGGGAAACAGTCACGAAGCTGCTCACAGTAGCCGTGAAGCGTTGTCCAGAACTCAGCACGGCCTACGGGAGCAAAATGAAAGCCGCGTGGCAAGACCCCGACAATCGTATAAGTCTCGCTCTCTAGCTTCACTGTCCGTCCCAGCACTCGTGGATCACCTCCGAATCGGTTCTTCCAGGCGGCGTAGCTCATAATCGTCGTCCGCGATGCGCTTGGTCGATCTTCTCCCGCGAAGAAGTCACGCCCCAACGCGGGTTCAACTCCGAGTGTGCGAAAAAAGCCATCGCTGACCAAGGCTGCCGCGACTTCTTCGGGCCCGTCCGGATTGTTCAGGATGTCGCGCTCAGGCCGGTACACATCGACCGAAGTAAACACATGATTCCGCTGTTTCCAGGTGCGATAGTCGAAGTCCGACAAATGAAAACGGTCACCGACGGGGTTATGCTCGAACAGCGCCACCAGCCGCGCAGGTTCGCGGTAGGGCAGAGGCTTCACCAGGGCCGCGTCCACAAATGCGCTGATCGCAGTTGCAGATCCAAGGCCGAGTGCGAGCACGATGATCGCCGTCAACGTGAATGCAGGTACCCGGTTGAGCCTTCGTAAACAGTAGCGCAGTTCATTGAGCATATGGACAAACAACTACACACCCAAGGTTCTTCCTACCGGGGATTGATCATCGCCCACCGTAACATACCAGGGCTTTGCTCAACTCCACGGGTTTTCTGTCACCTCGAGCTCGAATTCCGATCATTCTTCCGCGTTCCCCACTCGTTCGTGACCTTGTCCTTTTCTTATCCTCTGGTTTAGCTTGAGCAGGTATCCCCCTTCATCCGGGAGGTGATCCCGTTGAATATCCGTCTCCACATCGGAAACAGATCGCTGCACCTCTGGCTTCTTGTCCTTTTGGTGCCCGGGATGCCCGCATGCATGGTCGAGCAAGCGTCTCCGCTGCAACCCTCACGTCCGGTGACCAACGAAAGTGCCGAGCGCGTCTTGCGCGCGCAATGGCGCAACCTTTTCGACACGCAATCCTTCGCGGAGCTGGACTCTATCGCAGATCGGCTCCGGAGTCAGCGACTCCGTTTTCAAGGCGGTGGCTGGCAGCTCCATGTTCTCTACACAATCCTCAGCGACGTACCGAAGACATCGGATACTGATGCGGCATGGAACGCGCAGATCGCTGCCCTGCAACGGTGGATCGCTCTCATTCCTTCCTCTCCAACTCCGCGCATCGCGCTCGCAGACACGTACCTCAATTACGCATGGAAGGCGCGGGGCAGTGACTTCGCTGACAACGTGCCACCAGAAGCCTGGAAGCTCTACGCTCAAAGAATCCGAGAAGCTCTCAGAGCTCTGCATAATGCGGAGCAGCTGGGACGCAACGATCCTGAGTGGTACAACGCAATGCTTTCAGCCACTACGGCGGAGAATTGGGACAGCACCAAAACCCAAGCGATCGTCGAACAGTCCTTGACCAAGGAGCCCGGCTACTTCTACATCCTGCGAGTACAAGCCAACCATCTTTTACCGAAGTGGTACGGCGAGCCCGGCGATACGGAGCGGTTTGTTGCGAAAACCGCCGATCAAATCGGCGGCATCGATGGCGACGCAACCTACTTCTTCGTTGCAGAATTTCTCTTATCGGATGGGGAGAAGTGCGCTCCATGTATACCGCCCACCCTCTCCTGGCAACGCATTCGTAGAGGCTACGCTGCCATTGAACATCTCTACGGAACGAACAACTTCGAAAAAAACGCGTATGCGTTGATGGCCGTGCTTGCCAAGGATCGCGACACGGCTCGCCAGGCCTTCGAAATCATTGGAGACAAATGGAATCCGGATGTGTGGGAAACAAGAAGGCGCTTCGAGAGTGCCCGCATGTTCCATTTCTCAAACCGGTGCCCCTGACGCGTCCCAGATCCGCCCAATAACCAGCAGCTACACTTATGTTGTGAAGCCCTCATCCAGTTCCATCCAGCCCAGTCGCAAGGACTTCATCGCTCTGGCGAAGAAGCACACCCTCGTCCCCGTCTGCCACACGCTCACCGCCGACCTGGAAACCCCGGTCTCGGCCTTCTTGCGGGCGGCTTGGCAGGAACGTGAGTGCTTTTTGCTGGAATCTGTAGAAAACGGCGAACAGGTGGGCCGCTACACCTTTATCGGGATCAATCCCTACAAGCGCATCGTCTCCCGGGGCCGCCAAATCGACATCACGGAGGGCGGCAAGACGGCCCGGATCGACGGCGATATCTTCCACGTTCTTCGGGACGCCCTCAGTGGCCACAAACCTGCTCGTATCGCCGGCCTTCCCCCGTTCACCGCCGGCGCAGTGGGCTTCTTCGCATATGACGCCGTCCGGCAGATTGAGCGGTTGCCCAATCACAGCAAGGACGAGCTCGGAGTTCCCGACGCCTGCCTCCTGTTCTTCGACGAGGTCTTAGCTTTCGACCATGTCCGCAAGCAGATCTGGATGGTCGCTACCGCCGACGTGACCCTCATCAGCCCCGACGCCGCATACGACAATGCCGTGAAGAGGCTCGCCGCGCTCGAGAAGCGCCTCGCCCGGCCGCTGCCCAAGATCCCGGCTGTGCGGTCAGGCAAGCCAGTCGAGGTAAAACGACGCACCAGCAAAAAGGATTACTGCGCCGCCGTTGAGCGCACCAAGCAGTACATTGCCGCCGGCGACATATTCCAGGCCGTCCTCTCCCAGCGCCTCGATATCGCCACCGGCATGGATCCTTTTCAGATCTACCGTTCCCTTCGCACGGTCAATCCCAGCCCCTACATGTATTTCCTGCGCTTTACTCCCGACGGTCCCCTCGGTTCAGAAAAGAAAGGTTCCAAAAAACCGCGGACCATCGAACTCGCCGGCTCCTCGCCTGAACTCCTCGTCCGTGTCCACGATAGCAGGGTGGAATACCGTCCAATCGCCGGAACTCGTCCCCGCGGCGTCAACGAGGAAGAGGACCTGCGCCTCGAAGAGGAAATGATGCACGACGAGAAGGAGCGTGCCGAACACGTCATGCTTGTCGACCTGGGCCGCAACGACGTGGGTCGCGTCAGCGATTTCGGCTCCGTCAAGGTAGAACGCCTGATGTTCGTCGAGCGCTATAGCCACGTGATGCACATCGTCAGCACCATCGAAGGCAAGCTCCGCCCCGACCTCACCGCGGTCGACGCCCTCCGGGCCTGCTTCCCTGCCGGAACGCTCTCCGGAGCTCCCAAGGTCCGCGCCATGGAAATTATCGAAGAGCTCGAGCCATCGCGACGGGGCACATACGGAGGAGCTGTTCTTTATGCTGACTTCTCCGGGAACCTTGACTCCTGCATCGCGATTCGTTCCCTCCTCACCACCGGAGGAAAAGGCTACGTACAAGCCGGAGCGGGCATTGTCGCTGACTCCGTCCCGGAACTTGAACACCAGGAATCCCTGAACAAAGCCCAGGCCGTCATCCGTGCCATCGAACGCGCCCGCGAGCTATAACCCGAACGAACCGCCGCTATCTCCTCGATTTGTGGCTCGATGACCGTGTTTGCGCATCTATGCCTAGACACGCGCAGCCGGAGACACCCGTCCGGCTCCGACAAAGAGTCACTGGATGCCCGAGATCAAACAAGAAGAAATCGAAGAACAGAAATCGTCCTCCGAGGGCCTGCAAAAAGACCTCCAGCGTCCCTCCGCCGAAGACATTTACGAACAAGTTGCGGAGAACGCTCGCCAGGAACTCGAACGTCCCAGCATTGCCCTCGCTCTCTCCGGATTCGGGGCTGGCGCCTTCATGGGACTCTCTGCGCTCGGCACCGCGATTGCTCTCTCACTCGTCAGCGACTCACCGCATGCGCGCCTGGTCTCGCGCATGTTCTATCCACTCGGGTTTATCGCTGTCATCATTGGGCGTTCCCAGCTTTTCACTGAGAACACGCTCTACCCCGTCGCCCTCGTACTCAAAGAAAAACGCCAATTCTGGAACACCATGCGGCTCTGGGCCGTGGTTCTGCCTGCAAATGTTCTCGGCGCGTTTGCCTTCGCAATCTTGGCCACCCACACCTCAGCCATTGAACCGTCTTTCGTCAGCACCATGTCCGAACTCGGCGCCAAAGCGATCGCACACCCAGCCTCCACCGTCTTCTGGTCAGGAGTCATCGCCGGCTGGATGATCGCTCTCGCCGCCTGGCTTGTCTCCGCCTCTCACTCCATCACCGGATCCGTCATGGTCATCTGGATGCTCACCTACGTCGTCGGTCTCGGCGACTTCGCGCATTGCATCGCCAGCTCCTGCGAGATCATGACAACAGTTCTCTCGCATCACGCTCCCTGGCTCGCATATTTTCAGTGGTTCGGATCCGCGGTCCTGGGCAACATCTTCGGCGGCGTCTGCCTTGTCACGATCCTCGAGTACGGACAGGTGATCTACGGCAGCCAGGCGAAAGACGAGTAGCTTCCCTACTCCGCACCAAACAGCCGTCGGAAAAAGTGCCCCATTCGCTTCATGAATCCGGGCCCCTTATCGGTCTTCACCTTGTGCGGCTTCGGATGCTTTGCCACCGGCTCGACCGGCGGCAGGGGCGTGTTGTGCTTAGCGACGACCGTATCTGTCTCCGGCGCAGGCTCTCCGCTCTTGTGAACGAATGTATCCGTCGCTTCTGTTGGCGCATTTTGCGGAATAGGAGCACCGGGCGCCACCGGTGCCAGCGGAGTAAATCCGGCACTCTGTGCCTCAGGGAAATCATTGCTGTTTGGTCGAGCCGGCGCAGGACAACCGCAGGATTCCTTCTCCTGGTCTACAACCGAGTAGATACTGCCATGCTGAAACATCACGCGCTGCCCGGCCTGAACGCGATAGATGCCGCCATCGAACACGCTGGTCACCAGCACATACGGGGCATTCACACCGGCATTATCGACACAGGTATCGCCATGCTGACCCAACCGTACCTTCACGTCGGCTGCGCCAGGGCCGCCGATCAGGATCCGAAAATCCGGCGTCAACAGCACATCCGAATTCCGCCCCGTCGCAAAACTGGCCTCCATCGCGCCGTGATCCATCACCATCATCAGTCCTGGGATCTCATTCTTCGGCACGCTGGCATCCGACGCCAGCTTCACGGTTGTGGACGAGCACACGCGTAGCACTCCGCGATGTGGCAACGTCACCTCGGTCGTGCTCGTTCCCGCGGTGATTGCCCCATTGGTCGAGATCATCGCTCGGCCATTCGCCACCTGCAGCGCCCCGGTCACAATGGCGGCGCTTCCCGGATCTTTGCTATCCAGCGGAACAATCGCGATCGGCCCGCCCGGCGTCGGACCTGGTTGGCTCTGCTGCGTCGGCTGAATAACGTTTGGTTGCTGAGATTGAGTCGCCGAACCTGTCACCGGCACCGGATTCCGAGCCCCCGTCTGAGGTGGAAGCTCCTGCGCCGCGCCCTGCAGCGCCAGACACACAAGTGTTCCAGCCGCCAGCGGACCGAAACCGAATTCCGTTACGCTCCGGAGACCTTGCATCTGCCTACATTTCCAGGAAGTTGCGAATCATTTGATGCCCGCCCTCCGTTAAAACGGATTCGGGATGAAACTGCACGCCTTCAACCGGCAAGCCGCGGTGCCGGACTCCCATGATCACCGTCGCTCCTTTCTTTCCGGCTCCATTCACCTCGGGCGTACGTGCCGTGATCTCGAGTTCCCTGGGCAACGACCCTTCCGCCACAATCAACGAGTGATACCGCGTGCACGTCAGCGGAGTCGGCAGCCCCGCAAAGACACCCTTGCCGTCATGGTCAACTTTGCTGGTCTTGCCGTGCATCAGGCTGTGCGCCCGCACCACTTGTCCCCCAAATGCCTCTCCGATCGCCTGGTGTCCGAGGCAGACGCCCAAGATCGGAGCCTTCCCCGCCATTTTCCTGATCAGCGGCACCAGAATCCCCGCCTCGCCCGGCGTGCACGGCCCAGGCGATAGCAGAATCCGCTCGGGCTTCATTGCTTCCACCTCGTCCACTGTCACCTCATCATTGCGCCGGACCTCGACCTCAGCGCCCAATTCCCCGAGATACTGGACAAGGTTGTACGTGAACGAATCGTAGTTATCGAGAACAAAAACCATGGGTAGGTCCAGTGTAGCGCGCCGGCAGTTACAGGTGCCCCCGATCTCGCTTTTGAGACGGGGGATTTGTCAATGTTGCACCGCAGCGCCTGCTTTTGAAAGACTAGCCATATTTGACTATGGTTCTCCACTTCCTGGTTCAAGGTCGCGTGCAGGGCGTAGGCTTCCGTTGGTTCGTTCACCGTGAAGCCAGCGAACTCGACCTCCGCGGTTGGGTGCGCAACACCGAAGATGGCGACGTCGAAGTTGTCGCTGCCGGCAGTGCTGAAGATCTGGCAGACCTGCGCGACAGCCTCCGTCGAGGACCTCGCGGGAGCCGCGTCGATCGCATCATCGAACATCACCTCGACGAGAAGGAAGCAAAGAACCTTGGCTCCTTCCAGATTGAAGGCGCCTGGTAACACCTCTCGAATCCACTGGCTCCCTCGTCGCGGTGTCCTCCTGTCCCCTCGTCCCCTAGTGACCTCGTTCTCTTGTCCCCTCTTCCCCTAGTCGTTCTCTTGTCCCCTCTTCCCCTGTCCCCTCGTCCTCTCGTCTCCCACCTTTTATAATCAACTCATGCCCAAGTCCAAGCCGATCAACGTTGAAGAGCTCAAGGCCCTCGTACGCACCGTCCCTGACTTCCCCAAGCCGGGAATCCTCTTCTACGACATCACTACGCTGCTCAAAGACAAGACCGGCTTCGCTAAGCTCATCGACGCCCTCGCTGCCTACTACATCGAAAAGAAGATCGACCTCGTACTCGGCATTGAGGCTCGCGGGTTCATATTCGGCCCTGCCCTCGCCTACCGTCTTAACGCCGGCTTCGTTCCCGTGCGCAAGCCACGCAAGCTTCCTGCTGCCGTCGCTCGCGTGACCTACGACCTCGAGTACGGATCGGATACTCTTGAAATTCACATGGACGCCATCGAGCGTGGCCAGCGCGTCGTCCTCGTCGACGACCTCCTCGCTACCGGTGGAACCATGGAGGCGACTGTCAAACTCGTCAAGCAGCTTGGCGGAGAGATCGCCGGCCTCGCCTTCGCCGTAGAACTCGACTTCCTCAAGGGCCGCGACCGTTTCAAAGAATACGACGTATTCAGCCTTCTCCACTACGACGAGTAGAGGGAAAGAGGACCCCGGCTTTGGATCCGTTACAAAAGCACGATCAAAAAAGAGATAGCAACGCGGACCGCGAGGTCCGCTTTTTTATTCCAGAGTGGCCCAACTCCGAAGTTCAGCGGCACTCCAGAGCGCCTGGATCATTGCATATTCACCCCTTAACAATCCCAGAGTTGTCATCCTGAAGAGTGAACAGACGAAGGCTCTGAGCTGCTCTCGCACGTGTATCACGTGTGGCGCATCACTTCCCGAGTGAAGACCTTATACCGGCGAATGGTGGCACAGAAGCGTTGATCCTTCGAGGTATAATCCTTGGTCCACGCGGAGTGACCTATGATCGCATCGCTGATTTTTTTGGCATTACTGGGTTTGGTGCTGGCGGGCACGGCGTTTTGGGTTCTGATGATCATCGATTGTGCGACGAACGAACCATCGGATAGCAACGACAAGTTGATCTGGATTCTGATCATCATTTTCACTCATTGGATAGGTGCACTAATCTACTACGTCGTTCGACGACCACAACGAATCGTTCAACTTCGCCAACGTACACACCTTAGCCCTCGATGAAACATTTCTGGCGGCCGCTTACCGCTGTACACAAATTCCTATCGCCCAGCCGCCGAACTCCACATCTCAAGCGCGCGCACGAATGAGCGTCAGCAGGAGATCCACTCGGTAAATCGAATTATGGTTGAACATAACTCCAGCGATTTGCAATTGTGAAATCTGCGATGGATCGCGATGACGACGTGATCACGCAAACTCATGGTTAACGAGCAAACGTTCTCTCAGTTATTCGTTGTGATCAACGTCCTCGCCAAGCAATTTCTTACAGCTTTCCTCCTTGCTTTCCTGTGGAATTCGTGTCATAAATACAAATAATTTCTTGCATCGCCGACTCGAATCTACTCACGGCGATTCTGGTTGGCACTATTCGTTGCCTCGAATATCAGATCAAAATTTGCAGTAGTTAACTGCGTCATAATCTAGCCACCTCACCGGCGCCCAATCGCATGCGATTGTGTCTCCTCGTCTATGAATCTCGGAGAGATCTATATGAATCTCACCCTGGACCATCCTCAAAATCGGCAAATGCTGAAACCAATGTCCACAGTCGGTTCAGCTGTTCTCTGCGTCCACTGCTATCGTGTTCTTGGAAACGAAACCGCAAAGACGAGTCGCAAAAAACTTCTTGCGAGACATCACTGTGCGGAAAGAGAGCTCGCCAAACACCCGGCAGCTCCGCCTCCATATAACTGAGCCTCGTTCGATTCGCACGCTCTCCCGCGAACTCTCGAACACCTATGTCTTTGCCCCTCTGTCCAGAAGGAGCAATCGACCATGCTCGTCAGACTGCAGAACAACGGTCATTCGATCATCGGCATTCGTATTCGGAATTCCGATGCACGCCGCCACTTCCCAGCAAACATCAAGGCAGTCGATCTGGAACTGGATCACCTGCGCATTCGATGCGATCTCAAGGAAAACTTCTGGCTCAATCGACCTCAGATCTCCGATCCAAGACTCCGTCTGTGGCTGGAGACCAAGGCTCTCTGGAATAACCTTTCCCGCGTCCTGCAAATGCGTAAGAACGGCGACTGCTACAAGCTGGAATTCACAAACAGGCCGGTGCGCGCTTTGTCTAAGCCAGTTCTGATCGCTTCCCAACGTTCGGACGAGGAATAAAAAATATCGACTGTGCGATCTCAAGACGGTTGCGGATTTGGGAACAACGATCTTGACGTGCGCCCATCTGAATCCCACGCCATCGAGCTCTGCAGCGTGACTCGCTCCTTGTGGCTTGCGAGAAAAGAACGAACCCAGAGCAGGAAATAGGCGAACGCGAAAAAACGCGACGTGCTGCAGGGGACTCCGACCCTTCGCTTGTGGCGAACTGCACAACCACGGCGCCTGCACGCCATCGCTCCTGCGCCGTACCACACTTCCGGCAGTCCCCCGAGCATCTCAATTGACAGCTCATTCTCTACCTCGGTGACGTGATTCTGATTCGCGAGTACAATTCCGCTCATTGCGTGTGTTCGGCCCACGGTTGCGATTCCGCTCCGGCTCCCGTTCGTTGATCCGGGTATCCAAACCAAACCCGGCATGAAAGCCTTCCGGCTTAAACATGATTGACGAAGGGTGAGTGAGATGAATCGTCTCAAAAAGATAGGTTTCTCCGTCTGTGGCGCTGCAGCATTGATGGCTGCACCGGGCCGGACAGCAACTGCCGCGACGACGGCAGGACCGATTGCCTATGTGTATGTGCAGACCAACCAGGGGATCCTTCTCTACGATGAGGCCGCAGACGGTCGGCTCACCCTTGATTCCGCATCGCCGTTCCAGACTGCCGGGCAACTGATCGGAAGCACTGGCGGATACATCGTCACACTGGGAAAGACTCTGGTCCACCTCTACCGGATCACGACCAACGGTCGAATCGGTGCGCAGACTGCCCAGATAACCATGGCGAAATACGCCGATGGGCAATGTGGATCCGCGAGAGAGGGAGTGCTCGACCACACCGGACAGTACGTCCAGATACTATTCAATCCGACAATCAATGTCAGCCAGCCCTGTACGGCTTACCAGACCTACAAGATCGGCAAGAGCACGGGCACGCTGACATTCGTGGGATCAGCCGAAGCGGACTCAAATATCGGCAACGTACTTGGACCAATCTCTCAGACCTCAAATAACAAGTTTGCATACGCCGTCGACGTAAATGTCCCCGAGGTAAGACTCGCCGGCTTCGTGCGTGAGACCGCCGGAGCACTCTCCAATCTGCAATTCTCACAATCGGATCCAGAGCCGCCGCAGCCCTATGATTACTACCCGTTGCAAGTAACGGAGGCGCCACTCAACAGGCTTGCAATTGCACTCGGAACGGTGAAGTTTATCGGTTCACCCGAAGTAGCCGATGGTCCCGTGCAGCTTGCCAGCTACACGGTGGACGATCAGGGCAATATCTCGTCATCCAATACATCGGACAAAATGCCGATCCCCGATGTGGGTCCGACACTGTTGCGCGTGTCGCCTGGAGGAGGTCTGCTCGCGGTGGCCGGAGGAACCTGTTCATGGTGCGTGCTTTCTCCCGGATCAGGGCAGACTGGTCTGCAGGTGTTTCGCTTCAATGGGTCGAATCCCATCAGCCGCTATACCGGTCTTCTTACGAAAGATCCCATCGAGCAAATGGAGTGGGACAAGAACAGTCACTTGTTCGCCCTTAGCCTTGAATCACGCAAGCTGCGTGTCTACAGGGTGACCACGAGCGGCTACAAAGAGGCGCCTGGTTCACCCATGACCATCAACGGCGCAAATGGAACAGGCCCGAACGGTTTAACGGTAGTTCCCATCAATTGAAGACGCCACTACTGACGGGAATCGTGCTGGGTGATTCAGATTGCGGGTGCCAAAACTTCTGCCGCAATCGCCCATCGATTCAGCGGGGCTTTGTACATAACCCAATTGTCAAAAGCTAATTCAGCTTTCCGAGCCACTCAATCACCGCGCTCTCTAAAAAGATGCGGTGGTCTGACCACGAATGGTCTGTTGTCTGGTGCACAGCTTCGACGTGGTGTCCGCCCCTGGCTGCGATCGCTACCACCAGGGCATCTGTCTGCGGCGCCAGCCCATCATCGGCTGACAGCACCAGCAGCGGCAGATCCTTCAACCCATCCGCCGCATTTGCGAACTCCCATCTCTTCGCATTCCGGCTGAGTTCATCGGCCATGGACGCCGCCGTCACGCCGGCCAGCGATTCCATATCGTCCGCTGTGAGGGCAACCAGTTTGTCGTGCGGCGCCTCTCCCATCCGCCCCATATCCGCCGCGCTGATCAAAATCGCTCCCGCCAGAGCATGGTCGTGTGCAGCCGTGAGAGCCGTTACCCAGCCTCCCATGCTGTGACCCGCAAGTACGATCTTTTTTGTATCGACCCCCAGAATCTTTGCATTCGCAGGATCGCGGAGGAACGTCAGGACCGCATCGGCGTCCTCGAGGTTCTGCGCAAACCGGAACGACCCCGGGCTCCCCCAGGATCCGCGGTAGTTAAACGTCACGGCATTCCAGCCTGCACGTCGCACTGCTTGTGCCAGATCGAGATTCTTCTCGTTTCCGGGTAATCCGTGGCAAATCACGATCGTTGGGTGCGGACCCGTACCCGATGGCATATAGATAATTCCGTTGATGGATATTCCGTGACTTGGGATATGCAGCACCTTCATTGCGGCCGGGTGCGCAGCGTCTGCGGGGGGATCGGTATAAATTGCTGCAGGAACTGATTGAGATCGCACCGCCGGCGAAATCGCCGCCATGATCACAGCGAGAATCACTCCTGAACGCATGAGGGCCTCTCTTCACACAGGTCTCTAGGATGAAGAACAGTGTACCGGTCCATGACGGGCCTTTCATCCGCCGCGCGCTTGTCCGCGCGTTTTCAGAGAACGCTGTTTTTTGTCGAGATGACGAGTGTGGGATTCAATTCCGACACTGCCCGCCATTGCCCCTGAAGCTTCAATGGCGGACAGGCCGGCAACGCCCGATACGGGCCAGTAGCAGGCGTTACAGGGGCGGCGATCGGTCGCCCCATTCTCAAAAACTTTCGATCATCGTGCGAATGACAAGACTGTCGCAAAACCGCACACGCACATTTTTGTGCGCACTCTACGCGAGCCTCAAGTGCCGGGCGGGTCTGCGATACCAGTCCACCACTGCGGGATTGCAGGAGTGCAGGTGTTCTCTGTTGGAGAGGTCGCTCTCGCGCCTTTCCTTGGCTACCGTTACGAAACACTCGTGGCAAATTGAGTCCACAGTGCCGTCTGGATTTACGCGGTGAGAAAACTTTCGGTGGTTGGTCATTGGCTTGTCAGCAGTACAAATTGCTTAACTGTTTTATAGCCGTACAGCAAAAAGCAGACAATCGCCAATCAGTAACCAATTGCCCCTTACTTTAAGTTGATGAAGTGGAAAACTCGTCTTCGAAACAGGCGTGAATCAAAAAATTGCCAGCGCTCCTCTTCGAGCGATCAGGAGCGCTCAAGGATGCATGATCCACCACAACATTCCAGTCGTGATCGCAAGCGCACCGAAGATTGCAGATGCCAGCCTTACTCGATTGCGGTCTTCCGCGCTCCACTCGCTTGCCAGCCATCGCGCTGCCCTTGCGCTTCCTCCCACACCCGTCAAGACGCCTTGCCCGGACGGTTTCTCTCCGTCTCCGCCACGGCTGATTCCAGGTCTTTTGAACCCGCCTTGGACCCGTGTGGCCGGATACCACGAGTTCGGCCTCAGGATCGTAAACCAGCCCGCCGTCCCTACGCTGAATCCCCTGCGGCTCACCGCTCGAAGAATCCTCATCGCTCACCTCCCGGCATTTCGGCATTCACTGTATTAGAACATTAGTACACTTGTTTGGTTGCAATAAAGTAAGAACTTCTTTCGTAGCGACGCAACAGAAACTAGAGTGATCTGCCGCGTCGTTAGCCGGATTGCAGTTTTTGCAGATTATTTCTGTGATAAGAGCACAATAGATCTTAGAGAACACCGAGAGAACCGGGAGTATATGCAGCCTCTAACCGGTTGAAACAAAAGATTCTGTACACAAATCTTGAATATTCCTACACTTAGCAATCATTGAAAATTGCAAGCGAAACACGATAAAGGACTTCCTCGCAGAAGATGGGGGGTAGGGGGTCCTCGGAAGATGGTACCGACCCGGGTTTGAGGCTGGGGTTAAGACTTCGAGGGCCCTAGCCTCCAAACGGATCCGCCCCATCCGTGCCGCACCATCGGTACCGCACTTCCCCGGTCGAGCCCGTCCAACGTTTCGGACAGGTGCTGTCAAACCAGCCCGCAGCCTGGAGCGCAGAGCCGCCTGCCGCCGTGATTCTGAACGCCTCCGCAATTGCCTTCTTCTGTGCCGGTCCTGTCGCGGCCGGATCGGGAGAGACAAACAGCGCAGCACCGCTTCGTGCGATCACATCGAGCCATTGTCGGTTCTGCTCCCACGGGATAGCAGGTGTGACCCCGACACAGTCTGGATCCAGCGCGAAAAATGTGCGGTCCTGCGGGAGCCGGAACGCGAGAGTGTTCACCCCCATCCTCCGTGTCCTCTCCCAATGCTGCCCGCTGGTATCGTCCCCGGTTCGCTGCGACTCGAAAATGCCCGCGCCAAGATGTCCCACCGTATTACACCCAAGAAGGAGAGTCTTCTCTCCAACTGACTTCCTAAGCGCCAGATACAAGTCCCGGATTACCTCGGCATTCGTTCGTGACCGATCATTGAGATGCCAGCCTGGGGAGGTAGGGCTTGCTCCCATCTCCGATCCCCATCGACCGAGCAGGTCGTAAGTGGAGTAATCGTGCTTCACGAGTTCGAAACCGAAATCAATCACTTCTTTCGCCTTAGCGATGATCAGTTCCAAAGCATCAGGAATCGTCGGATCATATGCCAGATCGGAAGCTCTACCCTTCTGCGAACCGAAACGACCGGTTGGCAACAGAAGGTTCTCTGAAGTATTTGCAGGTGCGATCAGCGGTCGAATCCAGATTCCCGGACGAACCTCGAGCTTCCGGATATCCGCCGCAACAGCTCGCATATCAGGAAATCGCGATGCGTCGCGCCAACCATCATCGATTACCGTAAACGGACGCACTTTTAGGCCCGATGACAATTCAGCCATCAACTCAGCATCGCGAACCGTCTCCCGCGCAGAGTTCTTGCCATATGCGTAATACCAATCATTCGACCCGTAGATTGGAGATGCAGGCAAACGCGGCTTCTCGCACATAACCTTGCAGAATGCTCGCGCCGATTCGATCGCACTAGCTTCCCGCACTCCCGCACGGCTCACAATCGTAGCCGCAAGCAGCCGGCGCGAGCCAAGCTGCACGCCTTCGCCACCATTCGAGATGTTCAGCCAGAGAGAAACGCCTTCACCATCCACCTGCCAGAAGCACATCGCTGCAGCGCCCGTCTTTACGCCATATCCGTGACATGCAACACCATCCCAGGTAAGGAAATACCAAGGCATCACGCGCTCCGGCACAATGCCGCGCCAGGCAAGATCGCCGTAACTTCGTTCCCAATGATCGCCAAGACAGCGAAGCTCCTCAGGCACGCTGACCGTCCAGCGAAGATGCAGATGCGTGAGCTCATGTCCAGGACTGGAGACAAACACCGTAACCTGCTTGCCATCCGGTTCAAACTCCAGCTTGACTCCGTTTGCCTGCCAGGAGTTCGCCGATCGGCTCAACGCAAGCGGATGGTTCAGTCCCGCGAATGCGGTAGCGCGATCGGGAACACGGAGCAGGTCAAAAAGGCTCGAATGATCTGAAGTAGAGCTGGCTTCAGGCGCAGATTGGCCGAGCGCCGCAACAGTGACCGTAGTGGCGCTCGCAGCAACAGCTTTACCCAAAAAGGAACGACGAGAAGGACGCGGGTCGTTATGCACCCATCAGTTCTAACATGCCGATCGCGCCTGCAGCAGTCCTAAGTCAATCGGCCTTTGGCGCGGGCTTGGCAAGCAGAACACCAAGAGCGCAACTCGCCATTCGAGCCAGTTCTCCATCGGCACGGCTCGTCAGCACCACTGGAACCTTTGCGCCCACAACAACGCCCGCAGCGAGAGCACCAGCAAGGTACTGGAGTTCTTTGAAGAGGATGTTCCCTGCCTCCAGATTCGGAACCATCAGCAGATCAGCATCGCCCGCGACGTCAGACGTAATCTTCTTAATTCGCGCCGCGTCGCTCGAGATCGCATTATCGAATGCAAGGGGCCCATCGACGATAGCGCCGGTAATCTGACCTCGATCAACCATCTTGCAAAGTGCCGCTGCGTCCAAAGTCGATGGAATCGCAGGGTTCACTGATTCCACCGCCGAGAGGATTGCGACTTTGGGTGTCTCAATTCCAACAGTCCGCATCATATCGATCGCGTTTTGCAGAATGTCGATCTTGGTCTCGAAGTCGGGATTGATGTTGACTGCAGCATCGGTGACAAACAGCGTCTTGTGGTAGGACGGGACATCGAGTGCAAATACATGGCTGATGCGCCTGCCGATGCGCATTCCACCGTCGCGCGAGACTACCGCACTCATCAGCTCGTCGGTGTGCAGCGAACCCTTCATGAGCATCTGAACTTCGTTCTTGCGGGCGAGTTCTACGCCGCGGAATGCTGCAGAACGGCTCTGATCGACGTCCATGATGCAGATGCTGCCAAGATCAAGCCCCATCTTTTCTGCCTGCTGGCGAATCACGCCTTCCGGGCCGATGAGAACCGGTACGATCAGATTGTCCTTGAATGCCTGGTAAGCTCCGCCCAGCGACACTTCATCGCATGGCCAAACGATCGCGGTTTTCACCGGAGGCTTGGCATTGGCGCGGGCAATCAGGCCCAGGTAGTGCCGGTATTGATTGTTGACGATGAGCTGCGGAACGGGGAGCGTCGACCAGCGCAGCTTTGTCGTTGGCGCGAGCAGATCCGCAGTCCCCGAGAAGATGGAGGTTCCCTCGCTGTTATTGGCTTGGCAATCGAAGATGATCTTCTTCGTGGCATCGTCCTTGGCCACAACCTTCACATTAACGAGGATGCGATCGCCAACGCGAATGCGGTTCTTGAACGACAGAGAAACATTGGTAAGCGTGCAGCCCGGACCCGGAGTATTCATGCTGAACAGACCCGATATCAACGAGGCGCACCACATATTGGGTCCGGTCGGTGGAATGCCACCGGCTCGCTTTGTCTGTTCATCTGAGTTCAGTACCGCATGGAAGCCGGAGATGGACGCGAATGCCATAGCATCGTCAGGCGTCAGCACATGTTCTGTAGATGCTGCGTCCCCGATAGCGATCTCTTCATACGTCTTGCTCTCAATGAATCCCAGATTCATCTTGCTCCTCCATGCCAGATTGACAGGTGTATCTCAGGCAATCCTATGTTGCTCGGCTGGAGTGCAAAGTGACTTGAATCACCGATGTGGCAGGAGCCTCTCAGATGGTGGAGATTTCAAAGGCTTTAAGATGCATTCTCCGGCATCTGATCCGGCTCGCCGGTCGTGCGGCCAGCTTCGCCCCGATCGGCAAGCATCTGCGCATCGGCAAACCGGTAGCCAACGTATACATCCGTGAGCAGATAGACCGGATTCGAGGGGTCATCTTCTATCTTCTTCCGAAGCTGGCGGACAAAGGTGCGAAGATACTCAACTTCTTCGCGGCAGTCAGCGCCCCACACCGCCGTGAGCAGTTTGGCATAGGAGATGACGCGGCCCGCACGGCTCATCAGACAATACAGGATGTCAAACTCCTTGCGCGTGAGGTGCACGGCCTGTCCACGCTTTGTGACGTTTCGCTTCGCAGGAGTAAGCCGAATCTCGCCAATCTCGATAGGTGCATCCTCCGCGCGTGCCGGCGCGTGGACGCGGCGTACGGCAGTACGAATGCGAGCGATGAGTTCGCGTGTGCTGAACGGCTTGGTGACGTAATCATCGGCGCCAAGCTCAAGCGCTTCTACCTTTTCTTCCTCACCGTCTCTCACGGTCAGCATCAGTACAGGCAGGCGCGGAGCAAAGGATCGAATGCGTCGAAGCGTCTCGATGCCGCCGATGCCAGGCATGTTGATATCGAGCAGGACCACATCATACGCACCTGAATGCAACAACTGCAGTGCCTCTTCTCCACGAGAAGCCTCGGTAAACTGAAAACCGAGTTCCAGCAGAGGCGCGCGGAGAGCGCGTCGAATTGCGGGCTCGTCATCAACGGCGAGAATGCGGATTACTGACTGATTCATTTAGGATTTCCTCTTGCGGGCTTGAGTCGGGATAGCCGCGTAGAATGTGTTGCCTTCGTCTTGATCGCTGGTCACCCAGACGTAGCCGTTGTGGATTGTAGCCGCACGTTTTGCGACAGATAAGCCGATGCCCGTACCTGGAGCGCGGTTCGAGGAGTTCGACGAACGGTAATAGCGATCAAAAATCCTCTCACGATCAGCCATCGGAATCTCAGGACCGAAGCTGTGGACTGAGAAGATGACCTCGTTCTTGGACTGCACAGCTCGGATGGTTATCGTGGTTCCGAAGATCGCGTATTTACAGGCGTTGTCAATATACTGCGTCAGCAGCATGGTCATCAGACGGCGATCGCAGCAGAGCATGAGCGAGTCGTCGGGCAGATCGATTGCCACTTTCATCGTGGCCAGGCGGTCGCTCAAGCTGACAACGACTTCATCGATAAGGGAAGCAACGCCCATGGGGATCGCGTGAACCGTGACTTCGTCGGCATCAAGACGTGCAGTGGTCAGGAGCTTGGTCGTAAGTTCACTCAACAAGTCGGTCTGCTCACTGATTAGAGAGACGAGGTCCGCTTGGCCGGCAGAGAGCTTGCCCATCTCCGAGAGCCCTGTGGAGGCAGCACGGATGGCGGTAAGAGGTGTCTTATATTCGTGCGCGAGCGCATCGAGGACGGTGGAGCGCAGCTGTTCGGTCTGGCGCTCCGTTTCAATCCGGCTCTCGTTTGCAAATGCCCGGTAGCGATCGAAGGTGACGGCTACGAGTGAGGCAATTGCGTTATTGGTGAGCGGGCTTGTGTTGCCCCTGATCACGATCGAACCAATCGGTATATTGCCGAGACGCAGAACCCGCCTCGCAATGCCAGTCTCATCATCATCGTCAGAGCTTTCAAAGTAGTAGACATTCTGCGCGAGTTCCTGGGGGTCGACGCTCCAATATCCTGCTTGGTAGATCTCGTGAAGGTCGGCGTCAAAAATTGCCACGGCCTCAAGGGCGAAGATTTCGTGAACGAGTTCGGCCAGTTGCGGACCCGGCTCCACATGCAGATTCATCTGCAATGTTCGCCGGGTGAATTCATAGAGATCCTGCATCTGGCCGCCCCAGGAGTCGGACGACAGCGCGTGTTCTGTCACTCGCGCTGAAAGCCTGCTGATAACCAGAGCCGTGAGAACGAATGCAATGAGCTCAATCGGATTCGCTGGATCTGAAGCAGGATTTGTTCGCGCCATTCGAGCGGTGAAGTAGGCTTGAATGCCCACTGAGGATAGCGACACCACTACGGCCTGCCAGAACCCGCACCAGAGCGCTTCGGGAACGATCACGAGAAGGTACAGCAACACAGCTACTGGAAGAAGCCATTGGAGCCAGTGCGTCAGAAAGCCGACGAGCAAAACAGCCACAATGCCGATTGCGCACTCGGTCGAAAATCGAACTACTTGCATGCCGCTTGCGCGCAATCGCCTTTCGGAGAAGGCTGAGCCAAGCGGAATGTAGGTGTCGGACACTCGTTTTACTCCCTTTCCGTCGGTCATATATCCACTTACCGGCTCTTGATACGTCTTTTGGCAGAAACCCTAACCTTCAGACATGCGGTTGAAATGAGCGGTTTGCTGGAAGGCCGTCGCTTGCGAGCTGCGGCTGATTGGATTCAGAAAGAATGCCCGCGCCTTGATCACTGATCACATTCACGGGAAGTGTTTCCTGATTTTAGCAGTTCCTTATTTCTCCTTATATTCCGGCCGTCATCCCTCCCCCAAGCCGGCTAAAGAGCGACCCTCACGTATAAACACAAGGCTTCCGCGGGACTTAGGAATTCTTTTTCCAATCCTCATCTGTTCTTTATGGATTGTTTGCGTTACTTTACTTAGCCGCAGCAGCGAATAAGCCAACGAACAGAAGCAGCGCTGAGCGCATGACTTCGAATCCGCTTTTGCCAGGCAGGTGCGCGTACCCCGTCGCGTGGCAGGGAAACCGATAACTACCAATGGATCAAGTACACGAGATCACATCTCGAAAAGATCTCTTTCAGGTCATCCTTTCACTTCATGTTCAGGAGGCAAAGTGTCGATAACTTCCACGTCGAGTCATTTCAAAATGTCCTTGCTGATTGGAACTGCTCTTTCACTAGCAATTACCGCCGGCGCACAGACTGCCGCACCCGCGCCGGTTGATCCGCCCGCGGCGTCGAGCGCTGCAGCCCAAGCTCCAGCCCCTGCGCCGGACCCGAAACCGTGGCGTGTAGGCCCCATGGATGTGAGCGGCTTCCTTGATGGCTATTACAGCTACAACTCAAATGACCCCAGCGAAGACAACAACGGGAAGGCAAATGACCTTTACAACTTCAACGACAAGACAAACCAGTGGGCTCTGAATGCAGCCAAGCTGACGCTCAATCACGATCCGGCCCCAGTTGGCGCGCGCGTGGACCTGGTCTACGGGCGCGTGAACAAGCTCGTCAACGCGAGCAATCAGCTGGAGTTCGTAGAGCAGGCGTATGCCAGCATCAAGCCTCCGAAGGCAAAAGGCTTTGAACTGGATCTCGGCAAGTGGGTCACAAGCGCCGGCGCGGAAGTAATCGAGTCGAAAGACAACTGGAACTATTCGCGCTCGATTCTGTTCGCGTGGGCGATACCTTACTATCACTTCGGTGTGCGCACCTCAATGCCGGTTTCAAAGACAGAAACCGTTGGTGTGCAGCTCGTGAATGGCTGGAACAACATCGTGAACAATGTGGGTGGCCCAACGGTCGGCCTCACGAGTTCCTATGTGAACCCCAAGTACACGTGGAATGCGGACTTTTATACCGGTCCAGCCAACTACTCTGCGCAGCATGGATATCGCAATCTCTTTGACACCACGGTGCTGCTGACTCCGAATTCAAAGTTCAACGCTTACATCAATTACGACATCGGCGCGAACAGCGATTCCATTCACGATGGAATCGGAGACAACAAGACAAACCTGTGGCAGGGCATCGCGTTTGCAGCCCATGAGCAGATCAGTTCCAAGTTTGCCGGCGCAGCCCGTATTGAGGTCTTCGATGATCGCGATGGGTATTCGACGGGTCTGGCGCAAACCGTGAAGGAGTTCACCGCCACTGGTGAATATCATTGGCCTCTTGGTCTTCTGGCTCGTGCAGAGTATCGCCACGACTGGTCAGATCACCCGTTCTTCCATAAGGGAGCTGACAGCATCGTCGATTCTCAGGACACGTTCACCATCGGCCTGATCGCGATTCTCGCGCCTAAACGATAGTCCGGCATACCCGTCATTTACGGCCGAATGCAAACCAGCATTCGGCCGTAATTTTCGAGCCCGTAAATCCTCCCCGAATACCCACAGAATTCTGGTTTCTTCATTTCATCTTCATCATCAAACGCCTAACTTCGAAGTATCCCGACAGACAGTTAGTTTGCAGTCGTTCGGATCAACTTTACACATCATCTGGTGCAGTGAACGGAAGCTGTGCCAAGGGGAGAGCTAATGACCACAGAGTCGATGCTTTTGGAACTTCTTCTCTCCGGCTTTTTCGCTGTCGCGTGTTTCAAGGCGCGCCCTTCTGATGCACATGGGATTCAGCTTAGAGATCTCCTTTTCCTATCCGACCGCTTGGAGCGTCTGCGCCGCACGCGCTGGCAATGGTGCTCAATGGTCCTGGTGCTTGTTTTCAGCCGGATCCAGATGCAGACCCCGATCGTTGCGGAGTTGACCGGCCTCATCCAGTTTCTTGTGTTTCTCTCCTTGCCCACTCAGAAGCAGGTTCTCCGGGTCCCTGTTCGCCCCTGAACGCAGTGGATCGGCCCATCCTTTATGGCTTTTTGCATTCTTGATTTCTTCAACTAGGAGGAGTACATGGCGGCAACAAAATCACAGGGCAGATCTTTCACGCTGTTCATGGTCGGCGTCACTGCGACGGCGGTCGGAATCGCGACCTTCTCATCGGGCACAGGCAAGTTGGCTCTCATTGTGGGGCTCGTTATCCTTGCGGGTTCCTTCGGCATGTTCCTCAAGATCAAGCCGGAAGAGGGCGAGGTTGCTGACAAAGGCCAGCCGGCTGTAATGCGTCTGGCTGGAGTGCTCGCGGCATTCCTTGGGTGGGTGATCGTTCTGGTCGGTCTGAACCTCTCGTCGAATGTCTCGGGACGCATGATCACCACTCTTATCGGCATCGGGGTATCGCTGGTGGGGGCAATCGTCCTTCTGCCTGCGGCAGCCAACAAGAACGCGATCTGGAAGGCCTGACACCATCAACCGAACGCACCTCCCTCGGCGACGAACAACACAAGGAGACAGATTTCTGATGAAGATTTTCCGTATGGCATCGGCTACATGCGCGCTGGCAGTACTGCTGCTAGCATGTGCTGGAACAGTAGCTCGGGCTGACGCCGCTCCATCTGCGTCCGCGGCCGAGCTCAAGGACGCAACGTCCAAGGCACCCACAACTTCAACACTCGCCGACGGCGACCCGGGAGGCACCCTCACCGGAACCATCAGTGACGTCCCGGTTTCCGATTCCAAGGCCGGTCTCACGCTCAGCGACGTAGGAAATCAGGTGGGGCAGAACAAGATCGGCATCAACTTCACCTGGACACTGATCTGCGGCTTCCTCGTGATGTTCATGCAGGCCGGTTTCGCAATGGTTGAAGCGGGACTCTGTCGCGTCAAAAATGCCAACCACACCTACATGATGAACTTCTTCGTGTACGGATGCGGACTCTTCGCATACTGGATAATGGGCTTCGCCATCCAGATGGGCGGCGCTGCCGGCAACGGAAACCTCGGCGGACTTCAGCCGCTCGCGGGCGAGCACACCCTGTCGCTCTTCGGCAAGACGTGGGGCGTCTTTGGCCAGACCGGCATGTTCCTCACCGGACACTCCTATGACGTGGGCGTAATGGTGATCTTCCTCTTCCAGATGGTGTTCATGGACACCGCGCTGACCATCGTCACCGGCGCTTGCGCAGAACGCTGGAAGTTCCTCACCTTCTCCGTGTCCTCTGTGCTGATGGGCGCCATTACTTATCCCCTCTTCGCGAACTGGGCTTGGGGCGGCGGCTGGCTTGCTCAGCTCGGTACGAACATGGGCCTCGGTAAGGGCTACGCCGACTTCGCAGGCTCGGGCGTGGTACACGCGGTGGGCGGAGTTACGGCCCTCGCCTGTGCAATGATCGTCGGACCGCGCATTGGCAAGTTCAACCGCGATGGCTCGGCCAATGCGATCCTCGGCCACGATATCTCGGCAGTGCTGATCGGCTGCTTCATCCTGGCCTTCGGCTGGTTCGGCTTCAATCCCGGCAGCACCCTTGGTGCATCGGGCGCAGGCTGCCTCCGCATCGGCTCAGTCGCTGTGAACACCATGCTCGCGGGCTGCACCGGAACCTTCGGAGCTCTGCTCTATATGTGGGTGATGAAGGGTAAGCCGGATGCGTCAATGAGCGCGAACGGCCTGCTCGCCGGTCTGGTGGCCATCACCGCGCCTAGCGGTTTCGTAAACCCGGTCTGCAGCGGCATCATCGGCCTCATTGCCGGAGTGTTGGTCTGCGTCAGCGTGGCCTTTGTCGAGAACACGTTGAAGATCGACGATCCTGTCGGCGCGATCTCTGTTCACGGCGCTTGCGGTCTCTTCGGCGTCATCTCCGTCGGGCTCTTTGCTGACGGTAAAAGCAACTACGGTGGAGCATGGAACGGTGTCACTGGAAATGTCACCGGCTTGTTCTACGGCGATGCCAGCCAGCTCGTTGCCCAACTCGTCGGAGTCTCAACGCTGGTCGGCTTCGTCTTCGGCTTCAGCTATGCGCTGAACTGGGTGCTTGACATCTTCCTCGGACAGCGCGTCTCGGCCGAGAGCGAAGTTGCCGGACTTGACCTCCCGGAGATGGGACAGCTCGGGTATCCCGAGTTTGTCTTCACCCCCGAGCCGGCGAGTCTCACCGTTGCCGCCCAAGCCGCAGTCGCTTAAGACATACAATTCCGCCGCAGATCGTGAAGTTCTGCGGCGGAATCAACAGTAATCTTCAGGTGCAGCAACTGTTCCGGCATTCACCTTGCTGCCCTCCTTCTCAGTAGACATTTCGGAGCTCACTACAATGTCTGAGTCGCAGATGACAATCCTGGAACCGGAAAACGAATTAGTAAGCTTGCAAACGGCTTCTCTCGTCCTTCAGCAGACACTTGGCCCGAAATCCACGAAGGCCCTGCAACGGATGTTCCGCGACCCTCGCGTTTTAGACTCCGGTGAGCGCAGCGACCTGATCGCTTCCCTTTCCAGTGCAGTCGAACTGATGCCCCGCGTGCCTGAAATCCGCGTGATGTTGGGGATGGCGTTGTCTGTAGAACTGCGGGCGCAAGAAGCCATGACGCATCTGCGCACAGCAGTTGACCAGAACCCGAACTGCTATATCGCCCAACTTAAACTCGGCGAGCTGCTGATGAGATTGCGCATTTGCGACCAGGCTGCGGAGCATACGCATCGTGCAGCCGTTCTCGCCGCGAATGACGTTCAATCCGATCTGGCACGCCGTCAGGCAGCCACCATTCGCCAGATGCAGAGAGAAGGGATTGAACGCGGCGGATATCGCAGCGCGCTCGGGTGGTTGAAGAACTTCGGCAGGCGGCGCTCATCGCAGTCAGTACAACCGGCTCTCGCTGTTTCTGAGTAGGGAGAGGATGCCCGCTACTCTCCAGTTGGCTCTTCTCATTGCGATTCTTCTTCCGGCCGGGAAGATCGTTGCGTCCATCAGCACGCGCTACGGCATCCCTGCGATTCTGGGAGAACTGCTCGTCGGGGTCGTTGCTGGTCCCGGCTGTCTGAACATTCTTCACATGCGCCTCTTCAGCGGCACGCCCGCGGCAGACGCGTTTTTGCTTATCGCTCAGATCGGCGGCCTCGTCCTGATGTTCATGGCTGGCCTTGAGACCGACATTGATCGCATGCGTGAAGCCAGCGTCACCGCGTTCCTCGTGGCGCTCTCAGGCGTAGTATGGCCCTTCCTCTTAGGTGCGGGCGTCGCCCATCTCTTCGGAATGCCATGGAGCACCGCGTGGTTCCTTGGCGGCGCATTGACGGCAACAAGCGTATCTATCTCCGCACGCACTCTCATGGACGCCGGTAGAATGACGTCCACCGAAGCCTCAGTGATTCTCGGCGCCGCAGTCATCGACGACGTCATGGGGCTTTTCGTGCTGGCCTTCCTCGCGGCTTCCTGCAGCACAGGCGGAGCTGAAGCATTTGGTTTAGCCCCCATGCTTTCACGCTGGCTGCAGGCGCACCTCCCAGTTGCGGCTAAGCATCCGCTCACGATACAGATGTCAATTATCGCCATATGCGTGACCTCGTACTTCTTCGTGGCCTATGGATTCGCGAAGAGGTTCGTGGATCCGCTGATGCGACTGTTCCGGAAGATCGACGCCAACGAGGCGGTCACCAGTTGCGTCATCGCTCTGGTGCTTATCTATGCAGTCAGCGCTGAGTGGTTAGGCAGCGTGGCGGGGATCACGGGCGCCTACCTGCTTGGATACGTCTATGCGGGATCCAAGCTGAAGACTCTGATCGAGCGCACGTTTTATGCCCTCGGTCACGGGCTCCTCATTCCTCTATTTTTTGTCTCCATCGGGCTCTCCAGCAACTTCCGCGCCCTTGGAGGGCACTGGATGTTGCTCATCTCCATCTTTGTCGTAGCCGTGATCAGCAAAGTGATCGGTTGTGGGTTTGCAGCGTTGGGCATGGGCATGGGATCAGTGCGAAGCCTGCGAATTGGGTGCGGCATGATCTCCCGCGGCGAGGTTGGACTCATCGTCACCGCGATGGGAGCGAGTTCGGGCATCTTTGGCGAGCCTGAAGTTGCGGTGATGGTAACCGTTGTCCTGCTTACCACCCTCCTTACGCCCCTGATCATGCGCTGGGCATTCAGCCTTCCATGCCCACACGATGTTGATCTCGGCGGGAGCGAGCAGCCACAGAAAGCGCTTGAGTATTCCTGGGACTAGCTCCCGAAGCGTCTCTCAACCTCGAAGGAGCAAGCCCATGTTGGATGTCGTCTTTGGCGAGGCAAGCGACCCCGGAAAGGTTCGCACGAACAACGAAGACTCCATAGGATGCTTTACTCCAAATTCGCGCCATCAGGCTCGATCGCATGGATTCCTCTTCGCCGTTGCTGACGGGGTCGGAGGGTTGGACCTGGGCGAGGTCGCCTCCTCTACCGCAGTTTCGGTCATCACCAAAGAGTTCGAAAGATCACCAGCCGACGCGATGCTGATCAGCCTGCTTCCGAAATTGGTTCAGCAGGCCAATGCCGCCGTTCACGACCGTACTCTGGCGCCAGAATATCGCGGAAAGAAAATGGCCACGACCGTAGTCGCATGCGCACTCCGTCACGACCAGGCGGTTGTCTCCCATGTTGGTGACTCACGCTGCTACCTTGTCCGCAATGGGCACGCGAAGCAAATCACACGTGACCACACCTGGGTCAACGAACAACGCAAGATAGGACTGATCAACGAAGCAGAAATTGCCAATTCGGAATCGCGCCACGTTTTGATACGCTCCCTCGGTCCCGAAATGTTCGTTTCACCGGAGACAACTGCCCTGACCATTCAGCCAGGAGACATGCTGGTACTTTGTTCAGATGGGGTGCATGACGAAATGCCCGAGCCGAGGATTGCGTCTATTGTTTCGCAGAACAAGCCAGTGGAAGAGATTGCACGGGAACTCGTGGCGCGGGCCGTGGAAGCAGATGGCAATGACAATACAACGGCCATCGTCATTAAGATCCGATCTATCGAACAGGTAGGTATGTATCGAGGGCGCCCTTATCGGCTGTCTTCATGATTCCGGCATCAAGGGCTCTGCTAAATTCCTTAGTGTGGCGCTGCAGTTCCTCGGTAGAGTAGAAACAACCACTCACAACGAACGTTCGGAGCATCAACGGCGAAATGAGCTTTAAAGACACTCTCGAATCGGGCTCACAGATCGACTCCTATCGCATTGAAGCTCCGGTAGCACGGAGCGGGATGGCCTCGATTTATCGGGCCGTGGATATCCGAGACAACCGCGTTGTTGCCCTCAAAATTCCGGATCCTGACATGGAGGCCGACCCTATTCTTTTCGATCGCTTCCAGCGCGAGGGTGCCATCGGAGAGAAGCTGAATCATCCGATGGTGATGCGTGTCTATGGCGGCGAGAAGCGCTCCCGCGTTTACATGGTGATGGAGTGGTGCGAAGGACGGCTACTTCGGGAGATTCTTTCAGAGGGCCGTATAACTCAGGAGCGCGCCATTCGCATAGCCGTTAAGGTGCTGGATGCTTTGGAGTACATCCATGAGCAGGGAGTCGTCCACCGCGATCTCAAGCCGGAGAACATCATGGTGGATTCCAGCGACAACGTGAAACTGATTGACTTCGGGATCGCGGGGGACAGCGGCTCTCGCAGACTCACCTACGCGAACTTCACAGCGACGCTGGGCACTGCCGACTACATATCGCCGGAACAAGTGAAGGGCAAGCGAGGTGACGGGCGCTCCGACATCTATTCCATGGGCATAATTCTTTACGAGATGCTGACCGGGCGCCTCCCATTCTCCGGCAACTCCCCGACGGAATTAATGAACGACCGCCTGTTGAACCACCCCGTTCCTCCCTCAGTTTCAGAGCCCAGAGTTTCGCCTCAAATGCAGGAAGTTCTTTACCGCGCCCTGGAGCGCGATCCACAGAATCGTTACCCGCATGCCCGTGAATTTGCACAGGACTTGCTACATCTCGATAAGGTGGGTGTGGAAGACCGGGTCGAAATTCGGGAATGGAACAAGAGGAAGTCGCATTTATCCCGTCAGGTTGCTTATTATGCGGCACTTGCGCTGATCCCAGTTGCTATTCTGTTGCTGATGGTTTTAGTCGCTCGCCATCGTTGACCGACCCCCTCGCCGGCCAAATCTTCACGGGTTCTTTATGCCGAGAACCCTAGACTTGACCTTGAATGCCTCACAACCAATTTCCTGCCCGGAAGGAGAACCATGTCGACTGAGTACCGCAATTTTCTCGCGCTCCCTTACGACGAGCTCGAGGAACTGAATCTGCAGGCCAAAGCTGACCGGCTCAATCGCGTCACCCCCGATGAAATCCGCGAGAAGCGGTTGAAGTACCTGAGAGACGAGAAACGGATCAAGGCCCTTACGGTACTCTTCACCGATCTCGAAGGCCGTCTCCACCTCCTCGATTACGATAAGAAATTCCTCCTCGGTTCCTACGAGAATCTCACCTTCGACGGCTCCTCCATCCGCGGATTTACCGCGCAGAAGGAAAGCGACCTTCGCCTGGGCATCGACTGGAGCGCATTCTACTGGGTTCCCTCTGACGTCTTCGGCAACGGCAAGTGTCTCGTCTTCGGCACCGTCATCGACAAAGACGGCACTCCCTACTCCGGCGATCTCCGTGGTGTCTTGAAGACCTATGCCGACAAGCTCTACAAGGAAAAGGGCTACACGCTCAACGCTGCCAACGAGATTGAAGGCTTCCTCTTCGCCGGCACGGACGCCGAGCGCAAATACCACGAGACCACCAAGTTCGAGTTCATCAACACTGGTGGCTACTATCACTCACTGCCGCTCGATCCGCTACGCCAGTTCATCGACACGGCTGCAGAAGTACAGCGCGCCATGGGCTTCCAGAACGAGAAGGATCACCCCGAAGTCGCGCCCAGCCAGTTCGAAATCAACTATGGCTATGGCGAAGTGGTTGCAGCGGCCGACCAGATCCAGCTCTACAAGCTGCTCTGCCGCCAGATCGCGAACAACATGGGCTATACCGCGAGCTTCCTCCCCAAACCGGTGGTCGGAGTCAACGGCAGCGGCATGCACACGAACATCTCGATCTCGAAGGACAAGACGAATCTGTTCTGGGATGAAAAAGGCCAGGAGAAGCTCTCCTCCTTCGGTTGGGAGTTCATCGATCGCATCCTGACGCATGCGCTTGATATCTGCCTCATTCTGAATTCAAGCGTGAATGCCTACCGTCGTCTCGATCCGCACTTCGAAGCGCCGAACCAGATCAAGGCTTCCGCAACTGACCGCGGCTCCATGGTCCGTGTGCCGATTGGCAACTCGCGTTCCATGCGCGTTGAAGTCCGCTCCGTCGGTCCCGACGCCAATCCGTACCTGGCCCTCTATTCGATCTTCAAAACAGGGGTCGACGGAACAACGGCGAAGATCGATAACCTCCGCCAGGCCGAGCGCTACCTGCCCGACCACATCCAGGCCGCCATCGACGACTTCAAGTCTTCGAAGTGGATCGCTGAGATCTTAGGCTCTGATGTGCAGGGACGTTTTGCCGACCTGAAGCAAGCCGCCGCAAATCGCTGCGCACGCGATCTCGGCACATTCGTCAAGGCGCCGGAAGTACAGTTCCATCACGAGGTCTATAACCAATCGCTCTGGAACCTGTTCTAAACGGAGCACCTGAATTCAACTGAAAACAAAATGGCGCGATCACAAATGGTCGCGCCAATTTCTTTTGATGCCTAATCAGTTTCCGCTGGATGAACCGGTGCCGCTCAGTACCAACTGCTGTTGGTCCTTCGCAATCACCTTCTCATAGAAGTCGCGCGCCTTCTCGTAATCCTTCGCTTCAAGCACGGTAAAACCGCGCGCAAAAATACGAGCATCTGTGATGGTGCCACCGGAGACCTTCGTGCGGAGTTGGTACGCTGCATTCTCCTCCCAGCGCAAGTTTGCATCCTCCGGGCTCTCCTTCAAGGTATAACCAGCCGGCAGCACGTACGTAATCTGCTCCTGCTCCTGCGCTGGATAGTGCATATCGATTGGTAATTCGCGCACTTGATCAGCTGGAAACGGATTGCCCTCCTGAGATTCGAAGAAAAGACGCGGAACGGCCAGTTGCCCGGCTGAGTCTTTTTGAAATGAGCCCGACACGTTCAGGACCGCCAGCAGTTGCTTGTCCGGATTATCGAGATAGGCGATGTGATCAACCATGGCTCGAGTCCCGTGAGGAGCCTGAGAGGCGACTAGTTTGTTGACCTCGTCTTTGACGGCTTCTGGACCGGACCTGGCCCCGAGTTGGCGCAATTCAATGGCGCGCTGTCCGATAAAAGCCACCTTCAATGTGCCGGAAACAGCTCCCTCTGCTGTGAGATTCAACGTTCCAATGTGCAGAATGCCGTTATCAGCATTCTTCTGTAGAGGAGTAATGAGAGTTCTGATCTTGTTGCTTCCGTCAAGCTGAATTCCCCCCGCACCAGCGTGCGCCCAGTGAAGCGTTCCGAATGGAGCCATCTTCGTGCCGGGATCGACGAGAACTTCCTTCCCGTCGACAGTCAGTGCTACCAGCACTGTATCGAGCTGAACGTTATCCATGAACCGCACTGAAAATGCGCGCACGCTGCGGCTGGCAATTCGTACAGGAAGTGCCGGGATTCCGGCTCTTCGAACGAGAGCGAGATAAAGGTAGGCGATTTCGTTGCTGGAACCCTTTTTATTAAGCAGAACCGATTCCACCTTGCCGTGGGGGATGAATTCGGTTCCCGTGAAGGGAGCCCCTTCGCAGTTGACGTCCAGATTATCCAGCCGTTGTACCAGGTCGTAGAGTTTTCGTGCCTTTTCAATCGGGGAGTCAGAGGAAGATGTTGCCTTCTTGACCGCATCCTCCAGACTTGGAGTACTGTCCACGTAGCTATTCAGCGCCTTGTTCCAGTAGGACATTTGTTTCTGCCAGTAGTCCTTCACGTCGGGCGTGTACGTGTAGAAAAAATCGACACTGTACGTGCAAGTGTTCAGAGGTGGAGACCAAGGCTCGCGCGGTATCGCGGGTACATTCGTGAGGTCGATCGTATAGTTCCCCAAGGCGTCGCGCGTAACTGCCTTTCCAGCAGGAAGGCTGGGCTCCAGTTCGAGATCAGTCAGGACATTTTCATGAGAGTCCTTCAGGGCACTGTCTGAAACGCCTGTTCCTCCCTGGGTATTCCGCAGGATTTGGGTCGAAGGTTTGAACACGAAATGTTCTTTATGTACGAAGTAAGGGGTCTGGAGTTGCCAGTGGGGAGCCGTCAGAAACCGGTCGTACCGAATCTGATAGCGGTACTCGATGATGCTGCCCACCTCGACGGCAGGCATCGTGAACGTGGTTTCATTCCCTCGAACACCCGGCGTGGTTTTCAGCAATTCGGTCGGCTTGCCGGTAAGGGGCACCACAGTTCCATCGGGATGGATGACTCTGCCTTCCAAAGCGCCGATCTCTACCTTTGCCGACATACGATTCTGTATCCCATGGCGAGTCTTCGCCCACATGAGTCATGCTGGGCGGCGCCCAGTGCGCGCTGTTCGTGACAGCGGAACCCTGAACCGAACCGCTAAACCCTCCGGTCATTCTGCTCGAATTGCTCCCCAGTGCATTGAAGACGAAAGTCTTAGGAAAATCGATATGAACGACCGCGGCAGATTTCCCATCCGCAGTCAGAATCTTGATGCGCGCATAGACTGTCCGGAATGCGTGCGGATCATCGGTCGTTTCTTCTCGGTACAGGTACACCGCCGAAGCGCCCGGCGCATCAGGATCCGAAGTCATGCTGAGTTCTACTTTAGGAATTGCCTGAAATTGGGCGATTGATGTGAGGGGTGCTGCAACAGCCATACACAAGAATGCAAAACGTAAAAAACCATCAGACAACATCGCAATCATCTCCACGCTTATCTGCTCAAGCAACCAACCTGCGCGTGAGGAACCTTTCAGCAGGTCAAGAAATTAGAAAGTAGCCTGCCCAGCATTCTAGCTCGCGCAATTCAGCGATGACGGTGCTGGATCACACCTCTGGGTTAAGCTGTGGCAAGCTGTCCCGTGAGATATTCAGGCCTATGTCGTCCGAAACATACTCATCGACTTGCCGGCTTGTTCGTGCTGGGCAGGATTTTATTGGTAAACAGGGGCTCCGCTACACACCGGCAATTTCAGCAGAATCGGTTGGCGCGAGCGGCCTTCATATGCAGCTCGTCACGATCCCACCAAACAGCAGAGCCAAGGCGCACAAACATGCGGCACATGAGACAGCAATCTACGCGCTCACTGGAGTGTCCTGCATGTGGTTCGGAGAAAACCTCGAGCATCATATGCAAATCAATCCTGGCGACTTCCTCTACATTCCCGCTGATATGCCGCACTTGCCCTATAACCCAAGCTCGACCGAAACCTGTGTGGCGGTAATTGCACGCACCGATCCGAATGAGTAGGAAAGCGTAGTGCTGTTACCGAAGCTCGACGATAAATCTCCCGCCGGGACCCAGTAGCTCTGTACGAATCTATTTGGAAGGTATTCTGGGAGGGTCGGTCAGGTACTCGTCACCGGTGCGTGCCAGAATCTGCGAGCGCCGGTCCATGAGCAGCTTCAATTCTTTATTCAGGGCGATGAACTGCTGCTTCTGGTCCGCATCCAGCTGGGCGCCATCTCCGGTCGACTTATTCAGTTCGGCAAGTTCTGCCTGCAATTTCGGAATCTCCCGATCGATTAGTACCGGGTGAATGCTTGGGATTTTTGTTTTGCCGGCCGCGATCGCATTCCGATTGTTCTCGCCCCAGGCCGGAAGCATCCCCACGTGTCCCAGCTCAACTTTCACTCCAGCCGGCCCGTAGTCGTTGCGCACCGCCGAGAACAGCCCGATCATCGAATCTCGCGGATCGCCGTTCTTTTCCGGCATGAGGCTCTCAACATAATTGCGCGACTGGTTCGACAGGAAATTCCCCAGCGAATAAAAGATCACCGCCATACGGCCGTCCGCAGTCGTGTAGGTTTCGATCGGTTGAAGCACATGCGGGTGGTGACCCACGATTACGGACGCGCCGGCGTCGAGCATCTTGTGCGCCAGTTCCACATCCTCCGGACGAGGGGCAGTCGCATACTCTGTTCCCCAGTGAATTGAGATCACAAGCATTTCGCATTGCGTCTTGGCTTCTTTGACTGCGGATAAAACCTTAGCCTCGTCCGCGCCCGCGGCGCCGCCGCTTTCGGCAGGATAGGGGAAGAAGTTCACATGCGGTTGATCGTCCTTATCCGGGTTGCGATTGCCATTAAGCCAGCGCGTCATGCCCAGCCAGCCAACCTTGATCCCGTTTGCGTCAAGTACAGTAGGCTGCCAGGTCTCTCCCTCCGTATCTCCTGAGCCCACGAATTGAAGGCCAATCTCCTTCAGGTGATCACGGGTCTCGGCAAACCCAGCCCATCCCTGGTCCATGGCGTGGTTATTGGCAAACGAAACTACCTTGACACCGCTCTCTTTGAGCGCCTCAGGAAGAGCTACTGGCGCATCAAACATGAATGGCTTGGACCCCTTTGAGTGAGCAGGGGCCACCGGCGTTTCAAGGTTCACAAACCCGAAATCGGCTCCCTTCAAGACATCGCTGACATCTGCAAAAAGTGAGGACCAGCCCTGAACTCCTCCGCCGGCAGCTTCAGCGGACGCCCGCACGGGTTCGTGAGGAATCACGTCTCCAGCCACGGCGAAACTTACTTTGGCAATTTCATGGGGATATGGCAACGGAGCGGCGGCACGACGGGAGTGTTCATTCAGAACTGAGAAATAGGCCGCGGTGACCACAAGACCCAGGAGGATGATGACAGCCAGCGCCGCGGCCTGGGGGCTCAGGCCAAGCCAGGCGGTCGCCCTGTTCTCCGGAATGGGAGCGATTCCTTCGCCGCGAGATTTCAACCATTTTGCGGTGTGGTTCATGGGGGGAGTTCCAGGGGTTCGGCTTAAGCCTGCCTACAGGATACCCGCAGGAAAACAGGACAGTTAAACCAGAAACTAACTTAAGTACCCTTGATGCCAAGGCGTCCCAGATGCAGCTTCGGCAGTCTGCGAGCGCTTTCAAGGGAATCTGCGTCTATGATATGAGCGAAACTGTTAACCTTGAACAGGAAAGCGAGCAGAAAGGCCGGAGTTTGAACCGGCGCCCGGTCCCATGGCAGAGTTTGTCATCAAGTTGGCCGATGAACGCGGCCGCATCCAGGAGCAGGTCCAGACTGCGTCCACTGCAGAAGAGCTGCGCGCCCGTTTCGCGCACGCAGGCTACCATGTGTTCTCGGTTAAGGCACGCTCTGGACTGGGCGGGATGTCGCGGCGGAAGGTCAAACTTGAACCTTTCCTGATATTCAACCAGCAGTTCCTCACGTTGATAAAGGCGGGTCTACCTATCCTAGGGTCCCTGCAGATGCTCACGAAGATCCAGAAGAGCGCCTATTTCCGAACTCAGCTCGATGATGTCTCGAACCGGGTGAAGACCGGGGAGCCCCTCTCCGCTGCTTTTGAGGCTCAAAGCGGTGTTCCGGTGATGTACACCACCACACTGCTCGCCGGAGAACGATCCGGCAATTTGCAGGAGGTCCTGGAACGGTACATCGGCTTCCAGCGAGTTTCGCTAACCTTCCGCAAGAAGCTCACTGCTTCGCTCATCTATCCCGGATTGCTCCTGACCATTGTGAGCGGTCTGCTCGTCTTCATGTTCACAGTGGTAATTCCACAGTTCGCGCAGCTCTACGATCAGATGGGGTCGAAGCTGCCACAACTCACGATTGCGCTTCTAACTTTTGGTAAGTGGACGCAGCACAACATCCTTTGGATTGCACTCGTATTTGCCTCGATCGTTATCGGGCTGTGGCGCTTCTCAATCACCGACAAGGGCCGCGACACGGTCGACTCGGTTCGCGTGGGCATGCCCATCTTCGGCAAGATCTGGCTCAAGTACCAGGTGGCACTTTTTGCGCGCACATTATCAACGCTTCTCTCCGGCGGCTTACCTCTGGTCCCGTCGCTGGAAACTGCCGCACGTTCCATCTCCTCGCGCAGAGTCTCCAAAGCAGTCGGGGGAGCGATCACAACGGTACGCGAAGGCAAGAGTCTTGCTGATTCACTCACCAACACGGGGGTATTCCCCGACCTCTCGACAGAGATGATTTCCGTCGGCGAGCAGACCGGTGCATTGCCGCAGATGCTCAACTCAGTCGCCGAGTTTTTCGAAGAAGACGTCGCCACGGCGCTCACGGCTGCGCTCTCGCTCATTGAACCAGCAATCCTGATCGTGATGGGCGTTGTAGTCGTTTTTATTCTTATTTCGCTTTACTTGCCGATCTTCTCTCTGGGATCGGCCGCCAGTGGAGGACAAGGTTAATCCTTATATATGGCTGATACCACAATCACGGTGCCGACCGGGCCCGCTGTCAATGGGCTCGACGAACGCGCGCAGGCCGAAGCGCTTGCCGCACGTTACCGTGCCGAATTTGTTGATTTAAAGAATTTCAAAATTCAGCACGATCTATTGCGCACAGTTCCCGTAGAACTGATGTTCCGCTATAACTTCGTGCCCATCGAGCAGCACGCGGACGCCATGGTAATCGCGGTGAGCGATCCCTCCCGATTGATGGTGCTCGACGAAATCGCAGGCCTGCTTGGCCATCGCATCATTGCCCGCGTTGCAACACTCTCCCAGATCACCGATCTCCTTAAAAAGACCGAACAATCCCAACGTGTACTGGACGAAGCCAGCGAAGGCCTTACCTTCGACGTGGTTGGCGCGGAAGATCAGGCCGAAGACGAGAGCATCTCGATCGAGAAGCTGACCAGCGACGAGGACATCAGCCCGATTATCCGGCTGGTCGATACGACCATCTTCACTGCCCTCGAGCGCCGCGCATCCGACATCCACATCGAAACCTATGACGATTCGCTCCACGTCAAGTACCGCATCGATGGCGTCCTGCAGGAAGCGATGGCGCCCATTGCGCGCGAACACCACACCACCATCCTGAGCCGCATCAAGATCATGAGCGAACTCGACATCGCCGAGCGGCGCGTTCCTCAGGACGGCCGTTTCCGCGTTCGCTACAAAACCCGGCTCATTGATTTTCGCGTTTCGATCATGCCTACAGTGCACGGCGAGAACGCCGTACTTCGTGTGCTGGACAAAGAATCGATGAGCGAAAAATTCCGCCATCTCACGCTCGACGTGGTGGGATTTGCCGAAGAGGACCTGCGTCGCTTCCGCCGCTACATTCGCGAGCCTTATGGCATGGTGCTGGTCACCGGGCCGACCGGATCCGGCAAAACGACGACCCTTTACGCTGCCCTTAACGAAATCAAGAGCGACGAAGACAAGATCATCACGATTGAGGACCCGGTCGAGTACCAGATCCGCGGCATCACCCAGATCCCGGTGAACGAGAAAAAGGGCCTGACCTTCGCCCGCGGCCTTCGTTCCATCCTGCGTCATGACCCGGACAAGATTCTCGTTGGAGAAATCCGTGACCAGGAGACCGCTCAGATTGCCATCAACTCGGCACTGACCGGCCATCTCGTGTTCACCACGGTGCACGCCAACAACGTGGTCGATGTCCTCGGCCGATTCTTGAATATGGGCGTAGAGGCCTACAACTTCGTCTCCGCTCTGAATTGCATCCTTGCCCAAAGGCTCGTACGCACGGTTTGTGAGCATTGCGTCAGAAACGTCAGCTACCCGGACGAGGTCCTTATCGCCAGCGGCATGGATCCCGCGGAATGGCGGGGCTTCGCTTTCCGAGAGGGAACAGGCTGCATCGAGTGCGGCGGAACAGGGTATCGCGGACGTACCGCGATTCACGAACTTTTGGACTTGACCGACCCTATCCGTGAGCTGATTCTTGAAAAGAAGCCAACTTCCGAGATTCGCAAGCTGGCTCAACGGGAAGGTATGTCGTTTCTGCGTGAATCCGCTCTGGACCGTGTTCGCCGCGGCCTGACCACGCTGAAGGAAATCAACAAAGTCACGTTCATCGAGGCGTCCCGATAGTGAGTCCTATTCTGAGCACTCCAAGTGGAGCAGCATCGTACGGCAAGAGACCGCCCGCGGCGATCGAGTTGACCTCGGAAGGCGTCATCGCGGCCTCCCTGCCCGGCAAGCACGAGGATCCTGTCTTTGCTTTCGAGCCGCTACGTCCTGGAATTCTGGTTCCCGGCATCAGCGAGCTGAACATGACCTCCCCGGAAGCCGTCTCGCTCGCCATCCGCAATGCCCTTGGCGCCGTTTCCGCCAGCACACGATACGTCACGGTTGTCATTCCCGACACTGCGGTCCGGGTCTTCGTCCTCGACTTCGATTCCCTCCCTGCCCGTTCCTCTGAGGCAATTCCCGTCCTCCGCTTTCGCCTGCGCAAGATGGTGCCTTTCGACGTCGAGCACGCAGGCCTGAGCTACCAGGTTCTTACTCAAACGAAGACAGAAGCTCGTGTGCTCGTCGCCGTTTTGCCGAGCAACATCCTGGAGGAATACGAGACTGTCGTCCGAGCTGCCGGATATGAGCCCGGATCGGTAATGCCCTCCGCGCTCGCCGCTCTCGCAACCCTCGAATCCGAAGCACCACTTCTGGCTGCATGTCTGAGTAAGGTGGCAATCACAACCTCGATCACACGAGGTGATGACCTGCTTCTCTACCGCACCCTGGACCTGCCCGAAGATCCGGAGCAAAGGCTTCTTGAAGTCCAGCGAAGTGTCGCCGTTGCGGCAGCATATTATGAGGACAAGGTTTCCGTCCTGCCCCGGGAATTGTATTTTGCCGGGAACGGATCGGCAGCCGAGTTTGAACGCTGGTTCGGAACTTCAGAACTCAAGATCATCGACTTGGCGTCCCGACCTTCTACAGGTGCGGCGACGAATCTGGGGAACATGAGCGTTGCTGGGCTTACCGGCGCGTTGGCAGGAGCAGCTTAGCGTGCGCGTAACAATCAATCTCGCCTCGCGACAATTTGCGGACATTGCGCCTGCCCTTAAAAGCCTGCGCACCGCGATGGCTGCGCTCGCCGGAGTTGCGGTCTTGCTCCTCATCGCGTTGCATTTCGTACATGGCAAGGCGGAAGAAGCACGCACGCACGAACACTCGCTGGATTCGAAGGTTGAGCAGCTTCGCCACGAGCAGCAGGGCTATCAGACCACGATGCGTGAACCCGAAAACGCAAAGACCCTCCAACAGGCTGAGAACCTCAATCAGATTTTCGACGAAAAAGGTTTTTCCTGGACGCTTGCGATGGAGGACCTTGAGACCGTGCTGCCAGCGGGCGTACAAGTGACGACGCTCGAGCCGACAATCAAGAATGGCCAGATATCCGTTCACCTGAGGGTCATTGGCCCTCGTGATCGTGATGTCCAATTAGTGCAGAACCTGGAACACTCCCGACACTTTATGATGCCCCGCATCGTGGGTGAGAGCGCAGAGTCTACCGGTGGCCCCAATCAGCAGGCGCAGCCAGTCAGCGCTTCCAGCCGCGTGGATTTCGACGTGCTTGCCGACTACAACCCTGCCGTAGCCGCGGATCATAAACATGCTGACGGAAAGGGCGCCGATGCAACAGACGAGGGTGAGGGCGTGGCCAGCAGACCTCACACTGGTATGGCAAGGCCTAACGCGCCTGCACAGCCACACCGAGGAGTTGCGCGATGACTGCCCAGAGACCAGCGACAACACGCGAACAGCTCTCGTCTCCGCTCACCTGGCACTACATCGGGGTGGGTGTTCTTGCTCTCATCGTGCTGGGATTGGCAATTCGCCTCGGCCTCGATTGGGCCGCTACTAGTTCAGGCTCGAGCAACGCCTTGATCAACCGCCAGATCGAGCTAAAGACGCTCGAGTTTCAAACGGCTCCGTTGCGCGGGATCGAGCACCGCGTCGCAGATTCACGGAAACAGATCCAGGACTTCTATGCTGAGCGCATCCCAGCGAATTACTCATCGATCGCGGTGCAGGTAGGCGATCTGGCGGTGAAATCAGGGGTGCACATCTCAGGAATGCAGTACACGCAAGGTGCCAGCAACGGTGACCTGACAGAAATTTCGCTGGACGCACGAATCAGCGGCGAATACCAGCAGATCATGCATTTCGTGAATGGGCTGGAACGGAGCCACACCTTCTTCGTGATCCGGGCAATGGCATTTACAGGACAGCAGGGCGGGCTCGTGAACCTCCGCCTGCGCGTTTCAACCTGGCTGCGCCCGTCGGACGTGCCGAGCGGGTTGCCACCCACGCCCACCGAGGCTCCATCCAGAGACGGCCCTGCGGCTCAGGAGGGCGAATAGCATGGCGATCCCTCTTGGAATAGAGAACAAGCGCCAGGTCTACACCGTGATCGCGCTGGCTGCGGTGATCCTGTGCGTTGGCGGATACGAACTGTACAGCAACTTCGGTTCGGCACCCACGACGGCCCCGGTTGCGCCAACCTCGTCGAACGTCCCAGCTGCACGTTCGACCGCGACTGCAAATCGGCCTGCAGGTCCTCAGGCGCAACGCGTGGCAACGAACAACATCGATCCCACTCTGCACTTCGACAAACTCGCTCAAAGCGAAGATGTGGTCTACGCAGGAACGGGACGGAATATCTTTTCAGCGGAATCTGCCCCGGTGCACATAGAGCAGCCAGTGAAGAGCGCTCGAATGACCGCGCCAGTCGCAGCGCCCCCGCCAGGACCTCCCCGGCCGCCGGCAATCGATCTTCGATACTTCGGCTACTCGCAGGGTACTGACAAGGCACTGCGCGCATTTCTCGTTCGCGGCGAAGACATCTTCATGGCACGCCCCGGCGACATCGTCGACCACCGCTATAAGGTGGATTCGATTAATCCTGGAGCGGTTCAGATTACGGATCTCGGTTACAACAACACGCAGACCGTGCCCCTGACTGCGAATTAAGCAGCAAAATGAATCAGGTTTCCTTAAAACGTTGCAAGCGCCCAGGCGAAGACGGTTACGTCCTTGTGGCCGTGATCTTCATGATGGCTATTCTGGTCCTCTCGCTTGCTGTCGCGGTGCCGAAGGTCCGTGAAAGTATCCAGCGCGATCGAGATGAAGAGACGATGCAGCGCGGTAAGCAGTACGTTCGAGCCATTCAGCTCTACTACCGCAAATTCCATGCTTACCCGCCGAACGTCGATGCCCTGGTCAAGACCAATGAGATTCGTTTCTTGCGCAGGAAGTACACCGATCCGACCACAGGTAAGGAGGAGTGGAAGCCCGTGATGTGGGGTCAGAACAAAACCCCCTGCGCCATGGGATTCTTCGGTCAGCCTTTGCCAGCGATCGGAGCGGGAGGATGTAGCGGCGGGATCGGGCCCAGCGGAGGCAATCTCAACGGTCCTGGAAGCGCAAACCCTGGAAACAGCTTATTCAGCTCCGGACCGGGTACGGCGGTTCCTACAACCAGCACGAACACTGCCGGAGCAGGGACGACCGATCAGAGCGGAGGCACAACAGCTACGGGAAGCAGCGGCACCCCTGGCGCTCAGGGGTCCCCTGGGCAGCCGGGAGCCGGCACCAGCCCGGGAACACCAACTTCCAATAACCCGATTGGCAGCGGCCAGACCTTCGGGGGAGCAGGCATTATCGGGTTTTCACCACAGAGCCCGAAGCAATCAATACTGGTCTACAAGAAGAAGAACCACTATATCGACTGGGAATTTCTCTACAGTCCGATCATGGATCAGCAGCAGATGGCAGGCGGCACCGGCCTCAATGGCCAGCCCGGGAACGGCTCGACGCCTGGCTCGGGGAGCAGTTTCGGCTCGGGAAGCTCTTTTGGGCCGGGCAATAATGGCGGAGCCAGTTCCGGATCGAACGGCAATGCTGGGACCGGTGGCAGTGCAGGAACAACTCAGCAGCCTCCTCAGCAGCAATAAACCAGGGATTTCCAGGCACGAAAAAGCCCGTCCAATCGGACGGGCTCTGCTTTTGCCTTAATTAGTCCTTGCTGCTTAGACGCTGAACGAGGAGCCACAGCCGCAAGTGCTCTTGACCTGCGGATTCTCGAATTTGAAGCCAGCAGCTTCGAGAGTCTCGACGTAGTCGACCGTGCAGCCATTGAGATACATCAAAGAAGTGGCATCAACAAACACCTTCAGGTCGTCAAAACTGAAGACTTTGTCCATCATGCCAGCCTGGTTCTCAAAGGCCATTGAATACTGAAATCCAGAGCATCCGCCACCCACGACACCAATCCGCAGACCGGCAGGCAATGGATCCTGCGTAGCCATGATCTCTCGCACCTTGGTGATGGCCGTTGCGGTCAGCGTGAGAGGGGCCTTCTTTTCGGTTTCCTGCACTGGTGTTGCTGTGGTCGTTGCCATAATGTCTCCTGGGTGATGAGTTTCGCCCTGCTTTTACTTTACTTCTCTGCCCGCGTGCCTACAAGTCCTTCAAGCGGTCTCGTGTTATTGGATGTTCCGGAGGTACCAAAGGTCGCGGGAAGGTACCCTCGCGTTCCGGATTCGCGCAAACTGTCTAAAGCGTGAGCTATGCAGTCGGTCCCGTCATGCTGCTGCTCTAAATCCCTCGACGAACACGCTTAAAACCCTGTGATTGGAGTCACGGGGACGGGGGGAGTGCTCGGGCTATGATTCAGCCGTAATCCACTCATAGAAGCAGCGACACAGAATACGAATGAGTGGGGAAAATTTTGCTGGAGGTGCACTAATGACGTTTCTTCCGGTTATGTTATCGGTTTGGGGCATCACGGTCCTCTTTATGGCCTCGATGCTCCTATATCGTTCAAGGCTGACCCGTGACGAGGAAGATCAACTCTACCTCGATGATTCGTTCAGCCATGAAAAGGCCGCTCAGGCTGCAATCGCAGCCAGAGTTGAGAAGGTTCAACCAATGGTGAAAGGCTCCGAGATCGTCGCGGGGCTTACTACGCTTTTCGTCATCGGCTACTTCCTCCTCGATATGTATAAACAGTTGTTCGGCTAACGAGAGTTGTCTGTCCTCCCTCAGAGCACAAACGGCAGCCGCAAGGCTGCCGTTTGTCACATCCAAGGTCTTCTGGCTTTCTATTCCACTTCCTGCCGCGCCTTGTAGCCGTCGCGTGTGATGATCTGATACTTCAGCGCTTTGTGCTTTTGATCCTGCATTCTGAGTGGCTTTCCTTCATCATCCACCAGCTCAATTCTGAGCTTACGGTAGCTCCCGTCCTGCTTGCGGTTTGAGGGGTGGTAAACGAGTTCGTACTTCGACCGAATCGCCGCATTGATGTCTGCGAAGATATCGGGCATCTCTCCCTGGAACCGGGGATTGAACCACATGCCGCCAGTCATCTTCGCAAAGGTCTTCATTTCGTTATCTGCCTGCAGATAGTCGATGTCGCGCAGCTGCTGGCTGAATCCCGGTCCTCCCTCCGTCATTGCTCGTAAAGCTCCGCCGGTCGAAATTGCAAAAATCGTGATGTCGGGAGTGCTCTTCACCTTTTGGTAGATCTTATCGAGGGTGATTTTTGAAAATGTGTCGCGACCAGAAGCGATCAGGATGATGTATTTGCGGCCCTCGATGCGGCTCAGCCGATCCTCAGCTTCATACAGGGCATCGAAAAGGTTCTTCTCACTGAAACCAGGGATCACCAGCGAATTGATCGCATTCAGCAGTTGCCGCTTGTCCTGGGTGAAGTCCAGCCAGATCTGCGTCTTCATGTCGAACGTCATCAGGGCGACGTAGTCCTGGGGCCGAAGCTGCTGCGCAAACGCCCAGGCGGCATTCCGCATGTCATAGAGGAAGTAGTAATTGAAGTAGTTGAAGGAAGACGAGAACTCGCAAAGCATGAGAGCCGTAATCGGAGCCTCGACGCGCTTGAAACCTGTCACCTTCTGCTCAACGCCATCTTCGTAAACCTTGAAGTTCGATGGCTTCAGACCAGGTACAAACTGTCCGGTCTTCTCGAGAAGAACTCCAACATCCACGGTCACTTCGGGAACTTCGACGCGCAGGGAGTAATCCCCTGCCCCTTCCGGGTTCTTGAACTTCGGCTGAGCAGGCGCAGGCGGCGGAGCCTCTTCCGGCTTGTCCTTCTTCTTCGGCAGAGCAATCGGTCCATTCTCACCGCCCGGTCCACCGGAGTCGGGCGAACTCTGATCGGGCTGTTGTTGCCCCGGCTGCTGAGGTGGTGGGGATTGCTGGGGCGTGTTCTGGGCAATTCCGAGCGGAGCCAGAGCCAAAGCAAAGAGCAGAGAAACAACACTGGGACGGAAAGGATCGAGCAGACGAATCGCTGACATGACGACCTCTGAGTTCACAGCATAGGGGATTGCCCTTGGAAACCTGCAAATGAAACACGTAAAACACTTAAACAAGCGGCAGCCTCGGGCGTCAAAACCTTAGTGCATCGGGGGCACAGAATTCGTCGCTCTCGGGTGCCGGTGTGATGCAACATCGGTTTAATCTTATAGACGTGAAACCCTGCTTTAAGGCATTCCACACGCTGTACCGAATGCTCGCCGTGCCTCTCGCAGCCATGGCGCTGCTGCCTTTTGCCTGCGCCCAGACCGAGCCCCTCTCCGGCCCTCCGCCATCGACCGGAGGCTTCTTTCCCCTGAATGAAGTGCACCGTGGGCAGATGGCCACGGCCTGGACTGTGTTCACCGGCACTAAGCCTGAGCCCATGGACGTGGAAATCCTCGGCGTGCTGCGCGGTGCGCGCGGCCCCGGGCAGGACATGATCCTTGCGAAGCTCAAGGGTGCCAAGCCTGAGTACACCGGCGTGGTGGCTGGCATGAGCGGAAGTCCCGTCTACATCGGCAATAAGCTGCTTGGTGCTCTCTCCTACCGCATCGGCCAATTTGCAAAGGATCCGATCGCCGGCATCACGCCGATTGCTCAGATGCTGGAAGTCAAGAACCTCCCGGTCACGACGGAGTGGGCTTCAACGAGGCCGGACCGCGTCCAAGCCGCAGTCGCAGGCACTCCAAATAGCCCTGGCGCTGTAGCTGCCGGCAACATGAATTTCCAGGCAATGGAAACCCCGCTCGTCATGAGTGGATTCCATCCTGAAGCAATCCGTCTCTGGCAAAAGGAAATGGCCGGAACCGGCCTCGACTTAATCGCTGCAGGCGGCGGAAGTGGATCATCCAAATCGGATCCCGAGGGCCGATTCGGTGCCATATCGCATTCCGCGATCGCCGGCGTTGTTCCAGGATCTGCGGTCAGTGCTCAGTTAGTCCGGGGCGATCTGGAGGTCTCCGCCACTTGCACGGTGACCTATGTAGATCCGAGGCAGCTATTGGCCTGCGGTCACCCGATTCTTCAAGCCGGTACCGTCTCGCTCCCCATGACGACCGCGGATGTCGTGGAGACACTTGCCTCTCCTCTCAATGCGTTCAAAATCGTCAATACGGGGGACGCAATCGGCACATTTACAGAGGATCGGGATTCGGCAATTCGCGGAGTGCTCGGTGTGAAGCCCCACATGATTCCGGTGCACATTACCGTTCACGGGGAAACTGCCGATCGCAAGCTCAACATCGAGGTAGTCGACCTTCCTTCGCTCACCCCTCAAGCCATTCTCGTCTCCCTTTACGATTCGCTGCTTGAGAACAACCAGAGCAGTCAGGAGACCAGCTATCACGTCACGGGAAGCGTCAACATCGACGGCTATCCTCCCTCGCCGCTCGACTTGTGGGCTCCCGCAGGCGATCAGGGTTCAGCTCAGTTATCAGCCGCGTTGCAGACCGACCAGAGCTTCGCCCTGCTTTACGCCAATGGCGCGCGCCAAGGAGCGATCAAGGCCGTCGATCTCGATGTGGATTCTATTCCCCGACGCGCGCAGGTCCAGCTCGAGGATGCCCGCATAGATACTGGAAACATTGTGCATGCCGGCGATCCCATCATCGTTGAAGCCACAGTGCGTCCCTGGCAACAGCCGGCTCGCAACATCCGCATTCCGATCCGTCTTCCCCAGGGCCTCGGAACAGGGAACGTGCGACTGCTCGTCTCGGATGCAGGCACTCTCGATCGCGCACTGAATCCACCACGGATCACCGGACGCAATGTCGATCTTGAGACTGCTTTGGCACAGGCAAAGAACCAGCACCCGGCCGACCGCATCTTCGTCAGCCTGCTCCTGCCCGACGCACAAGCGGGCGTCAACGGGCAAACGCTATCGACAATTCCACTCTCCATGGCAAATGCACTCGAACCGCTTCGCACAGCGCAGGACGTTTCGCTGAATGGCGAATCGGCTGTTGTCGCAGGCCAGGCTCCAGCGGGTGGCGTCCTCAGTGGTTTCCAGCTTCTCACTCTGCACATTGAGCCGGGTGGCGGTTTAAACTAGCTTTCAACCAGCACTAACCGGCAATTCGTCGTATTCTTGCGGCTCAGATGTTTTGCCGCTACTTTGCGACCGAAGTGAGGACTGCATAACGTCATGGCTCAGATCCAAGGTTTAGCAGCTCACGCGGCGGGCGCCGAGCTTTTGCCTTTTCGCTACGACCCAGGAGAATTGGGCGCACAAGAAGTCGAAATCGGCATCACCCACTGCGGGATTTGTCATAGCGATCTTCATCTTATTTCCAATGATTGGGGCATCAGCCAGTATCCTTTCATTCCAGGGCACGAGGTTGTTGGAACCGTCAGTGCAGTAGGGTCGCAGGTTCGCTCCCTGCAACCAGGGCAACGTGTGGGTCTTGGCTGGCAATCGAATTCGTGCGGCGATTGTGAATGGTGCGTCCGTGGAATGGAGAATCTCTGCCCATCGCAGGAAGCTACCTGCGTCCGACGCCACGGAGGCTATGCCAGTCGGGTTCGCGCCAATGCGCGCTTCGTTTCACCCATACCCGACGCACTGCCGAGTGAACAGGCAGCGCCACTGCTTTGCGGTGGGATTACGGTATACAGCCCTTTAAGACAACATGACGTCAACCCCAGTTCGCGAGTCGGCATTATCGGAATAGGCGGCCTCGGGCATATTGCGATCCAGTTTGCCAGAGTCTTCGGCGCAGAAGTCATTGCGTTTTCCACGTCCGCAGGTAAAGAAGAAGAAGCTCGTGCTCTTGGTGCTCATCACTTCGTCAACTCGCGAGAGTCGAAAGCGATGAAAGAGATGACCGGATCCCTCGATTTTATCCTCAACACCGCCAATGCTGATCAGGATTGGAACGTATACATCCAGGCGCTGCGGCCCACCGGCACTCTATGCTTTGTTGGTGTACCGCCTTCGCCAGTCTCGGCCCATGCCTTTCCATTGATCGCGGGTACCCGGTCCATCACAGGAAGCCCTATCGGAAGTCCCCATCGCATTCGGGAGATGCTCGATGTCGCCGCACGACACGGCGTGAAGGCGACAACGGAAGAGTTTTCTATGGCACGAGCAAACGAAGCTATCGACAAGGTCAAAAAGAATAAGGTGCGCTACCGCGCCGTGCTGGCGAACTAGAGCGACTCACAAAAGCGACATTGACACCCTAGCAGGGGGTGCCCATATTTTTGCGCGGCTGTTTTCGGCTCGCCTCTACTTCGCTTCAACCGGTGACGCCTTTCGCGGCTTCAGTCCGTCAGACACGCGCGCAAGCAGGTCTTGCGGATGCAGCGGTTTGTTCAACAGGGTGAAATGATGCCCTTCTGCCCTCGCACTTGCCAGCAGATCGGCTGTCGAGGCCTGACCAGAGAAAAGGATGATCTTGCAGTCCGGGAAGATGCGCCGAACTGTAATTGCCAGTTCGATTCCCGTCATTCCGGGCAGGACCACGTCTGTGATCAACATCTCCGGTGGAGTCAGCAGCGCAGTTTCCAACGCACTGTCTCCGTCATAGACGGGTATCGCCTTATAGCCGCTCCGCGAAAGGATTTCAGCAAGAGTATCGGCAATGACGCTTTCGTCGTCCACAACCAGAACAACGGGCCGGCGCTCTTCGGATTTCCCCTCTTCTTGCGCGGGAACGTCCTTGAGCGGAACAGCGGGGAAAGTCTTGTTCTTGCTCACAATAATCTCCTTGGAACACCCTACCAGTTTTGTGTACATACGTGGAAGTTCTTTGGGCTTTCTTCTAAACCGCTCCAAATAAGCGTGTTACCTGCCATAATCGTTTGAGGCGTTTCGTTTGCCCTTTGAATATTTTTCTTGACGATTGGCATCGAATTGAGCATAGGAAGCTGGCCACAGCTCTAAGCTCGGTACCCGGATTGTGAGCAATGTCGAACACCTCGAACTGGATCAAGCGGCCAAAGTTTCACTGGCGGAATTACCAGACTGCAAGGAGGATATACGATCTGCTCTGAATTGCGCCACCGGTCAGCATGGAGCCGAGGCCGCCACCGCTAGCGGCTCGGACTTCCTCTATAACTGGTAAGTATCTTCAGCAACTGGTAAGTATCTTCAGCGAATCAGGTGTAATTCCGTGACGGTTGAGAGAGGGAAAAAATCCGTACGAATTGACAAGTGGCTTTGGGCCGCCCGTTTCTTCAAAACGCGCGCCCTCGCGACCAAAGCTTGTGACCTGGGCCGGATTCGTTCCAACGAGGTGGAAGCCAAGCCGGCGCGCGAAGTCCGAGTGAGCGATATGCTTCGCGTCAGGAATGAAGGGGGCGAGTTCCACATTGAAGTGCTCGGTGTAACAGACATCCGCGGCCCGGCAGCCGTGGCGCAGGCGTTGTACCGGGAGACCGACGAGAGCAAGGAGCGCCGTCTCCGCGAAGCCGCAGAGCGCAAAGCCATGCAGGAATACGCTCCAATCCCCGAACGCCGCCCTACCAAGCGCGATCGGCGTCGTATCATTCAGTTCCGTCGAAGTGGGTAGGAAGGTCTCCTGCTGTTCCGATCGGCGTGTCTGGTTGCCCCTGCCTTTAGTAGACTCACCTCAGAATGTTTTCAAGTTCCCGACCGATTCTCGCTCTGTTTGCCGCTGCGTGCGCAGCGATGATGACGCCTTTCGGAATTCAGCCGCTCAATGCCCAGGGTACTCGTCTTTGGACTCAGTCCCGCATTGAAGAATTTGAAAAAGGTACGCCTCAGGGAGTCGCCATCGGCAGTAACGGACAACTCCGGGAAGGCCCAGGCATCACCGACCTGCTCACCACTCCCTCAACTTTCGTCTGGTCTGTGGCTGTCGACAAGAGCGGCACACCGTATCTCGGCACCGGCTCTCCGGCAGCCGTGCTGCGGGCGTCCGCGCAGAAGGATGGGAAGCCGGTAACAATTTTCGAGACGCGCGACCTCAGCATTCAGGTTGTCCGCGTTGGACCCGACGGTTCTGTTTACGCCGCGACCGTCCCCGGCGGAAAAGTGTACAAACTGCCCCCGAACGCTACGACAAAGCAGGACGAAGCGAGTGCCAAGCTTATATTCGATGTGACAAAGGCTGAGGCTGCTCAAGCCGAAAAAGGCAGGCCGAATCGCGAATCGAAGTCGCACTACATCTGGGACATGACATTCGATTCTGCCGGAAGGTTGTACATTGCGGTCGGAGGTCCCGGCGAGATCTACCGCGTCAATCCTTCATCTGCGGATACCAACCCGGAGCTTTTCTTTAAGACTGACGAACAACATATCCGCGCGCTGACATGGGACAAGAAGGGGAACCTGATAGCTGGTTCTGACGGATCAGGCCTCGTCTACCGCATCAGCCCGCAAGGTAAGGGATACGTCCTTTTTGAGGCCCCTCGCCGAGAAATAACATCGGTGGCAGTCGGACCGGACGGCACCATCTTCGCGGCCAGCGTGGGCGACAAGAGCCACAATCCTCTTCCTCCGCTGCCTGTGCAAGGCGTGGGCACGATTACATTCACCATCGTGCAGCCTGGCTCGTTGCAGGCGGCAAACGCAAGCAGTTCCACTCCCGATGGAACGGAGATTTACGCTCTTGCTGATGACCAGGCGCCCCGAAAGATCTGGTCCAGCAAAGACGACATCGTTTACGCGCTCGATGCGGAGCAGGATGGCGTTCTGGCGATCAGTGGTAATCGCGGCCACATCTTCCGCATTCAAAAGAACGGCGACTATGAAGACGTCGCGCATGTCGAAGCTCAACAGGGACTGAGCCTGACCAGCGCACACAGCAACACCGATGACGCCGTTCTAATCGGAACTGGCAACACCGGCAAGCTCTACACTCTCGCCAAGTCGCAGACGCATGAGTACGCGAGCGATGTTCTCGACGCTGGAGCATTCGCCCGTTTCGGTCGTGTTGAAATCGAGCCTGACTCCGCCAACTACGAGCTTCTGACTCGTACCGGAAATGTTGAGCAGCCTGTTCGCGGTCGCGGCGATTGGGGATGGTCCGACTGGCAGGCATTGAAAGACGGTTCGGTGCAATCGCCTCCAGGACGCTTCCTCCAGTGGAAAGCCATCCTTCATAGCGGGGGTAAACTCGGCGAGGTTGGCGTGAACTATCTCCCCGTGAACGCCGCACCCACGGTCGACGATATGGTCGTCGCGCCCGGCGCCCGTCTCAACCCACAAACGGCCAATCAGAATCAGCAGAACGTCAACATCAGCTTCCCTTCCACGAATCAACCCGCGGTTGTGCCTGTTGACACTGGAAGCGCCAATACTCCGCTCCAGGCCATCAAGGACCGGACGGCGGTAACAGTTCGTTGGGTGGCTCACGACGACAATGGAGATGACCTTGTCTACTCCCTCTATCTCCGCGGCGATGGCGAACGCGATTGGCATTTATTGAAGGACAACATCACCGAGAAGGCATACAGCTTCGACGCGGCGCTCATTCCTGATGGCGGGTATCGAATCAAGGTGGTCGCGTCGGACGCGCCTGCACACAACCCTGGCGAAGCACTGACAGACTTCATGGAGAGTGACCGCTTCGAAATCGACACAACGCCTCCGGTTGTGAATGCGCTTAAAGCAGAAGAACAATCGATCCAGTGCGTGCGAGCGCCGTGCGCAGGTCCAGTCCATGTCACCTTCGATGCCGAAGATGCCGCCTCACCGATCGCACATGCGGAGTACGCCATTGACGCGGGCACGTGGCAATATGTCGATCCCGTGGGTAAACTATCCGACTCCAAGCGCGAGCACTATGATTTCCAGATTCCTGCGAAGTCCCTCGAAGGCAAAACTGGTGAGCACCTGATCACCGTACGCGCCTACGACCGTCACGACAATGTCGGCGTAGCTAAATCTGTGGTTTCTAAACCGTCGGCGAAATAGAAACGGGCACGATGCGATTTGAGCTCTTTGTGGCGGCGCGGTACTTGAAAGCCAAGCGGCGCCAGGCTGTTGTCGGCGTCGTCACTGCCATTTCAGTTGCAGGAGTTGCAGCGGGGGTAGCCGCACTCATCATTGCACTTGCAATTACGAACGGAATGCAGCGGGACATGCAGGATCGCCTCATCGATTCGAGCGCCCACGTGCAGCTCATGCGCACCAACCAGAACGAAGGCATCCACGACTGGCGACCTCTCCTGGGTCGTCTCTCAAAGCTGCCCCATGTTGTCGCGGCCGCACCCGAACTCGATGAGCAGGTCGTGGTGGCCCACGGTGCACGCGAAGGGTACGCGCTAATCGAAGGAATTATCCCGGAGAATGAGAAAGCTGTTAGTAAAGTTCTGACAAGCGCTCCTGCCGCCGCAGTGCAAGCTCTCGAGCCGGCAACAGAACGTGCGGACGCCTCAGCTTCAAGTGCACTGCCGCCGCTCATCATTGGTAAAGATCTCGCCGATACAGTTGGGGTCGGAATAGGCGACTCAGTCACGCTGATAAGCCCGCAGGGCGAGCTCACCCCGCTGGGAATGGTGCCTCAGACGGTTCGTTTTCAGGTTGTCGGTACCTATCACACAGGTTTCTATCAGTACGACTCAAACTGGGGATTCATTCGCCTTGGAGATGCCCAACGGCTCTACGACGAACCCGATCTCATTACCGTCATCAGCTTCCGCGTCGACGATCTCAATCGCGCTCCGCAGATTGCAAAAGAAATTGAGGCCGCAGCTGGTCCCGGTTTTCAAACGACCAACTGGAAGGAACAAAACCGGGAGCTTTTTCGAGCTCTCCGTCTCGAACGCATCGTCACTTTTATCGTGATCACTCTCATCGTCGTCGTTGCCGCGCTCAACATCCTCATTGCTCTCACCATGATGGTGATGGAGAAGACTCGCGATATCGCAGTACTGATGAGCTTCGGCGTTGATCCCAGTCAGGTACGCCGCATCTTCCTGCTTCAGGGCTTCTTGATCAGCATTACTGGAACAGTAATTGGTCTTATCCTGGGCTATCTCGGCTCGTGGGCAGGCTCGCACTACCACATCGGCCTGACTCCTGATGTATATGCTCTCGATACGTTGCCCTTCGCACCCCGCATTATTGATGGAGTGATCGTTTCGGTCGTGTCGGTCGGAATATCCCTGATTGCCACTCTCTATCCTTCTTTTACGGCTTCGAGGATTCGCCCTGCCGAAGCACTGCGCTATGAATAGCAACGTGCCCTCAAGCCAGCCATTCCTGTAACTCTTTCGTTCTCCGCTCCATCACAGTGCTGATCCGTACCGTTCCGCTCGCGCTTATTTCGCACCGGAAGCACGGGGTCAATCTTCCGTCGGAGTAAATCAAAATGCATGCGACCGGCACGTCTTCTTCGCAAAGGCTTGGGAATTGTTGCGCGTCGGGCCGGATTCAGACGAAAGGGCAGACTGGGCCGCTCTGCCACTCCGCATGATCGTCGGCTATGGCTTTGTTCAGCACGGGCTAGCCAAGCTGACTCGAGGCCCCGAAGCATTTGCGACCGCCCTGCACGGACTGGCTGTTCCCCTGCCTCACCTGATGGCCTGGCTAACGATTCTTATCGAGATCTGCGGTGGCCTCGCGGTGCTTATCGGATTATTTATCCCGCAATTCGCAATGCTAATGGCAGCCGTCCTTCTTGTAGCGATGTTTAAGGTTCACCTGCAATTCGGATTCAGCTCCATCAAACTGGTCGCAGTGAGTTCCGGTCGTCCGCAGTTCGGACCGCCGGGATATGAATGCGATCTGCTCTACCTCGCGTGTCTTGCCGCGCTCGTCATTGGCGGACCCGGTCCGTGGGCAGTAACCCGCCTCTTCGCCAGAACCAACCGCGAGTGAAGGGTGAGGCGGGAACTCGGTTAACTCCGATTACAATTGGAGCCACTTTGATTCCTGCGGAAATGGCTATGCCGGAGTTCACGAAGCTTGTCGGTGGCTTTGCGTTTACAGAGTGCCCACAATGGCACGATGGGCACCTCTACTTCTCCGACCAGCACGGCTATCGCGTGTATCAATCCTCAATCGATGGTTTCGCGGATGACATTGCAACCGTCCCGAACCGACCCTCTGGACTCGGGTTCCTGCCGGACGGCCGCCTCCTGATTGCCTCCATGTGCGATCGCAAAATCATGCGACTGGAAAACGATGGATCTCTCACTTTGCACGCCGATCTTTCGACTCCCGCACAAGGCGATATCAACGACATGGTGGTCGATACGCAAGGACGTGCATGGGTTGGTAACTTCGGCTTCGATCTTCACGGTGGCGCTCCGTTCCGTTCAGCTTCCCTGATTTGCGTCAATCAGGACGGCTCTGCGCGAATAGCCGCCGAAGGACTCGGCTTTCCCAACGGCATGGCTCTCACTCCCGATGGGCGGACGCTCATCGTTGCCGAGACTCTCGCAAATCGACTGAGCGCTTTCGATGTGCATGGTTCCGAACTCGGCCCTCGGCGCACCTGGGCGGCTTTTGGAGACACACCGGTTTCGCAGAGCGTAAGTGAGATCCTTGCTCATTCCGAGGTGGTGCCGGATGGAATCTGCCTCGACGCGGAGGGCGCGGTATGGGTGGCCGATCTCATGCATCATCGACTGATCCGCGTGTCAGAAGGCGGTGAAATCCTTCAGGAACTCTCGACTCCGTTGTCTCCATTTGCCTGCATGCTCGGAGGCATCGATGGCCGCGCTCTTTTCATCTGCGTCGCTCCGACATTTCACGAAGCGGAAGCCAGGACCCTGATGAACTCGTCCATCCTGATGACATCTGTAGAAATTCCGCGCGCAGGCCTGCCCTGATCCACTATCGAGGCATACTCCCCACCTTGCCGACAAACACGCGTACTGCGACGCTGCCAACCTTCTGCTCGCCAGAGGTTGCGGTCCAGGTGAGTTCTTCCCAGGACTCCTTACCAGAGTTCCTCGCACTTACTCGGGCCGTGACCGGGTAGCATTCACCCGTGCGTACCGGATACCTTCGAAACTGCGAGTGATCGACCCACCCTGCTGGAAGCGCAGCGTTCAGGTCGACGACAGCATCACGTCCGGAATAGTTGCATGCCCGCAAACCAATGTTCAGCCACTCTCCAAAATCCGCCTCCATCTCCGGGACGGGAATCAGTCCAGCGATGCGATCGAGGTCGTGAGCCCGCCAGAACAGCGAGTAGAAGCGCCACGGATCACCAATTTCTAACTTGATCCCATTGTTCTGCTCCGGCTTGTACCCGTTCACCGGCTGGAACGACAAAGGGTTGGATTTCACTCCGTCGAACACATCCTCGCCCACCGATCCACCCACGAGCGATTTCGCAAAAATCAACCGAACGGGACACTCGAATGCGTTGAAGTTCTTGGCATTCACAGCATCGACTCCGAGTTGTCCCTCTTGCGTCATGTAGTAGGTCTGCTCGTTGGCTTCAATCTGTGCATATGAAACGTGACGCGAAGGAGAGATTTCCTTCATATCGATTCTCGGTCCAGTTCCCTCGCCGAGATTCTTGCGGTAGGGCGAGAACTTGCCGGCGTCATACCAATATGGCGTGAACACTTCGAATGCATCGGTGAAGAAATAGAGCTTCTGTGGCTGCCAGGGCAACAGGCCCTCTGTTAAGTTCGCCATGCCTGTGCGGTCTTTTGCCGGTGAAAGTTGCTCGGGAAACTTTGTCTCATCTCCCGCAGCATCAAATGCTTCAACTGCTACCACGCTCGATGCCTGGTGATCCGCATGGTTTTCACCTGAGACTGGATCCGGGAACCACGTCAGGACTACATCCGGCCGCGTAATCCGAACCAACCTTACAAGCGCGCCAAGCACGTGCCCATGGTCCCAATGATCCAACGAGAAAAGCACATTCTGGTTAGGCGTGTCGTGTTGATTCAGAAACCAGACATTCTCGATGCCGATGGACTGCAGTGCGCGCCGTGCCTCCATCTGGCGCTCTTGTCCCAGCGCTGCTCCGGCCTCGTTCCCAACTGCATTGCCGCCACCATCGCCGTTCGTGACATAGACAACGGCGATCCGCTTGTGCTCGTCCTGTGCGAGTTTCGCCAGATAACCCGCGATCATCACCTCGTCATCTTCGTGTGCCACGACGACCAGCATGTCAGCCTTGAACCGCGAATCGGGTTGCAGCAGCGCGGGTGCCGGCGCCAGGTCTTGAGCTACGATCGGAGGCATTGAAACGCCGGCGAGGACAATCGCCGCAGCGCAAACACTTTCCAGAAGGGGCCGCAGTTTCATCGCAACATCTTAAAACAGCGGAAAGGCAGGGCCAGTATCGACGACGTCATGCCAGCCTGAGCATCATTTCGTACTCGATGATTGATGGGTCATTCGGATACTGACTTTTAGCGCCGGTCTTCCTGAACCCCAGTTGCTCATAAAACGCAATTGCTCCCATGTTGACGCTGGTCACCATGAGTACAAGTTCGTATATCTCGCGGGCCCGGTTAAACTCCATCACGGTATCGATCAGCAGCTTGCCAACTCCGCTCCGCCGATATTCCGGGTCAACCCACATCGAAATCACCTGCGCGCGCTCCGGACTCTCTTTTTCGATGTAGGAACCTACGATCCCGCAGGCGGCCTCGCCATCGAAAGCGAGAAAGATCGCGTCGTTCCCTTCTCCTCCCCATCGAGCAGCGCGACGTACCCACTCCTCATCAGGAAACTGCGATTCTCTGTCGTATGTGCTGGAAAAAGCGGCTGGTGATTCGGCAAGCGCGCGCAATCGCACCTGTTTGAAGACAAGTGCAGTATCCGGGGTGATGCGCTCGATGAGGATCAACCTTGCTCCAGATTTTATTGTGGTGTGATGACCCCACCAACAGCATGGCGGCGGGGCAGTACGATCCCTCGATGGTCCACCTCGGCCGGCGCCGCCTTAGGTTCGACCTCACGAATCTCTGGTCGATTCGTCATCGCTCCTCCGCAAGCCGGACACCAGTCGGCTTCCGTATTGGCAGCCAGCACAGCATGGCAATGGGTGCAGATCCGTTCCATCAACCCAGTCTATCCAACAGCCTTCAAGTTCTCACGCAACGCTTGCGATCTCTTCTGCGATAGCCTGTGCCCAGCGCCGAATCCAGCCCCAGTCGCGGATATCCGAGGGCGGAACTCTTCTTAACGGGTTCCCCGGCACCTTCATAATCAAGCTCATGGGAAACGGGAGGTTCAGATGTGCCGGGTCGAACTTCCCTCCCAGCACGCGCACGTCCGCGGGGTGGAGCAATCGGTGCTTGCCGATTTCTTTCCGCGCCTGCTCCTCGGCAGCGGCAAACTGCTTGCGCTCTTTCTCGGTTGGGCCCAGAGCGAAGATCCACGGTCGCACCATCGAAAGATCCCCCTCGAATCGATCAAGAAATCGGTGGAACTCCTTCGGAAAATGTCCCACATAGAGCGCGGTTCCCAACACCACAGCTGCGCCAGGCGGGATTGCATCGACCTCGGCTGTCGGCTTGACCACCACGGAAAGCCCGTTGTTTTTGATCGTTTCTGCGATGCTATGAGCCACTTCGGCGGTCGATCCACTCCGCGTACAGTAAGCAATCAAAACTGCTGATTTCATAGTTTTCTCCGCAGCAGCACACTTCCGGACCGTGTAATTCTGCACGCGCGATTACGAACCGGGGCGTGCCCGCCATCACAACCTGAAGTGTCGTTTCTTGCCACCTCGTCCAAAACCCGCGGTGGTCACAAATTAAACTGGATCTATGCATCCGCCCGTTCGCCTGGTGGCGATCGACATGGACGGCACCCTGCTGCCCACGTTTAGCCAGACCATCAGTGCGCGTAACGTTGAGGCACTCCTGGCCGCTCAACGAGCCGGAGTTACCATCGCTATCGCGACCGGCCGTCGCACTGCATACACGGCTCCGCTCCTTGAGGGTCTTGGACTTCGAGCGGACATGCCCCTTATTACGTCCAATGGAGCAGTCACCCGTACGCTTGGGGGCGAGCCGGTGGACCGATCGCATCTACAGGCTCGAGTGGCCCGCGAACTCTGCGGGCTGCTAAGGCCTTTCGGAACAGTGGTTTTCACCTTTGATATGGTTGGACGCGGCGAACTGTTGCTTGAGGATCTCGATCAGGCGCACAAGCGCATCGCTCTCTGGGTTGAGGCAAACCGGGATGCGATTGAAGTTGTGCAGCCCCTCGAAAATGCGCTGCAAGATGGCAACGACCCGATCCAGGGGATGGTAGCCGGAGGGGTGGAACGAATGCGTCAGGCTGAAGAAGCCCTGAAATCCAGCACCTGGTCCAAGTCTTGCGAGGCGGTGCGAACGGAATACCCTGCCCGCGACCTTTCGATTCTTGATCTGCTGCCACCTGGCGTATCGAAGGGCTGGGCCCTCGAGAGACTCGCCGCCCGTCTCGGGGTCGATCGCAAGGAAACCATGGCCATTGGCGATAACTGGAATGATGTCAACATGCTGGAGTGGGCTGGTCAAGCCGTTCTGATGGGCAATGCCGCGAAGGAACTACGTATTCTGGCGAAAACCAATGGCTGGAAGCAAGCGCCGCCCAACGATGAAGATGGTGTAGCCGTGACTTTAGAAATGGCCCTGGCCCGCAGGTCCTCTGCTAAAGTCTGAGGAACAGGAAACACGACTCTTGGGTTCAAATTTCAAACTCGCTATCGCTCTTGTCGTTCTTGTCAGCTCATCCTTTTGTGTCCAGGCGGCGGAACGAGTCTATCTTGCCAATGGCTTCGATATGCGCTGCGATCATCACGCACAGGCAGGGTCCGTGGTCAGGCTCTACATGAGCCCAGGGGAAAAGAGCTTTATCGAGATGAAAGCTGAAGACATCTCCAGCTACGAAACCGTTCCCGATCCGCCTCCACCCAGGGCCGCAGAACCCAGCCCCAAGCCGACCTCTGAGCTGAAGCTCACCCAGGCTGATCTTCGTGTGATGCTTGCTGAAGCTGGAGAACAACACAATCTGGACGCCGACCTTCTCGCCAGCGTTGTGAAGGCGGAAAGCGACGGCAACACGCATGCTGTCAGTCGTGCAGGTGCTCGAGGGCTTATGCAGCTGATGCCTGGCACAGCCGCTGAGCAAGGCGTGGAAGACAGCTTTTCGCCTGGTCAGAATCTTCGTGGCGGTTCTGCCTATCTCGACGAGTTGCTTCGACGCTATCACGACAATATCGCCATGGCGCTTGCAGCCTACAACGCGGGACCGGCGGCTGTTGACAAGTACCACGGCATCCCCCCTTACCGTGAAACTCGTGCCTACGTTGCTCGGGTCATTCACGAGTTCAATCGCAGAGTGCGCACACGGCAACGCGAAGCCGCTCTTGAGAGTCAGATGCGCCAGGGTCAGATCGCTACACCGGGCTTTCAGGCTTCCTCTTCCCGCTAGTGTGCTTCCTACTTCAAAGCAGAGTTCCAAAAGTCCGCATGCCTATGCTTCAAAGGTGAACTGCGGACAATACAATGGGTCCATCATCCGCAAACGGAGATCGCTTGAATAAACGACAACTGATTCTGGGCCTTATAGTCTTAGCCGTGTTAGTTGCGCTGGGGTTCTATGCCCAGCATCGCCACCCCATCAACTGGCACCAGGTCATCGAACAGTTCGCGCTCTCACGGTGGAGCTACTTCGCGATCGGTATCGGCTGCATCTACGTCGCTTATGTTATTCGCGCAACCCGCTGGGCTTATTTGCTGCGGCACCATAAGCAGGTCAGCCCCCTGACTCTGGTTGGGTCCCAGGTCATCGGATTCACCGCCGTGGCACTGATCGGCCGCGTCGCCGATCCCGTCCGTCCATATCTCACATCCAAAAAGACCGGACTATCAATCGCCAATCAGTTGGCCGTCTATATTGTGGAGCGCCTCTTCGACTTCGGCACCATGGCCGTGTTCTTTTCCGTGGCCATGATCATCATTTTTCAGGATCGAAGCGCCTCTTCAAGCCTGATCGTCCAGTCCACGCATTCCGGATTCCTTGCCAAACACGCTGGTCCGAAAGTTGCGCAATTTGGCGGACTGATCCTGACCCTATTCGGCGTCATTTTCCTCGTCATGGTACGCATCTTCGGTTCGGCGGTTGCTACTGCGATGGAGAAAACGCTCGGGCTTATCTCGCACAAGTTGGGCCGAATGGTTGGCGAAAAAATTCGCAGCTTCCAGGTGGGTCTCGACACCATTCGTAGCCTTTCCGATTTCCTCATTGCGACCGGAATATCGTTTGTCCACTGGACACTGATCACACTGGCTTATTTCTTCACCCTCCGGGGCTTCACGGGAAGCCACGAACTTTCGATCTTCAGCTTTCCCAAGGCGATCGTGCTCATGATGATCAGCGGCGGAGCGAGTATCTTTCAACTCCCGGTCTTGGGCTGGTTCACGCAAATTGGCATCGTCGCAGCGACACTCGTGGGTATATTTGGCATCGACAGAGAGGCTGCGACGGCATGCGCCGCAACTCTGCTTCTGGTCACCTTCCTTTGCGTAATCCCCGTCGGCCTCATCTGGGCACAGTTCGAAAACATCAGCCTGCGCAAGGTTACTCACGAAAGCGAAGTCGCTGAGGAGATCGTTGACCCTCCAGTAACCCCCAATCCAGAATCGCTCTACCAAAATCCTGAGTGATCTGTGAAGCTCATGATAAGAACCACTTCACAAGGTGTCAGGTTTGCCGCAAGAGACAAAAGCAGTCGTTGCTCCGGAGCCGACGAAGATCAACGCCGGGCTAATCATCTTTCTCACGATGGTTCTGGTTATCGTCGTTGCTGTCCACCAGCATCTCGAGCAGCAGTTTGACTTCGGTGTCTTCTACTATGCTGCGCACATGATCGTCGATGGAAAGGGGCATGAACTCTATGACCTCGCAACGCAGCATCTTTACCAGCTTCATTTTCATCGCCCGCCTGACACGCTGTTTCGTTACCCGCCCATTGCACTCATTCCAATCCTTCCCTTAACCCTCGTGCCAATGCCCGTTGCTTTTGCCGTTTGGACGGCAATCTGCATGGGTTTCCTCATCGTGAGTATCAAGGTATTCGAACAGGAAACGGAGATGCACTTCGGCAACTGGCCGATCCTGCTCGGTATTCTTTTTGTGCCTGTTCTAGATTGCCTGCTGCATGGTCAGTACTCAATTCTCATTGTGATGCTTTATGCGCTGGCCTATAGCCAGTTACGGAAAGGCCATAGCTTTTGGGGCGGAGCACTGCTGGGGCTCGCAACGCTGAAATTTCAACTCGTCCTGGGATTCGTTCCCATTTTCCTGCTGAAACGCAAATGGCGCGAACTCGCGGGCTTTGGCGCATCCACTAGTGTCCTGGTTGCCGTTTCTTTGATGATGACCGGTATTCAGGCCCTGCATCAGTACCCGAATTTTGCGTTGCATGCAGAACTGCCCGTGAATGAACTGCCACACAAAGCGAACTGGCAGGGGCTCCTTTCATTCATCGATCAGCAAGGTTCGATCTGGGTCGCCTTGCTCTCTATTGCCACCATTCTGTGGGCGGCACGCGCATGGACAAATTTGGATCGAGGTTTCTGTGCGGCCACACTTGCAGCAATGCTGGTCAGCTACCACATCACTCCGCAGGATCTTTCGCTTGCCATCGTTCCCTTCTTTGTCGCGGTAAATGCGGGGATCCTGCGGCGTCAAAGCGTCCCAATATTCTCTGCCATCGGAATGGGGATCCTTCTTCTATTCATGATGATCCGGATACCCATGGCTCTCTTTGCGCTCGTGCTGGCTGCGGCGCTCGTGTGGGTGGGGGCTCGCCGGTTCGATCTGCAAACCGACCCCGATCGAAACGTGGCAATCTCGGCAGTTTAGCGCTGTTTTTCGCCAGTCTCAGAGCTCCCAGCGTGTGCTCCCCTTTGGGATGCTCTGCGAATTGACGAATTGATCCAAAGCAGAGACAATAGAGGAGTTGTTTCCCTCCAGTGGGCCTGTGGCGCAGTTGGGAGCGCGCTTCCATGGCATGGAAGAGGTCATCGGTTCGATCCCGATCAGGTCCACCAATAAGCCTTCCAAACCAACAGTTTAGAGAAGCGGTTGCTTCTATTTGAAGAGCCACGGGTGCTGAAGGGTGCTAGCCTTCCGTTCCCGTCTTCTTTGGAAGCAACATCATTTCCAGCACCTTCCCACTTGCCTCTCGCTTTTGAGACGACACGGCCCGCGTGTACACGTCGAGCGTCACTCGCGAGTTTGCGTGTCTGAGCAATTCTTGAGCGAGTTTTACGTCAACCCCAAGTGATCGCAGGTTCGTCGCCAGACTGTGTCTGAAGGAATGCCATCCAATCGTTTTGCCTACGACTCCAGCCCTTACCAGGGCGGGACGGATGATCTTCTTCAAAACCGAATCTGGTGAAAGTGGAAATCTGCCATTCAGCCTGAGGGATGGAAACAGGAAATCATCCTCCGCTCCGTACTCCGACAGTTTGCGCCACTCGACAAGAGCATCCTTGACTGTTGTGCTGAGTGGCACGGGTTTCCCGCTGGCCTCAGTCTTCACTGCTCCAAAGTGATTGCGGACGCAAGAACGATTGATTCCAACTTCCATCGTTAGGAAGTTGAGATCGCTCCACTTGAGTCCGAACAATTCAGAACGGCGAAGGCCAGTGGCACCAGCCAACAAAACCATTGCTTTCTCACGAACCTGAAGTTCAGCCAAAAGAGCTTGGAATTCATCTGGGCTGAGAACATCAGGCTCACGGAGACGCTTGGCAGAACAGCGAACCTTTGTGATCGGGTTGAATGTTATCCATTCGTGCCGAATGCCGTGGCTGTAGATGGCGCTAAAAACTGCGCGAATCTTCGCTTTGGAACCTGGCGCGAGTGGGAGAGAGTCAAGCCACTTCTCTACAGCGACCGTGCGCACTTCGGAAAGCTGAAGGCTGCCCCAAATCGGCTTCACGTATCGGTCAATCAGAATCCGATGCGCCTCAACCGTTGCGAACGCCTTACGCTCCGTCGTTAGCTCGTTCCTCAGATAATGGGTAATGAGAGCGTTCACCGTTTCCGGGGAACACACTTCTGAGTTGATCTTTGCGCGAATACTCAGCACAGCCTTTTCCGCGTCGCGTCGAGTCGGCAATTCTCGTACAGTGCCGATCTTTTGCTTGCGGTAGACACGTCGCCCTGCAACCTGCTCATAGAATCGCAGAACCCATGTGTCATCGGTTGTTTTGTTCTTCACGCGCATCAGGCTTCCATTTTGAAATCGCGGTGTTCCGATCATTGGATTTCTCCTCTGGTTGGAGCATCGGCGGCTGAAAGAAGTGTACCTGCGCACACCCCGGTTCGGCGTGAAATCATCCAGGTCTCAAGATCGTTCTCAAGGAATCGCCAAAGTCGCCGCTTCCCTTCCCCAATTGGATATGAAGGCAGATAGCCTTCGCGTGCCCAGCGTGTCACCGTGCGACTATTGAGACCGCCGAGGAACTCCGCAGCCTGTTCAGCTGTAAGAAATCGCATTTAGGCTGCCCCCAAATTCAACACTTCAAAGCCATCCTCAATACAGCCCTCTACTAAGGCATCAATGGTCACATCACGCTCGATGATTCTGCCCCTGCGCTTGTGAAGAATCACGCGGCCGATTTCATGCGGAACAGAAAGCACAAGGCCGACTGGAATAGCGCCTGCGTCCGTGTGCAGAATGATCGTCATGTTTTCAGGTGGGAGAATCTGCCAGTGCTTTCGCCTTGCTAGCAGCTGTTCATCGAGCTTTTGGTTCTCCTCTCTCGCCTTCTCTGCCGTTCTTAAATACTTCCGGTTGTCACCGATGATGATTGTTCTTTCGTACTCTACGAATTTGTTCCTGCTCAACTGTTCTCCTTGTCGTGAACACTAAAAAGCGAAGGGCAGAATCCGAAGATCCTGCCCCAGCGTTGATTTCAGTTTTGGTTTGGGTTTTAGCTTGCCGCGATCCTCAGAGCCTGCAATGCCCCTGCCTGCAGGGATGCACTGCCAATGCGCGTCGAGACAATGATTGCCGATTCGTTAAATTCGGCGTAACGTTCCTTCAAGGTCTGAACGCGCACCTCGTTGGAAACAACCTGCAACCCATCGAAGAGCGAACCGAAGATAATCGGCTTTGCATTCGCAGCGAACGTGCCACCTGTCGGACTCGGCAGTGACTGGTTGATCACAATCGGGCGACCGAGCAAATAATCAAAACCGCCATCTGTGGAAGGCGTGAAATAGGGTCGCCCAAAGCCATCCTTCATGCTGGCCAGCGCATTGCGCGTCTTGCTCGACATCTGCCATACCGACCTGGGCAGGTAAGCTGCGTCCAGTGCATCGAAGGTATTCGTCAAATCCGTCCAGCCAATTCCAGCTGCGATGGTGCTGGTGGTGGTTGCAGTCTGGGCGATGTTGATGAGACCGGGATTATTCGGCGTGGTTGTGCCGGACACGTCAGCAGATACGGTAAGCAACTTCTCGATACCGCGTCCGACGCGACTGGCGCTCAGTCTCGTAAGCAGCTGCTCCAGGTCGAACGCACTGTCCGACAAAAGCTGATTCGAGAAACGTATAGCACCAGTGGAGAACAAATCTGTGCCGACTATGCTCGAACTGAATGAGGGATCGGCTTCGGTCAGGGTGACAGTTCCTTCTGTCAAGAGGGTCAAACCGTTCGCCCGGTCGTCGACTTTGCTGATCTTCACACTGCGTCCGTTCTGACTCTGGCGAACATTTGCGTAATCGAACAGGGGTGCATAGATCTTCAGACTCTCCGACAGGAATCCGCTGAACTCTTGAGGAACAAGTGGCCCTGCTGTCCCGACACTCGTGAGCAGGTCTCGGTGCTCCTGGACGCGGTCGTCTAGTCGACCTTGCAGGTACGAGCGCCATGCTGAATTCAGTTTGGCCCGACGCTGCTCACGTGACTCTGGTGCAGTTGCAGCAGCCGGTGCGACCGGAGCAGGGACCGGCAAACCAGGCAAGGCTCGCTCGATTCTGGAGAGCATATCCAGGTGATCCTGAACGTCATCTATCTGGGAAATTAGCTTTTTATGTGCTTCCCGATTCTCTGGAGTTTTCAGGCCACCTTCAACCAAGGTCGTGGCCGCTGAGATTAATTCTGCCTTCTTCTGATTTAGGTTTGTGATGGTATTCAATGTGTGTCCTTTAATGTGTGGAGACGCGTGAATGCGCAGACGCACGGGTGCAGTCACCGTGGCCTAGGGATTTTGCTGGGAATTGTTGTTTGGGAAATTGACTAGCGAAGTCTTCTCTGAAGAAGGTCTAGATGGGCTTTACGTTCTTCTTCGTCAGCATCGTCCTCGTCTCGCGGGAGCAGCCGCCCGCATTCTGAACAGCGATCTTCGTCGCAGGCTTCTGGATCGTAATCTGGCGAGTTCGGATCACACTTTGGCTGGTAATCGTCGTCATCGTCCAAGTCGTCATCCCGCTTGAGTTTTGACCTCAAGTCTGCAGGGCAACTTCGCAGATTTGCCGTTGTGTTGGGGTATGCGGCCTGAGCGCCCGTCAATATACTGCCTTCAAACAAAACAGCATTCGTGATCGTGCGAAGAATTTCACCGTTAGGAAGCTGTGACCAGATCTCGCCATCAGGCAACGGAGCGAATCCGAAGCTGCATTCAAACGCGTCACCGCGCTCCATCAAAGCCACCAAGTCGTTTGCATAGGTGGTATCAGGCAATTTCACACGGAATGCTAACCCTTTGCTGTCCTCTGAAACTTCGAGCGTGCCCGACTGGGATTTGCCGAGTAGCATCTGATCAGAGTGGTCACGGAAGCACGCGACGGGGTTGTCCTTTAAGGATTCAGAGAAGCAACCCTGTTGCAGGACTTCTCGAAAGCCAAGGTCGTGAGACATGGTACCGAACGTCGCGAAATATCCGGAGACGCTTCGTGTACCATCGGCATTTCGGCGGATTTCAAATTTCTGTTGTCCCAGGTTTACTCGGATCTCATGTTTCGATTGCTTTAAACGTTTCTTCTTCATTTAGTACGTTCTCGTTTCCAAATTGGGGTCAACATACGTCGCATATTGCTTCTGTGGCTCGTACCGCTTGTGAACTGAGAAATGGGATGATTGAAGCATCTGATCCCTCACAGTCATGGCCTCAGCTAAACTGTCGACAATAGGACGGTTCGCGGCGCGGGGGATGGTCACACGAAACTGTTTGGTCTCAGGCATACTCGATGTGCCGGTAAGCGTTGTCCTCTCTGGTTGCCACTCTTTCATTGCTGTTTTCTCCGACGTTTGTGTTGGTGCGTGATGGTCGCGGAAACGCAGGAAAGACACACTGCGCCCAGGATTGTGCAGAACTCTAAATGAAATCTGGAAGCGATATGGAGGGATTCGACTAGTATTCGGGATCGTCCGCTTGATCCAGGAACTGCTCGAAGGGATCAGGACCTTCGTCGTCTGCCTCAGGAACCTCAACTCGACTTCTGTCGAGAGGATTCAATCCAAGCTTGACGGCTGTTTTCATCATTGCTGCTTGCGTCATCACTTCGACTCGCAGCCAGGGACTGACAACGGGTTTGACCGTCATCCCTGTTCGGGTTGTGCTGGTAACGTTGATCACGCTGCCTTCTGCATCGATCCTGTCGACTGCTTCACGCCACCGCGCATACAGCAAGGTATACGAGGCTAAAACGGAGACATCAGTGGGCTTCAGAATGCCCTCTGCAATTAGGTGTGGCGCTACCGCTTTCCACTCGCCAAATGCGACTTTGTTCTTTCTGACGAATGCGGGAGCTTTGATCTCTACACCATCCATGCTCGCGAACTGGGCGGTATTGCGATCTCTATCGCGGCGATATGTGCCATGCAACTTTCTTTCAGACGTGCTCTTGCGCCTCATGTTATTTAGGTGTCCTTTAGTTGGAAAATCGACTGATTTGGGGCAGAAATCGATTGATTTTGAGGGCATTCTGTGGCATGATCTAGCCGTTCAAGTATCGAATAAACACTTGAAAACAGTTTATTTACAGCCTACCCTCAGCTGATAAAACGTCGACTCACTGACTGATTTTTAAGAATTTCATTGACGGTGTGCAAATTCGGTTGCCGGGCGGTCCCGGCTGGCAAAAACCTTGGAACTATTTGACCCCCAATATGGGTCTCCGTGGACTAGGGTGGCAGTTCGTCACAGGGGAAAACTGGAATCACTTCCGAGTAGGGGACCACTCACCCCGAGACTTTTGGAGGCCCTAATCTATCATCTGATTAGGCGGCTTCAGATAGGTGCAACTCCCTGAGAAAACTTCGCTAGCAGCGAGCGCGGTCGCAGCCGTAAGTGCGTCGGTTTGCTGTGTTGGGCCACTCGTACTGGTGATGCTCGGAATCAGCGGTTCTTGGATTGGAAGCTTGACGGCGATGGAGCCATTTCGTCCATACTTCATCGGGCTTACTTTATTGTTTCTAGGCTTGGCGTTCCGTAAGCTCTATTTAGTGCCGCAGCCCTGCGCGCAAGGTGCAGTCTGCGCCAACCCCGCAACACTCAAACGGCAACGCGTCACGTTCTGGATTGTTGCTGGCATGTTGCTCGCATTGTTGGCCGTGCCATGGCTAGCACCATTGTTCTATTGAGAGGATTCCCATGCGCAAACTGCTTATCGCCCTATTCGCGACAATGCCAATAGTGGCAGCCGCAGCAACACCCGTGACGGTCACCCTCGAAGTGAAAAACATGACCTGTGCAACCTGCCCGATCACTGTCAGAAAGTCGCTTGAGAAAGTCTCTGGAGTGACCGCCGTCAAGGTGGACTACGAAAAGAAGACGGCTACGGTGACGTATGACCCTGACAAAACCAAACCTGAATCGTTGACCCATGCCACCACCGACGCAGGCTTTCCATCCACCTTGCGAAAGTAACAGCGCGATGAGCGAAACGAACCTAGAGTCTGTGTTGACCTGCCCGCACTGCGGCTTCGCCAAGCAGGAGACCATGCCTACGGATGCTTGCGAGTTCTTCTATGAGTGCATCAATTGCAAGACGATTCTGCGCCCCAATCATGGCGATTGTTGTGTATTCTGCTCGTTCGGCACGGTCAAGTGCCCACCGATGCAAAAAGGACACGACTGCTGCTCGGGTCTGAGACCGCTACCAAATCAATTTTGAATCAGTCGGACCAAGGTCCCATCTGGGTCAGAAAGATAGGCGACGCGTCCGCCCCAATCTTCGACCTTTGGAGCTTGAATCCTTGGCTGCCCTTTGCAAGCTTCAGGAATTCCTGCCGCTTTGCAGGCCGCGTAGAACGAATCGAGATCATCAAGCCGCAGGCAGCAACTGAACCAACTTGTCAGGGGATCCAGTTTTTGGTGGACAAAGAATTCCAATGTCAGATTGCCGCGCTTTAGGATCATCCATCCGGCATCTCTCCACACCTCGGCGAATCCAAGCGCAGCGTAGAAACGTGAAGTTCTTTCAAAATCACGAGAAGGAAGATTAGGGGTCGCGTGGTCGGTCATCATGTTGCTCCAGAAACCAGTCTAGGGTGAGTCACCGCGTACTCGGATGTAATCGCGATTTTGGGCGGCCTGCTTCAATTGCTCAGCCCTAGGTCGCGTAGTTGCTTCTGTCGCTTGGCTCTCTTCACTCGTTTCTGTGCTTTCTCGACGTTGGCACGCGCCACTGCGCGGTTATGCTCGGCAACTCGCCGAACAGCATCAGTCTGAGCAGCGTTGGCGTGCTGATCTGAGACCAGAAGGTTCGCAATGGCCGTTCTCAGCTTGCGTCCTAAATTCTTCATGTGACTCTACTTTCTGCGGTATATCGATTTACTGGGTAACTTACTGAACGTAAGCAGGTTGCGGTTACTTTTCCTCGCTTGCAATGTCCATAAAATGGGCCTATAAGAGTCCAACCACCATTGCAAAACTTGAAAGGAACCGAACGGCAGTGTCCAACGAGACGGGCTTCTCTCATCGCCACAACTCGGACGGAACTGTGGATTCGATTTGCCGTCAATGCTTCGTAACAGTCGCAAGGGCGCAGAACGAATCTGAACTCTATGCTGAGGAATGTTCGCATGTGTGCGACCCAGGTATAGTCGCTTGGTATCACGAGCCTCAGCGAACTCAAACCGAAGATGGTGTGCGAGTCTCCCGCCCTTGATATAGCTGCCAGCTAATTGCGTTCAACGGTTTCACAACCGTTCGCTTGGGCTGGGCATCGCAGCATTCGAGAGTGGTGTCCTGTGAACAGAGATCGTGCATCGTTCGGCGTTCTTCAATGGCCACGCGCGATACTGCGAGGGATTCCGTATCTTGCTGAGTTGATGCAAACACTTCCGCTTCGATTGGCCAGCATGGAATTCCGAGAAGCAGTTCTGCACGGAGAATCCTTTGGAAGCGAGTGACTGCGCATCGAAGAGGTCTCCCCGTCATCTGACTTCTACGTCGACGACTTCAAATCCACCTGAAGAGCTGCAAGGTCTGACTGCGCCCATGCTGCGCTCGTTACGGGGTTGGTAGCGTCCAATTGTTCGTAAGTCGTGTACGCATTCGTGAGTGTCTTTGCTGCCCCAACCGCGACAGATCCGCCCGAGTTGTAGCCGAGCTGGAGTTTCGTTGGCGTCGAGCCGACCGAAGCCGCCGCGCGAGCAGAGATCTTGACTGCTTTGACCGCAAAGCTTCCCGTGGGTGGGTCCGTGATGTTGGCCTGCTGATCCAAACTTGCGGTGTTCGTAAAATTTGGGTTGGCATCCGAGAAAGTGGTCCCGTTCATATTGGTAACCGTGCCGGTCCACGCGTCTGTGGTCCCTGCCCCTGTGGGTGCCATTGTTAGCAGAGAAAGCGAACGTGTGTCCTCATCTGCAACGATTATCTCGGACATCCCGCCGCCGCCAATCGCGGCGTCGCCGCCTATCCCGACACAATCGAGATTTGACACACCTGAGATTGCGGTCGATCCTGAATAGCTAATAACCAGTGCCCCATTGATGAATACATTCACGACTGAAGAGGAACCGTAGTTCGCCAGTTGGAGATCGACTTTGACCGTACCGCCCATGGAATTGCCAGCTTCAGTCGCGAGTGTCGTCAGTGTTGTTCCGTCATACTTGAAGATGGCTGCTTTACTGACAGGTGACCCGAGGCCAAACCATAAACCGCTGAGGTTACCGCTTGCGCTATTAATCAAGCCACACCAGCGCCTATTTGTCAGAGACGGGTTGCTGAACATATAGAAGGACAACCATGCCGAGGTGATTGTGCCACCAACGAAAGGTAATGTCCTAGTTCCGCCGGACGGGCACGCAACGATACAGCGGGCATATGCGGTCCTAAAACCAAACGATGTAGTAAGAGCGACGGACGAAGGACTGATGAAATCAATATCTTCCGCGTAGCACCCAAGAATCGCCATTCGAGAAAATCTCCTGAAGAAGTTAATAAAAAGGGCAGCACATCCCGCGCGGTGAGGATATCCGCAAGTGCTGCCCCAATCGACCGGGGAGTGTGAGAGAAGTAACCCGGTCAAACTCAAGAATGTGTTTTGATCTGTCGGCAGGCAATCCGGCGAATACGCAAACACGCGTAGTCGATCCGCGATGCGCTGTGTCCTGGACCGCCTGCCCTCTGGCGGATTAGGCCAAAGATTGAACTGTCTGTGCTGCGGAAATCAATTCGGTGACCCGGGCTGGAAACACAGGCTGTTCCAGGTAGGTTGACATCTCTTGCTCGGACGCCTCAAACAGCTCTACAGCGTCACGTAAGAGCCTGAAAGCCATCTCTGGAATCGTCTGCGGTTCGCAAGAGGCATTGAGATCGGGATTCCAATCCAGGAGTTCGTTCAGCAGCATTCGAGCGAGAGTTCTGGCACTGACGACAGCGGCAAACAAATCCTGCGTCGCCGGAACACCATCTATCCGTCGATTACATTCCGATTCGTAGATTTCAAGGGTGCACAACAGATCATGGCTGAATTCGCGGCTCGCTTCGGTTTGCCTTGCCAGCAATGAGGTGAGCCACAGGCGGAAGCCGTGTGCGGCATTTGACTGGCGCTGAAGGTCTGTCTTCATCTGTGGCTTGTTGTTCCTCTCTACTTGTACAGTCTCCAAGAATCCGGAAAAGGTGACATGGGATTGTTTTTATTTTGATCGGAAACGGAGAGTGCAAACTGTGCAGTTGAACTGCATAGTTTGCAGTGACGGCCAACTCGCCCGCCCGCCTCACCACCTGCCCGCGCGAAACAGTGGGAACAGCATTTCGTTTCTGCCTCTCCGTTTTGGTCTTTGGGGGGAATAAGTCTCTAAGAAACAGATTCAAAGAAACAGAGAAGAAGTATCAGAATTTAGAGATATTAGATAGTAGTATCTACTGCGGCGCTTTTCCGCACATGGCACCATGTGCGGTTTTCGTACATGGAAGGTATGGAAACTGAGACCGCAACTGCACAGTCTGCAGCATCCTGTGCGAGTTTAATCGCCTGAAGTCTGGTCCGAATCTCATACAAGCTCTTGCGGGCTGTCCTTCGAAATCGTTGATCATGGATGGCGAAATTAACCAGGGCGACCGCTTTTTCAAAGTCGCCCCCCATGCTCTCAATCAGCCGTTGCGCCGCGTGCTCCTGCTGTCTTCCAAAGTTCTTCTGTCTGATATTTGAACCCTCCCTTTTCAAGAACTCGGTATGCCTCGCCGCGAGATTGACCGCGTCCCGGGATGGGCTGGCGTGTTTAGCCTTATCCACCGGCTTCGGCAACTTCTCCAGGTTGATCGCTAGCCCTGCTGTTTTGCCAATGCTACGAGTCTTACGCTGGGTTTTCTCATTCCATTGGTACGATGGCTTGTTGACAATCCAACCCAGTTCACTGAGCCGTTTGATGCTGTCGGCAATTGTTCTGCGTTCGCATCCCAGACGTTGGGCCAATGTCAACTGACTGTCGTTGATGAAGTGATCCTCGGTCTGACGCAACAGCAGATAGGCGAGCAGGGCCAGATCCACTGGACGAAATCCGGCTGGTTTGTTCTCGCTGAATAAAAGGCATTGCAAATGGGCCACAATTCGAGAAGGCGTCATCGCTCGCCCGCCCGAACCTTTGCCAAGCCGATTTTGAAACTGGTTCGTCTCTCGGTTTCAGATGCCTCTTTAATCCTCTGTCGCTCCTTCTGCTCTGCCTTTTTCTCAACCTTCAATCTGTCCCGTAGACGATTCACTCTTTTCTTAACAGCGTCCTCGCTCATCTCCATAAGCATTGCTATATTCGCGTACGTCCGGCCTCTGTATTCCCCATTCTCACCACGCACAGATGTCATGAGCAGCTTGCAGATAAGCAGATCCACACCCTGCACGCTGTCAGGAATGCGGATGTCGAGATCAACGCCTTCTGCTGCCCGGTAGATCTCCGGGTTATCGATCTCTTCAGGTTCGCCCTCATCATCGACGATTGTTGTGATGCCGACTTTCATCTTCCGCTGCTCGATGATCTCTTCCAGGAACTCGGGTCTTGTCCTAAAAATGATTGATTCAACCCACGCGTAGACCTTCGACCTGTCACCACGGAATGATCCGAGTCCGTTCCAGACCGCGATGGCGACATCCTGTGCATAGTCGTCTACGGTACCGGCAGTTCCCAGCATTGGGTTTTCGATCTCAAGGTGGTACATCTTCCGCTTTGCGAGATCCAGGACTTCGTTATAGAACTTTTGCTCAGATCCAGGGACGCGGTCTATGTATCCTGCGTACGCATCCTCTAAACGTTCCTTGCTGGTTTTTCCCTGCTGCATCCTGTAGCTGCTGGTCACTCGCCGACCAGTCTGATTACAGCGGGTGTCTTGTTGTCTTCGGCGTTGATCGTGCTTGCCTCAAGGATGCGGGCGTGCTCCTGTGCAATCTTCAGTGATGCTGCAATGACCGCTGCGTGGGCAGCTGGTTTCCGTTTACGTGCCAAGCCTTGTAACTCTCCATTCGTGCCCTTCCGGGTCGGGTTTTGACAGCACACAGACACGAGGGAAGGGCGTCCGCTGCAACGAATGCAGAGAGACACAAACCTCTGAGCGTGATGCAAGCGTGAGTAGAGACACGAACTCGCCAGCCGCCTGTGGCCGCAATGGTTAATTCAAGTTGTGCTTTTTGTTTCCACCATAGGCAGGTGGCGGGCCGGTCTGACCGAGAAGCAGCTCGGTCTTTCTTACCTCATCAACGAGGACGGCTCAGAAGGGACCATCTCAAGCATCGTGAAGGGTTTCAGGCTTGCCGACCGTGGACTTGGAGTCATCCCACGCGCTAATCAAAGACTCAAACTAGTATGACAGACCTTCTTGTAACTGTCAATAAATCAATAATTTGGCGACTCCTGACGGCTCCTGACGACTCGTGATGATTCCTGACAACTTCTGACGACTGAGACTGCTGTCTCCCATCGCAGTGCCACTGTCTCTCAATTAATAAGACATTTGATATGAACAACATAGACGTTTTCGTGGGCGCATTTTTTGGTTGCAATGTTGATTGCCCTACCGTACAGTGGCTTCAACAAAACACGTTACAAGTGGCTGAATCCCTGTGAGCCGAGGTTTTTGGTACCTCATTACCAGACGTGTGCCTCGTTGATGTTCCGGCAAGGTGCAAGCGATCAACGCAGTTCAACCCCGGAAGGAAGAATCGACCATGACAACTCAAAGCTTTGTTCGCATCACGTACACCACACCAGAGAACGAACTCACGGCAATCCAGAAGGCGATACGCGAGCGCATTCAGGCTGAAATCAATTTGGCGATTGAGCGATTTCACGAGGCACCAGGGGTGCAGGCAGACGGCCTCGTTTCAATCGAACTCTATCCATGCGACTGTGCTGATGAGTACGGTGAGTGTGCTGCGGCCTGACGTCCGAACCGATGACATTTAAATGTCGTCGGTCACGTTCTTAAACGTGTCACATAGATTAAAGCGACAGACGCCACCGCTGAGGCAGTCGGATTCACCATGAAAAGCTGCCACTAGCGCGACTCAACCTGTATTGCGGCAGAGCATCCATCGCGAGTTCGCAGACGTGTTCGCGCTCTCTCTGAACGAGCGCGGATTCATTGTCCTCAATGGCGACCGTGGTAGAGCACTGGCGACAAATTGAATCAATCGTGCCATCAGGGTTTTTGCGATGGGTGAAGATTTGGATAGCCAAGGAAGACACCTCTTGCGAAGGGAAGTTTGGTGGCTGCGCCGCGAATAGGCTCTGCAACAATTGGCACCGCAGCCACGTATCGCCAGACGCTGACGAACCGACCTTAGGTTTTCCGTTCGGAAGTCAGAGCGGTCGGCCCATCGCTTGCATTGTCGTCTAGGAATCCCAGGGAGGAGACCGCAGAAACTTCCGCCTATCGGGATGAAGTGGATCATCCCACCGTGATCTTCTCCGGTATGTGATTTGCGTCACATTGACTTTCTGTGGCCCGTTGGCGAGAACCTGAGTGACGTAAATCACACACCCCTCTCCAATGCCATGAGAGCATCCATTGAGATCTTCCCAAGAGATCGCTTTGGAATGTGATGACAGGCTTTCCCATTCCACCCCCTGCAGCTTGAAAGAACGCACGAGTTGCAGGGGATTTCTCCCATTTCCCAGGGAGGGGGCCATGCCACACACGATTCAATGTGAAGTCAAAATCGACTTTGATTCTGATTTGAGACCCATCTCAGCCCAGTGCGTAAGATGCCGAGAAAAGATGCCATCCCCGCCCAATGATCTGAAGGGCTCCCCTGAAGTCATTGCTTGGCTGTCTGACAAGTTCATCGAGCACCGAACGGCGAGGCACTCCGAAGAGGAAAGAAGACGGGTTCCGAGAGACTAGTGTGCTTTGCTGTCGTCAGGGTCTCAAAGAGCTATGTTTTGTAGACCTACGCTCCGAGACCCTGACTGGCTCCTGCCAATGGGGGAGGGCTTCAGGAGCCGTGCTCTCGCAACGGGAGCATGAGGTTGGATGCAGGTTTTAGAGTGCGGTCAAGTCCGAACGAAAGTTTTCTTGAATTGTTACCCAGACCAGGAGTACGGTTTTGCTCACCTAACCCAGGACACGAATGGAAAATGGGGGTTTGCCTTTGGGGGACAGAGCCTTGGGGAAGAGCCTCGGTTCCCCCATTCGTGTGCGCGTGCTATAGTTCGCGAAATGCCCTGCATCGTCTATAGACGGCTCGTGACTCAGTGGATGATCCTAATCACCCTTCCGCATTCAGATCAGGTTGCAGTGTCGGCCTATTGGGAAGCCATTGAGCATCATACGAACTGCGAGGCGTGTAGAGACGAAACCCTCGCTCAAGGCTGCTCTGACATCTACGCGATCATTGCAGCAGCTACTCATTAGAGACATTGAACAGACGCTGCTCAAGCTCGAATGCCCTCCGAAAGTGAGAGAGCGCGCGTTCGGCCAAATCAAGGTCAATCCGAAGATCCATCTTCTCTGCGGCACTGCGATCTGCGTCGGCCAACGCTGTCTTGAGTGTTTGGACTCTTCTTTCGAGATAGGAGATGTGTTCGTGCAGTGGCAGCTGCATAGAATTAGCTTTGCTTTGATTGCTGCTTCGTGAAACAAGCGCGGCAGAAAACAGGACGGTTTTGTCGCGGAGTGAATGGAACCGTGGTTGCTGCCCCGCACTCAGAGCACGTAACGGCAGAATCCGTTTTCACTGGTCGCAGCTTAGCCTTTGATCTGCAAGTTCTGCAACTCTTAGGCTGGTGAGTGAAGCCTCTGGCTCGGAAGAATTCTTGCTCGCCTGCCGAGAAGACAAAATCCACCCCGCAATGTGCGCACTTCATATCGAGATCAACGAAGTCCATGACCCACGCTCCTGCACCGATGGAGATCTGATTAGGCTGGGGGATGGAACGAGTCTGCGCCTCTGGGGAGGGATCGTCAACACACAATTTCACATATCAGGGTTTGCGGCGAAACGAGAGTCGCGATGATCATCACTTCTTGCCAAGAAGGTTTTTGAGTTGTTGGGCGGTCTTGTCATCTCGGCAAACGTCACAATTCAAACCATGTTCAACCATTTGCCAATATAGCCTGACGGTCGGGGTATCGTAGCCGCTGCTGTGCGCTCCAACTTGGCTCTCAACCAGTCTCTTCCATTCCTCTTCCAGCTCGGCATGAACCCAGCAAGGCATGATCGGCGATTCTAGCGCCAATCGTTTGTACAAGCACCAGATTATTTCTTAGAAGCCTAACTGTAAGGTCCTATTCTGCGGCGTCATCGATTGCACAGGAAAACGCATGCTCAGAAATTGTTCAAAGATTCTTACGCTTCGTTGCGAAATCGTCAGAAAGAAGCCCCCGCAATGAAGGATTCTGCGGGGGCACGGATTCTCGCATGTCTGCGTGATTCGATTCGCAGCGTGAATAGGGCGTTGCATGTGACTATCGCCTACTTGCCAGCCGCAGATGATCTGGGAGCAGGTTTGCCTGCGTGCTTGTATGCAGGCTTGTGGTCTTGCCTGAGGCGTAGAGCCACGATCCACCTTTTGGTGTTCTTGGCGCTTATCACAATCCCGGCAAATCGTTTTGCCCTAGAAACCGCTTCGAGAATAGGCGCTTGAACTGCCCGATGTTGTCCGAGACTTGAATGAGTGTTAGAACTTCTTGAACCTGCCTCTTTAGCTTCTCGATGCCGTACCCCAAAGTGAGATGTTGATGAAAGCGAGCGCGTCGTGTGCCCTTCTTATCGATCTTAGGATTGATGCGATCTAATTCTTTGAGAACTTCGCCATTCTCCAAAGGCTCGTATACATAGCTCCGGGTGAATTTGGCAAAATGTTGAGGTCGATTCTGAATCACGACACCATTGCTCGTCACAGTCAACTGCTTGGATCCGTATAAACGGTTTAATTCGTCGTAATACTGATCGGGAAACTGTTTTTCCCATTCGCGCTTCTCCTCTTCAATATATTGCTGCACCAGGATCCGAAGTGCCTTAGGATCGCGGATCTGTTGGTAGCCTGTCGCTTCATCGATCAGTGCAACTACGCCAACTTTGGCGAAGGCGTTGAGCAAGATCTGTGCCTGCTCAGCAAGTCCCTGCTGGGTTCTAGTTAACTTTCCCTGCTTTCCCGCTGAAACAATTGCTTTGGCTACATCGCTGAGTACGTCGGCTTCGTACCCATGCGCCAAATCTTGCGTCAACGGTTTGAAATTGATAGGGTTGCTGATCTTTTCCAGCAATTTGGAAGGCAGTTCGGATCCAAGCCCTTTCCTCTGCATGGTTTTCATGAAGGCGTTGCCGCCCTCCGATTTCAATCCAAGCGCACGGGCCATTCCGCGCTTGTGAAACACTCGTCGACCATCTTCGAGTACATAGCAGTCCAGCAACAGATCGCCTATCGCCATTTGCCCTTGGTGCGTAGCTTTGGGCAGTTGTAGCTGCCCACCTTCAGGAATGTCATCGTCGTTCTTTAGCACCACTTCAACCTCCTTTGGATCCGTTTGGATGAATCGCTCTAGAGCTTCATCGAATGGCATGTCAATGGCTAGTGGAGGCTCCCTCTTTCGATCTGTCATACGATCAACTCCTTACATGTGAGCTGATCATCTGCAAGTTCAAAGCAGCGCGTGGTTTGCCCCTTTATCCGGGAAAATGGTTGTCCTGAGTTCGCCGTCATCCTGCACCATTTCCAGGACAGCCTCCGGTTCGCTTGCTTGCATGCTTGTTGCGCTCCCGACCGCCGTGGTATATCTCATTGGCTTTCACATCTCTATGCAACGGCGCGTTGAAGGACTTGGTGCGGATTGCATAGCGAAGACATTGCGTCATAAACCACGCTGTCTTCTGGGTAACGCCAAGATCTACCGATAGTGTCGTGCTAGCAATTCCGTTCTTGTGCGCCGTAATCAGCCAGATCGCCATCAACCAGACGCGTAATTCAATCTTGCTGTCTTCAAAAATGGTTCCAACCTTAATGGAAAAACGACTACGACAATCGGCGCATTTGTGTGTTCGGCGATTCGAAAAGTGGTAGACCCGAGTGGATCCGCAGTAAGGGCAAAATGCGCCGTTTTTCCAGCGGATAGCTGTGAAATGATCTATCGCGGTTTGCTCGTCGGGAATTGCGGCCATCAACTGGCTTTCGAAGGAGAGCAATGGATCCTCGCTTAGATTCGATGTCGGGTTCAGGTTAGGTGATATTGTGACCCATGTCAAGATAGGATTGGGTCACATTTGTATATAGCCCAGGTTCGCGCGGCTGCCGAAGTTTCTCGAAGGCGAAGAACTAGAATGAAATGGATGTTGCAAGGTATTTAAAGCGTCAAGGGGCGGATTGAGGATGGCGAAAGAAGAGAGTAACGCAGCTAGTATGTGTCAGGATTGCAAGAAGCTGGTAGGGGCCGGACGTTACGCCGAACCTCACGAGAAGCTCGAGTACGTCAGCGACAAACAGGTTTCGTCCATGCTGGGTCGTGCGGACGAGACCTACTATCGTTGCCGCACATGCGGTCACGAATGGCTACACGAAACTGGCTCGTATGGAATGGGCTGGATGTCGATGCGCCATAGCTGAGCCGCCAATTTGGAGCTGGTGCCGACCCGCGAGCCAAGGCTCAAGTCTCTTGTCCATCTACGCTTCAATTGATTCGAACCCGTTTGGGGAAAGTGACTCAGGCACTTGTTCACGATTCTCTCGCTCGGTTCTCCGGCCTCTACTCGGGGTTGCATACAGTCTGTGTAAACGAATCTGGTGTAGATTTGGTGGTACAAAAATGCGCCCCGGTTATGAACTGCCCAGAGACCTCTTCTTTTTGCCTTTTTAGGGTGCTGACAAGGGTGCTGAAGGTGTTTTTAGGGTGCTCAAGGATGTCTTTCGGTGCCGCCGATGCTCCTAGAATCAGTTAGTTATGGGAGCGCGCTTCCATGGCATGGAAGAGGTCATCGGTTCGATCCCGATCAGGTCCACCAACTCATCCTACAGTCAAATCGCGAGCAGCGAATCCCCTCTGCAACCTGAGCCTACGCATCTGGACCGCCTATGGGTGAGTGGCCAGATCGTTTCGCCGCGATCCGATCTTGAACTCGTACTGCACGACGACTGAGGCGCTCTTCAAATCGACCAATTGATCTTTGCCGTCGAAACCAGCCCGGAAGCGGCTCTCCAAGAAAATGGGAGCATCGCTCCGCAGCGGGAGGACAGTGAGCTCCAGATGACCTTGGTCCATGTTGTGAGAAAAGCGTCGTAACCCAGCCACCCAGGGAAGCCCATTGAAGAAACTGTCATCGAGGAGTTTCCCATTTTCAGATAGCCTGGCCGCGTCGCCGATGTAATCAATCTTGAGAAAGAGATTACTGATTGTGCTGCTCCGAACGATGGGCTGAACGGATATCGCCCACTTTGCAGCTCGGTCGAAATCTGAATCACCCGGTGCCATCGCGACACCATGCGGGCGCCATGAGAGCGGCGGTCCGAGCTTCATAGGCGGAACCTTGTCCGCCTCTTTTTTCTTTTCAATCTTAAGAACCGGGTGTTCCTCAGGAACCGCCGCGGTGAACTGACTGGACTCACCTTGCGAACGGAGGACGACGCTTCCACCCGGTAAAGCCAACTGACCATTCAAGCGGGGATACACAGAGAATGCAAGATGAGCATCCCCTCGAGACTGAAGCGTAAATGACTTCTCATCGGTGAAGAAATCCCGATCAGTCTCCAGCAGATGTGTGGAACCGTCTATGCTTGTCCTCCAGGAATTTTCGGCCTCCCGAGCCGAAAGGAGGATCAGCCGTACCTCGGCTTCGTCTCTCCTCCTGATTCGAATGCCTTGATGAACCCCCGTGGGAACACTGGAAATGGATATCTCTTGTCCTCGTCTTCGAACTACTGCGCCTTCCGCGTAAACCGCGAGGCCAGGATCGCTCTTAATGACGAACTCTGCAGGGATTCCCGGGATCTCTTCGAAGAAGAACGTATCACTGTCGTGCGTCGTGATCCGCGTGAACAGCTGCGCAGTCGCATAGGTCAGTGTCGAACTGCCAAGCTTTAGATTGAAGGGCCATATAAAGTACGAGCCGGACGGAATTTCAATTGGCTTCTCCGGTATCCGCAAATCGGACCGCGGCAGCAGCACGTGAAACTGGACATTTTTCCGCGCTGGGAGTGTCGTTCCCCGAACGTAGTTATTCGCAAACAAGAATCCACGCTGGCCATCGCTGCGAACAGAAGCTCGAAGTACAGTGACGTCGTCAGGACTCTTCGGCGTGCCGGAAGGTTGATGAACCGACATCGGAGCAAGATCGCTTCCGAACTGGTTCAGAAAATAGTGGAACACCTTGAGTTTGCGAAATGAAGCACGCTCCTGGCCGAACTCGCTGAGAGGAGCCTGGAAATCGTAGGACTTCACTGGTACGTCCGTCGGATATCCAGTCGCCTGAGATTCCTGGAGAGTGGTCAAACGTCCGTCGGGGTTCTCGCCACCTTGAAACATGTAATATCCATACAGATTGGCTCCTGACCCGAGCATCACGGGCACCATTGCGGCGACATCATCTGACTCGATCACCGGCCTTCGGTGGTAAGTATCCTGGACGCCACCGCCAAGTTCGGCAGTGAGGAAGGGTGTATCCCATGGGTCTGGAGGGGAGGGGTGTTTTCCATCTGGAGGACCTGGATTTCCTGCAACGCGGCTCCGAAATCGGAACATGTAGACCTCATTCGGCGGAAGCGCTGTGACTGAAGAATCCCATGGCGCATCGGGGTAGCCGCCGAACACCGGCAGCACCTCACCTCTTGGCACAACTGCATCGTCCCATCCAGTAACTGTGTACAGAGGAACATCCAGTCCGCTCCGCATAGCCAGCGTCTTGAGAGCGATAATGTACTCCTCGCCCTCGTGAGGACCGCGCGCCGAGTACTCGTTCTCCAACTGGATGCCGATAACCGGTCCGCCGTCCTTCCATAGCAAACCTTTCAGTTGGGACCCGATCTGGTCATAGAACGCCGCGACGTGCCTCATAAAGGTGGAATCGTTCACACGCGTTGGGCCCGATTTCAGCACCCAATCGGGCAGTCCCCCGTTTCTGACCTCCCCATGAGTCCATGGCCCGATGCGAACTACGAGATAGAGTCCGTGCTCTCTACACAACTCGGCAAAGTGCCTCAAATCCTTGTGGCCAGACCAGTCGAATTCTCCCTCGATCTCCTCATGATGGATCCAGATCACGTAGGTCGATACGATCTGCACCCCTGCAGACTTCATCTTCAATAGCTCTTCCTCCCACTCGGATTCCGGGACACGCGAATAGTGAAACTCACCCATCACCGGCAGCCAGGGCTGACCATCCATCGTCAGGTACATCGAGTTGATCCCGATTGAGCGGCCCGAAGGAGACGAGAGAGTCCCGCCGTGGTACGAAGTTGCTCTCTGAACCTGCGATGGCGTGCGCGCATCGATGATGATGTTATTCACGGCAGAAGATGAATGCTGCTCCTGGGCCGAACCATAAAGAGGAAACAGAGCGCAAAGCACAGCGAGTTTTAAAAATCGCGATCCCATACCTCTCCTAGCTATATGCGGCTTCGTTCAGGTAATTCACAGTTATCGCGGAAAAGCCAGTGGGCCGTAGCACATCTACGACAATTCTCTTTGCATCCGCAATCGATAATTTGATCTCCAAAGTTTGGAGTGATCCCGGTCGCAAGTCCGAAATCTTCGTTTTGCCCCCGTCCATTGGTAGATCGTCATATCCATAAGCGAGCCACCGCAAGGAATAGTTGCGCAGGGTATAGCCGGGAAGTTGCAGGCGTGTTCTGATTTCGAGCTCAAACCGATCCTTTCCCAATCTGCGCAAAACAGCGGCTTCGATCGGACCGGCTTGCAATCGAAGCGCTTCAAAGGACGGATTTCTTCGCCCGCAGAGGTCCACCACGCCATGCACTCTCTGCCGCATCGCTCCTGCACCTTTATCGCCGACGAGGGTGCGGTAATCGTTGTAGTCGAAGTAGATGGTTCCTGAGACTTCAGGAAATTTTCTGAACACCTCTGTGTGTGAGTTCACAATGGCCACCCGGCTTTCGTCTCCCGGCATAATCTTTGGCTGGCACTCGCACCAGCCGTACTCTGAGACGACGATCGGCTTGTCGGGGAACGCTTTGCAATTCGCTCGATATGCGCCTCAACGTCCGCAGGTCCCCCGGGCGTCCAACTGCCGTAGTATTCTTTGGTTGAGATGAAGTCAAATTCACCGGCCATGTCCGCGCCGGGATCGCTTCGCAGCGTGTGCGACGCGTAGGTTTGAAGTCGCGAGGGGTCTAGCCGGCGTGCCTCTGCGCTGATGAGGCGAGCGAACTGTCTCGACCTCGGGTTCTTTCCGTCAACTTCGTTGCAAAGGCCCCACGAAACAATACAGGGATGATTACGGTCCCGATAAATCATCTCGCGGAGTTGCTCGAGGCCATTCTGCTCCAATGCATGCTGCACATCGTCTGAGGTCTTCGCGAATGTGTCGGGGCCCCATGCCGGCACTTCCTCCTGCATCAGGATGCCATTCCGGTCGCAGAAGTCGAGCACACGACGATCCTGAGCCCAGTGAACCCGCGTAAAAACGCAGTTCAGGTCCTTCATGTCGCGATGATTACTCTCAATCCACTCCGTGGTTTCCGCGAAACCCAGTTCCGGGTGGCTTCCAGCCATTCGCTCCACCCCCATCAGCGAAACCTTCTCTCCGTTCAGAAAGAATGCCGTTCCGCGCACCTCGAACCTGCGGATGCCGAAATGTTCAACGGAATTGTGAATGCCGGACGGGCTGGTCAGTGCAACCAACGCCTCATAGAGTTGTGGCGAGTCGAAATGCCACCGAACAGCATTCTCCAGCCTCGCCGGACCGAGTTCAATCGTCTGCTCGCCGGCATTCTCAAACGTAATGACGAGCGGTCCTAGATGTAAAACTTCCTCCGAACGACCTTCCCTTCGGATCGAAACATCGATGATGGCCTTTTCTGCTTGCGGTCTGACCTTGCGGACAATCGAACGAAGGCGAATTTCGGCTGAACCATCGGCTAGATCGGGAACAGCATCAATCTCGACCCGCTCTATAAATGTCTGCGCTGTGACCAGCAAATTCACAGGCCGAATGATGCCTCCGTCGTTGGTCCAGTCGTAGCTCTTATTGCGCGGAAGCATCCGATCGCCCGGGCGGTTATCGACTCGGACCGTCAGAGTGTTCTGACTGCCAAACTTCAAATGAGGCGAAAGATCGAGAGCAAATGCCGTATACCCCTTGCCAAGGTGTTCGCCGATCAACTCTCCATTCAAGAACACCTGTACTGTGTGGTTAACGGCTTCGAACTCGATGCGCACAAGCTTAGATGACCATCTCTTAGGGACCGCAAAGCGAATGCGATACCACGCAATTCCAACGTAGTCGGGCGATTTACCGAGAGACTGCCATGTGTGCGGCACCTGCACTGCTTCCCATTCACTCTTGTCTGCGGACTCATCAGCAGCGCCCGAAGAGCCTGCCGAATCTATCCGAAACTCCCATCCATTCTGGAGCGGAATACTCTCCGAGTGCGCCTCGTCCAGGGGCGTCGCTGTGTTCCGCGCTTCAACTGCATTTGCCCCAAGCAGGACGATACCGCCAGTCGAGACGGTCTGGAGAAATCTACGCCGGGTTTGCACTGGCACCTCGCACCGGATAACGTTGTGTACGTCAACGATAAACTCTGGAGCCCGAATGCAGACGGATTCCCTTGAAGGAACTCGGTTCCCTTCGCACTTGATGACACTTCCGGAGGCACCTCCCGACCAGACCGGACCGGTGAAGGCGTGGCAGCAGGATGTCGAGATCCTGACCTATGCTCCAGCTGCCGCGGATGTGAACCCAATGTTTCTGGGCCGACGCGTCTACCAGGGCAGCAGCGGCAAGGTCTACCCACTTCCCTTCATCGATCGCATTGCAACCGAACCTGCACCCAGGATGTGGCGGGCGATTCACGTCGAAAATGAGTATCTCCGACTCATGATCCTCCCTGAGATCGGAGGACGCATTCACATCGGCTACGACAAGATAACTGGTTACGATTTTTTCTATCGACAGAACGTGATCAAGCCGGCACTGGTGGGACTTGCTGGGCCATGGATTTCCGGCGGTGTCGAGTTCAACTGGCCGCAGCACCACAGACCGGCGACCTTCATGCCGGTTTCAACCGAGACCGAAAGGTCCGAAGATGGCTCGGTTACCATCTGGTGCAGCGATCATGATCCGATGCTCCGCATGAAAGGAATGCACGGTGTCTGTTTACGGCCAGGGCGAGCTGTTCTCGAACTCAAAGTACGGCTTTACAATCGCACGCCGTTCACCCAGACATTTCTTTGGTGGGCGAATGCCGCAACGCGAGTTCACGAGCAATACCAGTCCTTCTTTCCCTCGGACGTAAGGTATGTGGCGGACCATGCGAAGCGAGCCATCACCTCCTTCCCGCTTAGCAATGGCCGCTACTACGGAGTGGATTACGCCCAGAGAGGGCGAACCGGCGTTCCGCTGGAAGAACTTCCTGCTCATTTTGTGCCAGATGGAACTTATCCGGCGAACGATCTAAGTTGGTACGCGAACATCCCTGTGCCGACCAGCTATATGATCACCGGTACAGAACAGGATTTCTTCGGCGGCTACGATCACAAAGCCGATGCAGGTGTAGTTCACGTCGCAGATCACCACATCTCTCCCGGAAAGAAACAGTGGACGTGGGGAAATCATGAGTTCGGTTACGCATGGGACCGCAATTTGACCGAACACGACGGACCTTATATTGAGTTGATGGCAGGCGTTTACACCGACAATCAGCCTGATTTCTCTTATTTGGCACCGTGGGAAACGAAGACGTTCACCCAGAACTGGTATCCAGTCCACGCGATAGGGGTGCCAGTGGCCGCAAATACAGACGCGGCAATCAGTGTCACGGCAAAGAATGATCGCCTACGAATCGGCATCGGCGTTACCGCTGCGGTTGAGAACGCACTTATTATCCTCAAGTTGGCTGATATCGAAACTGCGAGATGGATTAGTAATATTTCTCCATCGGACCCAGCGATCTTTGAAACTTCGCGTACGGCCAATGCCGACCATGTACACACTGCAGTGTCTGTCTATGCCGGTGAGCGGCTTTTGATCGAATACGATTCCGGGCAGATTGAGCCTGCCTCATCCCCCCGAGTGGCTCAAGAACCAAAGGCTCCCGAAGAGGTAGACAGTATCGAGGAACTCTACCTCATTGGCCTGCACCTCGAACAATATCGGCACGCAACGCGGATGCCCGATAAGTATTGGGCAGAAGGCTTGCGCAGGGATCCCAACGATGCGCGCATCAACAATGCCGTGGGGCTACGGCATCTCCGTCGCGGCGAGTTCGCGCAGGCCATTCGACATTTCCACGCTGCGATTACCCGATTGACTGATCTCAATCCGAATCCGAGGGATGGTGAGGTCTACTACAATCTCGGGCTCGCTTATCGCTATCAAGGCAAATATAGGGAGGCCTATGACGCGTTCTACAAAGCGACGTGGAATGGAGGGTGGCGAGGTCCCGCATATTTTGGTCTCGCTGAGTGCGACGCCAGGAACCGTGACTGGCCGAAGGCACTAGACCACGTCCAGTGCGGTCTGCGTGCAGACGCGGACAATCTCAATGCCCGCAACCTACTCAGCATCGTGCTGCGTCGAGCAGGCGACACGGATGCCGCTAACCGCGAGGTTGAAGAAATTCTTTCCCTTGACCCACTGGACATCACCGCTCGATGGCAGAAGGGTATTCGTCCCGCCAATGGACAGGAGTGCCTCGATCTCGCGTTCGATCTGATTCGAGCTGGATTGTACGAAGATGCCCAATCAGTCCTCCAGGCAGCGGATCCGGACGCACGGGATGGATCGGCTCCGATGATCCTCTTCGCTCTCGCTCACGTCCAGGAGAAACTTGGAGAATCGCGTTACTCTGAAACCCTCAATCGGGCCACAACATCTTCGCTGGCCTACTGTCTCCCAAGCCGGCTCGAAGAGCTGATCGTGCTCGAGTGGGCACTCACAAGGACACAAGCAAAATGGGTACCCGCATATCTGCTCGGAAACCTGCTCTTTGACAAAGAGCGGTACCAGGAAGCTATCCAGCACTGGCAGCGAGCAGCTGAAGAGAATCCTTCATTCCCGACAGTTCATCGGAATCTCGGAATCGCATATTACAACGTCCTTCGTGATCCTGATCGCTCTCTGCAACACTTCGAAGATGCATTCGCCTCAAACCCGCATGATGCGCGAGTGCTCTACGAACGAGATCAGCTTTGGAAGCGCATCGGTCGAGCTCCGGAGGAACGAGTCGCAGAACTCCTTCGTTACCCAAAGCTCGTCGAACTTCGAGATGATCTCTCCGTTGAGATTGCCGCATTGTTGAATCAGATCGGCAGGCCAGCCGAGGCGCTTCCGGTCATGCAGAGCCGCCACTTTCAACCGTGGGAGGGAGGTGAAGGCCTGGCACTCAGGCAATACGTGCGCGCTCGTATTCTGCTCGGTCGTCGGGCGCTTGAGGACAGTGATTCTGCGGTTGCGCGCGAGCACTTCCTTGCAGCTCTCCAGCCTCCGCACAATCTCAGCGAGCAACCCCATCTGCTCTCCAACCAGAGCGATATCTATTTTTGGATTGGCGAATCGTTTCACCACGGTGGTGATCGTGAAGATGCCCGGACCTGGTGGAACCGTGCTGCCACGCAGAAAGGCGACTTCAAGGACATGGCCGTCCAGGACGTTTCTGAAATGACATTCTGGACAGGGCTCGCACTCAACCGTTTAGAGCGAAAGAAAGAGGCTGCAGCACTCTTCCGCCGTCTGTTTGACTATTCCATCGAGCTTGAACATACACCACCCAAGATCGATTACTTTGCCACCTCTCTCCCAGCTATGCTGCTGTTCGATGAAGACCTGGTTCACCGAAACCGCGTCGACGCAATGTTTCTTCGCGCACAGGCACTCGCGGGAATGAACCGCGCACCTGAGTCGCAGGAACTGCTCAAGGAGGTTCTCAAATTGGATGGCAGTCACGCCGGAGCATCCGACCTGCTCAAGCAGGTGACGACCCTTGGCAACGAGGTAGCACGTTAACAATGCAACCACCGCTTGCACAGCAATCACAATCAGGCGCAAACGCAGATCTTCGCCTTGGCTATATATGGATGATCGCCTTCATCGCGGCCCTTGGAGGCCTTCTCTTCGGATACGACTGGGTTGTAATCGGAGGCGCTAAGCCTTTCTACGAAGTTTATTTCCATCTCACTTCAGAGTCTCTGATCGGATGGGCCAACAGTTGCGCTCTTCTCGGCTGCTTCGCCGGTTCGCTGGTCGCAGGCCCTGCGGCGGATAGGTTCGGGCGAAAGAAGGTTCTCATCCTCTCGGCTCTCTTGTTTGCCCTCTCATCTGTTCTCACCGGGTGGGCACATAGCTTCAGCGCATTCATCCTATGGCGCATTGTCGGAGGGACAGCCATCGGCCTCGCCTCGAATGTTTCGCCAATGTACATTGCCGAGATCAGCCCGGCTCAGTGGCGCGGTCGGTTAGTCAGCTTGAATCAACTCGCAATCGTAATCGGGATACTTGCCGCTCAACTCGTGAATTGGCGCATTGCCAAGCTTGCTTCAGAAGGGCCTCTTGACACGGTTATCGCCGCATCCTGGAACGCGCAGTACGGCTGGCGATGGATGTTCACAGCCGTCGCTGTCCCCGCTGTCCTGTTCCTCTGCTCCGCACCATTCATCCCAGAGAGTCCGCGTTGGCTCGTAGCCACCGCGAAAACGCAAGCGGCTCAATCTGTTTTGAACAGGATTGGCGGCCAGAGCTACTCCCAATCGGAACTATCCTTCATCCAAAAATCTCTGAGGGATTCTCATGAGAATTCAGGGTGGCGCGAACTAGTCCATCGACCCGGTCGCAAACTCCTCGCTATTGGAGCGGCACTTGCCATTCTTCAACAATGGAGTGGTATCAATATCCTCTTCAATTACGCACAGGAGGTATACCGCGGTGCAGGTTATGGGGTGAGTGAGATCCTCTTCAACATCGTCATTACCGGAGCCATTAATCTCGTTTTTACCCTCATTGCGATGCTCCTTGTGGATCGGCTCGGCAGGAGAAAGCTAATGATCTTCGGCTGCGTCGCCATTGGCATAGCTCATCTCGCTGCCAGCGAGGCTTACCGCTTGCATGCGCAGGGCACCTGGGTCCTGGCCCTCACGTTGTGCGCAATTGCCTTTTACGCCATGTCGCTCGCACCCGTTACATGGGTTCTCATCACCGAGATTTATCCGAACGACATCCGCGCTTCAGCCCTTTCTGTTACGGTAGCGACGCTATGGGCTGCCTCCTTCCTGCTGACCTACACCTTTCCTATCGTCACCGGTGCGGTGGGGATGTCCGGCGCTTTCATGTTCTATTCGGGAATCTGTTTTGCTGGCGCTCTCTTTGTGTTTCGAGAGATTGCAGAAACCAGTGGACGCAGGCTCGAGAGTGTTGCGCCTGAAGTTCTGGACATTTGATTCTTGTTCACGCTGGTTCTTACGCTCAAATAGAAGCGTCCCGACGAAATCTGTCGGGACGCAGGGTGTTCAATCGTGACTCTCTTATCGAGAGCGCTGCGCTACTCAGGCAATGCGATTTGCCCATCAATGTGGAATTTCCCTGTGGCAACGGGCGCTCCCGTATCCGGCTGTCCACCGCCGACGGAAATCGTGTAGTCGCCTTGTGCAATCGTCGGGTTGCCGTCCTCCGTCACCATACCCAGATCGCGCGCGTTCAATTCGAAATGAACCTTCTGGCTCGCACCTGCATCGAGATGAACCCGTTCGAACCCTCGCAGAGCTAAAAGCGGCGCGCCCTTCACTTGCGGGAATTTGAGGTAGAGCTGAACGACCTCATCACCCGCAACCTGGCCCGTATTTTTCACCGTCACATCGGCCGTAACCGGTTGTCCCGCAGCAACAGCCTGCGACGGCACCGACAGATCGCTGTACGTGAATTTTGTGTAGCTCAGGCCATATCCAAAAGGATAGAGAGGCTTGCCGTTGAAGTATCGATACGTCCGATTCGTCATCCCATAGTCTTCGAAGTTCGGCAACTGATCGACACCTTTGTAGAAGGTTACCGGCAGGCGCCCGGCAGGATTATTCTTGCCGCTAAGAGTTTCGGCAACAGCAGCACCGCCTTCTTCGCCCGGATACCATGCGTCAAGAATCGCGTTTGCATGTTCGTTGATCCAGTTGACCGCCAGAGCGCTGCCATTCATAAGGACAACCGCAAGCGGCTTGCCGGTCGACGCGACAGCTTCAACCAGGTCTTCCTCCGGCTGAGGAAGATCGATACTGGTTCGATCCCCACCAAGAAAGCCCGGTTCGCTCACCGGCATCTCTTCACCTTCCAACTGGCTGGTGATTCCGACGACAGCGATTACGACATCGGCGCTCTTTGCAGCGGCGATGGCCTCTTGCGAGGGAGCGTTGTTAACCTTAGCCCAGATCAACTCCGCATGAGGCTTGCTGTTTCTAGTCCCATAGGAAACTTCAATCGCGACCTTGCGTCCTTTTTCAAGATGCACCCGGCCAATGCCGGAGGAGAGCCCGCGCGTGCCACCGCCGAAAGCCATCGCGACCTGCTTTTCATCTACTTCTACGCGGCCAAATCCTTCGCATCGAATTCCAATCAGGAAATCTCCGGATTCGGTGGGTGTCAAAAAGCCAGACCACTGCACGCCGAAGGTCTTTTTCCCTGCAACTTCTTTTGGAAGATCAGTTTCGTTGAGTTTGACGTTCGTCTCCGTGCGACTGACAAGGGCAGGTATGCTCGACGGTTGACCAGGCCCTCTGCGCATGCCTTCGTTGTAATCAGCCTTAAGGCCAGGCTTCCCGTCAGGAGTGGTCAGAACGGCATCGGGAACTGGAGTTCCGTCGGCGCGCAGGAACTGTGTCCCTGGGACGAAATTGATGGTTGCATTTGGAAACTCAGCATGAAGACCGTCGAGTATGGAAACAATATGCGTCGGCTGACCCGCATAGTTTCCGATCAGCGGCCTAGTCTGATCGGCGAGCGGTCCGACGACAACTATCTTCTTGATCGATGGCTTCAGCGGAAGCATGCCATCATTCTTCAGCAGGACCATGGATTCGTTCGCGAGCTTACGTGCATGAGTGCGATGTTCCGCACTGTCGAGTTCCTTCTCGTCAATCTTCGTGTATGGAACCATGTCAGGAGGATCGAACATGCCCAGCTTGATGCGCGCGGTGAAGAGCCGAATGAGCGCGTTGTCGAGAATGCTTTCGGGGAGATAACCCTGTTGGACAGCATCGACATACGCCTTCTCGACAGGTTCGCCGTATCGCGAAGTGAACGTGACACACTCGTTGTCCATGCCGCGCATAACCGAAATCGCGGCGCCCTGAGCCTGTGTTGAGCGATAGCGATGATTCGCGGCGACATCCCTGACCGCGTCGCAGTCCGAAACAACATATCCCTGGAAGCCCCATTTTCCCCGCAACTGATCCTGAAGCAGGTATTGGTTGGCGCACGCGGGTTCCCCGTTGATGGCGTTATAGGCGCACATGATGGAGCCTGCTTTGCCTTCAACAATGGCAGCACGAAATGCCGGTTCATAGGTATCCACTTGATCGTGCTTGCTGACGTCAACGTCTGCGAAGTGCCGCGTAGGCTCTGGCCCGCTGTGCACTGCATAGTGCTTGGGCGTTGCGATGGCCAGGTAATACTTGGGGTCTGTCCCCTGTAGGCCCTTGACGTACGCGACTCCCATGCGGCCCGTCAGAAATGGATCTTCGCCATAGGTCTCCTGCCCACGGCCCCATCGCGGATCTCGGAAGATGTTGAGATTGGGCGACCAGAAATCCAGGCCTCCCATGATGCCGGTGTGCCCTTCGCGCAGATTCTGAACATGCTTGATGCGCCCCTCGATGCCGATCTGCGCGGCCATGGTGTGAATGCCCGGAACATCGAAAGTTGCGGCAAGACCAATGGGCTCGGGATACTCTGTGACGCCCTCATTGATGACGCCGTGCAGTGCTTCACTCCACCACTGATACGCAGGAATCTTGAGCCGTGGAACTGCCGCGGAGTTGTTCTGCATCTGGGTAGCCTTCTCCTCGAGCGTCATGCGGCGGACTAGATCGGTCGCGCGCTGTTCGGGAGTAAGCTGTGGATTCAGGTAGGAAGGATTGGTCGAATCCTGAGCACCTGCATGTGAGAGGGTTGAGCTAAAGAGAAATATCCCGACACAAGAGAGGATGCACTCGGAAATTCGCGTCACACGGCTTTTCATACATTTCTCCGGGTTGGATTGTAAGCGATTGCGGTCGTTACGGCTGTGATTGCCTGACAGAAGACTCAACATGCGCGTTCAGTGCGTTTGATCTTCTCGGAAGAGCAGAGGCGCGAACTGACTCAGGTAGTCTCTCCAGTTGTTCCATGCATGGAAACCTCCACTATCATGTTCCTCAATTTGAATTCCTGCCTTTTTAAGCACTGCCTCAGTAGCGTGGCTGTTCTGAAGAGCGATGTCATACTTCCCGGCCGCGATCCAAAACAAGCGGAACTTTTGGCCTGACGCGGTATATTGAGCGACATCGGTTCTCTCCTCTTCCTCAATCGTGTTCGGAAACCAGCCGGAGCTGAACACTCCCACATAGGCGAAGTCGGGCGCATTGGCAAGAGAGATGTTCAGAGTCTGCACACCTCCCATGGAGAGACCCGCAATCGCTCGGTGGTTACGGTCTGGGACAGTGCGATAGTGTGCGTCGATATAGGGCAGAATGACTTTGACCAGATCCTCGTTGAAAGCGTCGTGACTCATGCGGTATCCGGGGGTGAGGCGGAACTCAGTTGAGACGTGGCCTGCGGGCATGACGACAATCATGGGAGCAGCTTTGCCGGCCGCGATGAGGTTGTCGAGAATTGCTCCTGCTCGGCCCACTGTGCCCCACGAATTGTCAGAGTCCCCACCGCCATGCAGCAGATACAACACCGGCAGTCTCTCTGTCCCGTTTTCGTAACCTGGCGGAGTATAAACATGCATGCGTCGGCCGCCGGAAATCACAGCCGAGTCGTAATAAACGACAGCGATTGCACCGTGCGGCACTCCTGACCTGTACTCCATGAATTCTGCGCCCGCCACTTCGTACATGCTCGACGAGTGCGTGAGCGATTGCGACGTGAGCGGATTGCGCGGATCGGTCGTGTTCACACCATCCACTGTGAACGTATAACGGTAGATTCCAGGCTCGATAGGGCCTATCACTGTCTCCCATATTCCCTGCTGGCCCAGAACGAGCGGTACACCTGCTGCGTATTTGGCGGTCTCTTCAGGCGTGATGTTCGGTGTAGCTTCAGGACCCTCAGCATGAAGCTTTACCTCTCTCGCGCCAGGAGCCCAGATGCGGAAGTGAACATGACGATCCGGTTGCACCTCGACAGATTTGAGCGTGTCGTTCGGATTGGGCGCAGGCATCTGAGAGACCGGCGGCGGAGACTTCACAGCGGGCTGCTGCGCAATGGCTGACAATGCCAAGCCTGACAACACGAGGCCGACAAACTTACTCTGGAAATGCAGCATCAATTTAATCCCTCCATGAATGGCAATCACACACAGCCAACCCACTTGTTTTCAATACGGCCTCACCTTTTCTGTCTTGCCAGGCCACTTATCTGTGCGGAAGGGCGCCGCCGGCAGGCCTGCACCGTTGAAAAGAGTCGCAGCAGGATTGGACTGCCATGCATAACGAACTTGCGTTGGATGCGGCACTGACGGAGACGACACGATCACGGCATCGTGGTCAATGCGGGCATCTGCCCGGAACCATTTGCGGTCTTCTCCGGCAATGGAGAACTCCCCGAGTTTCTCGCCTTTGACCACAAGACCACCATCAGTATGCGAAAACTTTACGCGAATCGAGTGAGCGCGGCGCTGAATCGATTTGAGCTGCGGCCCTGAGTAGATCACTTTCTTCCCGTAGTGTTTCGCGAGTGCGCACAATGCGAGGCGATCGCCGACGGGCTCCTTGTCCTTGGCATGGATGTTTTCTGGATCCCCGGTATCGATCGTGACAGCGAGGCATGAGTTAGGCACTGTTGCGGCGGTGATGGCCTGCGACTCGCGTGTTTCTGTCCAGTCATCCCCATCCACCGGCACCGTACTGCGTTTTGTGAACGCGGGAAGACTTACGATATAAAACGGAAAATCGCCCTGACGAAAAAGAGAACGCCAGTCCGCGATCATTGCAGGCAGAATTCTCCTGTACTGGAAACCACGAGGGGAATTCTGCTCGCCTTGGTACCAGATCACTCCAGTGATGGAGAGGGGTGCGATTGGTGCGAGCATGCCCTCGTACAGGACTGAGGGCATCACCGGCCAGTTCTCGTAGGCGATCGGCAAGGGCTGTGGAGCACGGGCATCAACGCTCAGCTTGGCCTTCCACTCGCCCGCGAGCGGAATAACGTTTTGATCAGCAAGCGTCAGGTGCAACTCGTCGGCCTTAGAAAGAAAGCCTCCATCCGGCTTTGTCTTGAGCACGCGGACGGCAATGACGTTGCGACCGGGCTTCAGAATGCCATCGCGAATCGAATAGCGTCGCGGATTCTCAACCCAGGCGCTGCCGCCAACTTCGGTGCCATTAACGTACGCTGTGTCCATGCGTTCGATCTCGCCGAGAGATAGCACCGTGCCTCCGTGTGGAAAAGGACCTGGCGCCAGGTTCGATTGCGCGGGTGGCCGTGGCAGTGGATCGGGCAGCGTAATCTCTTTCCGAAACCAGACAAGGGCTGGAGTGTTGGGCACGCCGAGTTCGGTAAATCCGCCCGGCAAGGAGACAGATTTCCAGTCAGTGTCATCGAGATCAGCAGCCGCCCAGTGATCCTTCTGGCCAACATCGAACTGGTCGTACCAGTGCATCACATAGTTCCCGTATTCAGGAGCATTGGCCGCCTTCAGACGATCGAGTTCTGCCAGTGGAATGTCGAAATCGTGAAGTGGACCAAGCGCGGCTTCACTGGTCCAGGATTCAGCCGGAGTTCCGCCCACGGCGTCGATCACGATACCAACGGGCACGTGCATTTCCCGCTCGATCTTGCGGGCGAAGTAGTACCCGACAGCAGACATCCAACTTGCAGTTTCGGGCGATACGATGCGCCAACTGCCATCGATAACGTCGACGTGATGATAGGCTGGATGGCCTTGGACCGTGAAGAAGCGTATGTCCGGAAAATTTGCTGCCTTCGTCTCTGTGTCGGCGTTATTGGTGAAGCGGAGAGGCAATCCCATATTGGATTGGCCACCGCCTATCCACACATCTCCGACGAGCACGTTACGCAACTCTAAGGTTTCACGTTGTCCGGTAATCTTCACCGTGTACGGGCCGCCGGCTGCGGGAGGTTGAATCTTCACTTGCCAGCGGTGATCTGCAGCAGCCGTGCCAGTCGATACTTGATCGGCAATCTGAACCTGGATCGTATCGCCTGGGGCAGACCAGCCCCATATCGTGTCAGGCTTGCCGCGTTGAAGAACCATGTTGTCGCCAAAGATCGGACTGACAAATGGAAGGGGTTGCGTCGTCTTCTTCGCCGCCAGCTGGCCGGGGGTAGGCTGCGCATGGGCGATAGCGCTCACTGCCGTAACCAAAAACATGATCCCGGTTGTCATGCCCAAGCGTCGAAGGATCATCTCCGCGGACCTCGTGTCCCGACCGATCATTTGCATTGGAAGTTGCGAGCCTCTTGGGTGTCTCCGGAGCCGGCGTATTGTGCGTGTTTCGGGTACGCACAGAGCGGCCTGCTGCGACCCGGGAAAGCCTTCCCAGTTGCAACAACCGCATCCGGGGCAGTTCCCTTCTCTACCCAATCGACGACAGCGCTCAGCATGTCGAAGTGGTCGAGCGACGGTCCGCCTCCGCAATGCGCCATGCCGGGAACGAGGAAGATGCGGCTCCATTTCTCAACCTTGTCGGCACCTCCATTCGTGTCAGCGAGCGACTTGTAGTAGCTCAGTGTGTCGAGTGGCGAGAACCACGGATCACTGTCGCCATGAAAGAAGATCAGCTTGCCTCCATTCCCCGAGAACGTAGACAGGTTGGTCGATGCTGGTTCGACGAGCGGATCTGAAGCATGGAGCGCAGCCTTGTCCACATCGAGTTCGGTGGCAGTTGTGTAAGGGCCGAAGAGGCCGTTCTTGCCCAATGAGAGAAGCCCTCCGACAGGGCCCTTCGCAGCGATCCCCGCATCGTAGAGGAAACCCGGATAGACCTGTGTGCCATAGGCATTCTTAGGTCCGGCGAAGGCTTTTATGATCGCCCCAGTTTTTTCAGGAGCAATACAGCTCTCGCTCTGCCCGGACCTGCAGGAGATGGTCGCGGGATCGAAATCGCAGCCAAGCGGATCGGAGATCATACCGTCGGCCGCTCCATCTCTCGCGTCGCACTGCTTCATCAAGGCGTCCATGAAGACTTTGCGGTCACTGTCGGTGAGAAACTTGTCGATTTCTGGTTTGCCGGATGCATCTTTTGGAGACGCCTGGTTGTATGCCACCGGAAACCACTGGGCAATCGCAAGGTTGGAAAGGCCTGTGCGCATGGCTGGATCGCCCGAGACAATCCCGTTGAACACTTTGGGATAGCGCTGCGAAAGAATCATCCCCTCCCGGCCGCCGGTCGAGCAGCCGATAAAGTACGAGTAAGCCGGAGCCTTGGCGTAGTATCCGTTGATGATCTTCTTCGCAACTCCCGCAACCTCGGCATTTGCGAGGAATGCAAAATCCAGATACGCCTGCTGATCCCGCATGAAAGTGAAATCGAACGCGCCTGTCTTTGCTTGGTGTCCCGTGTCGGTGCTGGCCACTGCGAAGCCTCGTGAGAGCGCGGGTTTGTCGCCCGCGTAGCCCGAACCTGTGGGATACGCGACTATGCCATTCCCGCCTCCCCCTCCCTGCATCATGAAGTCCCCATTCCAGGCAGACTTTTCGGGGAGCGCAAGCGCAAAGCCAATTCCGAACCCCTGCCCGTCTATTCCGGTCCGCCGATGAATGATGCCGTCCAAGCGACAGTGCGCAGGCAGAGGACCGATGGCAGGGGCTCCGGGGAAGGGCGGTGGCACGGTTGTTCCTGCCGCTACTAGCTCGGCTTTGGTGATCTCCACGCCCTCAACTTTCACCCCGGTCAGACTTGCGCACGCGATTGAGGACTGTCCCAGCGCATCCGATGCGCTGCACGACGCAAGTACAAGAAGAAATAAGAATCCTGTTCGAGTCATTGTTCTTTTCCACTCACCGAGGGCCGCTCCCCGCGAAGTTGGCCTAATCTGAGATACCCGCCGGGTCAGTACTCGCCTAATTAGCGCAGCTACTTGCACGACTCCGTGAAGCACAAATTCTTGCTGAAGAACGGCAGCACGTGGTTCTGGAAGCGATCGGCTACCGCGCTGACATGTGTGCCGGGATAGATCTCAAACGAATTTGGTACTCCGTAGTTGTCAAGGATGCTATGAAGCTTAGTTGCGTCGAATCGAAGTCCGTCCTGGTCGCCCACGTCCATCGAGATGGCACGGTACTGCTTGAGATTTCCGATGTACTGATCCACAAATGCAAGTGGAGCATTGGCACTGAACTTCGCCATGATCTCCGGTTGTGGAACACCATCTTTCGTCGGCAGATCGAAATAAAGCGGGGGGTTCTTCGGATTAGGCGCCCACGCTGCGGCGGTTGCATACTGCGCTGCGCCGAAGCCTGGCGATTGAGCCGCAAGATCAGCAGGAGATTTGGCGGCAGCGACCTTCTTTTCGCCTGCAACTGCACGCTCCTTCATCTGCTCCGCAGGTCCTGGACCGCCCCCTGTCATAGGAGACATGCAGCAGGGACTCATGATGTAGAGAGCACCGAAAACCTCGGGGTGCTTCATGCCAATCCGAGATGCACCATATCCACCCATGGAATGGCCGACCAGACCACGGCTTGCTCGATTGGGGATCGTACGATAGTGGGCGTCGATGTAAGCAACAACGTCGTGCCAGACGAACTTCTCGAAATCGCCAGTCGTAACCGAACTCGAATACATGGAGCCGTTGTAGACAGTCTTCGAATCCGGAAGAACGACGATCATTTCCTGGGAACCTTTAGCGAAGGCTCCCTCTGCGGTCTGTGGAACATGTATCTCGTGGGTCCACTGTTCCGCACCGATAGAGTATCCGTGAAGGGCATACACGACCGGATAGTGCCGCTTTTTCTCAGTCTCATAGCTGGGAGGCAGAAAGACGATCACATCACGATCGACTGCGTCGCCTTCGAGATTGCCTTCAAGCGCAGCGCCGTGTACCTTGATGTGCTCGACTTTGACAGGCTTTGCGCCAGAGACAACCTCGGGCACGTTGGTCTGCACCTGGCCGGATGCCGGCAGAATGGTGACGGCGGCGATTGCGCATGCAATAAAAAGTTTCGTGAACCTCATCGAACCCTCTCTTGAAATCTCAGCTACTGCATGGGATAGGAGTAAATGTTGACGCTGAAAGGTCGCACCGTAATCGATTCGGGAAGAGCGCCGAGCGAATTTTCTTCCACCTGGACTTCGGGCTTCTTTCCCACCTGCACGGTGGCATCGATGGATTGAGGAGCCATGCACCACACCTTGCCTGCGCTAGCGAGCTTCGCGCCATCGATCGAGAACATGATGCTCTGCTCAGCATCGGAAGGATTGATGACAGCGATCGCCAGCGTCTTACGGTCTTCACTGAGCGCGGCGCTCACATCAAGTGGGTAAGTGTCGCTGCCAGGATTCACGGCCGGCTGGTCACCACCAGCCGGAAAAACTGGCTTGGGCTGGAGCGAATCACCGCTGACTTCGACTGGAATCGTCCCGAAGTGATCGCGATACATTTTGAAAAGCATCCCCGTAGGATTGAGGGTAGCCTCGGTCCGGTTTTCGCTCATCGTGGCGGTTGCAAATGTCAGAGCTCCCATTTGAAACACGTCAGAGTGGCGGAACATTTCGTGGAATGCCCACGCATAGGCTGGAACAACCTTGTAGCCGTCGCGATTGCCACCAAAGTAAGCCCACTCATCAATGGCAATCGGCACCGGCTTTGATCGCAAAGCGGGAATCCGCTTGAGATACTCTTGGTAGTGCTCATACTTGGCGCGAACCTGCACGGCCGGCGCACGCTCCCACTCAATCAAGGAAAGCGGTGGGTTGATCGGCACCTTCTTCTGAAGCTTGACGTCCGTGTGCTGCGTGCCTGACGCATAATAGTGCTCGCTCACCATGTCGATGTTGTCCAGACAGTTCAAGAGCATCTGACCGGTCCAGTCCGCTGCGGAAAGGTAGTCGGGCACATATTGACCGTTGATGCGGCGAGCCTGGTCGGCGCCTTCCATCACGTCCGGCATCGCGCCGCCCGCAATGAGTTTGATCGAGGGATCGACTGCCTTCATTTCTTTCGCAAACAGATTGTGCTTCAATTCGAATTGCGGAAGCGCCATTGCACCCATCTGGTAGTCGCCCCAGGGCTCGTTGCCAACGCCCCACCACTTCACGTGGTACGGCGCATTGTGTCCGTTCTGAGCACGCCATTTCCCCATCGGTGTTGTAGCTGCGCCGTTGGTGTACTCCACGAGTTCGCGCGCGGACCACGCATCACCGAACCCCGCGTTCACAGTGATATACGGATCCACACCAAGCAAACGGCACAAGGCAAGAAACTCATCGGTTCCAACGTCATTCGGCTGAACTGCATGCCAGACGGGATCAAAAATCGGAGGCCGCTTGTCAATGTCCCCCACTCCATGACGCCACTCGTAGGACGAAACAAAATTGCCACCCGGGAAGCGGAGGACACCGAACCGCAACTGCTTGAGCGCAGCAATCACCTCTGAGCGAAACCCTTCGATGTTATCGGCCGGCATCAAAGAAACAGCGCCAACGCGGAGCGAACCATCCCCCGTTCCGGTGATCTCGAGCCTTGCATCGTCGCTGTCTGCTCTCGCCGTGTAGCGCAGCGGGTACTTCCGGAAGGCCGCACCCAAAGTGCTCACCGCGATCGTCTGCCTGTCTGATTCCTCTTTGCCCCAGATCAGCGTGACCTTTACCACCGTCCCTGTGGAGCCGGCTAGCACAATCCGCCCTGTGTAGACCTTGCCTTTGCGAACTGCGATCCCGGCCTGGCCGAAGCCGTGCGGCTCTTTGCCATCGAGTCTCACTGCCGGCGACTGCTCGCCGGTATACGGTGACTTCGTATCCATCGTCACCACATCCGCACCGCCAATCGGAGACCACCACCTCGTCGGAGTTCCCCTGAACCTCGGATTCCCGCCTGCGTTCCCAATGACTTTCGGTGGTGTAGGAGCAGCGGTCGCGACAGGATAAAAGAACTTTCGATCGACCAGCATCTCCGCCCAGACGCCGGTGTTAACGATGTCTCCGCCGTGCTCAAGAAACTGACCGTAAATGTTCTTTGAGATCGGTGCGCCTGTCTTCGAAACATCGATTTTCGCGCTGATCGTCCGATTCTGAGAGAAACAAAAATGCGGCACTCCCAAGATCACAAGAAACAGGAATACGTTTTCCAAAATCGCGCGTTTTCTTTCGTTCCCCATGGTGCTCACTTTGTCTGATTCGAGTGACTTTGGCTCGGATTTACGAACGGCGCCCGCGCTCTGTCCTTCTGGAATCATCGAATATACCCATTGCAGCTACAGACAAACAAGCTAAATAAATCGCTTTATTGTCGCGCGCAGGTGGATTACCATTCCGGGTGACCCGGCAGACGAGGACCAACAGTGGCTTCATCCATGGGTCGGGCAAACGTTTAATCAAGATTGGAGAATGGCCATGCGATTGATCGCAATGCTGGCGCTGCTGGCTGCAAGTCTTTGTTTCTCTCAGGAATCAGGTGATTTCAAGCCTGCCACGTCCAATGTTCTCGATGCGCAGTTCCCTCAGGTCGACAGCGGCTCGCATGTCAAGATCCGCTTCAAAGCTCCCGACGCGGCTAAAGTACGAGTCAATTTCTGGAGCGGCCCTAAAGCTGACATGGAGAAGCAAGCCGACGGGTTCTGGACCTTTACCACCCCGCAACTTGCGCCAGGACTCCACTACTACACAATCATTGTGGATGGTGCAGAAGTCAGCGATCCAGCAAGCACCGCCTATTTCGGTGGAAGCAAATGGGCTAGCGCAGTCGAGGTGCCCGAGTCCGGCGTCGACTACTACCTGCCCAAAGATGTCCCCCACGGACAGGTTCGCCAGGTCTGGTATCACTCCGAGGTTACGAACACCTGGCGCGATGCTTTCGTCTATCTCCCGCCCGACTATGACACCTCGAAGGCCCGATACCCGGTTCTCTATCTCCAACATGGCGGAGGTGAAGACGAAACTGGCTGGATCCGCCAGGGAAAAGCAAACTTCATTCTCGACAACCTCATCGCAGCAGGCAGCGCCAAGCCGATGATTATCGTCATGGCAAATGGATATGCCACCCGTGCCGGATATGTGCCTCCCGATCTCACTGGGAAGCCGTTCGGTTCACCTGAGTTCATGAAGGTTATGCAGGAGCGGATGGGCGCATTCGAAGACGACGTCACGAAGGCCCTTATTCCCTTCATCGATAAAACCTTTCGAACATTACCCGACAGGGATCACCGCGCCATGGCCGGACTCTCAATGGGCGGCATGCAAACATTCCAGGTCACGTTCAACCACCTGGACCTCTTTTCGTATATCGGCGGCTTCAGCGGGGCGGCCAATCCGTTTGTCGCTGGAAGCGACAAATTCGATACGAAAACTGCATTTCACGGGGCGATGGCGGATCCCGCGGGATTTGCAAAGCGCGTACATTTGTTGTGGGTCGGAGTCGGTACGAACGAGCCGGAACGCATGAAAACCGGACTGGAAAAGCTGCACTCCTCTCTCGACGAAGGCAAGATTCAGCACGTCTTCTACGAGTCACCGGGCACCGATCACGAGTGGCAGACGTGGAGGCGTGATCTCAAGGACTTTGCTCCCAGGCTCTTTCAGGCAACAAGCAATTCGCATGCGGCGCACGGCAAATAGCGAGCAGAGCCCATTCTCGGGAATCGAATTCAGTAAGCCAGCAGTTTGACGTCAAAATTAGTTGTCCTTGGGCAGGCAGACGCGGTCCTGCTTGCCCAGGGACAGAACAGCCGGGTCGTATCAAGTTTGTGGTATCGCAGGCAGCTCCCTCGCCCTAGGATCCAGCTGCGTGGAACAGTAACACCACACCTGCCAGAGTGAGGACTCCCGCAACCTCCGCCACCAGATTCAAATCCAGGCACACTTGCCGTCTCCGGAATTTGAAACGTGCCGGTGAGATCCCGCCCGGATCCGAAAGTGTCCCACCGTAAAGATGGCGTGTCAGCAGCGCAGCAAAGAATCCAATCGCCGGCAGGCTGGCCAGCAGCGCCGTCAAATAAAATCGCTCAGATTCAAATGCTCCCCGCAATGACAATAACGCTACTTCGAAGATCGCCAGCGTTGCCACTGTTACTGTTTGCCACACGATGTGAAATCGCGCATGCCCGAGCCACTGGGGGTGCGCAGCATGAGTACGATTCAGATCGAGAACAATCGTGGCTGCACCCTGGACGACGCAGAAGATTGCCAGCAAAACCCGCGCTACAAAGTGGAGATCCATCCAGAGGCTCAGCCTGCTTGAGTAATCTGCATTTGGTGAGACTCACGCGAAGCGAGCGGGAGTGAAAGGGTGATGATAGCGCCGCCTCCATCACCGTTTTCTGCATACACGGCTCCAGAGTGAGCGCGTACCACCGCATCGACGAACGCAAGCCCGAGCCCGTGTCCGCTCGACTGCCGTCCCTTGACCGGCTTGGTAAACAAATGCGCCCTTACCTCTTGATCGAAGCCAGGACCGTTGTCACGCAGGGTGAGACGCGCTTCGTTTTCGTCCTCGTGGAGATAAATGTCCACGCTGCAACCGGAAGGAAGATGTTTCAGTTCGTTGTCAAACAGGTTTGCGACCATGCGATGCATCAGTCCCTCATCACCGACGATACGGACGGGAGCCGCGCTATGGAGTCGCAGGCGAAGGCCTTTGTCGCTCATTGAAGGCTCGTAGAGGTCAATGATCGAATGCAACAGTTCATCCAGATCGATCGTAGTTGGGTGGAGGCGGAGAGCGTCTGCCTTGGCCTCAGCCACATCCAGAGATTTGTTGAGGAACTCTGTCAAACGATCAAGTTCCTCGATTGCAGAGACAACAGGTTCGGCTTGATCAGCATCACGGGCGGCAAGCCATGTTTCCAGTTTCCCCCTGATAGCAGTCAGTGGGCTGCGCAGATCGTGCGCGAGTGAATCCGTAATGGTGTGCAACTGATGCACGCTGATTTCAATGCGGTCAAGCATGCGGTTCAGGGTCAAAGCAAGTTGAGCAATCTCATCGTTGCGGCGTGTTGTCGGGACTCGCGTCTTGAGATCTGATTCGCCGATGTGCGAGGCCGCTTCGGTGATCTTTCGCACGTGGCTCAGCGTCCTCTTCGATGTGAAGAACACGATTCCAAAACCCAGGAGAACCAGCGAGAGCCAAAGAACAAAGAAACGGACTCGCAAATTCAGAATGACCCTGTGCTGATCCCGCTCCGAAAGGCCCAGATAGACTCGGCCGCCGTCATTCATCGGCTCAGATGCAACCCGGAAAGGCGTCGAGTACCCGCGCACGCTGATGCTAAGAGGCACCCCGCTGTTAAAGCTGTGTGCCTCGATTGCCTTAAGATGAGCCTGGCCATCGCCATCGCCTACCCACAGTTTCAGGCCACCATTTTTTGCCGTCTGAATGAAGAAGACTGAATCGTTTGGAGTCTGCTCCGAAACCGCTTTGTTAGGAACTTCCCGCGAGGCAAGTTCCGCTACTTCGCCCACCACCCGGTTGTACAGAGCGTCATTGGGAGTACGTTCGGCTACATCACCAAGCACCTCTACTTCGCCGCTAAGCCACGCGTCGCTCCGCCGCTGAATGTCCCTCGCCACAAAGCGGTCGAGAACAATAAAGACGACGACAGTTCCACACGTAAAAGCCAGGGCAGCCCACAGCGAGATTCGCCATGCTGCACTGCGAATCTGTGGTTTATCGGTCCTGAAGGACATATCCGACCCCCCTCAGCGTCCGAATGAGCGGCGTCTGACCGTTTCCGTCGACCTTGCCCCGAAGACGGTAGATGTGCACGTCAACAACGTTGGTGTCAGGTTCAATCCGCATGCCCCACACCTTATCGAGGATCATCGACCGCGTCACTACGCGGCCGGCATTTCGGCACAGATACTCTAGAAGAACGAACTCCTGCGGTGTAAGTTGCAGCACCTGCCCCGATCGACTTGCGACGCGACGCAATAAATCCAATTCAAGATCGTGAACCCGCAGACGCGTAAGCTCGCCGCTTTGTGCCGGCGTATTACGCTTCAAAAGATTGCGTAGTCGGGCAAGTAGCTCTGCAAGAGCGAAGGGTTTGGTCAAGTAATCATCGCCACCCTGCTCAAGGCCTCGTACGCGATCATCGACTGATCGCCGCGCTGACAAAATGAGCACCGGTGCCTGCACGCCCATCTGTCTCAAACGCATGATGAGACTGATTCCGTCCTGGTCCGGAAGACCCAGGTCCACAATCAGAATGTCGTATTTGTTGGTCGACGCAAATTTCTCAGCTGTTGCGCCGTCCGGAGCCAGATCGACACTGTATCCCGCCTCTGCGAGTGCCTGCTTCAAGAAGGCCTGGATATCGTGCTCGTCCTCAACCATCAGGAGCCGCATGCACAAAATGTTAGTCGATCAGACGCACCGCTGTATCAAAGTGCATCGCATGAAGAAGATGAAGAAGCCGTCATTGCTGCCCGCTCCCCCTATGGTTTGCGGCACGGCCGAGGCAATTCCGCCAATTGCTGCTAAATCCGTACGAATGAACAAATTGTCATCGTTCAGAATCAACAACATCGCTTCCAATTGAGTAAGCACGGCGTCTCAGAATCACGTCCTGTAGCACGATTACGGAGAATCGCATGGCATCCGGCAGGGTTGTCGAGATACGAGACTGGAGGGGCTCTATTCATCAGGACCTCATCCCGGCGGGCACACACGACGCCACCATGGCGCATCTGCTCGACGCATTCGAGAATCGCTCTCCCATCACGAAGAACATTGAGCCCGGTCTCGGCAGTGCGTTGCGTTATCTTCTTGCCAATCCAGGGAGCATGGTGCGGCCTCAAATCGTGTACCGGATTGCATCGTCATACGGAATCAGCGATCAAGCTGCAACGGATCTGGCGATCGCTCTTGAATACTTCCACACCGCCTCGCTCATCTTCGATGATCTGCCCTGCATGGACAATGCAAAGATGCGCCGCGGCGTGCCTTGTGTGCACGTGGAATTCGGCGAATCCACGGCGATCCTGGCCGCACTTGCAATTATCAACCGTGCTTACGGTCTCACCTGGCGTTCGCTTGCGGGCGGCAAGCTCCATCTGCGCGAACCTGCGCTCGACTACCTGGAGCAGCATCTCGGTACACAAGGATTATTGAACGGGCAGAGCCTGGACCTGAACTACTCCAGGCTACCGCACACCCTCGACACCACAGAGTTGGTTGCTCAAGGCAAAACGGTATCCCTCATCTCGCTCACTCTCGTCCTCCCGGCCATGATCGGGGGCGCTCCCAGCCGCGAATTGCAACTACTGCAGCGCATCAGCACATTCTGGGGACTCAGCTATCAGATCGTCGACGATCTCAAGGATGTGCTCGAAAACTCCTCAAATTCCGGCAAAACTGCGGCCCGCGACGAGTCCCAGGATCGGCCCAACATGGCTCTGGCTATCGGCGTAGGCGCGTCCATAAACCGGCTTCTCCGGTTGCTGTACCTTGGCGATCGGAATCTCAAACTGTTGATCGAGCTCCGGCCATCGCTGTCCTTCCTGAGAGAGTTCCGAGCAACCCTGAAAGACCAGTTGAATCGGATTATTGAAGGGGCTGGTGCAATTCCGATCGACAGAAAACGATGATTTTTCTTCGACTGATTCTGGTTAACCTTGCGCGGCATAGAATCCGCACCGCAATCAGCATCGCAGGAATCGCGTTCAGTGTTGCCGCTATGTTAACCGTCGTCACCGTACTTGAGGGCGCGGTCGGCATGTTTTCGAGCATTCTCTCGAGCGGCTCGGAAATGATCGTCTTCGAGCGCAACGTATCAGATCTCTTCTTCAGCGATGTACCTTCCGCAGCCCGAAATCTGATTGCAACCTGGCCGATCGTGAGCCATGCCGACCCTGTACTTTTCGGGGTTGTCTCGAGCGCTGATCACCCAATCATTACCTGCTTCGGCGTAACCTCCGCAGACGCTCGGATTCGCGACGCGAACTGGATATCCGGCAGCGCAACCGAGTTTGAAAAAGCTGCTGGAAACTCCGTTGTATTGGGTGAGCGCGCGGCAGAGTTTCTCGGCGCCTCTGCCGGCAAAGATGTTCCGATTGGACACGGCGTTTTCCGCGTAATCGGCATCATTCGAACACGTAACGGTTTTGAGGACGGGGGCGTCTTCATGCCCCTCCAGGCAGCTCAGAAGTTCTTTCATAAAGAAGGTTCTTCTGTGATCACGATCAAATTGCGGCAGAAGGAAGACACAGCGGTGTTCAAGTCGCAAGTGCATCGGGAGTTTCCCAATCTCATTGCGCTCGAGGACTCCGAGTTCTCCCGCTCTTATTCGCAATTCAAAATCCTCAAAGCAACAGCATGGGCGGTCGGTGGGTGCGGACTTGCGCTCGGCGGTCTGGGCGTCGCCAACACAATGATCATGTCGGTCTTCACGCGCATTCGTGAAATTGCAATCTTGCGGGTGAATGGGTTTTCCAACCGCCAGATTGCCGCGACCATCTTCGGCGAATCCGCCTTAGTCTCAACGGCAGGCGCTCTCACCGGTCTGGTTCTGGGCGGCCTGGCGCTCTACGCTCTCAAAGAGGTCCCAGCATTGCATGGATACGTGGACGTGACGATTCGTCCAATGCTGATGTCCATCGTCGTACTGCTCGCGTTGCTTACCGGGATCGCGGGTGCCCTGTACCCCGCGGCATACGCCATGCGCATCAAGGCTGCGGAGGCACTTCGATTCGAATGATGTCACAGGAGCCGACCAGCCTCGATCCCGCCGTCATCCAGGCAATAAACGTGTGGAAGAGCTATGACCAGGGCACCATCACGGTTCTGAATGGAGTAGACCTCGAGGCCCGAAAAGGCGAGGCGGTTGCCCTATGCGGGCCTTCTGGATGCGGCAAAAGCACATTGCTTCATCTGATCGGCGGACTTGATCACCCAAACGCGGGGAGCGTAAAAGTTAATGGCGCCGAACTGGGCCGCGGCCGCGATATGGTCCACTTCATGAGGCATGAGATCGGATTCATTTTCCAGTTACACAACCTTGTCCCTGATCTCACCATGGAAGAGAACTGCCTTCTGCCGGCCGTCGCCGCCGGAACACGGCGCACGGAAGCGCTGCACCGCCTTGGCGAACTCGCAGATCGCACAGGCCTGACGCATCGCATGAAGCACCGCATACAAAAGCTCTCGGGAGGAGAACGTCAGCGCACCGCAATCTGTCGCGCTCTCATGAATCGACCCGGTATCCTCCTGGCGGACGAGCCGACCGGATCTCTCGATGAGAAAACCAGCAGTGTGGTCTTCAAGCTATTACTAGACCTGGCCCATACTGAAAACGTTACGCTGCTGATGGCCACCCATGACCGCCATCTCGCAGCGGCTTGCGACCGAGTGCTGGAGATGCATGATGGACATATCCGCACGGACCGCTGAATCCGTTCGCTCTGCCGGCGTGACAAGCGCCGTCCGCCACGCCCTCGCTTGGCTGGTGGTGGGCAACGCCATTGGCGTCATGCTTGCGATTCTTCTTCTTTTGCCCGGTTTGAATCTCTGGCTCGGCGAGTGGACCTACGGGCGGTGGATGATGGTCCACATGAACGTCCTTTTGTTTGGCTGGTGCAGTATCCCGATGCTTGCGCTCCTGTTCAACGCCTATCGCGTAGATCGTGCCAGACTCGCCGAGTGGTCTCGCTCGATCGTCTGGCTCTGGTCAGCGGCTCTTATCGTCGGATCCTATTCCTGGCTACAGGGGCATTCGAGCGGCAAGCTGTTTCTTGACTGGTCAGGGTACTCCCGGATTTTCTTCCCACTCGCATTGCTTTGCCTCTGGCTATTTCTTGCAATTGCGTTTGCGGTCAATCAAGAGAGGTATTCCGGCAGTCCCTTTGCCCTTGCGGCCCGCATCCTTGGCCTTCTTGCTCTTCTTCCGGTGCCACTGGCTCTCTATCTTGCCTCGAGCCCCAGAGTCTATTCCGCTATTAACCCCGATACCGGCGGACCCACCGGCGCCAGCCAGCTTGAATCTACCCTCGGCATTGTCGTGATTCTCCTCGCACTTCCCTTCGCCGTTGCCCCTCACCTGCGCCGCGGGATGCGGATCGTCATTGGTGCTTGGATCGCCTTTCTGTTGGAACTTTTGCTCCTCGCGCTCATCAACCGTGGCGACGTGAGCCATCGACTTCCAGCGCAATACCTCAGTCTTGCGAGTGTGCTCGTTTGGATTCCTCTTATTCCTGCGTACTACAAGCAATTCGAGTGGAATCCTGCAACGCGCCGCTGGCGTGCGGCGTTTCTCTGGTGGTGGACCGGGCTCGTTCTCACTGGCTGGATCATGTTCCTGCCCGGCGTCCTCGATCGATTCAAGTTCACCGACGCCCTTGTGGGACACTCCCTCGTTGCTGTCGCCGGCTTTCTCAGCGCCTACGTTCTATTCATCCTTGTTCAGATTTTGGGCGAAGCCGATGCGTGGGTTCTGAATCGCACATGGTCCTTCCACGCCTGGAACATGGGCGTGCTGGCGTACGTCATCGTCATTATGATCGCTGGATGGTTCGAGGCGACCAATCCGGCCTTCACCATCGCTCCCGGTCTGGCACGCAACATTATTTATGTGATCCGACTGCTCACCGGCATTTCCATGCTGGCCGGCTCCTTCGAGTGGTTGTTGGCATCGCTCGCATTGAAGACGGAATACTCTGTCGCGGACATTTCGGTCCAGGGAGCAAGCGCGGCATGAACCGAACCCTGCTGCTTGCCTATCAGTTGTTGACCGGCTTGTCCGACACCATCACCGGCATTCTGCTCTGTGCTGCTCCTGCTTTCACGCTTCGCATGATGGGCGTGCACGCGCCTCCTGACGCTCTCCCCTATATCGGCTACATCGGAGCATTCGTACTTTCAGTTGGGCTTGCCTGCCTCTACGGAGCGCGAATCGTGCATTTGCCATCTCACGTCGATCGTCTCGAAAGCGTATGGTTTCTGACTGCGCTCTCGCGGGCCGCGGTTGCTTTCTATCTGCTTCCCGAGATCTCCATCGGAACTTTTCAGCCGGCATGGCTCAGTGTTGCTTTGTTTGACGGCATATGCGCGCTAATTCAGGCAATCGGCCTGCGCAGAGGATGGCTAAGAAATGCTCGATAGCAAGCAGACCATCGGTTGGCGCGGAGTCGGGCTGATTGCGGCTATCTACGTCTACTTCCTCATCTTTGCGCAATTCGCATTTCTTGCACGCTTGGATCAACTTCAGATAGGCGCTGACCTGCTCAGGACCGTCATGGCTGTCATGGCAGCTGGAGGTATTCTCTTCAGTCTGCTCACGACGCGCGTTCGCAATATCCCGGATCCTGCGACGCGCTTGCGAATCGGTCTTGCGATTTGTGCTTTAGCAGCGCTCCTCACTCTGCTGCCTCTCCGGCCCGCATCGGCTGCGCCCATCGCCTTCTTCATCGGCGCCGGTCTCGGCATTAGCACAGTAACGTTGGTCACTCACCTCCGCGCTTGGACAGGTGAGAACAGGGGCATGCTCAAGGTCGGGCTCGGCACAGGCGCGGCATACTTCATCTGCAACATCCCTGCAATCTTTACCGCAAAACCGCAGGTACAGGCCATTCTTGCGGCAGGATCTTGTGTCCTCGCAATGATGGTGCCGCTCAAGTGCTCCAACCCACCCACACACCAGGGCAGTCGAGCAAAATCTATCTCGTTCACAATCGCCCTTACCTCATTTCTTGCACTCATATGGCTTGATTCGGCTGCTTTCTACATCATTCAGCACACCCCGGAACTCAAAGCGGGGACATGGCTGGGCAGCACTCATCTCTGGATCAATGGTTCACTGCATCTCTTGTCTGCGCTCGCCGCCGGCATAATTCTGCAACGTGGGCGCGCCGCAGTTCCGATTGCACTTGCATTCGGTGCACTTGCATTTGCGGCCGTTCTTCTTCAGAAATCAACGCTGACTCTCAGCGCATCACTCTTCTATCCCATCGGCGTCTCCATGTATTCGGTTGCGCTCGTCGCATATCCTTCGTTTCTCACCACTGCAGATTCAATCGCCGAACGAGGCAAACAGGCCGGCTGGATCTACGCCGTAGCCGGTTGGATTGGATCCGCACTTGGGATCGGTATGGGACAGAACCTTGGCCATGTGCCCCTGGTGTTTGTCGCCATCGCAGGCGTGGTGATCCTGGGCCCCATGAGCGTGTCGGTCGTAAAACAGCACCCGTCCGAATTCGCTCTCATCGCTGCCATTGGGGTGCTCTCGTTATTCGCAAATCGGCTTGCACCCAGGCGGACACCGCCTGAACTCACACCCGCTCAACGAGGCAGACAGGTTTACATTTCGGAAGGTTGCATCAGTTGCCACTCCCAGTATGTACGGCCGAACAGTCCCGATGTGTTGATGTGGGGACCAGCCGAGTCACTCGAAGAACTCCACGCGCAACAACCGCCACTCATTGGAAACCGTCGCCAAGGTCCTGACCTCTCTCAGGTCGGCTTGCGTCGCTCTCCCCTCTGGCTCAAGGCCCACCTGGTTGATCCGGCGAGATTGAGCTATCACTCTCCCATGCCGTCCTTCGCATTTCTGTTCCAAGACGAACGAGGGGGAGAACTCGTCGCCTATCTATCCGGCCTTCATGGGCCCTCAGAGCAAGAACAGCTTCAACGCGAAGCGGCATGGTCGCCGTCGTCTTCGGCATTTCAGAAAGCGTCTATCTCTGCCGGACGGCGGGTCTATCAACAATACTGTGCGACCTGCCACGACCCGGACGGCTCTTCGCGTTTGCAGTGGATCAATGATTGGCGAAAAACTCCGCCTACGCTCGCCGAAATGCGTGCATCTGCTGCGCGACAGCCAGAGTCGAACTTAGCCCGAATCGCGAAATTCGGAATGACCCAGACAGACATGCCCGGGCATGAATACCTCAATGATGAGCAGATCGCGTCAGTTGCTCTTTGGCTGAAGAACGCACCCATGCTAAACAACGGCGAAACCTCACCCAGATGACAGGAGATTAAGAATGAAGTCCATTGCCCGAATTGTTACCTTTGTTTTCCCGCTGACCTTCTGTGCGGGCGCACTCTCTCAGCAACAGACCTTTGCGGTCGATCCGGGCGCGAGCAGCGTTGCGTTTGGTCTCACTGGAACTGGTCATGAAGTACACGGCACGTTTCACGTTGCCAGCGGCAGCATTCAATTCGATCGAAGCGCACCCAAAATGTCCGGCACAGTCGTCGTATCCGCTGTCAGCGGCGACAGCGGTGACAAAGGCCGTGATAAAAATATGCACCAGAAGGTACTCGAGACCGATCGCTTTTCCGACGTCACGTTCCAACCCCAGAGCTATACCGGTACGATCGCGGCAACAGGCGACTCCACGATTCAAGTTTCCGGCATATTCACCCTGCACGGCACACCGCACGATCTCGTGGTTCCCATGCAGGTTCACATTGAAGGACAAAACCTGACCGCCAAAGGAAGCTTTGTCGTGCCCTATGTGAAGTGGGGACTCAAAGACCCGAGCGTCTTCATTCTCAAAGTCGCCAAAGAGGTTCACATCGACCTGAACCTGGCGGGCACACTGTCCCCAGCCGCATGAATTCCATCTTCTACAAGTGCTGAAGCATCAAACCGAATTCCAGGAACACTAGAGAAAGCCTCTCCCGCTCTCGCCTCGGGAGAGTCTTCCAGTTCCCTACTGTTTGTTCACATCGACGTAGAAATGGTCTACGTCAACCTGCAGTTCATCTTTCGATAGCGATGTCTTCATTGTTTGCCATTTTGTGGTCGGCTTGATCGTCTGCCATTTCCCTGGTACACCCACCCTGACCGGCATAGCGAAGCCGACTTCGTCTGCATCCCACTTGTACATCAGGGTGTCTGGCACCTCTCCAAACAGCAGTTCCAATCGCGGAATCGCAGCGTGCCGCAGGTACTGGTCGAAGATCGGGGTGAGGTCCAGACCCGAGTGCATGTTGAAATAAGCGATGACATCTTCCGTCAAAATGTTCTGGTACTTGAACCGCTGATAAAAACCGCGCAGCAACGACCACCATTTCGCATCGTCATTCACCGTACTGCGCAAGGTATTCAGCATCAATGCGCCCTTGAAATACTGGTCCTCGGTCGGATCCGCATTCACTCCTCGCTCCGCAACAATGGGTCGCAGATTGTGCACCTTCTGCCGATAGCCGCTAAGGTACCTCATTGCATCGGCTGTACCCCAGCGGTACTCCACATACAAGCTTTCGAGATACGTCGTCCATCCTTCATGGATCCACATGTCAGCATGATCGGCGGCGCTCACACTGTTACCGAACCACTCGTGACCACTCTCATGAATGATGATGAAGTCGAACCGTGGACTGATCCCTACACCCGTCCAATCCCGCCCCAGATAGCCGTTTTTGAATAGGTTGCCGTAGGTCACCGCGGTCTGATGTTCCATGCCGGAGTACGGAGCTTCCACCAGCTTGTATCCGTCCTTCGCAAATGGATACGGGCCAAAATAGTGCTGAAAAGCTTCGATCATTCCTTTGGCCTGCGCAAACTGCGGTTTCGATCGATCCAGGTCTTCAGGAAGCACGTAGAAATCTAGCGGAAGATCACCGAGCTTATCTGAATAGTGCACGTAGTCGCCGATATTCATTGACACGTCGTAGTTGTTGATCGGGTAACTGACATGCCAATCCCACCGGGTGTAACCGTCCCCCATGTCCTTTTTGCCAATCAAATGCCCATTCGATACATCCGTCAGCCCGTTTGGAATCGTGACGCTGATGTCCATGTTCTCCACTTCATCGCGCCACTGGTCCTTGTTTGGCCACCATATGCTGGCACCTGTCTCTTCGCATGCGGTGTTGATCCAGGTCCGGCCAGCCGGATCTTTCTTGAATGTCATACCTCCAAAGCGTCCTGTCTCCAGTGGATGACCGGAATAATGGAACTCAATGGAGTACACCCGCCCTGCCCGCAATCGATAAGGAAAGTCAATAAACACAGCGCCCGAATCGCGCTCGTACTTCAGCGGTTTTCCTTCCAGAGCGATCTTTTCAATATCGAGTTTTTCATTCAGATCCAATTGAATGCGGCTTGCATCCCGCAGCATGCGAAATCGAATAGTGTTCTTCCCACGAATGGTTTTCTGCTCAGGATCAACCCGGATATCCAGGTGGTAATGGAGCAGATCATTGTTAGCGCGGAACTGTCCATACGCTCCTCGCAACATATCGAAGCGTGTGGGAATGGCGGCCCCTGCATCATTTTGACGAACTCGCGTTTTCGGCTTTTCGTCCTCCTGCACAATCCCTTTCGCTTGCTGCGGAAAGGCTTGGTATGCGGAGAGTGTCCAACACAGAACAGTGAAATAGAGGGCGGGACGCAGAGCGAAACGCATGCGGCTATCGTAGCGCAACGATGCGCGCCAGCCGCCATCGTCTCCGCAGCTTCACGGGAATCGGCGCTGCTCGCATCAGTCTCTAATGTGGACACCGCCCGCAAGCCGAGCTAACGTATATGTCTGTAGTGGCGGCGAAATCGATACGCGCTTCGATATGCGCCAAGCTGCATGGAGATCAACGTTGACTCCCACTGAACGTCTCTACTATTCCGACCCGTTTCTCCAGGAGTTCACAGCACGTGTCGCGAAATTGCGCGAGTTGTCGAGCGCCTCACATGGCGATTGTCTCTGGCAGCTTGCCCTCGACCGCTCAGCCTTCTATCCCACGAGCGGCGGTCAGCCCTTCGACACCGGTCTGCTGAGCACGCCCACGAATCTCACCCGAAATGACGTTATGGTCGAACAGGTCGAAGAAGATGAGGAGGGCACGGTTTGGCATTTCGTGCGAGAAGCAATCTCTGAGGGGACTGAGATCCGCGGAAGAATTGACTGGCCGCGTCGTTTCGATCACATGCAGCAGCATACTGGCCAGCATTTGCTGTCAGCGATTTTCGTGCGCGAGCTCCGTGCGCCGACGGTGTCCTTCCATCTCGGTGAGAAAACATCGACCATAGACCTAGCTACAGGCGCGCTCGCGCATCACTCTCTGGAACGCGTCGAACGCATCGCTAACGAAATAATCGGTGAAGATCGAGCTGTAGCCATCTCATACGCTTCCCGTGCCGAAGCCGAAGCGATGCTGGTCTCCGGCGAATTGCGCAAGCTGCCGGATAGGCAGGGAACCATCCGCATGATCGACATTTCCGACCTCGATCGAAATGCATGCGGAGGAACACACGTCCGTTCCACTGGTCAGATCGGAGGTTTACTGATCCGCGGCATGGAAAAGGTCAGTCGCGGCATTCGAGTTGAGTTCGCTTGCGGACTGAGAGCGATTCGGGCGGCCCGCTTCGACTCCTCAATCCTGACCGAGACTGCTGGTTTGCTCTCGACCGGAGCGCCGGAGATGCCCGGTCTGATCAAGCAGATGCTCCACGACAGCAGAGCTGCGTCAAAAGAACGTCAAAAGCTCCGCGAAGAACTCGCGACCTATCAGGCTGTCGAGATCGTCAACAATGTACCTCTCGAGAGTGGCATCCGATTAATCGCGAGATCCTGGAGAGACCGTGATCGTGATTTCGTCAGGTTACTGGCATCGCGCGCCGCGGCAGCCGCTCCGTCGACCATCGCATATTTCTGCGCAGAAGAAGCTGACCCAGTGCGCATCTTCCTCTCTCGAAGTGGGGATCTGAAATTCAACTGCGGTCAGATCATGAAAGAGGCACTCGCGGGGCTTGGCTTGCGCGGGGGAGGCTCGCCCGATCTCGCCCAGGGCGAAGTGCCTGCAAGCCAGGAGCCCGGCTTTCAAGCCATTGTCATGGATGCAATTCGCCGTGCAATCGCTGCAGACCATGAAACCAGCTCAATCCGGTGAATTCGCCTTCGATCCCCGAGCAATGTTCTCGACCTGAGTAGCTCTATCGCTTCAACAGAAATCGACCCTCCCTCGGCAACTCCTTCCCTACCCGATGCCATCCATCGTGTGGTGCTAAATTCGCGGGCCTGCAAAACAGGTCTGGAGCTTGATCTTTCTTTGATTTCAAGGCATCCGTTGACAGCTATTCAGAAACGCACGCCCCAGCAAAAGGAGCGATTCATGACATCACACTACTCGCGACCCTCTCACGAAAAAGAGGAGAAAAATCTTCTAAACTCCAAAGGCCTGCTCGTCGGCGCCACGGCGCTCATGGCCTATGGAGTCACGCGGCGCTCAAAAACCGGCTTGGCTCTAGCCACTGCGGGCAGCCTGCTTGCGCTCAACGCAGCCCGGTCCCGCGGCACAGCGCAGTCACATACTCACGCAACATTCCTCGTCAATGCTTCGCCGGAAACGGCCTATCGTCAGTGGCGCGATCTCGCGAACCTCCCGCGCTTTATGCGGCACGTGAAAACGGTCAACGTGCTTGACGACACACATTCCGAGTGGGTCGTTCTAGGCCCCATGGATCAGGAAATCCGATGGTATGCGGAAATTGTTGAAGACACAAAGAACGAACGCATCGCCTGGCAGTCTCGACCAGACTCCCTTGTAAGCACGAGTGGCTTCGTCGAATTCCGCCCCCACCGCGCCGGCCGCGGGACCTACATAAGCGCGAACGTCAGGTACACCCCCGGCAGCAAACTCGCCAAGGCGATCTCGACCCTGCTGGGTAAGCATCCTGAGTTCATGATCCGCGAAGATCTGCGCCGTTTTAAAGCGCTCCTCGAAGCAGGCGAAGTCCCCACAACGCTGGGCCAGTCGCACGGCCCTCGCGGCGTGCGCGGTTGCGTAGAACAAACCCTCTTTCGCGAAACCGGAAACCTTGCGGAACCCCAAGCCGCGGCAGCTTACAGCAAGACTGCTTAAACGAACCACCTACTGACAAGGAGAATTCTATGAAAGCGGTTTGCTGGATGGGTAAGGAAAACATGCAGGTCCACAACGTTCCTGACCCGACAATTCTCAATCCACGCGACGCCATCATCCGCATCACCACCACCTGCATCTGCGGATCCGACTTGCATCTCTACAACGGCTTTATGCCTACCCTGGAGCCGGGAGACATCATTGGCCACGAATTCATGGGCGAGGTTGTCGAAGTCGGTCCGGGCGTTAACAGGGACAAGCTCAAGGTGGGCGATCGCGTCGTTGTTCCGTTTACGATCGCATGCGGAAATTGTCCGTCATGTAAGGACCAACTCTGGTCTTGCTGCGACAATTCCAACCCAAATGCCTGGATTGCAGAGAAAATGATGGGCTACTCTCCTTCCGGTCTCTTTGGCTATACCCACATGATGGGAGGCTATGCAGGCGGACAGGCACAATACGCACGCGTGCCTTTCGCGGATGTAGGACCCATCAAGATTCCCGACGGCATCCCCGACGAGAAGGTGGTCTTTCTTTCCGACATCTTTCCCACTGGCTACATGGGTGCGGAAAATTGCAATATCCGCCCCGGTGATACCGTCGCTCTCTGGGGTTGTGGCCCGGTAGGGCAATTCGCCATCCGCAGCTGCTTCATGCTCGGAGCGGGCCGCGTCATCGCCATCGATTGCGTCCCTGAGCGGCTCGAGATGGCACGGGCTGCCGGTGCCGAAACCTTGGATTTCAGCAAGGTGGAAATCCTTGAAGCCTTGCGCGAGATGACCGGCAACCAGGGACCCGATGCCTGCATGGACGCAGTTGGAATGGAAGCCTCCGGTCACGGCATCGTCTTCGCCATGGACAAGGCCAAGCAGATGATGCGTACCTCCATGGACCGTCCAACCGTTCTTCGCCAGGCAATCATCGCTTGCAAGAAAGGCGGGACAGTCTCAGTGCCGGGCGTTTATGCCAGCTTCATCGACAAGGTCCCCATGGGCGCATATATGAACAAAGGTCTGACCATGAAAACTGGCCAGACGCACATGATGCGATATATGAAGCCACTGCTCGATCGTATCGAGCGCGGAGACATCGATCCATCATTTGTTATCAGCCACGTCTTGCCGATCGAAAAGGCGCCGGAAGCATACCGCACCTTCCGCGATAAGCGTGAACAATGCACCAAGGTGGTGCTGAAGCCGTGGGATATGGCAGCTGCTGCGTAGAACCTCGGCCCCAACGCGTTTGGGGGAGCACTTCCCTTCCGCTCCCCCAAGCGTTTACCTCACATCAACCTCAGCGCCCCTCCGTTAAATTCTCTACCCGCCAACGCCGCACCCTCTCTTCTGACGCGCTGCTTCCCTCCCCTGAAACTTTTTGCCGAAATCTCTGAAACGGCTGCTGCTCTGCCTGCACCATCTGTTGAAAGAAGATACGCAACCTGTAGGAGTTGCTACGGCCACTCCGTTCTCAGCTACTCCGCGTCGTTGAGAATTTCCCTTGCCACGCGCCAGGTAGCATCTGGCCCCCAATCCCTTGCAACTGAGGAACGGATATGCCCTCCCCCCATGGCACGACCTCTCCGAATGCGTTGCAGCCAGCCCTGGAGCTGATTTACCTCGCAACGCTTCAGCCAGAACTGGCGAGCCCGAGCCTGCGAAATCTTTTGCTCTCTAACCCCAACTACTTCAGCTACCTGCCCGAGCAGTCGTTCAGGGTGGTTCTCAATATGAGTGGGGACACCAACTTCGAGAGCCTGGGCAGCGTAAGCTACATTCCCATTCTCGAGCAGCTTTACGCGTCGATTGAGATCAAACGCGACTGGGGCTACTCCGTCCGCCTTCGCGATTCAAGTTCCCGCGAGTACGTTCGCTTCTATCTCTCCCTCGATGGGGGTGAGACCTGGCGCAACGAGGGCCTCACGGCCGTAACAGTCAGTGATGAGCCAGGGGCCAATACCCGTATTCACCTCGTCACCAAGCGCATCGACATTCGCGAGTGCCTTGAACTAGCGGAAGACCCGCCCCTTGTTCGTGCAATCCTCTCCTGGAATTCACCTCCACCTCCCGACGCACCGGATTGGACACCTCTCTGGGGGAATGTCGTGGAGACCCGGATTCGTACCGCAAGACACAGTGTTCGTCGGATGGACCCTCTGCAATCCGGCTCCTGGGGCCGTCATGCAGAGCAATCCAAGTCGGAGGTACGGGTGGGACGTCCCTCCGATCTATCCGACACGGGGCCGGTTGGCTCAAAGTCAGCTGGCCCCCCTTCTCGAAATGGAATACAAGCTCACGACTTCTGCGCAACCGCGCAGTAGCTCACTGCACCACTTTGTTATTCCTTGGTTCTCTTCAGTCTTGTCGATCTGGTCCTGGCAAGGAGCCGGATCGGCCAGCTTCTCCAGTGGCAGCCGCTTTCCCCGAGGCGGCTTGCCGCCTGGAGAGGGAGGTCTCCTCAGCGATCCCTATGCCCAATCCTTCCCCGTCACTCCCGGCTTTATCAAAGCGTTCCCGTCGGCATGCCTGCCGCAAGCAGGACTCCTCAAGTAACCAGTCTCAGCCGTTACGGATGTTATACTTACGTCCTCCAGGCGTTTCGGGGACGACCTTGCAATTTCACGCATTCGATGCGGCTTACGTCGATAACCTCCGCGCTGGGGACTCCCGCACTCAGGAGCATTTCGTTGGCTATTTCACCGAATTGCTACACCTGAAACTTCGCTCGCGGCTCCAGTCCCCTCAGGCGATTGAGGACGTGCGCCAGGAGACCTTCGCTCGCGTCTTTGCAGGCCTCAGCAAGCCCGGAGCCCTTCGCCAGCCCGAGAGCCTCGGCGCCTTTGTAAACACCGTCTGCAACAACGTCCTTTTCGAGCACTACCGGGCGTCCTCCCGCAGCGAATCCCTTGACCAGGACGGTGCCGTTGAACTCGCCGCCACCGGTGCAGATGCGCACACGTTGGCAGCCGCCGGTCAGATGCAAGTGAAGGTACGACAGATCTTGCTAGGCTTGCCGGCACGCGACCGTCTGCTCCTGAAGGCCGTTTTCCTCGACGAACGCGATCGCGAGGAAGTCTGCCGGGAATTCGGAGTTGACCGCGAATATCTCCGCGTTCTGCTTCACCGCGCGAAACAGGACTTCAAGACTGAGTACCTCAGGAAACTGGGCGGACAATTAAATCCAGGAATTTGTTGAAACGGAGATGAGAGCCGGATCACCATCCAAACGATGGGATCAGCCAGGTTAAGGCCATGGATCACGGAGAAGCACTACAAATGATGGCAACGGAGCGTTACCTCCTGGACGAGCTCACACCGGATGAGCGGGACGCCTTCGAACTTCACATGTTCGGTTGCCAGGAATGCGCCATCGACGTCCGCGCCGGTGTGGCGTTTATCAACGAAGCGAAAGCCCAGCTCTCGACAGTAGTCACTAGTCCCGCTGAGCCATCGGCACCTGCAGAATCCACTCCTGAACCGAAACGAAAGAGATCCTCGTGGTCATGGCTCTGGCAGCCGGCGTTTGCCCTGCCTGCCTTTGCCGTGATGCTGGGCGTCATCGCCTATCAGAACTTCTCGGCGATTCCTTCCATGCGCAGGGCCGCCTCCGAGCCCCGGATCGCATACTCCAATCCCATTCACTTGGGGACACGCGGCGCTGCTCACACCGCCGTGCAAGCTGACCGCTCCAATGGCTTCGCCCTGGCAATCGAGCTACCTCAATCCTCGACATACACTTCGTTTACCTTTGAGCTGGACGACCCTTCTGGCAAAACGGTCTGGACACGGAGTTTCAGCCGCCCAAGTATCGATTCCGACGGTCCAGTTTCACTCGTTGTTCCAGGTCCAGGGCTTCAACAAGCCCCTTACACGCTCAAAATCTCGGCAACTACATCCGCGAACAGTCTGATCGAGATCGATCGCCGCACTCTCGACGTACAATTTCAGAATCAAGAACGATAGACTGCCGAGAAGGTGAAAGACCCATGGAGAATTCAAAGGATCGTTATCATCTTTATCACGCCGAGGCGTCAACTCTCGAAGGCGAGTTGAAACTACCCTTCGCGCAGAAAACCTGCTCCAACACTGCGTCGAAACTGAATGAGCACGGCGGCTACGTCACCCAGCACGCCGACCGTTTCCATCTGGGCGGCGTCGTAACCTTCCGCTCCTCCTACACGCATGTCGGTGGCAACCGGGACATCAAAGAAGATCATGGCTGGAACACCATCGCAACAGCCGTCATTGAAGGCCTGAATGTGATGGAAGTGGTCACTGCCGACCGGGTTGTTGCGCAGATCTCGACCGACCACCCGCTGGTGGGCTACGTTCCGCGTGTCACCTTCCTCGGCACTCGCTTCGAAAACCTCCGCATCGCGGGCCATCCTGTGAAAATCGATTTCGATCCCAATATCGTCGGTGATAAGCCTGCCAATGATGCCGTCTATCCAAGCGATTCCGCATTCATCCAGCGCGTCTCGCGCCAGTACGAACGGATCCGCAGCCAGCAAAATGTTCCGAAGGAAATAGCCGACGTTTACAATGAACTTCCGTCAGCTTCAGCAAAGCGGGAGTCCATCGAGTGCTCACTGGTCAACCAGGTGGAGGGTTCTTTTCCAGGGCGATCGTATGGTCACATCATCTACGTTCCCGACTTTGGCAAAATCCACCTTGCGACCGTCTGCATCCGGCACTCGGACCCCAACAAAGACGGAATCCTGACCAAGACGACAATCAGCCTGGTCATGCTCAAGTTGGAGATGGGCTGCATTGGTGGCGGCTACCTCCAGTTGGGTTCAGGCAAGACCAACGGATCGTCCGCTCCGTAGGAACAACCGGACTAGCAACCGCCGAAGAACGTTCGGAATCGCTCAGTTCTCTCGGCCCGCGTCGAAACGCTGCACTCGGCTTTCATTCGGGCCGCCTTCTTTGGCTTCTCCTCTTTGCCATTCTCGGCCCTTTGTCTGACACCGGCCCCGTCAATCCCGGTTTCCTTTACGGGAGTGCACGCGAAGAGTTCTTGCGCGGACACTTTTCAAAATCGCAGTGGGAAGCGAGCCGCGGCTACGCTCAGTTTGCCTCGAATCCCGCTTGGGCCTCAAAGTTTCACCTTCTCGAAGCCGATTCCATGGTTTGGCGCGGCATGTACGACAGAGCGCTAGATTTACTTCAGAGCCCTATCACAGGGATGAGCCGCGATGAGTACATTGAGTCCCTCACGCTTCAGGGCATCGCATTAACCAGGAACCAAAGGCTCCGGGATGCCGATACGAACATCTCAACAGCCGAGCAACTCTGTAACCAGGGAGCCTTTCGCTCATGCGGTGATGTCTTCAGGGCGCGCGGGATCTTCAGCTTCGAATCCGGCAACCTGGAGCAGGCCCGTGAATTCTTTTCAAAGAGCTTGGCTTTTGCGCGTACACACAACGACAAGCCCCTTGAGGGAGCCGCTCTCCAGAATCTTGGTTGGGTCTCCCTCCAGAAGGAAAATTTCGATGAGGCGGTCGACTGGATTACAGCTGGTCACCGAATAGCAATCAAGATCGGTGACGAGAACCTTACTCAGCTTGCACTCGGAAACCTCGGATGGGCTTACTTCCGGCTTGGCAACCTCGACCGCGCTCTCGACTTAACGCTTGAGGCGGAGAATGGAGCAGAGCGGCTGGGAAATCCGCGGCAGCAGATCGCCTGGCTTACCAGCGCGGCGAACATCTATCAGTCCGATCACGACTGGTCGCGCGCCACGGACTCCTATCGCCGTGCGCTCACCCTCGCAAAGCAATTGAACAACCGCGGCTACGTAGTCAACGCGCTCGAAGATCTCGCTCACACTTCCGTTGACGCGGGAGACCTGAGCACTGCCGAGAACTGCGTAGGACAGCTCGAAGCGATAGTAGATAAGGATCGAGATCGACTCGATGCCTTGGACGTGAAATTTGCAGAGGGAAGAATCGCCGCCGCCCGGCACCAATGGAAAGATGCCGAACAACTCTTTCAATTAGTCGATCGTGATCCCGCGAGCCAAACCTCTATGCGGATGGGAGCGGAGCATTCTCTGGCGCGGCTCTACGAATCCTCGGGTGATCTCCTATCCGCTGAGCGCTGGTACCGCACGGCACTCGCCACCTTCAAATCCGCTCGCGACCAACTCAAAAACGAAGACTCAAAGCTGCCGTTCTTTACCAATGCAACTGCCATCTACGATGACTACATTCAGTTTCTGATCGGCCAGAACAAACCAGACGAAGCTCTGCAGATTGCCGATGAAAGCCGGGGACAGACTCTTGCCCAAGGATTGGGGATCTCATCCAATCTGCTTGTTGCTCACCGCGTTCAGCCAAATCAGGTCGCTCGCAAAAGCGGCGCAACCCTGCTCTTCTACTGGCTTGGCGAAAAGCAGTCCTACTTGTGGGCGATCACCCCGTCGAAGACCTCCCTTTACTCATTGCCCGCTGAGCGCGAGATCGCGCAGTCGGTCAAACGATATCGCAAAGCACTACTCGGCCTCGGCGATCCAGCCGAGGATTCGAACCCAGACGGCCTTGCCCTTTACAGGCTATTGATTCAACCAGCTGCGTCGCTGATCAGGCCTGACGCAGATCTCGTCGTTATCTCTGATGGCGAGCTAAGTCAGCTGAATTTCGAAACCCTGATCGTCCCCACACCGCATCCGCATTATTTGATTGAAGAGGCGACAATCAGCTCCGCTCCCTCGCTTCAACTCCTTGCTTCAGCCACTTCTTCAGCGCCAACCAGCCGAAGGCTCCTGCTCCTCGGCGATGCCATCTCTCCCAACCCCGACTATCCTGATCTTCCGATGGCAGCAACCGAGATGAAGCAGATCGAGCAGCAATTCGATCCTCACAACGAAACCGTCATCGCACGCGAACAGGCAAGCCCCGCCGCCTACCTCGCCGCCAATCCTCAGCGTTTTGCCTACATCCACTTCGTCGCTCACGGAGTGGCAAGCCGAACCGATCCTCTCGATTCAGCTATCATCCTCTCCCGTTCATCCGCGGCTGAGGACTCATTCAAACTGCACGCGCGCGACATTATCCAGCACCCCATTCATGCGGAGCTCGTTACCGTCTCGGCATGCTATGGCACCGGAACGCGCTCCTATGCCGGCGAAGGTTCCGTCGGACTGGCTTGGGCGTTTCTTCGTGCCGGCGCACATAACGTCATCGGCGCACTGTGGGAGGTCAGCGATGAATCGACCCCTCAGCTGATGGGAGATCTCTACCATGCGATGGGACAAGGCCGTTCACCAGGTGCAGCCCTTCGACAAGCTAAGATCGCGATGCTGCATTCCAGCAAGGAGTTCCGCAAGCCGTTCTACTGGGGCCCGCTGCAGCTCTATTCGGGGCTCTGATCCAAAACTAAGAGAGCCAATCACAGCTGTGATTGGCTCTCGTCGGTGATCGGGCTAGCTTTCAGAACGTGAAGCGACCGCCAAACTGGAACTGCCGCGGAGTATTGACGGTGTTCGTAATCAATCCCCAGTCAGTCGGCACCGAAAGGCTCGGAACGTTGGGCATACCAAGCTGCGCATAGTTGCCGACGTTATAGGACGAAATCTCAAACCTGAAGTCCTTCTCTTTACCAAACGTGAAGTGCTTGTAGAGAGATAGATCAACGTCTCTGGCACCAGCCGTTCTTACATGATCCAGATACGCTGGAGCCGTACCCGCGACCAGGGGACTTGCCGGGTTCGAGAAGCAATCCATCTTGAACCACTCGTCCGCCGTATGCGCCGCACCTTTGCTGGGATCGCAAGTCAGGTCGGCTCGTTGATTGAAGTAGGATGGCTCCACTCCCGACGACGGCGATGCGATCGGAACACCGGTACTGAGATACATGATGCCGTTCACCGTCCATCCACCCAGGATGGCATTGCCTGCGCCATTCATGTTGATCGCACGTCCCGGGCCGATCGGCAGATCGTACGAAGCCTGCCCGGTGAACTGGTATTTAACATCCTGCGGGCTGATCGAATGTTCAAGGTTCAGATTTCGCGCGTCCTGCGCCCCGCCCAGGTGCGATCCCACAAATCCCAGTGGCGGGTTTCCGTCGTCCGTCATCAGCTTCGCCCACGTAAATGTCGCGAGCGATGTGAAGTGATGGGTGAGCCTCTTCTGCAGCTTGGTTTGCAGAGAGCTGTATTCTGAATCGCCACCGGGATAGCCGCTGACATTTACTCCGTTGCCGGCACCGTAGCTGCCGTTCCCAAACTGCGGGTACTTCTGCAGCGAGACCCACAGCGGCACTTCGTCCGCACCATAGTTCGAATTTGTCGCAGGCAGAATCGCCGCCCATTGATTCGGAACCATCTCGCAAGCTGGGTCGGAGTTGTCCACACAAAGTGCGGCGCCCTGGCTGGCGATCGTTCCGAGATCAAGCTGGTTCAGGTCAAGCGACCCCAAAGGCAGGAACAATCCGCGGCTGCCTACATACGCGGCGCTGAAGATCACCTGGTGCGGAAACTCATACTCGATTCCGAAATTGAAATTGTACGTAGTGGGCGTCCGCTGCGAGCGCAGCATTGTGTACAGCGTCGAGCCCAGATTGTTTCCCAACCCCGTCGGCGAACTCAGCAGTTGCACAACCCCATTCGGAAATGGATTGCTTAACGAATAAATCCCCGTGGTGCTGGGCGCGGGATCTCCGGGCGCCGCATCCGCACAGAGTGAAGTTCCGTTGTATGTGGTGTTGCCCGCTGCCGTATAGCACGTCGAAGCCCAGTTGGTGACCGATGCAAACCCGTCACTATTCTGTGAGGCGCCTGCCACCATGTGTGGACTCGGGCCGAAATAGAACCCAGCCCCACCGCGCACAACCATCTTGGGCACAACCTGCCACGCGAATCCTACCCTCGGACCAAAGTCCTTCAGGTTTGTATCGAACGGCGAGCGGTTGTTCTTGTTTACGTAGACCTCAGCACCCGTGTATTGCACACCTCCAACCGTGTTCGTGGCCGATGGATCAAAATACTCGAGCCGGTTATGTCGCTCGTTCTTTCCTCCGAAGATGTCCCAGCGCAAGCCCGCCGTCAAGGTCAATGACTTGTTCGGATGGAATGTATCCTCAACGAAAGCGGCGTAATAAGGATTCGTCTCGGCAACAAAGAGGTCCTTCGTGAAGTTATAGCCCTCAGCCCCGGGTACCGAGCCCATACCGATCAGGAATGATGCGAAATCACTCCCGTCTTCAGCAGAATCTACCGATTTATCCGTCGCCGAAGTGTCGAAGCTATACCAACCAGATGATGCGGGCGGCTGTCCAACATTCAGGAACCTCTTCATGTATTCAAAACCAGCACTCAGCTCGTGCTTCCCCAGCGTCTTCGTGAGCGATACGTTGGCATCGCTGTTCTCACTCGCGTAGACAAACGTATTCCAGTTGGACGTTCCTCCAATGCCGCCGCCAACGTCCCAGAAATCTGCTAAAGGCAGAGTCTTATATACCTGTTCAGCGGCCAGAGACGCCGGGAAACCCAGCGAGGTGATGTCAAACCCGTTCTGCCGCGGATCGCCGCCCTGGTTCTCATAGTGGCGCGTGAACGAGTAGCGCAACTGCAGGACTGTTGTGGGATTGAGCGTCAGGTCGTCTGCCAATATGAAATTACGGCCATTCGTCGAGTTCTGCGCATAGTACGGATCCCACATGCTGTTGAATGCATTGAAGAGCGAAAAGAAAAGCCTGTCGTATGAGAATCGGCCATAGATTCGCTGCTTCTCGCTTTGCTGCCAATCGATGCGTACATCAAACTTGTGAGCCCTCAGCGGGTCGAGCCCGGGCAGATATAGATTTCTCGTTGCTCCATCCGTCAACGAGTCGCAAGAGTCGCCCGGGGAATTTGTATCCGGATTCCAATTGCACTTGGGAAAATGGGAGAGCATTTCAACCGCGATCGGATTCGGATTCGTGATCACGTTATTCGCAAAGGGCTGTCGCGTGCCGTCCGCGTTCTCCGGAACCAGTGGGTTGTAGATCGTGAAACTGTCGGCCGAGAAATCGCCGGTCCGCTCCGCCGTGGTCGGGACCGAAAACCAGTTCGAGCCATCAAACTGCTGCTGCTGCGTGTCCTCATAATCGCCAAAGAAGAAGAGCTTGTCCTTCACGATTGGGCCGCCGATTGCGCCGCCTTCCTGATAGCGGTGATAGTCCGGCGTGCTGAAGCCGCTCCGCTTGTTGAAGTATTCGTTCGCAGCCATGGCATTCGGACGGAACACCCCAAACGCGTCTCCGTGGAACGCGTTGGTACCCGACTTGGTCACGAGGCTGATCACTCCCGCGCCGCCGCTCTGATACGAAGCCGGCGTATTCTGCGTCTCTACGCGCGTCTCCTCTACTCCGTCCTCCGGGACCTCCAGCGCAGGAATGATCGCCCCGGCATTGTTCTCTGCAATGCCCAGCGGACTGCCGTCAACCATGTAGTAGACAGAGCCGATGATCGCGCCGTTGATGGTGTACGAAGACACATCCACCCCCGGTCTACCGCTCGTGATGCTCGCGATTTGCTGCGAGGTCGATGAGTTGGGAGTTCCATTCGCCGGGGTGACGCCTGCGCTCAGTTGCACAAGATCAAAAACGTTACGCGTCAGCAGAGGCACGCGATCGATCGTCTCTGCTCCAATCAACTGTCCGACTGTTGAATTCGTCGCCGCCACCAGCGAAGTCGACTCATTCACCGTCACCACTTCACTTACGGTACCGATCTTGAGCGACAAATTAGCGGTGGTTCCCTGGTCGACCGAGACGCGGATGTTGTTCGCAACCAGCGTATCGAACCCCTGCGCCGTTGCCGTCACACGATATACGCCGGGCGCTAGCGACACGAATGAATAAAGGCCTGCATCAGTCGATACGGTTGAAAGTTTCAGTCCCGTTGCCTGGCTCTCCGCTATGACTTTCGCTCCGGGGATAATCGCGCCGGACTGGTCTGTAACGAGTCCGCTGATAGATCCTCTGCCGCCTTGGGCGAAAACTGACGAAGCGAATGCTGTGAGAACAACTAGGACAAAAGCAATCGAAAGCGCAGACCTCGATCGCGCGCGCGGGCAAGACATAATGAACCCCCGGGGGTCCAAACGTTCATATTCAAACGTTTGAATCTCTTGACAAGTGAATGTAAGATTGTTCCTTCCGGCTGTCAAGCGGAAAGTGATCGGGCCGTCGTTCCGATCACCAACTGCGTCGGTAAAGGGATTTGTACAAGCCCTCATCTCTGTGGAAACGATCGCTTCTGATCAGGCCACAGGTCCCGGTGAAGGAGGCAGTAATGGTGCAACGCAAGTCTGGCCACGTAACGCTGCTCGATATTGCGAGGGCTTGCGGGTATTCCGTTTCTACTGTTTCCATCGTCCTCAGTGAAGCTCCGCTTTCGCAAAATGTAGCCGCCTCCACACGCGAGCAGATCCGCAAAATGGCGCGGCACCTCGGCTATCACCCCGATGCTTACGCTCGTTCGTTGCGACGCCGCCGCAGTCAGACCATCGCCGTGTTGGCCTATGATCTTTCCGACCCCTTCTGCCTCCCGATCGTTCATGGAATTCAGGCTGGACTTCAGCCCGTCAGTTACATGCCGCTCCTCGTTGACGCGCAAACTCAACGCAAACTCTTCGACAACTACCTCCGCATGATCCTCGAGCGCCGCGCCGAAGGTGTCATCGTCATCGCAAGTTGGATCTTTCAGGAAACCAATCTCCTTGAGGATGTCGAAAAGAACCAGGTGCCCATAGTCATCGTTGGTCGCGACCTGAGTGCTCGAAACGTCAGTTCCCTGCTCGTGGACAACGAAGCCGGCGGTGCGCTTGCCATGTGCCACCTCATCGAGCTCGGCCACCGCCGCATCGCAATTGTTCGAGGTCCCGAAGAGCTTTTCGATACCGAACTCCGCTGGGAAGGCGTCCAGCGTGCCGCTGCTGAAGCGGGCATCAAGATCGATCCGAAGCTCGTCTACCAACTTCCGAACATCACTGACGCCACTTCGGGCTTTGAAGGAGGTTTAGCTTTCGTCAGCGAAATGCTCGCCTCAAAGCGCCCGTTTACGGCAGTACTGGCGTTCGACGATCTCACGGCTCTTGGCGTCGTACGGGGCCTCAACGCGGCGGGGTTAAGTGTGCCGCATGATTGTTCGGTCGTCGGCTTTGACGACGTTCTGCCGGCCGCAGTGTCCACTCCAGGCATCACCACCGTGCACCAGCCGCTCAGAGAGATGGGATTGATGGCGTCAGAGTGGACGCTCCAGGCAATCAACGCAAGCGAACAACAGTCCGAAAAGCCGGTGCAGCTCTATAAAGCTTCACCCCAGCTGATCGTCCGCACCTCAACGACGCACTGCTCCGCCCCGGTTAAAAAATCCAGATCTTGACATTTTCTTCTGCCGCAATTGATATTGCCTTATTCAAACGATTGAATCACGCCAGGCAATACACAACAACGATCAGCACTTGAACCGGATCCTGCAGGTGAATCATGAAATTGCGAGTCTTGTCTCTCTTCTTTTTCGTTCTGTTACCTGTCTCTCTCAAAGCGGAAACTCGCACTGCTCTTCACGATGGCTGGCAACTTCAATCCGCCTGCAAGGTCAACATCGATGGCTCCGTCATCTCTGCGTCCGGCCTTGCCGCCGAAGGCTGGCTGAAGGTCTCCGTTCCCAGCACCGTCTTAGCCGCCCAGGTAAAAGCGGGAGTCCTTCCCGATCCCTACTTCGGCGACAACCTGCGCAAAATCCCTGGGACCACCTATCCGGTAGGCCACAACTTCTCCAATATCGCGATGTCGCCCGACAGCCCCTATGCCTGCGCGTGGTGGTATCGAAAACAGTTCGATGCTCCCGCGCTTTTCTCTAAAGACAATCGGCTCTGGCTGCACTTCGGTGGCATCAACTATCGCGGTGAACTTTGGATCAATGGCAAACGGGTTGCTGACTCCACGCAGATCGCCGGCGCTTACAGAACCTATGACTTTGACATCACTGACGACATCACCCCCGGCAAACCAAACGTCATTGCGGTCAAGACGACTGCGCCTACCGAAAAAGATCTCGGCATCAACTGGGTCGACTGGAACCCGTGTCCTCCAGATAAGGACATGGGCCTTTGGGGCGCAGTCGATCTCATCGAATCCGGACCAGTCACCATTCGCTCGCCACTCGCAGTCGCGCATTTTCCAGATGGCACACTGAACCGAGCCGACATTACCGTCTATGCCGAACTTCACAATGCGACTGCCAATCCGGTAAAGGGCGTCGTATCCGGCATGGCTGCCGGCGTGAAATTTGAAAAGGCCGTAGAACTCACTGCACACGAAGATCGGACCGTGTTCCTCAGCCCCGAACAATTTCCCACCCTGCGCATTCAGAACCCAAAACTCTGGTGGCCACGGCAAATGGGCGAACCCCACCTCGAACGTCTTGCCGTAAGTTTCTCAACGCAGGGTCACACAACCGACGAACGGACCGTGAACTTCGGCATTCGCGAAATTACTTCCGAACTCACCGCCAATGGCAGCCGTCTGTTCCGCGTCAATGGCAAGCCCATTCTTATTCGAGGCGCTGGTTGGTCACAGGACATGCTCCTCCGTGCCGACGAGAATCGTCTCCGCAGTCAGTTCGATCTCGTCCAGAACATGAACCTCAATACCATCCGTCTGGAAGGCAAACTCGAAACCGAGGACTTCTTCCGTCTCGCTGACGAACGTGGCATTCTCGTCATGCTCGGCTGGTGCTGCTGCGATCACTGGGAGCACTGGAAGGACTGGACTCCACAGGATCTCACCATCGCCACTGAATCACTTCGATCGCAGATGCTGCGCCTGCGCCATCACGCCAGCCTTCTCGTGTGGCTGAATGGCAGCGACAATCCCCCGATTCCAGTGGTTGAGAAAGCCTACCTCCAGGTGGAGTCTGAGACCCATTGGCCAAATCCCATCCTGTCTTCCGCCACGCAGGCCCCGACCACGGTCACCGGCGAGAGTGGCGTGAAGATGACCGGACCGTACGACTACGTTGCCCCTAGCTATTGGTACTACGGAATTCATTACGGCGGCGCCCTAGGCTACAACACTGAAACCAGTCCCGGCCCCGCAATCTCATCCCTCGCCAGTCGCAGGCTCTTCCTGCCGGATCCAGAGGCATGGCCTCCGTCCGCAGACTGGCGTCTGCACTACGGGGGAGGTGAATTCAAAGACCTCAAGGTCTTCGATTCCGCAATGGAGGCCGTATACACCAAGCCGCAATCCGCAGCCGACTACGAGCGCATGGCCAATACGATGGAGTACGACTCCGAACGCGCCATGTATGAGGCCTACAGCAAGAACAAGTACACCTCCACCGGCGTCATCCAGTGGATGCTCAACAATGCGTGGCCCTCAATGATCTGGCACCTCTACGACTACTACCTCGACACCGGCGGCGGCTATTTCGGCGCAAAGAAAGCCTGCGAACCGATCCACATTCAGTACGGATACGACGACCGCGCCATCAACATCGTCAACAGCACCTATACCGACACCGAGGCTCTACACGCCGAAGTACATGTATACGGCCTCGCGTGGAAGGAGCTCTACAAAGCCAGTGCAACCGTTTCGGCGCACTCCGACAGCTCTCAACGCGTCTTCACCATTCCCTCCGCTCTTTACTCCGGCCCCGAGCGCATCCTCTTCATCGACCTTGCGCTCACCGATCCAGCTGGCAACTCCGTGAGTCGAAACTTCTACTGGATTCCCACCACACTCACTACTTTTGACTGGGAAGGCACTGACTACACGCACACTCCCGCCGCGCGTCACGAAGACCTCGCTGCCCTGACAAAATTACCTCCAGCCAACATCGAGGCTCACGCAGAAATCTCCAGTTCAGCCCACGGCCGGGAGATTCACCTACACCTCGCGAATAAATCAAACACTCTCGCCTTCCAGCTCCGCGCAGCCGTGCGCACTCCAACCGGCGGTCTGATCGCCCCCGTACTCTGGTCAGATAACTGGATAGAACTGAAGCCTGGCGAATCCACTACCTTGACCGCCCAAATGCCCGCAACCGATACAGACTCTCCAACCGTTCAGCTCGACGGGTGGAATGTCGCCCCCATATCCCTCACCCCCACAGCCGCAGTCGCAGCGCGCTAAGGCCACATGGCAGACTCGTCCCGAACCCAATCCGAAACCATAGGGCTGAAGCGCGCGCTGCGCTTCCGGGATCTGGTCCTCTACGGCATCATCCTCATTCAACCCACAGCGCCGATGCCCGTCTTCGGCGTGCTCTACCAGGAGTCGCGCGGCCACGTTGTAGCGGTCATCCTGCTGGCCATGATCGCCATGCTCTTCACCTCCGTCAGCTACGGACGCATGGCGCGCGTCTATCCGCACGGCGGCTCAGCCTTTCTCTACGTCGGAAAAGAGATTCATCCCAGTCTCGGCTACATCACTGGCTGGTGCCTCGTACTTGACTACGTCATCAATCCGCTCATCTGTGTGATCTGGTGCAGCCGCGCCGCCATCAACTTCGTCCCTGAAGTGCCCTATATAGCTTGGGCGGTGCTCTTTGCCCTGCTCTTCACTATCCTCAACTGCAACGGCGTCGAAACCTCAGCCCGCATCAATGCCGGGATGGCCGCCGCTCTCGGCATCGTCATCATTCTTGTCCTCATCTCCTCCGTCCGCTGGATCCTCCATCTCTCTCATCCAACCGCAGGTTTCTTCTTCGACCCCCTCTACAACCGCGGCACCTTCAACACCAGCGCTCTTCTGCACGGCACGTCCATCGCAGTGCTCACCTACATCGGCTTTGACGGAATCTCCACGCTGACTGACGAAGCCCACGACCCCGCTCGCAGCGTTCCCCGCGCAATCGTCTTTACTTGTCTTATTACCGGCATCCTTGCCGCCATCGAGGTCTACTTCGCGCAACTCGTCTGGCCGCGCGGAGCAACCTTCCCCGACGTCACCACGGCTTACGTCCACGTCGCCGGCCGCATGGGTGGCCCCATCCTGCTCGCCATCGTCAATGCGGCGTTGCTCCTCGCCAACATGGGTTCTGGAATGGCCTCGCAACTTGGCGCAGCACGCCTGCTCTATGCAATGGGACGGGATGGCGCACTGCCCCGCCGCTTCTTCGGCTCCGTCAGTCTGAAGAACCGCATCCCGCGAAAAAACGTGATCTTGATTGGATTCGTCTGCCTTACCGGCGCCCTCGCATTCAGCTACGATCTCGGCGCGGAACTCCTCAACTATGGCGCGCTTCTCGCATTCGTCGGGGTGAATCTCTCCTCCGCCTTGCGAGCGTGGCGCTTCGGACGCTTCGCCCAGATCTTTCCCATCCTGATCTCGCTCGCAGGCGCAGCTACATGCTCTCTCCTCTGGTGGAATCTCAGCGCCAAAGCAAAGACGGTCGGCACCTGCTGGGCGATTGCTGGCATTCTGCTCTGGCTTGCCCGCCGCCGTCTCACCGTTTTGCCGGGGGAGCAAGCTGCATGAGCCACTCCGGTAACGGCAGACAACCAAGCTCGCGCCGGTTCGACGTTAGCATCGTGGGTGACTGCTGCGTTGACATCCTGATGTACGGCTTGCCCGAAAATCTTCCTTGCGAGCGCGAACTCCTCGCCTCCGATATGGCGGTACACATTGGAGGATCAGGCGCCATTACAGCGCATAATCTCGCGGCCCTCGGTACTCGCACTGCCTTCGTCACCGCATTGGCAAACGACGACTTTGCAAACCTCTGCCGCACCGAACTCCAATCTGCGGGACTCGATCTCTCCAGTTGCTTGACATCGTCCGAAGGTCGCACCGGTGTCACCGTCCACCTGCAGCACACGGAGCTGCGCCACATGTTTACCTACGCAGGTACGATCTCCGAGCTTAGCTTCGATGACCTCGATCTCGACTACCTTGCCGACTCACGACACCTGCACATGCCGTCCTATTATCTCCAGCGCGCCCTCACGCCCCACATCCCGGAGCTCTTCGCGAGACTCAAATCCAAGGGGCTCAGCATCTCGCTGGACCCAAACGATGACCCTGCGAACACCTGGGATCGCTCTATCCTTGATGCCATCCAGTTCGTTGATCTTCTGATGCCGAACGAACGCGAAGCCTGCCTCATCGCCGGCGAGCCCGAACTCGACGTGGCCATCGCCACCCTTAGGAAAATGGTCCCTTTGTTAATCATTAAGCGCGGTGCAAAAGGCGCCTCAGCCTACACGCGCGATTCTGAATGGCACGCGCCTGCCACTCCAGTGCAGATCGTTGATGCCGTCGGTGCAGGCGATAGCTTCAACGCTGGATTCCTGCATGCATGGTTATCTGAAACAGACATCAAGCTCGCGCTTGCCTTCGGAAATGTTTGCGGGGCTGCCTCCACCACGATGAGGGGTGGCACCAGGGCGTTCCGAGAACCCACTAAGCTAGAAGAAATCCGAATGGCGTGCAGAACGAGCCTCGCAATCAACGAGGCATCAGTAGACTAGGCTACTTGTCCAAGCTGGACACCGGGCTGCGGTGCCGAGATTACATCCGTCAACGGCATGGTCGCTGCCACATCGCATGTGAACTGCACCAGAGCCCTGCAGGATGGACAATGTGCGTGCAGTTCGCCGTCATCGGTTCCTGATACGTTCGAGACCGAGAAAGTGCGCAGACAATCCGCACACGTCAGCAACAGCGCGGAGATACCGGCACTGTCGCGTCCGTAGCGGGCGTTCTGTATCTTCGGCGGCTGGCACGGATGATAATTGGTCGGCCGCTTGAGCGGTTTGTACATGAGCTGGCGGATCATGCGCATCAGTTCGTCCGGATGGCAATAGCCCTTTGGATAGAACGCGTCCGCCATCACTCCTGCGGCCGAACTCTCTCCCAGATCGTAAGCGCCGCTGATCGCAATAACCGGAATCGCCGGAAACCGACGTCGCACGACAGACAGAAATTCGATGCCCGACATCCGGGGCATGTGCAGGTCAGAGATAATCAGGTCCGGTGTTAGGTCTCGAAGTTGCGCCAGTGCTTCCAACCCGTCGGCTGCGGTCGATACTTCAAACCCTTCTTCTGTGAGGATGAACGCCATCACCTCACGCATGGCTGCATCGTCATCTACAAACAGGATGCTGGCTGTTGAATGGCTGCTCACGGTTTGACCTCGCCCCCCCTGGAAAATGGCCCTGGAAAATGCAAATCGTGAGTCTTTAAACAGAACTTGAAACTCCGGGCGCAAGATCCACTTACAAATCCGATGCACAATGTTTGTTGCTGGATGCCCGTCATTGCTTCCCATCCAACTGCAGCCCCGCCGGCAGCATCTGAACCAGCCCTCTCAACGTGCATATTATGATGGCCGCATGCAGAACTGCCTCTGCGCTTGCGCCGCCTTGGTAGCGGTCGCGATTCCCTGCCTCTCTACCGCCCCGCTCAGCGCCCAATCGGCCAGGAGCAAAACGGGAATCGATGCGTTCCGCCCCCAGTTTCAGTCGGTCCTCAAGCAGCATGGCGTTGTAGGGGGTAGCTTCGAGCTGATTCGAGGGAACGATCCGGCAGAAGCTCTGACCTTCGGCGAGATGAGCATTGACACGCATCGCCCCGTCGACGCCGCAACTGCCTACAATTGGGCCTCCATTACCAAGACGATGACCGCCATCGCCATCCTTCAGCTGCGCGATCGCGGCAAGCTCTCCCTCAATGATCCCGCTGTCAAATACATCCCCGAACTCCGCCAGGTCCACGACCAATTCGGCCCCATCGACGCCATTACCATCCGCCACCTGCTCACTCACGGTGCCGGCTTTCGCAATCCAACATGGCCATGGGACTGCGACGACTCCTCAAATTGCGACTGGCAGCCCTTCGAGCCCACAAAGTGGACCCAGGTCGCTGCGATGCTCCCCTATACCCACATCGCCTTCACCCCCGGCAGCCGCTGGAGCTACTCCAATCTGGGCTATGTCTTTCTGGGACAGATCATCGAGCGCCTGAGTGGAGACGACTTCGAGGTCTACATCGATAAGAACATCCTTAAACCCCTCGGCATGACGGAGAGCTACTTTGATCGGGCTCCATATTTCCTCGAGAGGGACGTCTCAGCCAGTTATCTCCGTGCCGGGGCCAAACTCACCCCGCAGCCCGTCAATTTCGACACCGGCATCACTACATCCAACAGCGGCCTGAAAGCTCCTGTTGCCGACATGGCAAAGTACGCGCGCTTCCTTATCGGCGAGTCGTCCAACACGCGGTACGACCTCGTTCTGAAGCGCAGTTCGCTCGAAGAAGCCTGGACAGGGGTCCTGCCTGTCTCCGAACCAGGCCAGCCACCAACCGCCTATACCGCGGGAGCGCACGGTGCTCCGCCCATGATGGGGCTCGGCTTTTTCATCCTGACCAGCAATGGGCACCGGTACATTTATCACGACGGCGACCAGGGCGGCTTCTCTTCCGAGCTGTTAATTGACCTCGACGATCACTGCGCCAGCGTCCTGATTGTCAACACTACCGACACGGGTACGCCGCCCAGCACGCCTGAACTTCACCCGCAATCCAATACCGAGCCTGACGCAAAGACAGATCTGCGCCAGGCACTCCGCGCTATTTTGATCGATCAGGTTTTCCCCGCTGAGAAAAAGCCGCTACATTGATCCCTTGCCGATATCCATCGACGGAGATATCGGGTTGCGCTCATCGATGTACTCCTCGATAACCTTCTGGAGAATTCCCTTCGCCTCGAGGATGAACTCCACCGCGTCCCGTCCCGCTCCGTAACCGCCCGCATTCGGAGTGACGTAGTGCGCCGCCGCCTTCACCTGCTCCCGTGCATTTGCTACTGCCACTGCAAATCCGCACTCACGCATGACCGGCAGGTCGATCACATCATCGCCAACGTAACAGATCTCATCAATCGTCACGCCTTCCTTTGCCATGATCTCGCGCACTGCCTGCATCTTGAAAGCCTGGCCCATATACACAAACTCAAGCTTCAGATCACGTGATCGCGTCGCTACAGTCTCACTGACGCGTTTCGTGATTACCCCACACTTCATTCCGCCCAACCGTGCTAGCGAAATCGCAGTGCCATCGTGCGCGCTGTATCCCTTCGCCTCCATCATGGTTGAAGAATGCACACCGAATCCGATTTGCCCCTCAAGCGTCGACAAGTGCGACTGAGTCGCCTCACTGCTTGATCCAGGATTCGGAGCAGGTACCAGCCAAATGGTCCCGTCGGTAAGGACACCATCAACGTCAAAGAGAATGATTTTGATACGGCGGGCACGATCTTGCGCACTCGATGTCATGCTCCGATTCTAAATTGCCAATTGGATTGAAACTGCGCGACACCTCTCGTCTGAGAGAATCGGAGAGTGGGCAGTGAATCCAAACCGAAACCGGCCCCCGCACCGGCTCTCGATCCCGAAGACTACTACTTCGACGGGCCCTACATGGTGTTCACCGCCGCATATCTGCTCAAGCGCGGAACCTGTTGCGGCTCAGGATGCCGCCACTGCCCCTATCGTGGCACGGATCGAGACCGCAACCCAGGACCAACTCAGTAGACGAAGGCTTCAAACCTCGTGCGGGGCGATTCCTTCTTCCCGGTCATCATCGTCATCTTCGCCCGCAAACTCCCAACCACCCGTTGCCGCAGGCTTATCAATCTCATCTCTCACCGCTTGTCCAGACGACCGGGTAACCGGAGGCTCAGGCACTTTCTCCACGGCTTCGACTGTTTCCGGCGTCTCCGACTGGTCCCTTGAACAGGATTGCTCCAGGATGAACAGCACCATCCGCGCAAAATCCTCCGGCTCCAGCGGATATCCCGCCGAGCCTTCTGCCTCTATCTCCCATCGATGATGCAACCCCGTCTTCACCAGCCCCGGCTGGATGCACGACACCAGCACTCCGGTGTCCTCCAGTTCCAACGCCAGCGCATCCGAAAGCACTTCAACCGCCCTCTGCGTCGCCGCATACGGTGTCGGCCTCAAACTGCTGCCCACCGTACTTGAAACATTCACCAGGTGACCGGCCCCCTCCGAGACAAAATGCTTCAAAAACACATACGCGACCCGAAACGCCCCCTCCACATTCACGCGAATCATGCTGGTGAGCCGCTCGACATCGACCGTCTCGATGATCCCCGCCTCGAACAACGCTCCGTTATTGAAGCAGATGTCGCATCGGCCAAACCGGTCCAGCGCCGCATAGAGCAGGGTTTCTGGAAGCGTCTCATCACCGAGGCTCCCCTCGATCACCGTGCAGGGACCCTTCAAATGGGCCGCCAGCGCACTAAGCTTCTCCATCGAAGGTGCAGTCAGCACCAGAGAGTAGCCGGCCCGCGATAGCTCCCTCGCTACCGCTGCTCCAACTCCCCCTGTCGCCCCGGTAATTACCGCAACCCGCGCTGACTCTCCGTCGTTCATCGAACCCACCCGCTTAAGAATACGCGGATTTGATGACCGGAAGAATTGAGGAACTTGAGTCTAGTTGAGCCCGCCTTCCCCCTTGAGCCCGGGTTGGTTCGTACTTGGTACGGGCGAAGCCGCCGGCGCCGCAGGATCCCGCACCAGCACGGCAAAGCGCGGGAAGGCAAAGCTCCCAGCCGCATCATCAATCACATTCAGCTGGCACACATACGAGCCGGGCTTCAATACCGCTAGAGGCACATCCAGTTCAACGGCGACGGCATCCCGCCCCGGCACATTCACTGCCTTCGCTTGCACGATCGGAGTCTCGTAGACCTTGGTCGCGCCCTGCAGCAGTTCCAGACTGCTCAGCACATTGACACCAGGCTTCGTCCCCTTGGGCTGATTCTCCGCCAGCTTTTCCCGAGTCGGCCCATACACCTCGTAGAGCAGATAAAGGTGCTGGTCCTGCCGGAAAACGTGACTGATATTCGGTACGTACTCCTCGCCGCCCCGCACCAGAGGCGACTCTTGTTTACTCGGCTGCCGCGCCGACGCCAGCACAATCGAACTCATCTTCAAGGGCTGCTTCTTCATATCCGGCAGCGTAATGTCCGCCTCAAACGACCCCATCCGGCCCGTCTGGTTCTCCCGAACCACAAACTTGAAGTGGTACTTGCCTGGCGGCAGATTGAAGCTCGTCGTGTACTGGATATTTTTCTGCCGTGCCTGCAGCGTCGGATCCAGATTCAGCTTCACCGTCTCCCGGGCGTTGCCAATCGGCCTCTTCACTTCGTCGATCACTTCGCCGATCACGTCCAGACTGGCCTTATCCTTGTCCCCACCCTTCACAAACGGAATCTGCGATCCAGGCACAATCAGCGAAACCGGCACAAAGAACCGGTTCTCATCCAGCCGGAAGTACATCGCGTCAAGGTACACCGCCATATCCGTCGCGGGAAGATCACTCGTCAATTGTTCTTCGAGTTCCCTCTCCCGATCCTCGCGGCCTGCATGCTTGAAGTCCGCCGGTGCATAGTAGCCCTGCCGGTACTCCAGCTTCACGCCCGGCCGGTTCACCTTGATCGCCAGCTTCCGGTACTTGCCATCTCGCGCGGGATTCGACGAATGGAATCCGATCGCGTAATACGCCGACGTATCTTTCTGTACCTGGGCGAATGCCGGAGCAAAATCATTCGAGTCGAAAAACGCCTTACCGCCCGTATCCGAACTCAGCGTCGCCATCACCTCCTGGCTCGCGAAGTTCTGATTCATGTAGTTCGTCAGTGCCGCGCCATTGAAAGCACCCGACCCGCGCGTGCTCCCCACAGACGCATCTCCAACTGGCGAGATCGCCTGCAATCCCCTTGTATCCACGCTGTAGATTGAGAGATTCGCCCGTACCGCCGCATTGGTCGCCGCCCGCAGCGAAGCCTGGTTCTCAATGCCGTCGCGCGATATCCCGCCTGAAAAATACAGCAGCGACTTCTTCACCGAAATCTTCTCGAGCGACTTCGCAATCGCTCGGAGCGCAAACAGTTCTCGATCCGTATTCAGATCGTTGTACTCGCTCTCATCCGGCGTGTACCCTGTCGTGTCCTCTGCCTGGTTTGCGTTCGCCGTTGCTCCCTGCGCAAATCCTTGTCCCTCCGTCCCGTTGTAGATTCCCACTTCATTCGACAGCACCGCCTTGTCGGCCGTGAAATCCTGGTCCACCTTCAACGTGTCTCCCAGCGAAACCAGCGCTACAAGATCCGCGGGCTGCATCTTGTTCGTCAGGAAATCCCGCGCCGCCTTCACGCAACGATCCAGATCCTCCGGCTGCATCGACGTGAGATCGAAAAACATCACAATCAGCCGGTGATTGCGCAGGTCCTCGGGCCGCGCTACCACCGCCGCCTTTGGCCCCGCTCCGTTCACTCCCTCCGCCAGGCCGCTTACCGTCGCCTCGGTCAGCGGAGTCGCCATATCCACGCTCTGAAAATCGAAAGTCGAAATCTGCTGCCGCTTCCCGTTCTCCAGTACAGTGAAATCTTCCTGTTTCAGCTCACGAACCAGCTCTCCTGTCTTCGCATCCCGGGCAACGACGTTCGTCAGCACCAGTTCCGCATTCGCTTTGAAAACATAGTTGTCCTGCTGCCCCGACTGCGAACCGGTCGCATCCTGACTTACCAGCACGAGGCCGCCTTGACACGCGAGTCCGAGCGCCAGGACCGCGGAAATCGTCTTGTGCAGAAGGCGCGCCATCAGAAACGGAACCTCGACGTGAATTGGAACGACCGCATGGTTCCAATCGACGTCACCTGACCGAATGTAGGCGACGCCGCATTCGTATCCACTCCCGAATACTGAACAGTGTTGAAGACGTTAGTAATCGTTGCGCGAATCTCCAGGCTGCGTATCTCTCCCAGTCCCACCGTCTTCGAGAGCGCCATGCTGTTCTGGACGGTACCCGGCCCCGTGATAAAGTTTCGCGGCGCGTTCCCAAACGTTCCGCATGGATACAGCGGATCAGCAGTCGGCTCACTGAAGGCGGCCGCATTGAACCATTGCCGGCCCGAGCTCAACTTCAGCGGCGCTCCTGTCAAACTCGGCCTGAATGTTCCGCCCGTCCCGCATGCCACGCTTAGCTGCGATGCGGCGAACACCGGCGTTAGCGGCATTCCGCTTGCAAAAATAAAACTACCCGAAACCGAAAATCCTTCCAGAACATGGGCCCCTGTACCGGTAGTTACCCAGCGCTTGTCCTTCCCGAACGGCAGTTCGTACACATAGTTCCCCGAAACCTTGTGCCGCTGATCCAGACTGGAGTTCCCTTCCTCACCCGAGAAATCAGACCAGTTCTGCACTCCCACTCCGCCCACCGCACCCACCGAACCGGCGTTGTCGATGGCATGCGAATATTGGTAATTCATCCCCATCGCAAGCCCGTTTGACATCCGCTTGTTTACGCGCAGTGTTCCCGCATTGAACTTGTAGAATGCCGCTCCCTGTTCGTACCGGAAGATCAGATTCGTCGGATTCGTCTGCGGACTGATCGCTAGCGCTCGCGGCGCCGAGACGATATCCAGGTGGTTCCCCTTCGAACCGTTGTATCCCGCGTTCATCACGATTCCCCAGGGCAAGGTCCTCTGGATGTCCAGGTTCCATGTCTGCACATAGGGCTGCTTGAAGTGCGGATCAACTGCATAGTTCCCCACCATCGCCGGAGCGGGAAACCCATTCGCCAGCGTCAGGCACGTTCCAGTCAGAGCGCATGCCGAAGTTGGCGCACCGTTCGCATCGATCTCCTGATTAGTCTGTTCATTCGTAAACGGCGGCTGATGCGCCATGGTCGTCGCGAAGCTTGAGTAAGTTCCAGTCGTGTAGTTCATGCCAAAGCCCGCGCGCACAACTGTCTGCTTAAGCTTCGACGGCCTCCACGCGATCCCAACCCGCGGAGCGAACGCCGTACGAAACGGCTCCACGAGCGCCTCTGGCAGACCGCCCTGTCCCGCCAGCACCTGCTTCTGCGTCGCGAAACCGTCAGTTGGGCTCGTCAGCACCTCTCCCAAACGTCCGTTCTTTTCCGTATAAGGAGCGAAGTACTCATAGCGCAGCCCCCCGTTCACCGTGAAGCTCGGCAGCCACCGCCAGTCATCCATGGCAAACAGGTCAAATACGTTGTCCCGCAGATAGCTCTTGTTGACCGTCGCATTCAACGCAGTCTGCTGCGGCAGCCCCAGCAGAAAATCCGCAAAGCTCGATCCGGTTCCCGCGTCGCCAGCGGCATTCTGCGTAAACAGTCCGGTGAATGCGAAACTCCCCGTCGCATTTGAGCTCGAGAGAAAATCGTTGTGCACGCGCCGGTAATCCCCGCCAAACCGCAGATTGTGTTTGCCATGAATCCAGCTCAGCGTCTCTAGCACCGAAATCGTCTGGTTTACAGAAAACCGCGGCTGCTGCTCGTTCAGCCCCGCAATGTCGCTCAGTTGCACACTGGGCAATCCATAATTCAGGGGCGTCGCGCTCAGCGCCGATCCATCCGGCCCAAGTATTCCAAGCTGCGTCTCGACGTCCGGCCCGTTCGTAAAGTAATTCCTCGTGTGGCTGTTCGATCGGTTCCAGTTCGCATTGAAAATGCTCGTCACCCGGCGATATCCCACGGTGTACCCCGCCTGCAGCGACTGCGAATCCGACGCCGTCTTGCCGCCAAGCTGCGGAAACAGATTCACGTTGTCACTCGCCGAGTGGCTCCAGTTCCAGTTCGCGCTCATGCTCTGCCGCAGACCCTGATTCGTCTGGTTCGCCTGCGCGCCTCTTCGCCCGCCGCCTCCGCCAGCCCGACCGCCAAATCCAAAGGGCGAACCATTCGCGCCAAAGCTCCTCATGTAGCGAACTCCCGCCTGCGTTGAGTTCGATTGCTCCGTCGACAGCAGATGATAATTCTGGATAGCTCCAGCGATGTTCGGCTCTGGGAAGTAATGCAGCAGTGCTTTCGCCTGCGCCGCAATACGATCGACAGGAATCACATTCGCCGATCCTCCCGACACAAATTGCTGCTTCGTCACCGGATCGTAAATCGGCGCCAATCCAGCCCCCGAAAAATCCCCCGCCCTCTGTGCGTCCGTCGGCACCGTCGCATACTCATCCAGCGGACTGGAATTCCGCGATCCCGACAACGTCAGAAACACCGTATCTTTCCCGCTCGGTTTCGTAAGCCCGGGAATATACGGTGCGCTGATAAATGTCAGTCCAAACCGGTTCGTTCCCGACACCGGTTGCTCCTGCGGCTGTCCGTGCAGACTGAACGGCTGTGCGTTGAGAGCCGAATTGCTCCCCATCCAGAAGATCGCCCCGTGCGGCTGTCCTGGCTTGAAGTTCCTGAAATTACGCAACCCGCCAAACCCACCTCGGCCACCACCAAAGCCCCCTCCACCAAACCCGCCTCCAAATCCTCCGCCAAATCCTCCGCCCCTAAACAGACTCCCTCCCGGAACGCCATCCAGGGTGACCCCGCCCCCCTGCGCCCGCAGTGTCTCCATTGCATCCCGCAGTCGATCCATATCGACGCCCGCAAGCGGGCTCACGGACCCGGACTGCCCGCTGATCGCTACCGACTGTTCACTGAAATCCGCATTCCCAGCGATCGCCGGCAGGGCCGCGCCAATCGCGCCCCCAGTTCCGCCCTGCGTCTCGGTTTCCCCTGTTAGCGCGCTGATCAGGCTCAGGCTTTGCGCTCCGTTCGCCGCCATCTGCCGAATCGCCTGCGATACCTGCCCGGTCTGCGTCTCCTCGCGTTGCTGCTGCTGTGCCTCCCGCGAGGCAAGAATCAGTTGGAACTCAACCGTCTGCTCGCGACTGCTCGCATTGAGAACCGCCTCCTGCGCGCCCTGCGCAAATGCCGCAAACTGTGTCCGGATCACGTAGCGCCCGTTTTGCGGAATCGTCAGCGCCCACGCTCCAGTCACATCCGTAGTTGTGGAGAAGCGCTTACCGGTCAGCGTATTCTGCGCAGTCACCGTCACCCCGGGCAGCGGGATCGTTCCGCTCTTCACGTGCCCTTGCAATTTGCCACCCGCGGACGTAGCTGACTCAGGAGCACTTGAATGAGGCGGCTCGCCGGTAGGCGCCTGGGCTCCCCATGCCGGGCTCAATGCCACACACCAAGCCGCAACAAAAGCCGTTCGCAGTGTCCAGCCCCTCATCCATTCTCCCGATTCGATCCTGTACTCAAACAGACGAAAAGCCGGTTATGAAGGTTTACGATCCGATATAACCTCCATTCGGGTTTCTTACCTCAGAGCAACACCCAATCTGGTAATCCCACAACGGGCAAACCTGTTTACTACTTGGTTTACATGGTGGTTACTCTAGATCCTGCAGACCCGGTTTTCCGCTTGCACCCCGAATCTTGCCATGTTTACTCTTACGCCAATACCTCAGTGGTAGCTACCGTGGGGCCTGTTCAGAGCACGGGAAGCGGAAAGGCTTTTTAGGGTGATGAAGATAGGCACCACCATCCGTGCACACCGCCTGCAGAAAGGGCTCTCTCAGGGAGACATCGAGAAGAAGACGGGCCTGCTCAGGTGTTACCTCTCGCGCGTTGAGAACGGACACACCGTTCCTTCGCTCGACACTCTCTCCAAAATCGCTCTTGCGCTGGATCTTCCCATCGCCCAATTCTTTGCAGAAGATTCCCTCAACGGGAACATTAACGGCCATCACCTTAGCGACGAAGAACTCCGGTTCCTGACCCAGATCCGTCGCTACTCCACCAACCTGAATGACAGCGATCGAAAGCTATTGCTTGCCATGGTCAAGAAGTTCGCATCAACAGCTGTGGTTAGATAGAGAATTCGTTTCAGGCCTGAGCGGGGGCTTGGTCATTGGAGGCCAGTGACAAAGTACCCGCTTTAATAACGACCCCCAAAGGTGGGTGCCCCATTCTTGCGACGCTTTTTGTCGCAAGGGTGGGAACGACAATCCTCTGCCGTAATTCCCGAACGGATGGAGCAGAAGCCTTCAGGCGTCAGAATAAAGTCACCTGCTCTCCGCGGGCTTTAGCCCCCGGAACCCAATGCTGATGACTTCTTCAGCGTCTCTAAACATCATTCCCTAGGTGAAAGATGGGCTCTACGCCATGCGCACCAGTCAGTAGCGCGTGCTCCTCGTGCGATTCCAGCGGCTTGTAATTTTGTGCCACGTCCATCGCCAACCTGAAGTAGCGCTCATCTCCCGGCGGAATCGCCGCCGTGATGGGATGACTCAGCGTCCACCGCAATCCCATTGAAGCCTCATCTGGAAAGCCAGCCGGCTTGTACCAGCACTTCGGCTCGGGATGATCCTTCTTCTGATCTGCCGGCCAAACCGTCTTGGCCATCCCCTTCAGCGCCAGGATACCCATCTTCTTCTCCTGTGCCTTCTTCAGAATCTGCGGCCCGAACCCCGCCTGCGTGTACAAAACAAAATTCAGCGGAAACAGAATCGTGTCGAAGTTATACCGGTCCATCGCCGCTACCGCCGTTTCTGCCGAATGCACCGAGAATCCGATATAGCGGATCTTCCCTTCCTTCTTCGCCGCTTCCATCGTCTCCATCGCGCCGCCCGGGCCCAACACCTTGTCCAGGTCTGCCATCTTTGTCAGCGCATGGAATTGATACAGATCCACATGATCCGTCTTCAGCAGCCTGAGCGATTCTTCCAGTTGCTTACGCGAATCATCCTTCATGCGGCCTTCCGTCTTGCACGCCAGAAAGCAGTCCTTGCGATACGGGGCCAGCGCGGGCCCCAGCATCTCCTGCGCATTGCCATAGCTCGGCGCCACATCGAAGTAGTTGATCCCGCGATCCACGGCCTCAGCCACAATGTTCTTCGAGTTGCCCGTACTCTCATTCATCACCACGATGCCGCCAAACGCGATGATCGAGAGCTGTTCCCCCGTCCTGCCCAGCGTTCGTTTCGGAATTGGATTGCTCGGTGTCTTCGCTTGAATCTGGCTCGAAGCCGCCACTGCCACAGCCGTCACCGCGGCCTGCCTCAGAAATTCACGACGCTCCATGGTCAACTCCTCTGAAAATGGATTGACGATCCGCGTTCTCGTTCATTGTCCAACATTTCGGCGGATTGCGTGCGGCTTCCGCCGAGTCTTAACTCAGCACGCGCGAGATGTAGAACCCGAACAACACCAGGATGCCTACAATCATCCACACCGCTACCTGCAGGCGTGTCAGGAACACAGGTTTCGGATTTCCAATCCGTGGCACCATCGGCGCCGCGAACAATAGCCCGCATAGCACTCCGCCCAGATGCGCAGAATTATCGATGCTGATGCCGGTCCGCGAAGAGACGACATCCAGGCTGATAGTCAGCCCGATCACCAGGTTGATCGCCGCGAAATAAATCACGGATTTGCGTAATCTCTTCAGCTCATCCGGCGGGACCGGCAGCCTCTGCGATTTCAGCAGTACAATTAGCGCGCCTGCGATTCCAAAAACGGCTCCCGAAGCCCCTGCTCCAGGCGGAAAATAGAGTGACACATCCGTTCCTGCCGGCAACTGCGGAAGCACTGCAGCGATATGCCTTCCGTTCCAAAGCACCGACAGCAGATTGCCCGCCGCTCCGGTCAGCACATACACCGCAACCACACCGAACGAGCCCATCAGCGGCTCTGCCAGCAGCCCCAGGTTCCAGAGACACCACATGTTCGTCGCCAGATGAATGATGCCGACATGAACAAACATCGCAGTGATGATCCGCCACCATTGCCCGTAGACCAGCACTGAAGCAGAGTTATTCGCGCCCCACTGCATCAGCTGTTCAGGCGTCGGGTTCACCCCGCTCACATGCCTTAGCAGCATCAGGAGAAATACAGCAACGTTGATGCCCACAAGGACATACGTTGCCGGAGCAGTACTCCAGAATGACCTCCGCCTTCGCACCACCGGTTGGGGCGTGGGAATGTACCCCGGAACCGGCCGCAGGATCTCCGGCTCTTGGCCGGATTCTCCCTCGCCGGGCGGAGGTGGAAAGCTGGTCATACCCTCAACTTTAATTCATTTGTACTCTCTACATTCTTTCGCTGCTCCCGCACGCCAACGGTGCAAATCACCGCACAAATCGAGCCATCTCGCCGATGTAGCCTATTCTTTGGTCCTCGCGGCACCGCAATGCGTGGGTGCCCCATTCTTGCAAAGCAGGGCGGAACGACAAGGTTGGGAAACCAAATGCCGGGTGCCCCATTCTTGCGAAGCAAGGGTGGGAACAACGATCCCAGACCAACATATACCAGCCGCAAAAGGAGTCAGATCGTGAGTGCAGCACCAACAGCAAACATCAAACCCATTCGCCGCGCACTGCTCAGCGTCACCGACAAAACTGGCCTCGTCGATTTCGCTAAAGCCCTCGCCGGTTTCGGAGTGGAACTCATCTCAACAGGCGGAACTGCCCGCGCCCTTCGCGAGGCTGGCCTGACCGTGAAGGACATCAGCGACCTCACTGGCTTCCCTGAGATGCTCGACGGCCGAGTCAAGACCCTGCACCCGCGCGTACACGGCGGCCTGCTCTACATCCGCGGCAACGCCGAACACGAAGCCGCCGTTGCCTCGCATGACATCCCTCCCATCGACATGGTCGTCGTCAACCTCTATGCCTTCGAGAAAACCGCCGCTCAGCCCGGCGTCGCCTTCGGCCACCTCATCGAAAACATCGACATTGGCGGCCCCTCCATGGTCCGCTCTGCGGCGAAAAACTTTGAAGACGTCGCCATCGTCACGCGAGTCTCCGATTATCCTGCCCTGACGGAAGAGCTGAAATCCAACAGCGGCTCACTCACCCGCGAGACACGCTGGCGTCTCGCCAAACAGGCCTTCTCCACCACCGCAGCCTACGACGCCGCCATTGCCAACACTCTCGACAGAATCGCACAGGCCCCCGAACCCACTCAGCCCACCGCGCCGGAGGCGCAGTCAGCCGCACCGCAGGTGCTCCCGAACACGCTTCGTATCAACATGCCCCTCGCGCAGTCCCTCCGTTACGGCGAAAACCCTCATCAACGTGCCGCGCTCTACTCCGACGCCTCCGGCCTTGGCATCGCAGGTGCCAGCCAACTGCAGGGCAAGGAACTCAGCTACAACAACCTCGTCGACCTCGATGCCTGCTGGGAACTCGCGCAGGAGTTCGACTCCCCTGCCGTCATCATCGTCAAACACACGAATCCCTGCGGTGCCGCTACTGGAAATTCTGTTCTTGAGGCATATCAGAAAGCCCTTGCGTGCGACCCCGTCTCTGCGTTCGGTGGAGTCATCGGGATCAATCGCCCAGTAGACGGTCAAGCCGCCGAGGAAATCGCCAAGCTTTTCGTAGAAGCCATCGCTGCTCCGTCTTTCTCTCCCGAAGCTCGCGAGCGTTTCTCCTCCAGGAAGAATCTCCGCCTGGTCGAAGTTCGACCTGCTCCTCCCAAGCCCGTCGTCAAGAACGTGTCAGGTGGTCTCCTACTTCAAGATGCCGATACTGGCCGAATCACCGAGAACGAACTGAAAGTCGTGACTTGGCGTCCGCCATCACCAGAAGAACTTCGCGCCCTCATCTTCGCCTGGCGAGTTTGTAAGCACGTCAAGTCAAACGCCATCGTCTACGCCAGGGACGGACAGACCGCAGGCATCGGTGCCGGCCAGACAAGTCGTGTCGATGCTGCCAAATTTGGCGCCCAGAAAGCTGTTCTCCCCCTGCAGGGCACCGTCGCAGCCTCCGACGCTTACTTCCCGTTCGCAGACGGCCTTGAAGCTGTTGCCGCTGCCGGAGCGACGGCCGTCATTCAGCCCGGCGGTTCCGTAAGGGATGAAGAGGTCATCGCTGCCGCCGATCGCCTGGGCCTCGCCATGGTCTTCACCGGGATACGCCACTTCCGCCACTGATCGCGGCAGAAGAGTAACCCTTTTTGATCGCAATCGTTGCGAAGGGGCGACGATTGCGTTCGGCTTTGCCTATTACCAGCACCGCTGCAAATCCCTTGACACCCCTGCCTCTTTGCGACTAATCCCGGGTAAAATCGTCTCTAATACAGGCAACTTGCGCCTGCATGCCATCCGCATCAAAGCTTTAAAATGGCTGGCCGCACAGATTCCCATTGGCCACTGACAAATGTCGTGGGATTCCCGAGGATCATGAGAATAAAGAAATTAGCGCCATCACTGATATCCATCGCCGCCTCGCTCTTCGCGGCTTCGGCACTGCATGCACAAGCGCAGAGCGCCCCGGGGACTGCCTCTCCTGCCACGCCCGCCACATCTTCTGGCGCCACAGCTCCCAAGCCTTCTGCGGGAACATCCAGTTCGGCAACCCCAGACCCAGCTCGCGCCCAGTCCTACTATCATGCTGCACTCGCTGAGATCTACGAGGAACAAGCCATTGCGACCGGGCGACCGGAGTTCATGCGCCATGCCGTCGAAGAATACAAGACGGCTTTGAGCGCCGACCCTAACTCGCCACAGCTCAACGATGAGCTAGCCGATCTCTACTTCCGGACGGGACAAATCCGCGAGGCCGAAGCTACCGCTCGCGGCTTGCTTAAAACCTCACCGAACGATATTGACGCCCATCGCCTTCTTGGCCGGCTGTACCTCCGCCAACTTAGCGAGACTCAGAATGCCGTGTCTTCGGCATCTCCGGCCGGAAATACTCTCGACCAGGCCATCGGCGAGTTCCAGAAGATTGTGACGCTCGATCCAAAGAGCGTTGAAGACCGTATGGTCCTCGGTCAGCTCTACGCGGTCAAGCACCAGAACGATAAGGCGGAGGAACAGTACAAGGCCGCGCAGGATCTCGATCCCGACTCCGAAGAAGTCGTTCTCAATCTCTCTCGTCTCTATGCCGAAAACGGCGACCTGCCGCATGCCGCGAAGGTCATCGAGACCGTCGCTGAATCCGAACGCACCCCGAAAATGGAGTTCGCTCTCGGCGCCCTGTACGACCAGCAGAAAAAGCCTAAGGATGCGATTGCGGCCTATAAGCGCGCGGTCGACATGGACCCGGAAGATGCCCGAACCCTCGGTGCGCTCGCTCAGGCTCTCCTGAATGACGGCCAGCTCGATGAGGCCCTCAAGGTCTATAAGCAGATCTCCACGGCCGACCCCGAGGACGCCAGCGCCCTCGTTCACATCAGCGAAATTCTCCGCAGACAGGGCAAGTACGACGAAGCTCTCACTACCGTAAAAAAAGCTGTCAAAAAGGATCCCGATTCTCTCGAAGCTGGCTATAACGAAGGCCTGCTGCTCGACGTTCTCGGGCGCTACGACGAGTCCGCTCAGGTCTACGAGCACATGGTTGACCTGACCTCGCACGCAAACGGTGCGTACACCTCCGACGAAAAGAACAACCGCGCAATCTTCCTCGAGCGCCTTGGGGCTGTTTATCACGAGCAGAACAAAGTTGATGAAGCCATAGCCACCTATCAGAAGCTCGTCGATCTCGGCGGTGAAAGTGCCCTTCGCGGGTATCAGAACCAAGTGGATGTCTACCGCGATGCCCGCATGTACGACAAGGCGATCGCAGTATCCCGCAAGGCCGTTGAGACCGACCCGAAGAATCGCGATCTCAAACTGATGCTCGCTGGCGAACTCGTCGACGAAGGTAAAGATGAAGAGGGAATCAACATGGCGAAAGCCATGCTCACAAACTCCAGCCAGGACCGGGAAGTATGGATTGCACTCGCCCAGATCTCAACCCGGCTCCGTCGTTGGAAAGATGCTGAAGAGTCACTCAACAAAGCCACTGCTCTCACCAGCAAGAAAGAAGACAATCTCTATCTCCTCTTCCTGAAAGGGAGTCTCGCCGAAAGACAGAAGCACTTCGAGCCGGCGGAGCAATACTTCCGGCAAGCGCTTCAGATTGATCCGAACAATTCCATGGTCCTCAACTATCTCGGCTACATGCTTGCGGACAAAGGTTCCCGTCTTCCTGAGGCCCTCAAGATGATCCGGAAAGCTGTCGAAAACGAGCCCATGAATGGTGCGTATCTCGACTCACTCGGCTGGGCTTATTTCAAGATGGGTCAGTACGAACTCGCGGAAACGAATCTTCGCCAGGCGGTTGAGCGAAGCCAGACCGACCCCACGGTCCACGATCATCTGGGCGACCTATACGAAAAGACCGGACGCATCCGTCTCGCCGCTGCCCAATGGGAGATCTCGGTCAACGAGTTCGCTAAATCAGCCTCGGCCGACATCGAGCCCTCTGAAGTCGCAAAGGTCCAGAAAAAGCTGGACACCGCGCGCGTTCGTCTTGCCAAGCAGGACAACGCCACAGGTGCGAGCAAACCTGAGTAGACCTTAGCAACCAGGAAGGAAAGGGCGGCCGCTTCGGCCGCCCTTTCCTCAGACTGCTGACAAAGTATCTAATTAGGCTCTCGTTATGCACGGGAGCCTTTTGTATTTTTGATACATGCTGAAGAAGCCGGAAGCGCAGCAGCAGGAACTTGAGTGGGTATCGATCGAAGCACTGG
>Ga0207654_10000020_pt1 | contig 167053 bp, 147 predicted proteins | sample KBSC64metaG_FD_184355 | JGI IMG/M metagenome (GOLD analysis project Ga0207654, IMG submission 184355) | Corn rhizosphere microbial communities from Kellogg Biological Station, Michigan, USA - KBS C6-4 metaG (SPAdes) (version 2) | ecosystem: Host-associated > Plants > Roots > Rhizosphere >... | reverse complement strand
TTCGTAAGCCGGATAGATCCGTCCCGCCGCGCGCAGATCGTCGAAGCGGCGCTCGTACAGCGCGAACCGCTCGGACTGGCGCACTTCGGCATCGGGCGTCAGCCCCAGCCAGGCGAGATCGGCGCGAATCGAGTCGACATAGCGATCTTCGCTGCGCTCGACATCGGTATCGTCGATCCGGAGCACGAACCGGCCGCCGGTCGACCGTGCGAACAGCCAGTTGAGGATCGCGGTGCGGATATTGCCGATATGGAGATTGCCGGTCGGACTCGGCGCGAAACGGGTGACGGTCATGCCCGCGACTTAGGGCGAGTGGGCGTGGGCGGCAATGCGCACGCGGTGGCGGATGTCCCTTGCGTCAATCCGCCGCAGCAGACGCGACGCTATCGCTTCGAATTGTCGTTAGTGGTAGGCGGCGCTGACATCCTGCTTGATGCCATGGAGCCGAACGACCTGACGCCCGACACAGACCGGCGCGGCGATCAGGCGCATCCATTTCGGCGGCCCGGTTACCGGCACGATTTCGGCATCGAGCGTGAAGCCGCGCCGGTGCTTGATGGCATGAGCGCGCAGGCGTTCCATCGCCGCTCGCGACGGCTCGGCATATAGAGCGGCGATCTCGTCCCGCTCGAGCGCCGCACCGCGCGGCAGACCGAACAGGTCGAACACTCCGTCCGTCCAGATCAGCGCATTGTCGGACAGATCGCATTCCCACAGCCCGATGCCATGCGACACCAGGAGTTCCGGATGGCGCTGCGGGGCGACCGGAGCCTCGCTCGGCTCCTCAAGCAGGCGACCGAGGTCGAAACGCCGATGTTGATCGAACAGGGGCCAGCTATGGGTCAGGGGCAAGGCATCGCTCACGCTCGTGGCGCTCCGTTGCGACAGGTCATGATCGGCCCGATCGATGAAGCTTTATGACGCCGAAAGTGTGTCCAATAGGTTTCGACGGCTTACCCGAAACGGCAGGTTGATAGAGCGCTGCAGGGCGTTCCTCGGGAGCTTCTGCGTGGATCGCGGGTAAGTCCGCTATCGCCCCAAAGGAAGACGAAACAAGCTCACTGCATTTGCCAAAAAGCCGATGCTGTAGAAGCGGCTCCCCGTTACCCGACCTTGGGCTTAGCCACGATCTGCTGGACGCCGAGTATGAGGAAAACTAGACCGAGCGCGTGTATACCCACGCCCCTTAACAAGAAGAAATTGATGAATGCAAATGAGAGAAACATGAAGATTCTTGCTTTGCGGTTCATCGCAGTCGATCCTGTGTGGTGAAGCTATGTGGCGGCTTAGCCCATTGATCCTTAGGAGATAATGAAACGCATCAATTCGAACTTGGCGAAGCGGAATTCACCGACAGGTGTTCATATGCTCTAGGCGAATTCGCATGCGGGAGTTCCATTCTCCTAGCGCAACGAAAAACTGGCGTCGCGAATACGGTATTCTGAACGCGTAGAAAACGAATACCAGCAACCCAGCAAAAAAAGAATAGACAGTGAAGCCAGCTGCAATGTGAATAGGCAGCGTGGACAGGGCTGCTGACACAACGCCAATAGAAGCGACCCAGCCAATCCGATACTTTTGATCGATAGACGGATCGTTTTTCCAGGCGACCATCGCGCGTGGAGCGATCCCCGTATGAAGCGCAACTCGATCAGTCTGCAGTGCCCGGTCGAGGCGGTTTAATCGCCAGCATATTTTGAAGAGCACGGCGAGAATGACTGTGGTCAAAAGCGTGAAACCCAACCGGGGAAACCACGGAGCGATGAACCCCGCAGCAAAACCCAAGATCACCGAATTTCGAACCGTGGCCCACATCTGCAGGTCTTTCGCTGACTAGGTCTATGCGCTAATCGCTAGCTCGTGAACTAAGAGTAAACGCTCCGGGTATTTCGACCGAGAAGGCCGTCGCGGAAGTCGGCTTCCTACGAGCCTGTCGCCAAAAGCCGTCAGACCGGATTCCACCCAGCTAACGACATCCGGAGTTAAACAGGCATCCCCCGTCGCGGCAAAGCCGCGCCGTCGGCCGTCGCTAAGGCGACGCCGGCCGGGGTCGCGCCGCCTCGCGTAATAGCGGCGCTATTCCGCTGCGCGACCCTTGAACCCCTGCGCCACCACGAACCATTCGACCGAGCCCTTGCGGCTCGACGGCGGCTTGGCATGCTTCACCGCCGCGAAGTTACGCTTCATTTCGGCGACCAGCGTCGAATCGGCGCCGCCCGCAAACACTTTCGACACGAACGTACCGCCGGGCTTGAGCACGTCGATCGCGAAGGCCAGCGCAGTCTCGACCAGCGCCAAGGTCCGCAACGCGTCGGTCTGCGGATGGCCGACGGTGTTTGCCGCCATGTCCGACATGACGAGATCGGGCGCGCCGCCCAGTTCCGCGATCAGCCGGTCGGGCGCCGCATCGTCCATGAAATCCATCTGCAGGATGGTGACGCCCTCGATCGGATCGACCGGCAACAGGTCGATGCCGACGATCGCCGCCTTGGGCACCTGACGCCGCACCACTTGCGACCAGCCGCCCGGCGCCAGCCCCAGGTCGACCACGCGGCTCGCACCCTTGAGGAATCCGAATTTCTCGTCGAGCTCGATCAATTTGTACGCCGCGCGGCTGCGATACCCCTCCGCCTTGGCGCGCTTGACGTACGGGTCGTTCAATTGCCGCTCGAGCCAGCGCGTCGACTGCGGCGTACGATTGCGCGACGTCCGCACGCGGGTATGGCCGCCACCGCCGCCCCTCATGGCCGTTGCGCTCCCATCAGGCGGCGCAGGATGCCCTCGCGGATACCGCGATCGGCGACCCCCAGCCGCTCGGCCGGCCATAAATCGAGGATCGATTCGAGGATCGCGCAGCCCGCCACGACCAGGTCGGCGCGCTCGCCGCCTATGCAGGGGAGGCGCGATCGCTCTGCCACCGACATGCCCGACAATTCGGCCGAGATGCGGCGCATCGATTCGGTCGGGACGATCAGCCCATCGACCTTGGCGCGGTCATAATGATCGAGTTCGAGGAACACGCTGGCCAAAGTCGTCACCGTCCCGCTGGTCCCGAGCAGCCGCGGCGCCGTCAACTTCGCCGGCACGCGCTTGGCGAAAGCGGCGAAGCTCTCGGTCGCCAGCGCGCGCATCCGGGCGTAGGATTCGCCCAGCGTCTTCGCGGTATCGCCGCCGCCGGCATGTTCGGTCAGCGACACCACGCCCCAGCGCGCCGAATGCCAGTCGAGCACGCGCGGATGATCGCCCGACAGGTCGATCAGCACCAATTCGGTCGATCCGCCGCCAATGTCGAAGATCAGCGCCGGCCCGTCGCCCGGCTCCATCAGCGCGTGGCAGCCGAGCACCGCCAGCCGCGCTTCTTCCTCCGGCGAGATCACGTCGAGCCGAATGCCGGTCTCGCGATAGGCGCGCTCGATGAATTCGGCGCCGTTGGCCGCCTGGCGGCACGCCTCGGTCGCGACCGATCGCGCGACGAGGACGTTGCGACGGCGCAGCTTGTCGGCGCAGATCCTGAGCGCGGCGATGGTGCGATCGATCGCAGCATCGGACAGCCGCCCGCTCGAGGCGAGCCCTTCGCCCAACCGCACGATCCGCGAAAAGGCGTCGACCACGGCGAAGCCGTTGCCCTGCGGCCGCGCGATCAGCAGGCGGCAATTGTTGGTGCCGAGATCGAGCGCGGCATAATGCGGCGCATCGCCCCAGCGCTTGGTCGGGATGCGGGCCGGACGGGCGGCGGGCTTGCCCGGTGGGGCGGCGCGCTGCCGGTGCGGCATATTGGCGGGAACGTCCCCCATGCCGTCGTAACTCTTATATTCTTGCGGCCCGGCCCATAGCCCTCCGCTGCTTGGCGCCGAGCCTAACCGAACTGGCGCGATGCGACAAGCGAAGGCCCGATCAAGCGATCGAGCCGGTTGCGCCCAAGGCCTTGACCGGTCGCGCCAGCCCGCCTAGAGCCCGCCGCCTGTTGCCCCGTCGTCTAAAGGTAAGACTACGGACTCTGACTCCGTCAATTGAGGTTCGAATCCTCACGGGGCATCCAGTCAACCTGAAAATATCGTGTTATTCCAGCGAGTTATCGCCGGCGTGTGAAACAGGTTACCTCGTTGGCTCCCACACCGCCTGCTGCTTGGTTTTTGTGGAGGAGTTGGCGCTTCTAAACAACGCCAAAGAACGCTGCCTCAGCTTCGACCGACGATCGATTCGGCAAATGTCGCTGGACAGCAATCCGCTTAGCCTCAGCCATTCAACCAGTTCGAGATTGGGCCGGGTCCGCGGTAGGTTCACCTAGCCGAGATCGACACGAAGGGTGGAGAACGGACTGGCTGCTTTTGGGCGCCGAGATAAGGTAAGCGGTCGTTCGTCCATGTTGCCGGACTCGACCAAGGCTTTCACAATTGCGCGGACTATGCGTTGCGGGACGAGTTTCGCCTTTCGAGCGACTGGTGGGGCTGAGCAAACATCGGCGCTTCGCGATCATGTGCTCGGAGGCGGTGCGGCGGCGCTGTCACCGCCCGATCGTTTGCCGATTATCTCCTGTGCGATGGGGGGAAGGTCCTTCATCTGATGGGCCGCACGCGCATGGAGCCCGCGACTGAGACCAAGGGCGCTCTCGTTGATGGCGCCGGCGTCTCTTATCCTGTGTAACGCGCCTTCATCGTTCGTATTCCCCGTGACCGACGTTACACAGCGTACCGCCCAAACGGTGCCGCGGGCAGCGACGACGATCCATAGACGCAACGTGCTCCGTTGTTGTTGAAAGGTCGTGGGATGAAGCCGCAGACTCGTCTTGGATGCAGCATGGAGCGCCCAGCGTCCGCGCCGTTGCTAAGGCGATAGGAGCGGGGGTCGATCGTCTGTGGCTCGTTCCGTGACCAATCGCACTTCTGATGCACTTGCTGTCGGTCCCGGTGCGATAATCACTCTGCTATCACGGAGCGTTGAGCGCTGCCGTCGCGTTGGCTGGTTACCAGAGCCGACTAACTGCAAGATCGCCCAGACCGTGCTGCCGATATAGGCGATACCCGCTGGAACCCACATCAAAAGCCCGGCGATCTGTTGATCGGCCAGCTCCCGGATGGCGTAATGAGCGTAGATCGGCCGCGGAGCGAGCGTAATCAGCGCCGCCATCAAATTGCCCTGCAGCCCGACCAGCGTCACGAGCAGGATCACGCTTCCGCCATCGAGGCGCCGGTTCCCGGCCGTCAAGACCATCCGCCAGAAGACGGCGCTGGTGAACAGGAAGGTGAGATGTTCGATCGTGTGGAGCGCGGGTTCGGCGAGCGCCCGATCGTACATTCCGGGGGCATGCCACAGCCAAAGGCCGAGAATGAAGGCGAGGGCCGCATAGAGCGGCGCAGAACGGCTAGACGCGCCCGACTTTACGCCCGGCGCGACGTTGACCGCGCGGCCCAGCCGGCGGCGCGGTCCGAGCGGCAACGCGAACAACGCGATGAGATGGGTGTTGGACGCAGCGAGCAACGGCGCGGCGACCAGCATCAGCAGCAGGTGCTGCGCCATGTGCCAGGCAAAACTGGAATCCGCGCGGGTGTCGAGCGGCGAGAACAAGGCGAGGACCAGCGTCGTGACCGCAGCCCAATAGCAGAGTAGCCGGAAAGGCGGCGCGATAGCCCCCCGTGCCGTCCGCGCCATGCGAGCGTAACCCAACGTCCAGACAGTCACCGAGAGTGCAAGCAGAATGGCGGCGAGTGGTTCGATCGCCCATCCCGGTTCTCCGTAATGCTCTCGGCCATGCGCCAGCGCGGCAGCGGGTGCAAGGGCGAGCGCCACCGCCGCGCTTAGTTCGAGGAGGCGAAACCGACGCACCGCGACAGCGTGATGATCGAGGTCAGCTGAACCAGCACGGCAAGCCCGAACAGCACGCTCGCGCACGCCCCGAAATAGGCGAGGAAACGGGTGCGACCGTCGCCGACTTCCTGGAGGCGGCTATGGTCGCCGCCTTTTTCGTCGCGGGTGGCCCGAAAATTGGCGATCGCGATCGCCGCGCCGCCGAAGGTCGCGGCTACCGCCATCAGGTTCAGGAGGATGAGCAGGATACGTGGTGCGCTCCCGACATCGCATCGCAGCGCTGCGATGACATAGCTCGCCACCACCTGTGTCGAGAAAGCCGCGGGCGCCAGCAGCAGCCCGGTAATGATCCGCCAGCGCGGTAAGGTGCCCTTGGCCGGCGAGGGATGCTCGACCGCGGTCGCGAGCGGATGAAGGTCGCTCATATCAATCTCGGCGAGACGTAGACGGTGGCGAACACAAATAGCCAGACGACGTCGACAAAATGCCAATACCAGGTGGCGAGCGTGCGATGCTGTTCATGTCCGGCCCCGACGCGCCCGACAAGGCTCCACACCAGCAGCACGATCAGCGCGGCGAGCCCGAGTGCGACGTGCGCGAGGTGAGTGCCGGTCAGCAGGAAGTAGATCGAGCTGTAGCTGGAATCGGCCAGGCCGAATGGCTTGTCGGCCCATTCCTTGAGGCTCAACGTCACGAACCCGGCGCCCATCAGGATCGCGGTGCCAAGGCCCAGGCGCCCCAGCCCGAGCTTGCCGCGGCGGCTGGATCGCTTGGCCCATTCGAGCACGAAGCTGGATCCGACTAGCAGGATCGTTGCTGGAATGCTCAGCGAGAGGCTGGGCGGCCCGTAGGGGGGCCAGTCCGAATAGCCCTGACTGCCGAGATAGGCATAGGAGAAGATTAGATAGGCAAACAATATGCCTTCTGTGGCGAACAGGCACAGCATGCCCCACCAGGGGGTGCCGATCTGGCCGCGACCGTGGACCGGCAGCGTGTCGTCGAGCGTGCGCGTCTCACTCATAGATGCGGACCTTCTCGCGCGCTTCCGGCGCCTGATGCGGGCGGAACCACAGGATCAGCGTGAGGATCGCAGCCGCGCCGCCAAACGCCGCGATCCACCCGTTCCGAAACAGGAGTGCGCTGAACAGGATGAGCGTCGCGACCGACAGCGCAAAGGGCAACAGCGTGTCGCCGGGCATTTTCAGGATCACATCCGGTTCGCCGTCGAGCGGGGTGACGCCGAGCGTCTCCTTGCCGTTGTCGAGCAGGAACCCCGTCGCGAGCCGGCTACGGTCGGCCCCTTCGTCGAGCGCGTCTTCCCATAGAGGATGACGCGAGGCCACCATCGGAATGATCGCGAAATTATAGACCGGTGGTGGCGACGAAATCGCCCATTCGAGCGTCGGCGCCCCCCAGGGGTCCGGGCCCGCAGGCCGCCCCGACCGCAATGCCGTGGCGATGTTGATCAGGAACAGCAAGATGCCGATTGCGAAAACGAAGGCGCCGATCGAGATAACGAGATTGGTGGTCGAAAAACCCATATCGGCGCCGTAGGTCCACACCCGGCGCGGCATGCCGATCAGCCCGAGCCAGTGCATCGGAAGAAAGGCAAGATTGAAGCCAAGGAACATGAAGCCGAACACCCAGCGCCCGAGGCGTTCGTCCATCATCCGTCCGCTCATCTTTGGCAGCCAGTGATAGATCGCGCCGACGACAGCGAACAGGTTGATACCGATCAGCACGTAATGCAGGTGGGCAACGATGAAATAGGTGTCGGTGAGCTGCCAGTCGAAAGCAAGGCTCGCTGTCATGACGCCGGAGACCCCGCCGATCACGAATAGCAGAATGACGCTGGCGAAGAACAGGAACGGCACGGTCAGCCTCACCCGCCCGGTATAGATCGTCGCGATCCACGAAAATACCGACACGGCCGAGGGGATCGCGATGACGAAACTCGCGGCCGAAAAGAAACTCAGCGCGAGCACGGGAAGCCCGGTGGCGAACATGTGGTGCAGCCACACCCCGAAGCCGACCACCATCGTGGCGACGGTTGCGGTCGCGACCAGCGTATAGCCGACCAGCGGCCGGCGGCAGTGAACCGGCAACGCGTCGGACACCATTCCCATCGCGGGCAGCACGATGGCGTAAACCCAAGGATGCCCGAAAAGCCAGAACAGGTGCTGCCAGAGCAGCGGCTGGCCACCGCCAGCGATGTCGAAAAAGTGCGTGCCCTGGTTGCGATCGAGCCACAACATGAGGCAGGCAAGGCTGACAGCAGGAACCGCGAACAGGTTGGCGATGCTGGCGGTCAGCGTGCCCCAGATGAGGATTGGCAGCCGGTTCACCGACATGCCTGGTGCGCGCATCCGCAATAACGTCACGACGAAATTGGCGGCGCCGACTGTCGTCGATATGCCGAGGAAGATCAGCCCAAGCGTATAGATGTCGATGTTCGGCCCGGGCGAAAATTCCCTTCCCGTATTGGGGACATAGCCGAACCAGCCGCCGTCGGGCGCCGCTCCCAGCGGGAAGCTCGCGTAAAGGAATATGCCTGCGCCAAGAAACAGCCAGTAGCTCAGCGCATTCAACCGCGGGAACGCCATGTCGCGGCTGCCCAGCATCAGCGGCCAGAGATAGTTGGAGAAGCCCGACAGCACCGGCATTGCATACAGGAAGATCATCGTCACGCCGTGGAGCGAGAACAGCTGATTATACTGCTCGGGCGTGAGCGTCGTCGCGTTGGGCTGCGCGAGCTGGATGCGCATCACCAGCGCCTCGAGGCCGCCGAGGATCAGGAAAACGAACGAGGTGATGATGTAGCGGATGCCGATCGTCTTGTGATCGACCGTGCCGAACCAGCCGAGCGGCCCCGGCGCCTCGCGCCAGAGCGCCTCCAGCCGCTCGGCAATGTCGGGTGGGTTGGGCGACGCCGGCGGTTTGGGATCGAACGGCGCCCCCCGCAGACCTTGCCGGTCACGCGGAGAAGTGAGGATCGCACTCATCGCAGGGTCCCCAGATATTGGACGAGGGCGACGCGGTCGGCGGGGTCGAGCGGCACCTGTGGCATCGCCGCCCCGGGTTTCACGCCCTGGGTGTCCGCAAGCCATTTCACTCGCCCGGCGACGGTGTTCGGTAACACGCCCGCGGCGATTGTCGGCCGGCTCGCGAAATGGGTTAGATCGGGGCCGTAGATGCCCGCCGCATCGGTGCCGCGAACGGCGTGGCAGGCGGCGCAGGCGCTCGCGAAGATCGTGGCTCCGCGGCCGCCGCCCGGATCCTGTGGCCGTTGCTCGGCCATGCGCCAGCGCCGGAAATCCACGAGCGGCACCGCGGCGACGGTGAACGCCATGCGGGCGTGTTCGAGCCCGCAATATTCGGCGCACTGGCCACGATAGAGCCCCGCACGGTCGGCCTCGATCCAGGTCACATTCGTCTTGCCGGGTATCATGTCCATCTTGGGGCCGATCTTGGGTACCCAGAAATCGTGGATGACATCGCTCGATGTCAGGACCAGCCGGACGGGAACGCCCACCGGCACCACGAGATGGTTTGCGGCAACGAAATCATCGACGGGCCGTTCGCCGCGATAGCGCACCTCCCACCACCAGCGGTGCGCCGTCACCTCTATGGTGAGCGCGGTCGGGCGCGGTGGCTCGGCCACCGCGCGCGTCACGATGAAGGTCCATACCGCCAGCGCGACCAGCACCGGGAACGACAGGCCGACGCCCCAATAGATCCAGGACAGACCACCATAATCTCGCCCCACCACATCCCCTTCGGCGCAGAGCCGCTGCCGTCCACGCGCTATCGCCAGCGCGATAAGCGCGGCTATGAGGACGACGACGATGATCGAGACGATCGCAAGGCCCCAGCCGATCTGGCTGATGGCATCGGCGGCGTGCCCCGCCGTATCGGTCATATAGCCGAGCGGTTGCGCTGCGCATCCGCCAAGGGGGAGCGCCGCCAGGACGGCGCGCCGCTTCACTGGCCCTCCACCCCGTTGCCGCCCTCGGCGGCATTATTCTGCGATTTCTTGACCGTCCGACCGACGGTATCGCCGTGCAGCGCAGCTTCGGCCTGATCAGGCGGAACACCGCCGCCGAGCGAGCCGACATAGGCAGTCAGGCGCCATAGCTGGTCCGCCGGCAACGCACGGCCCCAGGCGGGCATCCCCTGCGGCCGGCCTTCGTAGATGGACTTGTATATCTGCACCGGCGCGCCGCCATAACGCCAATAATGGTCGTTCAGCGCTGGCCCCATGCCGCCGCCGCCGTCATAGCCGTGGCAACCGGCGCAATTCATCGCCCGGAACAACTTCTTGCCCGATTCAACTGCCGCCGGGCCGTCGCCGAGCGGATTGGGCATCGTGATCGACTCGCCGAAAGTCGCTGCGCCAGCAACGTCACCAAGGGGCACGGCGGCGGGGCCGCGATGGGCTGTGTTCGTGGGAACGACGCCGTTACGGGAATCGTTGCGCGAGCTCATGATCCAGCCGCTCGTACTCGCGCCGATCGCTGCGGCGGTGACGGCGATGGCGACGATGCCGACCGTACGCATCACGGCTTGCTTCCTGTAGCCGGTACCTTCGCACCATTCACGTCGAGCCCATCGATCGAAAACACATAGAGCGTCGAGCCTCGCGCCGGCAGTCCGGGGAGCGCCGACTGCACCATCGCCGCGCCGCCCACACCGCTCGCCACTGCGACATATTGCCGTCCATCGGGTCCGAGATAGGTGATCGGCTGTCCGATGACGCCGGAGGACAGCTTCTGCTGCCACAGCACCTTGCCGTTAAGCGCGTCGATGGCCCGGAACCAGCCGTCAGTGGTGCCATAGAAAACGAGATCGCCTGCAGTCGCAATCGTGCCGGACATCACCATGAACTTCTCCGGGATCACCCATGCCCGCTTGCCGGCGACCGGGTCCCACGCGATCAGCGCACCCCAGTTGCCGTCCTTGCCATCGACCGAATGTCGATACATCTCCATGCCGTCATAGGGCGTGCCGGGGATGTAGCTCACCTTGTGGTTGGTGAGGTCCATGCAGATATTGAATATACCGGCGTAGATCAGCCCCGTGCGCGGCGAGTAGGAGGGCGGCTCCCAGTCTTTTTGTCCGATGTCGGGGGGACAGATATTCTTCACTTCTTCGTCGACCTTTGGGGTCTTGGCTGGGTTGATCATCGGCCGCTTGGTCTTCCAGTCGAAGCCGCTCGACCAGTTTTGTGGAGCAAACGTGTCGGCCTTGAGCACTTCGCCGGTCGCACGATCGAGAACATAGGCGTAGGTGTTGCGGTCGAAGTGGACGAGCGTGTGCCGCACGGTGCCATTGATCGGCAGATCGAGCAGCATCATCTCGTTGACGCCATCATAGTCCCATTGGTCGTGTGGGGTGAACTGATAGGCCCAGACCGCCTCGCCCGTATCGGCGTCGCGCGCGAACACGGCGGAAGTCCAGAGGTTGTCCCCCGGCCGCTGGCTGGGAACGCGCGGCCCAGGGTTCGACGTACCGTAATAGACGAGGTTGAGCTTGGGATCGTATGATACAAAACCCCAGGATGAGCCGGCGCCGTGTTGCGCCATACCGGCAGGCCAGGTTTTAAGCCCAAGATCCTTGCCTCGATATTGCGGGTAGAGCGGCTTGAAGCGCGGACCGATCTTGACGTCCTTGTCCGAGCCAGTCCCGTAGGCGCGCCACAACTCCTTGCCGGTCTCCAGGTCGAGTGCGGCGAACCAGCCCGAGACCCCCATTTCGCCGCCGGAATTGCCGACGAACACCTTATTGCCGACGATGAAAGCCGCCATTGTCATCGTCGTGCCACGAGAGACGTCGGCCATCTTGGTTCGCCACAACTCTTTGCCGGTCTTCATATCGACAGCGACGACATGAGCGTCGAGCAAATTGTAAACCAGTTTGCCGCCGCCGATCGCCCAGCCACGCAGTACGGGATCGCAGCATGCCTTGCCTATCGCCATGGGCGACGGAGCCGGATCATAGACCCACTTTATCGGTGCGCCCGGCTTGGTCAGATCGAGCGCGAAGGCACGATCAGGAAACGGAGACACGGTGTACATCGTGTTTCCCGTAACCAGCGGTGCGCCTTCGTGGCCATAGAGAGCGCCGTCGGAAAAGGTCCACGCCGTGCGCAAGCGCCGGACGTTGGCGGTGTTGATCTGATCGAGCGAACTATAGCGCGAATTGGCATAATCGCGCGCCTGGCTGGTCCACTCGCCGGCAGCGCCGCCTGGCGCCAAATCGTATGAACCCAAGGTCGCACTGTGGGCTGCGGTGGCCTGGCCTTTGCTGTCGTCGGCTGGATGGCAGGCGGACAATACTGAAACGGCCGCGATTACGCACGCCAGTGAGAACCGCGCCATCAGACCCCTCTCTGTGTTGCTCCCAGAACCGTAGAATTCTTAAAGGAGCGACAAGTTCCCTCGTATTACGAGCTAAAACTGCCGGACGCTTTCGGAGGGGCTAGATATCTGCGGCGCGCAGATCACAGCTTCGACAGGAGACCGGTCAAGAGGGGACCAATCTGCCTGAGCTCGGCTCGATGCGCGTCAGACAGTGAACCGAGGATCGCCAGGCCTCGCTCGGTCAGGCGAACACGGACTTTGCGACGATCTGAATCGACTTGCTCGCGTTCGACGAGCGACGCCTTCTCCAGCCGATCGACCAACTCGGTCATCGTATGTGCCCGCAACAGCATCCGGTCGGCAAGTTCGCTGATCAGCAGGCCGCCTTCGCTGGCGCAGATGACAAGCATCGCCTGGTGCTGTCTTGCGGTTAAACCAGCCGCGACAGCTGCTGCCTCGCTGAACCGATGAAAGAGCCGCAATTGATGGCGGATCTCCTCAAGCGTCCGGTACTCCTCTGCCTGAACCCGATTAGTCATTTTTCAGCCTTTCCAGCGGTCAGCGCGTCTAGCGGCCGCATGCGCGCCATCCCTGTCAGCCGAGCTGATCGCGGGCATAGCCGGCGATCAGGCTGGCGCGCCAAGGGCAAAGAAACAAATGCTACAAATCTGGTGCTACTCACGATCACATCTCCGCAGGCTCTGGGAGTCCGTGCAGTTTTAGGACGGGACCACCAGCGCCTGAGGTGCAGCTTGCTTGATCCGCGTTCGCAGCCAATCGCTCTGACGTTGATTTTGGCGGTCTACCCGCTCCACCAGGCTCTTCATCTCCTCATCGCGCAACCCCTTGGAAGCCTGGTCCAGAACCACCAGCGACATATGGCTCTCGCAGGTGAGCAACCAACAGTCGTGCAGATCGCGCACTAGGCCGAGCCAGTTTTTTTGAGCTTCGGCGAAACCGCCTTTCCCAGCCTTTCGGCTCGCTGTCTTGCGCTTCTCCGTAGCGGCTAATCAGCTTGCGCAGTTCCGTGAGTTCCTTCCGGCACCAACCTGCAAGCATAGGGCACTCGCTGTAGATATCGGGCTCTTCACGATGTGCGTTGGCCACGGCGAGCAACGCGTCCGCCAGCGCTTGTTCGCTGCCCTCCATGAGCCCGAGATACTCGCGGACATGCTGGCGGCGCGGCGAGACGGTTGCAGAGGCGACCCTGTACAGGTGAGCGGCGGAATCGATGATGGCGGCCTTCTTGGTCTGGTACGGCTCCCTGCTGGAAGGCGTGTTGATCTTGCGCACCCGCACGCTCCTTCATCAATCCCGGACGAGCATTCACGCTGCCGCGCCGCGATGCCGATCAAGTTCGGCGCGCCTTCCGGCTCCGCGTGCTTTCAGCAAATCGTGCCGCGACAGAATTCCCACCACCTGGGCTGTATCAGCATCCACGATCGGAATTCGGCCGACACCGGTTTCGACCATCAGGTCAGCCACCTCACCGATCGGCGAATGCGGATAGGCGAACGGCTGTGACGCGTCGGACAGTGCTTCTGCGAGTGAAGTTTCGCGCGTGTCACCTTCGACCTGCCAGCGCAATGCGTCCGAACGTGAAACCAATGCGAGCAGTCGGCCCTTTTCGTCGATTACCGGATAACTTCGATGCACGGCTGTATGCCGAAAATAGTCGACGGCTTCCCGGATCGACATATCACCTGGCAGTGTGTCTGGAGCGCTCGTCATCACCTGGTCGGCTTGCAGGAAATCGAGCGGATCGACGGTATATTCCTGCAAGACATGACGACCACGCCTGGCGATCTTTTCGGTAAGGATCGACCGACGCATGATCAGCACGCTGATCGCATAGGCTCCGGCCGAGGCCGCGATGGTCGATGGCAGCGCGTCGAAATGGCCGGTTAGTTCCACGACGAAGATCGCGCCGGTCAGTGGCGCGCGCATCGCCCCGCTCATGATGCCGGCCATGCCGATCAAGGCCCAGAAACCTACCGCCCCCGGCAGGAACTGGCCGACAAGTGCACCAAGGGCGCCGCCGAGGATAAGGAGCGGCGCCAGCACGCCACCTGACGTTCCCGAACCCAGCGCAACCAGCCAGACAATGGCCTTGACGACGAGCAGCGCGAGAACGATCCGCGCGGTCAACGAGCCGTCCAGCAGTGCCTGGATGTTCGAATAACCTGCGCCAAGGACGTGCGCGTCGATCAACCCGCCGATTCCGACGACGATCCCGCCGATGGCCGGCCACCACATCCAGTGAACAGGCAACCGGTGGAAGAGATCTTCCACACGATACAACAGAGAAGAAAGCAGTGCGGCTTCGAAACCAAGTGCGATGCCCAGCCCGAGCGAGATTGCGCCGGTCTGCCACCAGGCCGGCATCGATGTGGGTGCAAACGGAAACAGCGGCCCCGCACCGAGTAGAAAAGGCCGAACACCCAGGGAGACCAGCACGGCGACGACCACGGGCACGAAGCTGCGCGGCTTCCATTCGAACAGCAAAACCTCGATTGCCAGCAGAATGGCCGCCAGCGGCGTGCCGAAAATGCCCGTCATGCCGGCCGCCGCACCTGCGACGAGCAGCGTCTTGCGCTCGGCCGCGCTGAGGTGAAAGCATTGAGCAAAGAGCGAGCCGATCGCCCCTCCGGTCATGATGATCGGTCCCTCCGCGCCAAACGGTCCGCCGCTGCCGATTGATATGGCGGATGATAATGGCTTGAGGAGTGCGACCTTCAGTGAAAGCCGGCTCTCCGAGTAAAGGATCGCTTCGATCGCTTCGGGAATGCCGTGACCTTTGATTTTGTCCGATCCGAACCGCGCCATCAATCCAATAACCATGCTGCCGATGACGGGGATGACGATGACCGCAAGGCCGACATGAGCATCGACAGGATCGACGCTGGTTGCAGACAAACGACCGAACCAGAACAGGTTAGTGGCGATGGCGATCAGCTTGAGCAGAACCCAGGCGCTGCACGCCGCGCTTGCGCCAATCGCCACGGCACCCGCTACGAGCCACATCATCCGCCAATCCGCGCTATGGTCGCGCAGTTGGTGCAATTCGGTCTTGGTGCGCGGTGTCGTGGCCATATTGTCTCATCGAACGATTCGAGGACCCACTATGTCGTCATGCGACATAGTTCAATCACGGGAACGGGTGAGAAATGGCGAGTGCAGACGAACTGAACGACGCGGAATATGCCGCCCTGGCGGATTTCCGTCACGCGCTACGCGCCTTTCAGGCTTTCAGCGAGCTTCGCGTCGCCGAGTTCGGCCTGACCCCGCAGCAGCATCAGGCGCTCCTTGCAATCCGCGGCGCGGCGCAAGCTGGCGTCACCATCGGCTACATAGCCGAACGTCTCATTCTAAAGCCTCATAGCGCCTCGGGCCTCGTAGCCCGGCTCGAAGCCTCGAAGTTGGTAACGAGGCGGCCGTCACCCGTCGACGGGCGGCAATCCGTGGTGGAGCTGACGCCGAAGTCGAGAATCTTGCTGGAGCAATTATCCGTGGTTCACCGGGATGAGATCATGCGGCTGCGTCCGCTGCTATCGACATTGCTCAACGTTTTTTGCTGACCCGATTCCAGTCCGCCACCTTGAATATAATGTCGTGCCGCGATATATTATCGGTGAAAGGTCATGTGCGATGCAGATGGTTCTCGCAGGCGCCCAATCGATCGTGCTCATGGTGGCCAGCATGGTCATGGGGATATGTCTGTGCTGGTCGCTCTGGCTGATCCTCAGGCTAATCAGCCACCCCGAATGGGGGCCGCCGCTGGTCGCAATTCCAATATTTTTCGCGATCGTCGGCGTACTGCCCGACAGCGAATTCCTTCGAAGAGCATTGGTGTTCGCTGCCGCCTCGGCCGGTCCCTTCTGGATCGCCGGCATGATCTGGCGCGCGAACTGGCAAAAGCGTGCAGCACCCCTTGAAGATGCCGAAGGCCACACGCAAACCCAGGCGGCTGGTCCCGATGTGCCCACAGCCGCCTCGTCGCAGTGCCGAGTATATCCCGCCCTTACCGGATGTATCGCAGAAGCTCGTGATCCGACCGCCGACGAGCTCAAGAAGGTGGCGGTGCGGATTTGGCGCGAAGCGTTTGCTGGCCGATATCCGTCGCCTAGCTTCTCGGAAAGACGCATCCTTCTACGCGTCGCGGTCGCATCTCTTAGGGGAAACTCTGATAGGAGGTGAGTTAGCAACCCGCGGGCTGGGTTTCGGCTGATATCTGCGGGGGACTTTCTGCGTTAGCATCGGGACCGTTCGGTGCTCGGCTTACGGGCGACTCTGGGGGGAGCACCTCGGAAATTGTGTGCTACGTTTGGATCTATCGTGCCCTGCTGCTAACATGTGCCTTCGCGATCGCCGGAACTGCACTGGCAGCGGTACGTGGCCTGTAACACGCGAGAGTTTCTCGATAGGGAAGCCTAGACGGCAGCTAACCAAAAGTTCGCATCTGGTTGGGACTTCGTACCGCGCCAAAACCTGCCGCGCGATCGATATGAACGAATGTTCGGACTTCGGAAGCCTCAAGATCGCCCCGAGCGGCCGCTTCTGGGTCGGTACATCGCCAACAGGTACGGATTTTACGGTTTAGGGGCCGGGGTCAGCGGTCCTGTTGCAGCAGCAGCAGCCGCTAGAGCCGGATGTGCTACGGCGTCGGGTAGCACGAACCAAGTGCCGTAGCTTCGGCTTACTGGATTATCGCTTCAGCCTGACCCTCAATCGGCGCGCCCGTTCGCGGAACGCGTCCTCGCCACCTTCGAGAATGTCGCAGACCTTGCGACGGATCTCCGCGTCCTCGAGCCCGCCCGATGAATATTCGATCGTCGGCAGCCCGCCAGCCGCGTGCGAACCGGCCTGCGCGACGATGACCTGATCGGCGTCGGTGTTGATCACGAGGTTGGCGTTGTGCGTCACCATGATCACCTGCCGCTTGCTCTTGGCATTTATGAACAGCGACACCAGCTCGACGAACACCGATTGGGGATCGAGATTCTCTTCCGGCTGATCGATGATCAGTGGTCGATCGTCCGCATCGTCAAGCGCCAGATACAGCAGGAGAAGCACGATCCCGCGCGTGCCCGGCGACAGCTTGCGGATGTCGATGCCGTCATAGGCAAGCTCGTACCGTACCGAGATATGACCGGTTCCGAATACCCAATGGGCAAAGCGCGTCGACCATTCGCGAAATGCCTCTTGCTCGGTCGGCGCATAGGGGGCGTGCGCAAGTAGGTCTTTCCAGTATTTATGGATGAATGCCGAGACAGCTGCGCGCGCGTCGGCGGCGGAGCCCGTCTGCCATACCGGTTTCAGTTCCGCCTCGGCACACCGGGCAAGCGAACCCCGGCCATTGAAGGGACCGGCCCGGCGGCAATCGATGAGATGCTCTTCGGCATAATCCGCCCAGCTTTTCGCATCGACGATGCGCGTGACCAGAAAGCTGAGCTTCCGGATCGTACCCGTCGCGGTTGCGAGGCGCGCCATCAGCGGCGCATAAAGCTCCACCAGCGCCCGCTGCTCACTGATCACCGCGCCGAATAGGCGCTCATATGCGTCCTCACGCTCAACTTGCAGCGCCTTTCGGCGCTCTCCGGCACCGTTCGCATCGTCAAGAGCCTTGCGAAGCGCCGCGAGTGCGCCGTTCTCGGCGGCAATCCGCTTAGAAAGGGCGGCATATTGGTTCCGGACGACCGAGTCAGCGCTGATAAGCCCTTCGAGTCGGCCCATCTCGGCGCGCAGGATCGCGACCGTTTGGACCGTTAGATCCGCGTCGTCGGCGATCAGCGGCGCCATCGGCACACCCGGCGGAGGCGGCGCGGGCGGCACCCCCTCCAGCTTCGTTATCTCGCGATCGACCCACGCGAGATATCGAGCGAGCGAGACATCTACATTACCCTGGAAGACGAGGAGGAACTCGTCCCACTGCGCTGTCGACAGCCCCGAGTTCGGATGGCGCGATTGGACTTCCCGCAGAATCTCCGGCGCCTTGGTCGCTTTCGTTCGATGGACTTCGTCCTGCATCGCGACGAACGTCCGGCGTCGGGCCGCATAGGCTTGCGCGGTCGTGAGCCGCGCCTGCAACGCAGTGTTTAGCGCCGCGTGACGCTGGGCCTGCTTCTGCGTCCCCGTCACGACCAGTTTTGCGAGGTCAGCGTTGTAGCCCGCGATCAAATTCTCCTTCTGCTTGATCTGTGCGTCGTAGGACTGGACCAGCGCCTCCTTCTCAAGCTCGTCAGCGATGCGATTGGAGATCGCGCCGATTGCCTCGACCTCACGCCCGCGCGCGAGCTGGAATCGATGGGTGCGATGCCCGCGTAGCGTATCAAAATCGAGCGCGCCCTCCCGGCTCTCGACCGGGTGCGCCTCGAAGATGACGCGCTCGATCTCTTGGACCAGGCCTTCCGAGGCGCCCGCGGCCGAACACAGATCCTCGACGAACTGCTGCGATAGGTAACGCGCGCTCGGATAGGAAAAAGGATCGTTCGCGTCGCGCCCATCGAGATAGCGTGACACGACAGCGCCGGCGCCGCGCGTCAGCTTGACGCGGCTATCGCCGACCAGCGGCTTCGCGCGCGACAGGAAGGAGGGGCTGAGGCCCTTATCATCCTCCCAGACCGCAGGTGGAATGGAGTCGCAGGCCGCAGCGATCATATCTGCGAGCGCGGTCTTGCCCGATCCGCGCGCGCCGATGATCGCCACCAGTCCCGCGTTCAACGGGATCGTCGGCGTCGATATCCAGGGCGCGTTCTCGATTTCCACATTTGCGATGACCTGCGACGGCATTGCGGTCTTGGGCGGCTCGCACGCCACGAAGGCGCGTCCGGCAGGGTCGATATAGGCCTGCCTCAAGGCGTCGAATGTCACCGCGCCTTTGATCCAGGTAAAGCGATCCTGAACCGGCTGCCCCACCGTCGCATTGTCATGCGCGTCGCTACCATGCAGGCAAGGCTTGCAGCCATTATAGCGCCGTGCCAGCTCTTCAACGCTGACGCCGCGTTTCCCGGTCCAGAACTCGCGTTGCGCGACGCTGCTCGCGAATATGATGTGCGCGAACTTCTCGATCTCCTGCCGGATGGTGGCGTCGGCGGCCTGACGTACGCCCGACGAGCCGTCACCCTCCGCGCCGGCGACAGCGATCAGCACATTGGCCTGCGCCCACTCACTCGCTTCGTACACCTTGCGAAGCTGATCGAAGTCGACCTTGAACTGGGTCGCGCCGATCGCAAGCGCAGCGCGATCGTCCGTGGCGGCCGTGTCGACGCGCCGGCCGAGCCGGATCAACCCCTCGCGTGTGCAATCGAACACGTCCCCAAACGCGGAGAATTGAAGCCGGGTCAGCAGCAACCGCACTTCGTCGACATGGTTGGGATCTTCCGGGCTGACCAGAAGATGCATGTTCACGAACCCCGTCTTCGCCGCAACGCCCAGGCGAAGTTCGATGTTCGGAAAGATGAGCGAGACGTTCGGAAGGCGGTCCGCGTCCTTGCGGCGCCGGACCTCGTCATAGGTCTCAGTCAGATAATAGTCGGTGACACCCACCGCCTCGATCATGGGCGAGCACGTCTCAATGTTCGATAGGTAGGTCTCCCAAGCGCCGACGCCACCAAACTGATCGTTGAGGACCGTGCCCGGCGTGTGAATATGTGGCTCCCATCGCCGCCACTCAGATCCTTTGGTCAGCATGAACCCCGCATATGTTGAATGCCTCGTATATCAGAGGGAACATAACCGCACCCGGCAGTCAATCTGAGTTGCCAAGAGAGCCGATAGTCGGCAACCGCCCACGTCGGTCATCTGTCGTTGGTATCGATATTATGTTCCAGCGCCTGCTTTCGTCAGAAGCGTTATTCAAGGAACGCGCCGGAACGACGGCATTGTCCCACTTCTCGCCGTCCCCGGCCCGACTGTCTTCGTCCGCATTGCGGGTCTCGGCCCACATGAACAAGCGTCCAAAGTTGGGAAGCAAGCTGGGCGGCCTGAACGGCGGAAATTGGGTCTTTAAGTCAGGCATGATCGGCGGGCCTCTTGTCGATGCCCGTGAGGCAGATTTCGGCCGTGAAAGTTGGACAAAGTCGTTCTTCCGTGCGGTGTTGTCTTGCCGTCCTGGACTGCACTGGCAATCCTACGCGACTGTTGAACCCTCCGGCCGAGGCATCATCGCAGGTCGCCGAAGCGATGCGGCGTTGGGGTCGTCCAGGCGATGTACGTTTACCGCCACCTCCATCACATCGCCGAATTCACCGAAGAAGCGATTGATATAGCGAAGTCCGAGTTCCTCGCCCTCGTTACTCGCGCCCAACACCGCCCGCGCGTCGGGCGACAAGGGGACGGTGCGCAGTTCTTGGCGAAACTCGACAAAGTCCTCGCCGTAGAGCGGCCCGAACATCGCATAGATTCGCTTCGTCCGGCTGTTGATGCGCTCGAACACCAGCGGATAGGCGGCGTTGATGAACACCTCGGAGTGAACGCGCGGCGTCGGGTCGTCAGCGAGATGGCGATAACCCGAGATGCGGAACCATGGCCGGCCGGGCGGCGATTGCAACAATTCGGCGACCCCGGTGCGGGCGATGATCGTCTCCTTGGCGGTGACGCGCAGGCGGACATTTTCGGAATACGCCAGGATATTGTCGAGCGTGGCCATGACCTGGCCCGAGCGGTCGACATGCATCGCCTCGATCCGTGTGCCGCCGCGCCGGCGCGTGCTGACCAGCCCGGCGGCGCGCAACAATTCGAGCGCGCCCCGCATCGTCTGCTGGCTGACCTTCCACTCCTCGGCCAAGTCGCGCAACGGCGGCAGCACGGTGCCGACCGCCAGCGCACCCGACCTGATGTCCTCGCGCAATCGCGTCGCGACCTGCCGATAAAGCGGGTCGAGTTGGGCCGCCGGATGGGCGGCGGCAAGGGCGGGCAACGATGACATCGCGCCCTTCATCCCATGAATGGCGGAAAAAACAACCGAGCGGGTTGCGTGCTAAATAATAAATGCGTATCTATTGATTCATCGAGCGGCTCATCCGCCTCTCAGCCGGTCATCGATCGACACCTGAACGCGCAACGGAGGGGCGGCCCAATGTCATTGTTCCTGCGCTCTCTCCTCTTCGTACCGGCGACGCGACCCGATCGGTTCGTCAAGGCGCTCGCCACCGTCGCCGATGCCGTCTGCCTTGATCTGGAGGACAGCGTGCCGGTCGATCGAAAAGCCGAAGTACGCGAACAGATACGTGTTTACTTGCAGGAAGTGGTCGTTGCCGGCCCGCTGCGTACCGTGCGCATCAATGCGTGGGACAGCGAGGACGGCCTGCGCGATACCGTCGCCTTGCTCGATCAGGCAGTGGCGCCCGCCGCCATACTCATCCCCAAAGTGGAAAGCGCCGAGGCGCTTGCAGGTGCCGCCGCCATCTTCGCGCGCCACGGTATCCCGCTGGTCGCGCTGATCGAAACCGTCGCCGGGCTGCGCCAGGCGGACGCCATTGCGCGTATCTCCGGCGTTACGGCACTGGTCTTCGGGTCGGCAGACTATGCCGCCGAGGTGGGCTGTACGATGAGCGCCACCGCGCTGGCCGCGCCGCGCGCGCACGTTGCTCAAGCGGCGGGCGCGGCGGGCATCGGCTGTCTCGATGGCGTATGGCTCAAGATCGACGACGCGGCCGGGCTGCGCGGCGATTGCGAGACGGCACGCGAACTCGGCTTCACCGGCAAGCCGGCGCTCCATCCCAGCCAGCTCGACACCATCCACGCGGTGTTCACGCCCGATGCCGCGGCGATCGCCGAGGCACACGCCGTGCTCGATGCCTTTGCCGCCGCTGGCGGCGGAGTGGCGATGCATCGCGGGCGCATGCTCGACGCGCCGGTCGTGGCGCAGGCGCGCCGCATCGTTGCCGCCGGGGCCAGCCGGAAAATTTCCCAGGGAGACCCGTCATGAGTTTTGTGCGCGAGATCGGACCGGCGCGATACCGTACGCGCCTCGGCCGAGACTTCGAGGATTTCACCGTCGGCGACGTTTATGAGCACCGCCCCGGCCGGACGATCAGCGAGACCGACAACACCTGGTTCACGCTGCTGACGATGAACAACCATCCGGCGCATTTCGACCATGAATTCGCGTCGCACACCGAGTTCAAGCAGCCGCTGGTCAACAGCGCGCTGACACTGGCGATCGTCGCCGGCATGTCGGTGATGGACACCAGCTATCGCGCGATCGGCAATCTCGGCTGGAACGACATCCGGCTGGTCTCGCCGGTGTTCGCTGGCGACACCATCTATGCCGAGAGCGAGGTGTTGTCGAAGCGCCCGTCCAAATCGCGGCCGGGTCAGGGCATCGTCACCATCAAGACCACCGGCAAGAAGGCCGATGGCACCGTGGTGATGACCTATGAGCGCACCTTCTTGGTCGCCTCGCAGGACGCCGGCGTCCACGACGCGGCCAACTACTGAAAAGAAACCGGCAAGACCGCCGCCGAAGCGGTCGCCCTTCTGGAGAGAGATACGCCATGAAAACCATTACCCAGCTGCGCGCCGGCATCGCGCTCGCGGCACTCGTCACCGCGCTGCCCGTCTTTGCGCAGACCACGCCCGGCCAGGATGTGCCGACCTCGCCAGCCGCCGAGATCCCTGTCGCCGGCGACATCATCGTCACCGCGCAACGTCGTTCGGAAAGTCTGCAGAGCGTCCCCGCCGCCATCACCGCCTTTTCCGGCGAAGCCCTAGCGCGACAGGGTCTCAACAGCGTGTCTGACATCGCTACCCGCACGCCAAGCTTCGTGATCGGTCAGCAAGGGCCGGCGTCGTCCGATCTCAGCATTCGAGGCATCGGCTCGTCCGACCGCGACGCCGGGTCGGAACGCTCGGTGATCGTGTTCCAGGACGAGATCTATACCGGCCGCGCCGGCGGCATCCCGGCCGACCTGTTCGATCTCGAGCGCGTCGAAGTGCTGCGCGGCCCGCAGGGCACGCTCTACGGCAAGAACGCGGTCGGCGGCGCGGTCAATTTGATCACGCGCAAGCCCGGCGGCGCGGCGAACGTCAATGGCGAGGTCAGCGTCGGCGATTACGGCCTGTTCCAGGTCCGTGCCGCGGCGGGCGTACCGCTCAGCAGCACGCTCGACGCGCGCATCGCCTTCTCGTCGAAGCGCCAGAACGGCTTCTACCGCAACACGCTCTTCAACGCGCGCAGCGACGACTACAACCTCAACGCCGGCCGCGCCCAGCTGCGCTGGCGGCCGAGCGACCCGCTCGATGTGCTGTTGTCGGGCGACTATGCGCATGACGATGTCGACGGCATCACCACCTATGTCACGGCGACGCCGGCGTTGCTCGCCACCGGCTTCAACCCGGGCAGCAATCCGTTCGTCGGTTCGAACAACATCTTCGGCTTCACCCACCGCACCAGCGCGGGCACCAGCCTGCGCGCGGATTACGATATCGGCTTCGCCACGATCACCTCGCTGACCGGCTATCGCAATTTGAAGCTGCGCGAGAACCGCGATCTCGCCGGCGATCCGCTGGTCGTGACGCCGACCGGCACGGTCGGCTTCGCCTCCAACCAGCTGATGACCGAGCAGAGCGAATCCTTCTCGCAGGAACTGCGCCTCACCTCCAAGGGCAGCGGACCCTTCACCTATGTGGGTGGGCTTTATTTCCAGACCGAAAAGACCCACCGCATCGAGGAGCGCCAGCGCCAGCTCAACGCCGCCATCTCGCGTCCGCGCTTCGACCAGGAGAATCTGACGCATTCCTATGCCGCCTTCGGCCAGGTGAGCTGGCGCGTCGCCCAACCGGTCAAGCTCACGCTTGGCGGCCGCTACACCATTGACAGCAAGAATTTCGGCCTCGTGGTAACCAACCCGTTCGGCTACGTCTCGGTCTCGCCCGCCTCGGCGGTGTTCTCCGCCACCGGTAACGACGAATGGCGCGCCTTCACGCCCAAGGCAGTGATCGATGTCGATTTCGCCCGCGACATCCTCGGTTATCTCTCGGTCAGCCGCGGCTTCAAGAGCGGCGGTTATCAGGGCCTCGCCGCCACCGCCGCCGCCGCGCGCACCTCGTTCAATCCGGAGGTAGCGACCAGCTACGAAGCCGGCCTCAAGACGCGCTTCTTCGATCGCCGCGTCACGATCAACGTCGCGGCCTATTATACCGACTTCAAGGATCTGCAGTTCCGCCAGCGCATCCTGACTGTGCCGGGCGACCAGTCCTCGGCGATCGTCGTCGTCGCCAATGCCGGCAAGGCACGCATCAAGGGTGTCGAAGTCGAGAGCACCTTCGTCGCCACGAACTGGCTCAGCTTCAACCTCAATTATTCGTACATCGATTCGAAGATCACCCAGTTCAACGCCACCACTGGCGTCACCGACGTGACCGGTTTCCGCCTTGCCCGCGCACCGCAATCGACCGTCACCGCGGCGGTCAATCTCGACATACCCGTCGGCGACTACCGCCTCGGCGGCCGCGTCGGTTACGATCACCGCAGCAGCTTCTGGTTCGAGCCGAGCGCCGATCCGGCGCTGCTCCAGCCTGGCTACGGCCTGTTCGACGCGCGCGTGTCGGTCGCGCCGCAGGGCGGGCGCTGGTCGCTGGAGGCGTGGATGCGCAATATCGGCAACACCTATTACCGCACCTTTGCCCAGTCGATCGGCTTCGCCACCGGCACGACCAGCGCCGCCACGACGCGGACCGGCGACCCGCGCACCTTCGGCTTCACCGCGCGCGTGAAATACTGATAGCTGGCGACCGTGCTGACGAGACGCACCTTGCTCGCCGGCGCGGTCGCGCTGGGCGCCTCGTCCGCGGCGCGCGCCGCGGCGCGCGGCGCGCCGCGGGCCGGGGTGCTGCGCCTGCGCGTCGCGACCGACGTCAATGTGCACCATATCCTGACGCAGACCTTCCGTAGCTATCTCGACCGGGTGCAGGCCGCTTTCCCGCAGGAGGTGCGGGTCGAGCTGTTCCATAGCGGCCAGCTTTATGCCGATCGCGACATGGCGCGCGCGGTGATGCGCGGCGATCTCGATATGGCGGCCCCGGCGATCATGTCGCTGGCGCGGATCGTGCCGGAGTTCGGCATCACCTCGCTACCGCCTTTCTATGCCCGCGGCGCCGAGGCCATCCATCGGGCGATGGACGGGGCGGTCGGCGCGGCGCTCAATCGCAAGATCGCACAATCGCTGGGCGCGATCGTGCCTGGGCCTTATCTCGATCTCGGGCCGATCGACCTCTTCATGCGCCAGGCGAAGCCCGGTGCGACCGGCCTCAAGGTTCGCGTGCCCTCGGGCGCCGGCATCGTGCTGCGGCTGCGCGCTTTGGGCAGCTACCCCGTCACCATGCCCTTTGCCGACGTGCCGATCGCGCTGGCGCAGGGCGCGGTCGATGCGATCGAGAGTACCGCCGAGACCGTGCTTACCGCGCAGCTGTGGGATGCCGGCTTGCATTCGTGCCTGCGTGAGGAGGCGATGTTCGTGCAATATGTACCTTTGGTCAGCGGCGCCTTCTGGCGCCAGGCTAGTCCCGCCTTGCGCCAAGGCATGACACGGATCTGGTCCGAGATCGTCGCGCATGAGCGTATCGACGCTCATGCGCGACAGGCCGAGGCCCGCGCCATCTGCCAGGCGCATGGCATCACCATGTACCGCCCGACTCCGGCGGCGGTCGCACGCACCCGCGCCCGGCTGTTGCCGCTGACCGACAGCTTCGTTGCCAGCATGGGCATCGACCCGGCCTTCGCTGCCACCGCCTTTGGCGGCCTGGCATGATCGAACGGCCGATCCGCTACGCCTCGGGCATCTTCGCCGGCGCGGCCCTGCTCACCGAGTGCGTGGCGGCGGCGACGCGTTATGTTGCCCCGGCCTTCACCGTCGACTGGGCGGACGAGGTCGTCATCCTGTTGCTGGTCTGGGCGATGTTCCTCAGCGGTTATGGCGTGACGGTCGAACAACGACATATCGCGGTCGATCTGCTTCATCAGATATGCACGCCGCGCATCGGCCGTCTGCTCACCCGCATCAGCATGCTGTTCCTCGCCGCCTTCGTCGCGGTGATGCTCGCCTCGGGCGTGCTCGTGGTGATCGATGCGGTGCGCCTCGGCGAACACAGCGAAAGCACGGCGCGCCTGCCGACGTGGCTTTATTACGCGTCGCTGCCGGCCGGCATGCTGCTCATCCTGCTCGGGATCTTCACCAGCTGGCGCGCCGAAGAACCGCCGGAACAGCCATGATCGTCGGACTCGCCTTCATCGTCCTGCTCGCCCTGCTGCTGATCGGCGTGCCGGCTTTTGCCTCGATCGGGCTGGTCGCCGCCGGCTTGTTGCTGGCGGAGGGCATGTCCCTCGCCGGCATCGGCCAAGTCGTGCTCGACCATCTCAACAGTTCGACTCTGACCTCCTTGCCCTTCTTCATCATCGCCGCCGCCTTCCTGCAACGCGGCGGCCTCGCCACCGCGCTGGTCGACATGGCGCTGGCCTGGCTCGCCCGGCTGCCCGGCGGGCTGGCCTATGTCGCGGTGCTGGCCGGGGCGGCCTTCTCGACCCTGTCGGGCTCGTCGGTCGCCACGGCCATGGCGGTCGGTACCGCGCTGATGCCCGAGCTGGAGCGCCGCGACTATCCGCGCGCCTTCTCGCTCGGCCTGCTGGGCACCACCGGCACGCTGGGCGTGATGCTGCCGCCGTCGATGGCGCTGATCATCTTCGGGCTGCTCACCGGCGTCTCGGTGCCCAAGCTGTTCCTGGCCGGCGTCGTCCCCGGTCTCGTCCAGGCGCTGCTGCTGGTCATCATCGTCGCGATTTCGGCCAGGCGGCTGAAGCTGCCCGCCGGCCCGGCGCTCGACCGCGAGACGCGCGTCAAGGCGACGCTGCGCGGCCTGCCGGCGCTGGCCATCGCCTTTATCCTGTTCGGCGGCATCTATGGCGGGTTCGTCACCCCGACCGAGGCCGCGGCGGTCACCGCCCTGCTGTCGATCCTCGCCAGCCTGTTCATCTATCGCGGCTGCACCGCGAAGGATGTCGTGCCGGTGCTGGCGGAGGGCATCGCCAATGCCGGCCGCATCGTCATGATCATCGCCTCCGCGCTGCTGCTGTCGTACTGGCTGGTGCTGGCCGGCATCGCCGATGCGCTGGTCCATGCCATCAAGGCGCTGGGCCTCGGGCCGATCGGTTTCCTCGCCTTGGTCAGCGTGATCCTGTTGCTGCTCGGCATCGTGCTGGAGGGCGTGTCGTCGCTGCTCATCGTCACGCCGCTGATCTGGCCGCTGATCTGCCCGCTCGGCATCGATCCGCTGCACTTCGCCATCATTATGGTCGTCACGATCGAGATCGGCATGCTCCACCCGCCGCTCGGCATGAACATCTTCGTGCTCGCCAGCATCGGCAAGACCAGTACGGCGGAGGTCATTCGCGGCCTGTGGCCGTTCCTCGGCCTGATGTTCGTGCTGCTGATCCTCGTCACCCTGATCCCCGCGCTTTCCACGTGGTTGCCGCACCACGTCTACCAACGATGAAGGACCTTTCATGACAGCACCCTTGGCCGGCGTCCGGATCCTGGCCGTCGAGCAATATGGCGCGGGGCCGTTCGGCACCCAGTATCTTGCCGACATGGGCGCCGAGGTCATCAAGATCGAGAATCCGCGCGACGGCGGCGATGTCGCGCGCCATGTCGGCCCGCATTTCCTCGAAGGTACCGATCCCAGCGTCGCCAGCCTGTTCTTCCATGGCCTCAATGTCGGCAAGAAGAGCGTCGCGCTCGATCTCGCCACGCCGGAGGGGCAGCGCATCCTGCACGAGCTCGTCAAAGATGCCGATGCCGTGGCGTGCAATCTGCGCGGCGACGTGCCGGAAAAGCTCGGCCTGACCTATGATCAATTGAAGGCGCATAACCCGGCCATCGTCTGCGTCCACCTGACGGCCTATGGGCGCGAGGGGCCGCGCAAGGCCTGGCCCGGCTATGATTATCTCGCCCAGGCCGAAGCAGGCTATTTCGCCGTCACCGGGGAGCCCGGTGCACCGCCATCGCGCATGGGCCTGTCGGTGGTCGATTTCATGGCCGGCCAGTCGCTCGCGCTGGCGGTCGTCTCCGGTATCACCCGCGCCCGCGCCACCGGCGAGGGCGGCGAGGCCGATGTCTCGCTCTACGATACCGCGCTCTACAATCTCAATTATCTCGCCACCTGGTATCTCAACACCGGCCAGGAGCAGGGCCGCAACGCGCGCTCGGCGCACCCCTCGCTCACGCCCTGCCAGCTCGTCACCACCGCCGATGGTTGGATCTATGTGATGTGCAACAAGGAGAAGTTCTTCGGCATATTGTGCGAGATGATCGATCGGCCCGATTTGGCGGCCGACCCACGCTTCGCAGATTTCGAACAGCGCCTGCTCAACCGCCAATCCCTGTCAAATCTGCTGGATGCCGCAATGGCCACGCGCTCCACCGATGCATGGATGGAACGCTTCGCCGGCAAAGTCCCCGCCGCGCCTATCCTCAGCGTCGCCCAAGCGCTCGACGCGCCGGCGGCCGCGTCGCGTATCGAGGACGTCGATGTCGACGGCAGTAACGTGAAGCGCCTCGCCCCGTCGATCCGCTGGAAGGACTTTGCTCGCGTAGCGACCGCCAGTCCCAAGCTCGGCGCCGACAACGCGGAAATCTTGGGGGCTTTCCGACCGGCCGAAGGTGTCGGAGTTGTCGCGGCCTCGTGATAGGCGCCGATGACAGCTTTTGGACCCAGGTCGAAAGCATCTGAACGACGGCAGCTAGGGCGCGTATCTGCCGGCAACGCAGCGATGAATGAATGTCCGGTATCGGAAAGCGCCAACAGCGATCCGAGCGTCCAGAATTGGGTCTTCAGGTCAGACAGCCAGCTGAACGATTGTCCGCTCCCACTCCCGCATGCCTGAAGGCAGCGAGAGGGCAAACAGCCATTATCGGACGGAACTACATCCCAATTCCCAGCCCTCGCCCGAGATCGATGCCGTGGTTGAACGCCAGCTCGGCGCCAAGACTCCGACCGGTGCCGATTTCGATCCCGATCTCCAGTTTCCGGTTGGCCAGGATCGATTCCATCTGCGGATCGCGCTCCAGCGACTTCGCCATATTCGCCATCTCGCCCCGTATCGCTTTTTGCCCGGACGTGTCGCCGTCCCGATATGCACGATCGGCGCCATTGCTGAGCTGATTCCAGCGCTCGACAAACCGATCCGCCCGCTTCGTCGGATCGGTGCGCATCTCGGTTTCAAGCTGCATTGCCTGCACTGCACCGCGGGGACTTCCGGAGGCGGCATCGCGCGCAAGTGAGGGGTTTTTCTTGTACGCAGTCTCGATGTCTAGCGCACCGTTCGCCCGGCGTCCGTCGAGCTCGGCGCGCGCGCCTTTCAATTCCTCAAGCATAGCGGGTCCGACGGCCTGACCCTCACGCTGTGCCGAGAAGATCGCATCAACCGCGCGTGCGTGTCGCTCGACCGCGGCCCGGTTCAAGCTCGCTTCGCTCCGAACCGGAGCAGCCGGCTCGACGGCCGCGCGGTCAGCGCGCAGCTGATCTAGATCTTTCGATGGCGCCTCCTGCGCCGGTCCTGGGACGGCCAGGCGCAGGCTGTCGAACATGGATCGAACCTTTTCGGGCACGACCGCCTTCACCGCTTCGACCACGCGCTCGCGGAAGGTGATGCCGCGCCGCTCTGCGAACGATCGGTCGCCGGCTTGCGGGTTGGCATAGTCGCTCGCCATGTCCTTGCCGCGCTCACGCGACAGCGCACGCACCAGCTTGCCCTGATCGGCGAAATCATCCTGGCCATAAGACAGCTCGACGCTATCGCGATGGCGCGACAACGCGACATAGGCGGTATGGCTGTCCATGCCGGGCGTCGCCAGCACATAGGCACGGTCGACCGTCATGCCCTGAGCCTTGTGGATCGTGGCGGCGTAGCCGTGATCGACCTGGCTATAGTCCTTCACATCGAACGCGACCGATCGTCCATCATCGAGCTGCACCGCCATGCGCACGCGGCTCACGGATTCGATCGTGCCGAGCGTGCCGTTCTTCACACCAAGCTCGCGCTCGTTCTTCAGGAACATTACCCGGTCGCCGTCCGCGAAGTTGCGCACTCCGCGCTCGGTCTCGATCTCCACGTCCCTGCCAAGGGCACCTGCCTCGCGGACGCGCTCGCGCGCCGTGTCATTGAGCGCCTCCACCTCTTTCCGGGTATGGGTGAGGATGATGCGCGACCGGGACGGATCGCGCATTCGGTCGCGATCCCAGCGGTCGATCAGATCGCCACGAGCGTCTTCCCGCGTCGCCGCCGCATGGACCATGCCGTGTTCATCATAGGTGCGGACCGCATCGCCTGTTCGACCCGTCGCCAGTTCGCGGGTCGCGTCGCGCTGCCAGTCCTCACGCTGGCGGCGAATCTCGGTGATCTCGACCGCACCATGACGCTCGGCCGTCGAGCGGAACGCCGCGCCCGCCTCGATCGCCTGAAGCTGTTCCGGATCGCCGATCAGCACTACCTTGGCGCCGCGCTTCTCCGCTTCACCTATCACACGCTCCAGCTGCCGCGAGCCGATCATCCCGGCTTCGTCGATCACCAGGATCGACTGCCGGTCGAGCAGTTCCCGGCCCTGCGACCATTGGTGCTCCATGCTGGCAATGGTGCGCGAGGCGATCCCGGAGCCGCTCTCCAGATTCTCGGCCGCGATACCCGACAAAGCGAGGCCGTGAACGCTATAGCCGGCGCTCCCCCAAGCCTCGCGCGCAACACCCAGCATCGCCGATTTGCCCGAGCCGGCATAACCCACCACCGACCGCAGATCGCCGGCATCAGTGACATGATCGAACGCGGTGCGCTGCTCGCCCGACAACACCAACCCGGCACGTTCAGCACGGATGATCGCGCTGCGCCGATCAAGCTCACCGACATCATGGCCACCGCGTGCGGCCAGCGTGCTCGTCGCGCGCTCCAACCGCTGCTCCACCTCGATCATGTCGCGGCTGGTGAACCGCATTTCGCCGCGGCCGTCCTTACCGAGTGCCACCAGCTCGGGCGAAGCATTGACCGCGGCCTTCACGCGCTCGAACTGCTCCAAGCCGTCGCTGTGCCTATGCGCGAACATCGCAAAGTCGCGGCGCGTGAACGTCGCCTGCTGTCGGGTGATCGCGTCGAGCGCTATTGAAGGGTTCGCGATGATCTTCTCGCCATTGGCGCGCGCAATCTCCAGATGCTCAGCGAGCCGCTCGGACTCCAGCCTCTGCGCGGCCATCCGCGACGCCGCCGGCCCGATCTTGTGCTGCGGCTCGAGGTCGATCCCCTGCGCCTCCAGCGAGCGGTGATCGACCTGCGCATCGATATCCAGTTCGGCCAGGCGTTCGTTGACATGCTCGCCCCAACGCTCGCGCCATTTTTCCAGCAACTCGGTGCGGTTCCAGTCGCGGTTCTTTGGTCCGAACCCCTCCTCGTCGACCTCGCGCATAGTCAGCATCACATGCGCGTGCGGCTTGGCGAGGCCGTCGGCGCCGATGTCCCAATGCACGTTGAGATCGGCGATCATGCCGTGGTCGACAAATTCCGAATGCACGAACTCGCGGGCGAGCTCGATTCCCTGCTCCCTCGTCATCTCGCGCGGGATCGCGAACTCGATCTCGCGCGCCAGCTGAGCATCGATCCGCTTCTCCGCTGCCTCGACCTCGTTCCACAGCTTTTCGCGATCGGCGAGCTCTTCCGGCGCACCTTCCGGCAACATCACTTCGGAATGAACGACGCCCGACTTGTTCGAGAAGTCGTGGTTCCGGTCGAGCCGATCATCGTGCAGGCGGGACGCCGAGCGATACGCGGCGGATGCCACGGCGCTCGATCCGGCAGCGCGGGAAATGACCTTGGCCGAGAAATGGTAGATCGCCATGACGGCAATCCATCTACACTTCTAAAGCGACGTCGGCACGACGTATAAGCGCGCCCTCGAAAGATTTCATCAATCTCGGGACCGGTGCGTCCCAAGTAATCCCAACGCATTGTGACTGATCGAACAAGCCGATAACTGGTTTGTCCTTAACGTGCAAACGAGGGCACAGTCATGCGCAAACCCCGGGATTACGACGCCGAACTGAAAGCGCTCAACGACCGCGCGAAACAACTGAAAGAGCGCAAAGTCCACAAACTCGGCCAACTGGTCATTGCGACCGGCGCCGATGTGCTGTCGATCGACGAACTGGCCGGCCTGCTCCTCGCCAGCGTCGAGCGCCCCGATACGGCGAGGAAGGAGAGCTGGCGCAAACGCGGCGCCGAGTTCTTTCAGCGCGGGGCAGCAAGCACTGCGGACAACACTCGCCGCGATAATGCTGGCACTTCGACGAGCGAAAGCGGCACGCTACCGCTTGCAAGCCAGCCGCGCCAGAACTGACACCCGCGCCTGGGTCATGAAACGCCGCGAACGCACGCGCCATCTGATCGAGCTCGGCGGCCTCGTTGCAAAGGCCGGCATAGTCGAGCTCACGAGCGACGATCGCGCGATCATTTATGGTGCATTGCTCGATATTGCGGCTCGCCTGCGCAGCGACGATCGCGACCAGCAGCTGCTCTTGTGGCAGCGGCGCGGAAGGCGGGGTTTTGCACAGAGCGATGAAGGATGAACAATGTTCACCACATCGTCATCTGGACGTTCGTGATCATTGGACTATGGCGGAAAGCATCCGCCTGCATCCCCCCACTGCGCAGGCGTCAAAGACAGGATCCACCAACACATGACCGACGACACCACCCTCAACGCCGTTGAACTCGCGACCGAACTCACCATCGCCTGGCTCTCAAATCCAAACACGCGCGCCAATGCCGATGAAGTGCCGGCGTTTCTCGCAAAAATGCATCAGGCGGTGAACGATCTAGCCTCGCCCGCAGTGCCCGCACCTGCAGTTGAGGAAGCGACGGCTGAATACACGGCGGCCGTCACCGCGAGAAAGTCGCTGGCATCAAAAGACCACATTATCTCGATGATCGATGGCAAGCCCTACAAGACGCTCAAGCGCCATCTGTCGGGTCACGGCCTGACGCCGGAGCAGTACCGCGAACGCTACAACCTCAAGGCCGATTACCCGATGGTCGCCGAAAGTTATTCGGAAGCGCGCCGCGCGATGGCGCACAAGATCGGTCTTGGCCAGAAGGGCCGCGCCGCGCGTGCGGCGATGCCGGCGGCCGCCTCAGCGAAGCGCGCACCGCGCAAGCCGAAAACAGTCTGACAAGCAGGCGCCTGCGCGGCGACGGCAGCCATTGCCGATCGCGCGGCGCAGGCGCCTTGCCGAGGCCGCAATCTCAGCGGCATAGCGTCTGCCATGAATGACCCGCTTCAACAGAAGATTACCGCGATCGTCGCCCGCGCGCCCGACTGGATGCGGCAGGACCTGCTATCGAAAGACGTGGTCATCCGTCAGCGTGCCGAAGAGACACTGGGTGCGATGATCGCGGGTGCCCTGAACGAAGCCGAGCAGGACTAACCGACCGAGGGTACACGTCAGGCGGCCGCGCTGCGCTCCAGCGCCGCGATATGCTCTTCGCAGACGACCTGGACGACATGGCCCAGCGTTTCGACGCGGGCGGCAAGCCAAGCCAGTTCGTCTTCTGTGATCCGGTAATGCTTCGAATAGCGCGCCTTCACATAGGCTTCCTTGAGCTTCTCAAACCGGGCGCGGTCCGCCTTGGTTTCGCGCGGCCAGACCTCGATCAGCCGCGGATCGATCCGCTCGGCCTGGGTGCGCAGGAAACCAAGATTGTGAACGTGAGGCGTATAGAAACTGCAGACCAGAAGGACGCAGTGGAAATATCGTTCGGCGGCTTGGTGCAGGAGGAAAGCTGCTTCCTTCGGTCGTCCGCGCTGCGCCAGATCGCGCGACGTATCTAGAAACACGGTCGCGCTCGGCAACCACTCATCAAAATACTCCCGAGCCATCGCCAGCGCCTGGGCCGGCGTCTTGGGCTGCGGCTCGGGCAGATCGGTCGCATCACTCTGGTAAAGCGCGATCCCGTCGCGCGCGATGTCGATGAAGAAATAGCGCCCTTCCGACAGTCCGGCGTTCACCTCCTGAAGCGTGTGGACGATAAAGTTGACCGGCGTGCGCAGGCTCTTCGTGATCGCAAGCTCGCGGTTCAGCCGATCCTCGGCCGTCGCCCAGAATTCAGCGCGGTCGGTCAATTTCTGATGATTGACGATAACGAGCAGATCAAAATCGGACTGATAGCCCTTGGCCGTGTGCGGCTCATCGATCCAGCCGCCGCGCGCATATGAGCCGTACAAAATGACCTTCAGAATGCGCGCCTGCTTCTTCCAGTCCGACGTCGCGATCGCGGTGGCGTCAGCGAATTCCTCGAACAGCACGCGCACGATGTGCGCCAGTTCGCGCTGCTTGGTGGCGGGCAGATGATCGAGTTCGGTACGCACCGCCATCATCCTAGAGTCCGCCGACAATATTGCCAGTAGCCGGTGTCCGGGGCTGGTCCGCGGACACCGGCCGAAATCCAGCGCCGCCATCGTCATATCCAGCGCTCCCACCATCGCAGGCGCTCGCCCGCCATTTGACGGGACACCTTGTAAAGCGCGCGTGCGAATTGCCGCTCGACCTCGCGCGGTGTGAGACCGAACCGCGCGCCGATCTCGCCATATCCCAGATCATCAAGTCGGATCGCGAGAAGGATATCACGCTGGCGGCGCGGCAAGCGCGCCACCGCGATCTCCAGCCGACGCAGCGTCTCTGGATCGACGCACGCATCCTGCGCGGTCGCGCCCGGCGGCGGGGTCATCGCCCCGCCTCCACGTCGTTGCTTTTGCCATCCTGCCGAAACGCCAGCAGATAGTCGGCCGCCTTGCTGGCAGCGCTCGCCGCACGAAAGATCGCGCGGCCGTCATCACGCAGCACCGAAAGCCAGCACGCCAGATAATCGGCATGGCGCACGGTCGGCTGGATGCCCAGCTCGGCGCAGACAAACGCGCTGCACATCTCGGCGACCAGTTCCTCGCGAGCGTAGTCCTCGCCCTGTGGATTGCCGCCACCGAGCCGGTCGAGCCGCGACGCATGCCCGGTCCAATGAGCCTTATGCCGATATCGGCATAACGTCCATAATGCCGCGACCCGGATTATGCCGCGCGCCGCCGATAAGGCGCGGTTGTCAGCATGATCGCGGGAAACCTGTTCGGCATAATCTTCGGTGCTCCAACAACCTGGAGCATCACGATCATGACCGACATTCTGACTGAGGCGGGGGCCGCGCGAGCGGTGCTGTTGACCGACTTCGAAGACTATCTCGTCAAGCAGCGCGGCCTGAGCCCGCGAACGATCTATCACACGCTGCGGTTCGCCAACCGGTTCCTCGATCATCGCTTCGGTGGAGGAGCGATCAATCTTCCGGGCCTTCGCCCCGCCGATGTGATCGGCTTCATCGAGCACGTTCTGGCGACGGGACGCCGCGACAAGACGGTTGCGACGCATGTTCGCACCTTCCTTCAATATTTGTTCGCGCGCGCGGTGACGGACACCAATCTGGCACTGAGCCTTCCCAAGGCGGCCAAGCGGTGGGATGCGCGGCTTCCCCGGCATCTCGCTCCGGAAGGGGTCGAGGCGGTGCTCGCTTCGGCACGCAGTAATCCGCGATACGGTGCCCGCGATTACGCGATGCTGCTGCTCATGGCCCGGCTCGGCGTGCGAGCGGCCGAGGTCATCGCGATCCAGCTCGACGACATCGACTGGCGCGCCGGCGAACTGCTGGTGCGCGGCAAGGGCAAGCTGCACGACCGCCTGCCGATCACCGTGGAGGTCGGCGACGCGCTGAGCGGCTATCTTCGTGAGGAACGAGGGCCGGCGACCTGCCGCACGCTGTTCGTCACGCATCGCGCGCCGCATCGACCGTTCAAGGATGGGCAGATCGTCAACGCGATCCTCAAGGAGGCGTTGAAGGCGACCGGGCAAAAGCCGGTGACGCCCTATGTGGGATCGCATCTGCTGCGTCATAGCCTCGCCACCCAGTTGGTGAACGCGGGCGCATCGCTCGACGAGGTGGGCGATGTGCTGCGGCACCGCTCGCGTTCGTCGACGATGATATATGCCCGGCTCGACATCGACGGACTGCGGTCTGTCGCAATGCCCTGGCCCGTGACGGGAGGTGCGCGATGAGCCTCACGTCTCAGCTCGATCGCTATCTGCGTGTCCGGCGCAGCCTCGGCTACGACCTTGGCACCTCTGAGCGCATCCTCCGCCGCTTCACCCGGTTCGCCGATCACGAAGGCGCCGATCACATCGACACGGCGCTGTTCCTGCGCTGGCACACGACGCTGGCCGAGGCCTGCTCCTCGACCCGGGTGGCGAGGCTCAGCTTCGTGCGCCTGTTCGCACAATGGCTGAGCAGCTTCGATCCGGCGCATGAAGTGCCGCCGCGAGGTCTGCTGCCAGGCTCCTACAAACGGTCGCGTCCGCATATCTACACCGATGCCGAGGTCGGAGCGATCATCACAGCGGCCAAGGCGTTGCCGTCGATCTACGGCCTGCGCGGGCTGACCTGCTCGACGTTGTTCGGGCTCATCGCGGTCACTGGCCTGAGGATCAGCGAGGCGCTCGCGCTCGATCGCGACGACCTCGACATCAACCATGGCGTGCTGCGCGTGCGACAAGGCAAGCTCGGCAAAGAGCGTTTGCTGCCGCTCGACCAGAGCGTCGTCACGCAGCTGGTGGGCTATGTTGCGGAGCGCGACCGGCTGATCGGCCATCCGGCCAAGCCGCTGTTCGTGACCGACAAGGTCACACGCCTCACCGACTGCACTGCCCGGTACAACTTCGCGCAGGCCTGTCAGCAGATCGGGCTCAGGACCCATCAGCCATACGGCAAGCATGGGCGTGGACCGCGCGTCCACGATCTTCGGCACAGCTTTGCGGTGAAGACGATGATCGACTGGTACCGCACCGGAAAAGACCCGGCGCGCGAGATGATCCGGCTGACGACCTATCTGGGCCATAGCAATCCCTCCAACACATACTGGTATCTGGAAGCGGTTCCGGAGCTGCTCGATCTGGCGATGGCGCGAGCAACCGCCAGCGGCGCGGAGGCGAGCCAATGAGCGCCGCCACCTTGCCGGCGCTGGTCCAGCGCTTCTTCACCGACCGGCTGTGCGTTCAGATGGAGGCGAGCCGCCATACGGTCGCGGGCTATCGCGATACGTTCCGGCTGCTGTTGCGGTATGCGAGTGCCCGACACGGCAAGCCGCCGGTCAAGCTGACGATCGAGGACATCGACGCCGATCTGGTCGCCGACTTCCTCGTCCACACCGAGACGGCGCGCGGTAACAGCGCGCGCAGCCGGAACACCCGGCTCGCCGCGATCCGATCGTTCTTCCGCTACGTCGCGATGAGCGATCCGACCTGGCTGCTGCACTGCCAGCGCATCCTCGCCATGCCCAACAAGCGCTATGTGAAGCGCGCGGTGACGTTCCTCGACGGCGACGAGATCGCGGCGTTGCTGGCAGCGCCCGACCGCACGACCTGGGCAGGACGGCGTGACCATGCGCTGCTCCTGATCGCGGTGCAGACCGGCCTGCGGGCCTCCGAACTGGTCGGCCTCAAGTGCGGCGACGTCGTCCTTGGTGGCGGTGCGCACGTCTGCTGCATGGGCAAGGGTCGGAAGGAACGCGCCACACCGCTGCGTCGCGAGACGGCCAAGCTGCTGGCGGCGTGGATCGGCACCGACAAGGATGAGAGCAGGCCGCTGTTCCCGTCCATCCGGGGCGAACGTCTGAGCCGCGATGCCCTCGAGCATCTGGTCCGCAAGCACTGCCTGACGGCAGCGCGAGCATGCCCGAGCATCGGCTCCCGGCGGGTCACGCCGCATACGCTTCGCCACAGCACAGCAATGGACCTGCTCCACCACGGCGTCGATCCCGCGGTGATCGCGCTCTGGCTGGGTCACGAAAACGTCGAAACCACCCAGATCTACATCCACGCCGACATGCGGATGAAGGAAAAGGCACTCGCTCGCGTCGCCGCCCCCGCCACACCGTCGAGCCGGTTCCGGCCGGACGATCAGCTCCTCGCGTTCCTGGAAGGGCTCTGATTATGCCGAACAGCCGCATGGCCGACGCCAGGAAAACCAACCTCCAGCGGAGGCCATGCGGCATAATCCGGATCGCGGCATTATGGCCAAGCTCGTGCAGCGCGGTGCGGTAGAAATTGATCTGATCGTAGAACGCCTGTTGCGGCGGCAGCTGGATGCGATCGAGTGCCGGCATGTAATAAGCTTCGGCGCCACCGATGCTGATCCGCGCGCCGCTCGCCACCATCAGCGCCTCCGCCACAGGGATGATCTCTCGTTCGCCAAGCGGCGTCGCTATGCCCGCGACATCCGCCGGCAAACCCTCGCACTGATCGACATTGAACACCGTAAATCGTTTCAGAAACGCGATCTGCCGCGCCTCGCCGTCACCGCGCTCCTCGCCATCTCTGCCCTTCGGCGTGAAGCGATCCGCGTAACAGACAGTAGTCCCCGTCTCGCCTTTGCGGACATTGCCGCCCAGCGCCTGCGCCTGCCGGTAGGTAAGCCATCCCTGCGAGGCGAAGCCGCGCTCGAACAATCGTGCCCACAGGATCAGGACATTGATGCCCGAGTAGCGCCGCCCGGTCCCCGCATTGCGCGGCATGCCCACGCCCGCCTTCGCCCCGTCCCATGGCTGAACCCACGGCACCCGCCCCGCTTCCAGTTCTGCGATGATCCGGTCCGTGACCTCGCCATAAAGCGTGGCCGTCTGATGCTGCGATGACTTTCCCTTCTCCACTTCCTCACTCCCATCAACACCGCAACCGGCGCCGGAATGGCGGGGTGAGCGGCAGGAGCGGACCGGCAGACCCGCATGAGCGGCGGGCTGCACCCGAAGGGCCGAAATGAAATGGAGGACCTGACCGCAGGTCAGGTTGCGACCCGCCGCGGCGGGGCTAAAGGGAAGCGACGCTCACCCCGCCAGACCGTGTGCCGGAGGCACAACGCCATCGCGCGCCAGCGCGATGCCATCATGCAGGAGCGAAGCTCCTGCCAGGCGTCATGCGGTCGTCATCCGACTGGACCGAGACGCGTGGAACGCGCGGCTCGGCGCCGCCACGGCGGTGTAGGGCGCGGTCACGTCGCAGACGTGAGACGCTGTGGGATATTCAGTCGTCTAAAGCGATTTACGCCAAGGGCTCTTTTATAGCGCCACAGCACGCCATCTGGTGCCACGGCGGCCCAGGCATCTTGCATCTGCGCCGCGGGTCCCGATCCTGTTCGCGGGGAGCCAGGAAGTAGCACGCAGGATCACGCCATGACCGACACGCACGACCGCATTATCCGCCTCAAGACTGTTCTGGCTCTGACCGGCCTCAGCCGATCGACGCTCTACCGCAAGATTCAGTTGCGAACCTTTCCAAGGCAGATCGCGATCAGCATCCGTTGCGCCGGCTGGCGCGCATCGGAGGTAGAGGAGTGGCTGAAGAATCCGATGTTCTACGAGCAGCAATAGCGAGCGTCAGGTCGCTTCTCATACCTGATTGAGGTCGGATTGTCTGATAGTGCTGTCGCACAGTGGCATCACCGCGGCGGTCGTTCGACGCGTATTTCGTTCCAACACGAGTGAAAAATGGCAATCAGCATGCAAGCCAACGGCAAAGGTCGGGTTGCCTCCGGTTTTCCTTCCCGCCAGCCAATGGCGCCGCGGGACCAAAACATGCGCCGGCGCTTTTCGGTGCCACGCATGGCGTCGATCGCCTTCATCTTCCTCATGAATGCCGCGACGGTTGCCGGAGCAGCAGCGCATGAGTTGCCAAGCTTCGTTCCCGAGTTGGGGTGGGCTCATCTGCCGAATGGATCGGCGATTGGTGAAGTCAGCGCCGTTACGGTTGATCGTCACGACAATGTATGGGTACTTCAGCGTCCGCGTTCGATCGCCGCTGCGGACCGTGCGCGTGCGGCGCCGCCAATTCTCGAATTTGATCGTAGCGGTAATTTCATTCGCGGGTTCGGTGGTCCCGGCGATGGCTATGACTGGCCATCGGTCGAGCACAGCATTGCGGTCGACGGCAAAGGGCGCGTCTGGATCGCGGGAAATTTCCGGACGCCGGGCGGCCCCGGTGACGATATGCTGCTCACCTTTTCCGGCAACGGCCATTTCCTGCGGCAGATCGGGCGGCGGGGAGCGAGCGCCGGCGATACGGACACGAGCAATCTCCATGGACCAGCCGACATCTTCGTCGATGACGCGGCGCGGGAAGTCTATGTCGCCGACGGATATGCCAATCGTCGCGTCATCGTTTTCGACAGCGAGACGGGCGCTTTCAAACGGATGTGGGGAGCGTTCGGCACCGTCCCGCCGGTCGGCGTCGCGCCGCCGCCACGGGTCGAAGGCGTCCCGGCGGTTCCGGAGACAGGAGACGGCCCGAGGGACTTCAACGGCGTGCACGGCGTGCGGTTATCGAAGGACGGACTGGTCTATGTGTCGGACCGCAATAATCAGCGGATCCAGGTTTTCACCCGCGCCGGCAAATATGTCAGGCAGGCTTTCGTCGACAGAAACATGCGCTCCGGCACTACTGCGTCCGGGATCGCCTTCTCGCCGGATCGACGGCAGCGCTACCTCTATGTCGCCGATTTCGGAAACGCGCATATCCTGGTCTTCGAGCGTACAACGTTGCGGTTGCTCGAAACGATTGGCGGGTCCGGGACGGCGTCCGGCGAATTCAGGGGCCCACACCTCATTGCTACTGACAGCAAGGGCATCATCTATATCGCGGAAGTGCAGGGCCGCCGGCTGCAGCGCCTGATTCCCGACGCCAACGATAGGGCGGCAAGTCGATGATGATGATACCTTGCCCGGCGCCTCGATCGGCGATCTGCTCGGCTCCGGGAATCGCCGCAACCTGCAAGGCTATCTTGCGTCCATTCGGGCTGACGACGGGATTGCCGAATTTCCATCGGCCGTAGTCCATCACGTGAGTCAATCTGGTGTAGCTCGGATCGTCCTTCCTCAACTCCAGGACGCAGATGTCCATTGCCGACGACTTGTTGGCGCTGCACTCGACAAGCGTTCTCTTGCCGTCGGGAAACATGCCTTCCACCTCGCCATATAGCGCGGCCGGGGTGGGAATAATGGTAAGCTCGCTTGTGTTGAGATCGAGCGACATGACGTCGGTCAATCGACCGTCAGGCAGCTTGGTGACGTAATGATAGCAGGGCAGCGTGATTCTGGTGTCGCCTGGGTAGAAATCCTGAGGCTCGGCAAGGCACTGCGTGGCGGCGTCCAGCGTGAGAACGTTCTTCTCCTGCTGGATACTCGCCGAGCCGCCACTGACCACGACCCGACCAGTCATTATCCTGGTGGTTTTCATACCCGCGAACGTCGATGCTCTGGGAGTCACCTCGGACCAGGCGATCAAGTTGCCTTGATGGGCGACGGCAACACCTTCGAACAAGGTCCGATGTAGCGGTACCGGGGGTCGCTTCGCTGCAGCATCCATCCAGAAGAGTTCGATGGTCGAAAATCGCGTCTCGTCGGCCGTGGCGCCCGGAACGCGGGGGCCGAGCAGCAGATAGCTCCCGTCAGGCAGGTAATGAACGCGCAGGAACCCGTTGCTCGGCGCGTGCGCCGTGAGATTGCGGACGACGCCGGTGCGAAGGTCTAATTCGAACGCATCTCCATAGGATTTGCCGATGAAGGCGATTTTGCTTCCATCTGGCGAGAACACCGGGCGCTCTCCGAACGCCGAAATCAGCCTGTAGTTTGGCGGCAGGTTGAGCAGTGGGTTCAGTTCGGAATGCCCAATACCCATGGCGGCGGGATCGACGCGCTCACCAAGGGGGGCGCGTGAAGTTTGCGCCGCGGCAGTCCCGGAGAAGATAATGGCGAGCGCAATGCCCAATCCGCGTCGAAACATGGCGCTAGATCAATTCAAAGTGCGATTAGGTAATCGGATATGTGCGCCTGGCTGAAATCGAGTGGGGCCGACACGTCCTGTGACGCGCTCGCGGCTTCTGCGAACGCTGTGTGCGGGAGGCCGATGGTGGCGCAAGCGGCTACGACGATCCCACCTGCCATCAGGCTCCGGCGGTTCACCTGCGTCGTGTCTTCCACGGGTATCATGCGGCTTTTCCTCCGAGTGGCTGGACGATCGGGGCGACCTGCACTGCCTTCGACTTTTCGTCGAACAGCATCGTCCAGCGCTTGTCCGGGTCGTAGCGCGGCCAAGTGGCAAGCCCTGGATGATTCGGGTCGCCGGTCCAGCTGAACCTTGCCCAGGCCCGGCTGACCGCGTCGGCCAGCGCGAAGCGCGCCGGGTTGGTACCGGCCGCGCCGAGCGAGTCCGGCCGGTCGAACACGAAGGGGATATCGATGCCGTGCACAGCGCCATACTTCCCGCCGAACAGGGTCGATCGCCAGTCGAAGCGGTACATATAGACCGGCGCGCCGACACCGACCCGGTGATCCGCCTGGCGCACCGCCTTGTTGCGCATCGCGAGATCGGTCCCCATCAAGAAGAACAGGTCCGCCGGGCTCATGCCGGGATGCGCCGCGCTGTAGGCGGCGATCAGGAGATCGGCGTCCGCCGGCGATTTGCCGATCAGCGCGGCAATTCGCGTGCGCAGGCCGGCGGCGTCGGTAGAGAAGGCGGCCTGATCGCCGGCAAAGAGCAGGCGCGCCTCGTCGTTCGTCGTCCCGATGATCATCGGCACCACACCCCCACGGGGCGGGCCCCGCAAGAGATCCGCCTCGGGTATCGTCACCCCGTCGGCAACCGGTCCCAGTTTGGCCACGGAAGGGTCAAGCGCGCCGGCATTGACCAGCAACATCGACGGCGCGCTGAGCAGGCGGCGCCAGTCCGATCGTTCGACCCCCGCATTCTTCATGACCTTGTCGGTCATCGCGGTGGCGGCCGCCGGAGTAAGGGCGGTGCCGTTCGAGCCGCTCTGCACGATCGCCTTGTGGAACAGCCCCTTTGCGGCGGCCATCGAACTCAGCACCGAGACCTTGGCGCCGCCGCCGGACTCACCGAAGATGGTTACGTTCCCGGCATCGCCGCCAAAGGCCGCGATATTCGCCTGCACCCATTTCAGCGCCAGGATGATGTCGAACAGCCCGACATTGCCAGCGCGATAATCCTCGCCGGCGATCTCGCCGAGATAGAGGAAGCCGAAGACGTTGATGCGGTGGTTCAGCGAGACGACGACCACATCGCCCACATCGGCCAGGCGCTCGCCGTCATAGGGCGCAGAGCCGGACGAACCGGCGAAAAAGCCACCCCCGTGCAGCCAGACCATCACCGGCTTCTTGTGTGCGCCGGGCGCGAGCGCAGGCGTCCACACGTTGAGGGCGAGGCAATTCTCGTCCATCGGCTGACTGATCGTGATGGCGGGCCCGACCAGCGCCTGGATCTCGGGCAGCGCGAACAGGCCCATGGTGGCGTTCCTGTTCTGCGGGCAGGCCGGCCCCAGCGTGGTCGCCTCAAGCACGCCCGGCCATGGTTTGGCGGGTGCCGCCTGGCGGAATCGCGCTTCGCCGGACACGGGCGCGCCATAGGGGATGCCGCGAAAACGAACGATCCGCTGACGCGGCTCGCCGCGCACCTTTCCGCCGGTCGTCTCGACGATATTGCGGCCAAGCATCCTGGACATTCCTGCTCCTGTGCTTTCATCGGAGGGCGAAAACGCCTCCTGTTGCCGCGGTCGATAGCAGGTCTGATCACGGCCGTAAGGCGCGTCCGAAAGCGGCGGAGCGCGGGCACAGCAAAAATGCACCGCAGCACATCTGGCGCTGGGGACGCGCCGGGAGGCGCGCCCTAAGGTGCCGACATCGCCCTCATCACATCGCCGATCGACTCATCAAAGTGGCGGTGCATGGCGGCACCGGCAGCGGCGGCGTCCTTGTCGGCGATCGCTCTCGCCAGCGCCCGGTGGTGCTCGACCATCGCGGTGCGCTGTTCTTCCGTCGCGCGGGTCCGCCACGCCGCGGGAACCGCGACCTCCATGAGCGGGCCGAACGACGCGACGATTTGCACGAACAGCTTGTTATGGCTCGCCAGCGCAATCGCATTGTGGAGCGCGATGTCGTCGCGCGTCACCTGTTCGAGATCATCACGCTCGAGCGCGAGCATCTCGGCCAGCCGAATGATCTCGGCCGCCTGTGCCGACGTCCGGTGCACGGCCGCCAGCATAGCGGTTCGGTGCTCCACCGTCTGCCGCACGTCCCAAACTTCGGGCAGCGATATCTGGGCCGTCCCGATGCCGTGGTCGAGCGAGGTCGCGAACACCGAGCCATCGATCGCGCCGACACGGGCCCTGCGGCCGTTCCCGACATCGAGTATCTTCAGGGCCGCCAATGCGCCAAATGCCTCACGCATCACAGCCTTGCTGACGTTCAGTTCGTCGGCGAAATAGCCTTCGCCGGGAATGCTGTCGCCGACCCGAAGCTGCTGCACGCGCATATGCTGCGTCACCGCCCTCATCGCGCGACTCACCTGCGTGTCGGTTGCCTTGAGGGCGGTCTGGTCCATCATTCGATCCACATCCGTGCCGCGTTCAAGTGTGTGTTGATGGCGCGACGCGGTATCGCGCATTCATACTGGGTAGGGCGAGACTGGCAACGACGGTTGCGGACCAGATGCGCGGGCGACGATCGAGAAGCCTGTACACCGGATTTCGCGCGAGCTGTCGCTTTGCCCCTTGGCTGGTGTCCGACGATGGATTGCCCTGTCCCCTATATTTTTGCCGACATCTGTCACTCTGTCGATGTTCAGCATTCAAATAGGCGCTGAGCTGCACTCAGTGCGCTCGTCTTAATCCTTTCGCAAGGTCTTACAACCTTTCAGAAAGGTCTTGTTTGCGTTGCTGCTCTCTGATAGGTCTCGGACAACGAGATTAGGAGAGTGGGATGCGTGACGGTGCATCGACACCTGAACCCCGGGACGTCGCGGAAGCTTCGGCATATGCTTGGCCGGCCGAGTCGAATGGCTGGCTGGTGCTGTCGGATGAATCGATGCTCGGCTTCGGCGATGCACGCTTTCTCCGGGACGCGCTTGCAACCCTGCGCAACGAACACCGTCTTGTTCTGATTTTCCTTTTGGGCGCCGCGCGCCGCTCGGCCTCGATCCAGATAGTCGACAGCGCAACGGCGGTGGAAGAGCTCGCCGATGCGGGCGGGACTGTTGGGATCGTTTGTTCCGCGCAGCCTTCCTTTCTCGATGGCCTCGGCTACGGATCCACTGCGCCGGATGATTGTGCGGGCTATTATCTCCCTCATGAGCTTGCCACGCTGGTCGAGGCAGGGTTGAGCACGGCGATGCAGGGGCGCGCGAAAAGCGTCTATCGCGCGGCGAAGGGTATGGAGTTGGTCTGCGAGACGCTCCGGATAAGGGCAGCCGGGCAACTTGTACCGATCATCGGCAATGGGCTCCTCTCACCGGCCGACAGTCTTCGCATCGTCGCGGCCAAGCACCTCATCGCCGAACGCTTCTCTGAAAAGCTGACGCTGGAATCGATCGGTCGTGCCTGCGGCTTGAACCGGGCGAAACTCACGCGCGGGTTTCGCGAGATGTTCGACTGCTCGATTTCTGAGACGATCGCCGAATATCGCTTGCTGCACGCACGAAAAATGCTGACCGGCTCCGATCAGCGGGTGGCGACGGTTGGTTACGCCGCTGGTTACTCGAACAATGCGAGCTTCGCGCGCGCTTTTCATCGTCGCTTCGGTTTGCCGCCTTCCGTGTTTCGCGCGCGCGCCAGGGGCCGCGCCGGTGGCATCGCCTTGGCAGCCTGACGCGGCAGCAGGCTTTCCGAGCGTAGAACTGAAATAGATCTATCAACCACGCGGTATCAGAAGCCGACTAATAATAAGATACTTCTCAAACAATATGCAAATTCAAATGCATATGACGTGCACTGGAAGCACAAAGAATTTTCCGCCAAGCATATCTTACTCAGTCTGCACTAGCGGCCCGACATGCTATCGGAAATGAAATCTAATCATTGGCAGCGCTTTTGCCTGCACATGTAAACATAAGAGAAGTCCAAAAAGGCGTGAAAAATGCCTGAGGCACAGGGAGAGTGATATGAAATTCAGCAATAAAGCTTTGGTCGTCGCGGCGCAGGGCGCCAGCCTTGTGGCCATGCTTGCCGCCGCCAACCCGGCCTTCGCCCAGGCCGCGCCCGCAACGACCTCCACTTCATCGCCGGCTGCCGAGCAGTCCGCGGACGCGCCTGCCGACGCGGTGACGCAGGATGTCATCGTCACCGGTACGCGCGTCAGCCGCGGCGGGTTCACGGCGCCGACCCCGATGACGGTGCTGGGCATAGAAGAATTGAACGCCAAGGCGCCGGCGAACATCGCCAATGTCGTCAACGACCTGCCACAGCTAGTGCCTGGCGTAACTCCCGCGACGACGATCATCGGTGTCGGTGGCGGCACCGGCGGCGCGAACATCCTCAATCTTCGCGGTCTCGGCACAAATCGCACGCTTGTGCTGCTTAACGGCAATCGCGTGGTCCCATCAACGATCACCGGCGGCGTGGACGTCAACCTGATGCCGCAGGGCTTGATCAAGCGTGTCGACGTGGTGACGGGTGGCGCCTCGGCGGCCTGGGGCTCGGATGCCGTCGCCGGTGTGGTGAACTTCGTGCTCGACACCAATTACGAGGGCCTGAAGGGCAATATCCAGGCGGGTAGCTCCTTCCGGGGTGACGCCGGTACGGCGACTGGCAACCTGACCTTCGGCACGTCATTCGGCGGGGGCAAAGGCCATTTCATCATCGATGTCAGCGGTTCGCACCAGGGTGGCATCGCTCACTATTCGGACCGGCCGTGGTACAAGGGCTACAAGATCGTCACCAACCCGGCCTATGTCGCCGGCAACGGCCAGCCGCAGCGACTGGTGTCGACGGCGGATTTCCTCGTCGCCTCGGCCGGCGGCGTTGTCACCTCCGGGCCTAACGCCTTCATCATGCAGTTCGGTGCCGATGGAACGCCGACCGCGTTCGATCCCGGCGTGAAGACGTCGCCCTATAAGATCGGGGGCACGCCCAATGACATCTCCGCATCCTACCAGCTGCTCGTGCCGGTCGACTATGCCAGCGTATTCAGTCGCGCGTCCTATGAGTTCAGCGACAACATCACTGGGTATGTCGAGGCGTCCTATTCGGCGTCGCGGACGGTCAATACCAGCGTCCCCTATCCCGTCCTCGGCACGCTGACGATTGCCGCGGACAATGCCTATCTTCCCGCCTCGCTGGCCGGCACGACCTTCAGGATCGGCAAGACGTTCGAATCGCTCGGCGCGCCGATTGCACGGAATCAACGCTCGGTTGCGCGCGGATTGGCTGGGCTCAACGGCAGTCTCGGCGGTTCGTGGAAATGGAACGCATATTATCAATATGGCGCCAGCCACATCCTCAACCAGGTGTCGAACGATCCCATCACGGCCAATGTCGCGCGCGCGACCGACGCGGTGCGCAGCGGCGGCCAGATCGTCTGCCGCTCGACGCTGACCAACCCGACCGATGGGTGCCAGCCGCTCAATCCGTTCGGCACCGCTCCGGCAACAGCCGCCGCGATCGGCTATGTGACGGCAACCTCTGCGCAGCACATCACGCTGCAGCAGCACGTCGCCGCCTTCTCGATCCAGGGTGAGCCCTTCTCGCTCTGGGCCGGGCCGGTATCGCTCGCCGCCGGCGCCGAATATCGCCGCGAATCCTATTCGGCTGATGCCGATGCCCTGTCGATCGCCAGCGTGTTCTGGGTCGGCAACTACAAGCCGGGCAGCGGCAGCTACAACGTCAAGGAGGCCTTTGGCGAACTCGTCGTGCCGCTGCTGCGCGACGTGCCGTTGTTCAAGGCGGTCGATCTCGACGTTGCCGGTCGCGTGACCAATTACAGCACCAGCGGCACGGTCGTGACCTACAAGGCCGGCGTGACCTGGGATCTTTCGCAGGACATCCGGCTGCGCGGCACCCATTCGCGTGACATTCGCGCGCCCAACCTCAACGATCTGTTTCTCGGCGGCCAGGTCAACACCGCGACGCTCAGCGACACCCGGCTGGTCAACGGCGTGCCGACGATCGTGACGGTGAATGCGATCCAGGTCATCCAGGGCAACCCCGCACTGGTTCCAGAGATCGCCAATGCCGATACGTTCGGCGTGGTGATCCATCCCCGCTTCATCCCGGGGTTGAGCGCGTCGGTGGATTACTATCGCACGTCGATCAGCGGCGCGATCACGTCGCTGTCGTCGCAGCAGATCCTCAACAACTGCAATAACGGCCAGACTGGCTATTGCGCCGCCGTCATTCGGGATGCGGCGGGTAATCTTACCCGCGTCAACGTCTCGGGCTTCAATGCCAGCGCGGAAAAGCTCGAGGGCATCGATTACGAGCTGGCCTATACCACGCCCCTCTCGGCCTTCTCCGCGCATCTTCCCGGTCGCATCACCCTGCGCGTGCTCGCAACCAACACGCTGACGCGGACGATCACCGCGCTTGGCGGCACGACCAACAATCTCGGGATGATCGCGGCCAATCTGCAGAACCCGACAAAGTGGCGCTGGTCTAACAGCTTCGCCTACGAGGTTGGAGCGAGCCGGACCCAGATCTCTATGCGCAGGATCGGTGGGGGTGTCTATGACAACACCTACACCAGCGGCGTGCAGATCGATAACAACAACATCGCCGGCGCGACCTATTTCGACCTGTCGCAATCCTTCAAGATCAAGGCGGGAAATCACGGCGCGGAATTCTACGGCGTGGTCGAGAACCTGTTCGATCGCGCACCGCCGGTCGCCGCAGCCGCGTCGTTCCTCTACCCCGGTACCAGCGTGACCTATTTCGACACGATCGGCCGGCGCTTCCGTATCGGTTTCCGGTTCAACTACTGACAAGCGACCCGCCTTCACGGCGTTCGGCGTGGAGGCGGGTCCGTCAGCGGGCGGACCCCAATCGAGACAATTGTCTCCTCTTCGAAATCCGGCGCCGAGCCGGGGAGCAGCCTTCATGGTAACTGCATCAGCGATGGACGATGGGCTCGCGGGCGTCGAGGAGACCGAGCGCCGCGCGGGGAGCGCGGCGCTCCGCAAGGCGGCCTCGCGCCTGCTGCCGTTCATCATCCTGCTGTATTTCGTGTCGTTCCTCGATCGGGTGAACGTCGGGTTCGCCGCGTTGACGATGAACCACGATCTGGGGATCAGCGCCGCGGCTTACGGCACCGGCGCGGGGATTTTCTTTCTCGGCTATTTTCTGTTCGAGGTGCCTTCGAACGTGATCCTGGAGCGGGTCGGAGCGCGACGCTGGATTGCCCGCATCATGATCAGCTGGGGCGTCCTGTCGGTCGCGATGGCCTTTGTCGTCGGGCCGGTGAGCTTCGCCTTGGTGCGTTTCCTGCTCGGCATGGCCGAGGCCGGTTTCTTCCCCGGTATCATCCTTTACCTCACCTTCTGGTTCCCCGGCACGATGCGCGCCCGCATCATGGGTTGGTTCCTCGTGGCACTGCCGCTGTCGAGCATCATCGGCGCGCCCTTCTCCACATGGATGCTCGGCACCAACCTGCTCGGCTTGCGAGGCTGGCAATCGATGTTCGTGCTGGAAGGCCTGCCGGCGATCCTGTGCGGTTTCCTGGTGTGGCGCCTGCTGCCCGACCGGCCCGGCGACGCGACCTGGCTGCGTCCTGACGAATCCGCCGCGATCGAACGCGCGCTGGCGAGCGAAGCGGCACCTAAAGGCCACGCGACGCTCATGCTGGCCTTGACCAGCGGGCGGGTGTGGCATCTCGCGGTGATCTATTTCGGCATCGTCGTGGGCCTTTACGGCTTCAGCTTCTGGGCGCCGCAGGTGATCAAGTCGTTCGGCGGGCTCAGCAACCAGCAGGTCGGGCTGGTGACCGTGATACCCTATGTGCTGGCGATGCTCGGCATGGTCGGCTGGAGCTGGAACTCCGACCGCCTCGGTGAGCGCCGCTGGCATATCGCGTTCGCCGCCTTTGCCGGCGCCATCGGTTTCACGGCCAGCGCCGTGATCGGGGATCCGGTGTTGAAGCTGGCCGCCTTCTCTTTTGCCGCAATCGGGATCTACGCAACGCTCCCGGTTTTCTGGACGCTCCCTACCGCGTTCCTTTCGGGGACCGGCGCGGCCGCGGGGATCGCACTGATCAACGCCATCGGCAATCTCGGTGGCTATTTCGGCCCGTCGGTCATCGGGGCGCTCAAGGAGCGCTACGGTTATGGCGCTGGCTTCCTGGTCCTTGCCGTCGGCCTCGCCGTTGCGGGCATTCTGGCGCTGGCCACGCCGGCGCGCACCGCGGTGCACCAATGACCTCATCTCCGCATCCAGTTCAGAGAAAGTTTCGATCATGAGTGTCCATGAGGTCCCCGGCGCGCCGGCGGCATTACCGGCGTCGTTGATCGCGGAGCTTCGGGCGCTGTTCGGCGACCGGCTGCATCTCGGCGAAGCGGTGCGGCTTCAGCACGGCAGCAGCGAGTCCCACTTTGCCGCGATGCTGCCCGACGCGGTCGTGTTCGTGCATTCGACGGAGGAAGTTGCCGCGCTCGTTGCCAGCTGCGTCGCGGCGGGGGTGCCGATCATCCCGTTCGGTGCCGGCACCTCGGTCGAAGGTAATACGCTTCCCGTGCGCGGCGGCGTCTCGGTCGATCTTTCGGAGATGACGGCGATCATCCAGGTGAATGCGGAGGATTTCGACTGCGTTGTTCAGGCCGGTGTGCGGCGCGAACAGTTGAACGAGCATCTTCGCGATGCCGGCCTTTTCTTCCCGATCGATCCCGGCGCCAATGCCACGATCGGCGGCATGGCGTCGACGCGCGCTTCGGGTACCAACGCGGTGCGCTACGGCACGATGCGCGACGTGGTGCTGTCGCTGAAGGTCGTCACGCCGGACGGGCGGATCATCCGTACCGCGCGGCGCGCCCGCAAGTCCGCCGCGGGTTACGACCTGACGCGCCTCTATGTGGGATCGGAAGGCACGCTCGGCATCATTACCGAGATTACCTTGCGCCTGTTCGGCATTCCGGAAGCGATCTCTTCCGCGGTTTGTGGCTTCGAGACGCTTCAGGGCGCGGTGGAGACGGTGGTTCAGGCGATCCAGCTCGGCATCCCGCTGGCCCGCGTCGAAATTCTCGACGACGTTCAGATGAAGGCGGTGAACGCCTGGTCCAAGCTCAGCTATTCCGAGGTGACGACCCTGCTCTTCGAGTTTCATGGCTCGGCCACATACGTCCAGGAGCAGGTCGATACGGTGCGCGAACTCGCCACGGCGAATGGCGGCGGGGAGTTCCACTGGTCCAACCTGCCCGAGGAACGCAACAAGCTGTGGAAGGCGCGGCACGAGGCCTATTACGCTGCGGTGAACCTGCGTCCGGGCGCGATCGGCTGGACCACCGATGTCTGCGTGCCGATCAGCCGCCTCGCGGAATGCATCGGCGAGACCAAGCTCGATCTCCAGCAGGCGAGTGTCCCGGCGACGATTCTGGGCCATGTCGGCGATGGCAATTTCCATGTCGTCTTCTCGCTCGATCCGAATTCGCGCGAGGAGCTGGAAGAGGTCGAGGCGATCAACAGCAAGCTCGTGCGCCGCGCGCTGGCGATGGATGGCACCTGCACAGGCGAGCATGGCATCGGTCTGGGCAAACAGGACTGGCTGGTCGAGGAGCTGGGCGATGCGGTCGACATCATGCGCGCGATCAAGCGGGCGCTGGATCCGCTGGACCTGTTCAATCCTGGCAAGATCTTCAGCCTGTGAGGGTCATGGCGAACGCAGCAGCGCACCGACCGTCTTGAGCTTGCGCACCCGCTCCTCGGTCCAGGGCAGCGACAGGTTGAGCGCGATGAAATTGCTGAACGAGTTGGTCACGGAGAACATCGGGCCCGGCGGCAGGCTGATCTGATGGGTAAGCGCGATCTGTGACGCCTTCAGCGCATCGAAATCGCGCGGGCCCCTGATCCAGCACATGAAGCCGCCGGTCGGCAGCGAGACGGCGCAACTGCTCGGGAAATGCTCCGAGATCAGCTGGAGGCCGCGCGCGACGCGCTCCTTGAGGATGGTCCTGACTCGCCGCAATTGCCGGTCATAGGCGGAATTGGTGATGTGCTCGGCGATGGCCCGCTGGACCACACCGTCGCCGCTCGACAAGGCGCTCATATATTGTCGCTGGATGAGCAGCGGCTGATAGCGTGTGCTGATCACGCTGCTGATCCCGTAACCATGTGCCGACAGGCCGCCCAGCGTGGAGAAGTGCAGGACATTGTCCTGCTCGTCATATTGCTTCAGCGACGACATCACGTCGCCGTCAAAGGCGAGGTCCCCGAACAGGTCGATTTCGATGATCGGCACGTTGCGCCGCGCCGCCGATGCGACGACCGCCTGCATGGTTGCCGGTGAATAGGTGATGCCGGTTGGATAATGGTGCACCGGCATCAAGATGCAGGCGCGGATCGTGTTGTTGTGCAGCAGATATTCGAACTGGTTCGGGTCTATGCCGAATTTCGGGTGCGAGTAGATTTCCACGGCGCGCAGCCCGTAGCGCTGCAACGCCGCGAAGATCGGGAAGAAGGACGGACTTTCGACCAGCACCACGTCACCGGGCGAGGTCAGTGCCTCGATGCTGATGTCGAGCCCCTGAATGCCTCGGCCCATGATCGCTACGTCGGCCGGCCGCACGATGATTCCCTTGCTCACCGCGCGGCGGCCGATGACCTCGCGCAGCAGCGGATCGCCCTCGGGCGAGTCCATCTTGTGGATGTGCCGGACCTGCGTGCGCAATACTTGTCGGAGGGTCTGGTCGATCTTGTCACGGCCGACCAGGTCGCGACTCGGGTAGAGCGCGCCAAAGGCCTCGAGATCGGCCCGATGCCAGAGCGACGTGACGCGAAAGGCAAGCTCGTCGACCGAGACGGGACGATCGGTCGGATCATTCTCATGACCACTTTCGGCGAAGTCCGTCGCGGTTGCCGTGTTGTCCGCGACGAAATACCCGGAGCGCGGCTTCGCTGTGACCGTGCCGTCGCTTTCGAGAAGCGCATAGGCATGCTGAATGGTGGTCATGCTGCACCCGATGCTCTTGTGCAGCTGGCGCACCGAGGGCAGTTTGTCGCCGGCTTTCAGCGTGCCTTTTTCGATGCGCTGCCGAATGAGGTCAATGACCTGCTCGTAGCGCTTCATGGTCTTCGGTCCTCCCCCCTATGTGTACTGGTACGTTTGAACAGAGATTGATGCTGTCGGGCGCAGCACAGATGCCGCATCGTTACCCCATAGAGCGGCGCGCACGATAGGCACAGCGCCCGGCGAAAACGCATGCAACCTGCATGCTGCGAGGGGAGGGCGGCCTTGAGCGATAAAGCGCGGAACATGACGCCCATGGTCTCCACGATGCCATGCAGCGGCATCGCCTGAGGAACAGCATGGCGACCCGCTATCTCATCGTCGGGGCCGGCCTTGCCGGGCACCAGGCAGCGCTTGAGCTGCGCCGCGCTGCCCCCGGCGCCACCATCACGCTTATCGGCAGCGAAAGCGGCCTGCCCTATGACAGGACGTCGCTGTCGAAATCGGTCCTGCTGCAGCGCGAGCCGGATCTGGAGAAACTCGAGCTGCCCGGGGCCCGCGACTATGCCGGGCAGGGCGTCAAATACCATCCCGATCTGACCGTCACGGCGATCGACCGTTCAGCCCGGACCGTCGTAACCGAAGGCGGCGCCGGTTTCGCCTATGACAAGCTGCTGCTGGCAACCGGTTCGCGCCCGCGCCGGCTGGTGCAGGACGAGACATGCCACGGCGCCTATCTGCGTGTCCTCGATGAATCGCTCGCGTTGCGGCAGGCGATCGCGCGGCGCGGTCATATCGTCGTCATCGGGGGCGGGTTCATCGGCCTCGAGACCGCGGCAGCCGCTCGGGTCAATGGTTGCGATGTCACGGTCATCGAGGCGTCGTCGAGGTTGCTCGCGCGCGGCATGCCGCACTTCCTCAGCGATTGGACGCTGGAACTCCATCGCGCGCACGGCATCACCTTCGAACTCGATACGCCGGTGGACGAGGTGCGCCAGTCAGGCAGCGGGTGGCTCGTCAGTGCCGGCGGCAGGGAGCGCGCGGCGGACGCCGTGCTGATCGGGATCGGCGTGGTGCCCAATGCGGAACTTGCCGGCGCCGCCGACCTGAAGGTCGAAGACGGTATCGTCGTCGATGCCTTTTGCCGCACCGACGACCCGAACATCTTTGCGGCAGGAGAAGTGACGAGCCATCCCAACGGTCCGGACGGCAGGCTGCGTCGCGTCGAATCCTGGAAAACCGCCATGGATCACGGGATCGCGGCGGCGCGCAACATGGCGGGGACGCCGACGCCCTTTGCCAATGTCCCGTGGTTCTGGTCGGATCAGTACGACCAGAACATCCAGAGCGTGGGCTTTCCCGCCGAGGGCACCCGGTTCATGATGGTTGAAGGCGCGACGGGCGCGGCCTGGGCGCTTGTCGCGCTCGACCGGGATGAGGCGATCATTGGCGCGGTCGCGGCGAACCGCGGGCGCGATATCTCGGTTCTGAAGCGGGCAATGCAGGTTGGGAGGGCGGTTCCCGCGGCCATGCGGCTGGTGGATATCCCGTCCGAACGGTGCCCGGCATGACGCAACGGTACCCGCACAGTAAAAGGCCGATGAGGATTGGTCATGCCGCGGTTGCGGCGGCGGCTGTTGTAGCGATCACACTGGGCACCAGTGCGCTCTGTCAAGACTCCAGGCCTTCGATCTTTGACGTCGATGGTGCGGTCCATATACCCGCCATGACCGTACCGGCTTCCCCGCTTTCCAGCGCTGAAGCCAGGGCCAGTCTCGCGGCGCTCGCAAATTCGAGTATCCCGACCACGCGGCGACCCACAAGGGACGAGATTGCCGCGGTACAACGCGAAGATGCCGCCTTCTTCGAGACCTGGGCCGCGACCAAGGCGGCGACCTCGGGTGTCACCGTCACCGCGACGACGATCGGTGGCGTGAACACCGACGTGTTCGCACCGCAAGGCGGCGTTGCGGCCCGCAACCGCGACCGGGTGCTGATCAACCTGCATGGCGGTGGGTTCTTTCGCGGCTGGCGCCACTACAGCGTGCTGGAATCCGTGCCGGTCTCCGCCAAAGGCGGCTTCAAGGTCGTATCGGTCGACTATCGCCAAGCGCCCGACCATCATTTTCCCGCCGCCAGCGAGGATGTCGCCGCTGTCTACAAGGCGCTGCTCAAGACCTACAAGCCGCAGAATATTGGAATCTATGGTTGCTCGGCGGGCGGCATCCTGACCTTCGAGGCCCTGGCCTGGTTCCAGCTGCATGGCCTGCCCAGGCCCGGGGCGATCGGGATCATGGGCGCCGGCGGCATGGCCGAGGTCGCCGGCGATTCCCTGTTTGCAGCGCAGGCGCTCTCGGGGCGCGCGCTTCCGGAGGGCGCGGTTCCCCATCGCGGACTGGATCTGCTGAACCTCTACTTCGACACCGGGTCGCCGCGAGATGCCGCCCAGTCACCGGCCTATTACCCCGAAATCCTGCAGAAATTCCCACCTTCGCTGATCCTCAATGCGACGCGCGACCTGACGATGAGCGACGCCACCTTCACGCACCGGGCACTGGTCAGGGCGGGAGCTTCCTCCGAACTGCATATCTGGGACGGTGTCGGGCATTGCTTCGAATATGATCCCAGGCTGCCGGAATCCCAGGAAGCCCATCAGCTCCTGGTTCAGTTCTTCGACCGACACCTGGGTCGGTAGGCGAACACTCGATTTTTCGCACGAGCGCGCGTTCAGCGACACTTATTGTGCGCGTGGGGCAGCCGCGTGCGCGAGACCGCTAACGGCGAAGCGTCTTTCTCATGTGCTCGCGGCCAACTGATACCCATACAAACGGTGGCTTCTGCCACTCCTGCAAAAGGCAGCCTCCACTACTGTCGCACATAACAAAATAAGTGCGGGGAGAGGATATGACCATGCTCTATAGAGGATCTTTGCGCCGCCGTTTCGTGCCACTCCTGCGTGGCACTGCGATGACGGCAGTGTTGTTGACGGTTTGCGCTTCCGAGGCCCAGGCGCAGGTTGCACCTAAGGCAACCGCGCCACTGACCGCGGGCGTGGATCCCGGGCGCGCAGTGCCCCGGCCGGCGCAAAACGCCGAGAGCCAGGCTGATCCGGCGCCGTCAGATGGAAGCGCCGGTCAACCAAGCGCCGGCGACATCGTCGTGACGGGATCCCGCGTGTCGAACCCGAATGTGAGTTCGCCGACCCCCGTCACCTCCGTTTCCGGTGGCGATCTGCAAAAGGCTACGCCGTCGAACATCACCGACGCCCTGAATCAGCTTCCGGCCTTCCGAGGTTCGAACTCGGCCCGTAGCACCAATACCGGTGCGAGCCCGGCGCAAGGCAACTACCTCAACCTGCGCAATATCGGGGTCAATCGGACGCTGGTCCTTTATGACGGTCTGCGCATTCTGCCGACCAACGCTACCGGCGGTGTCGACACGAACGCCCTGCCGCAGTTGTTGGTGGACCGGGTGGACGTCGTTACCGGCGGCGCCTCGGCGGCTTATGGATCCGACGCCGTGGCCGGGGTCGTGAACTTCCGCATCAATAAGAACTTCACGGGGCTCAAGGCGTTCGCGCAGAGCGGCATTTCCACTTACGGCGATGTCGCCTCCTATCGCTTCGGCCTGGCCGCGGGCAGGTCTTTCGCCGACGACAGGCTTCATGTCGAGGCGAGTTACGAACGTTATCATGTCGACCCGCTCAGCCCCAGCCAGCGGCCCAACTACGACAAATATTACAGCTTCACCGGCGTCGGGACGGCGGCAAATCCCTATGTCCTGAGCAGCAACACGAATTTCAACACGGTCACGGCAGGCGGCATCATCAAGGGCGGGCCGCTCAACAACATCGTCTTCCTCGGCAACGATCAAACCAAAGTCTATTCGGGCACAGCCACCGGTACGACCAATATCGGCGTGGGGGGAGACGGTCTGCCGTGGCGCGGCTCGAGTGCCATGGCCGGATTGCGCACCGATCAGGCCTTTGGAAGGCTGCAATATGATTTCTCGCCGGCGGTGAGATTCCATGCCCAATATTCATGGGCGGAGTCCGAGAACCAGGCCATCAACGTGTCCGATTATCGCTTTCCGGGGTCGGGCGCGCAGATCACATTGTTCAGCGGGAATCCCTACCTTCCCACCTCTGTGCAAGCCGCGATGACGGCGCAGAATATTCCGAGCATCGTGGTCGGCCGCGCGTCGTTGGAGGAGCTCCCCTTCACCATCGACGTGACCAATGATGTGGGAATCCTCAATTTCGGGTTCGACGGAAAGTTCGATGTCGGGTCGAAGAGCGTAAGCTGGGACGTCTCCTATACGCATGAGCGGTCCGCTGCGCGAAATGTCGGCCGCGATTCGAGCAACGTCAGGTTCGCCGCTGCGGCAGATGCCGTAAGGGACGCATCCGGCAACATCGTTTGTCGCGTGACGATCACCAACCCCGGCCTCTATCCCGGGTGCGTGCCGGCAAACCTAGTTGGGCCGGGATCGCTCTCGCCGGCCGCGGTCGATTATGTTCGCAACATCACGCATTGGGCCATCCTGAATAAGATGGACATCGTCGCGGCGAACGTTCGCGCCGATCTGTTCGATCTCCCGGGGGGACCGCTTTCGGTCGCGGTCGGCGGTGAGGCGAGATGGCAGGCACTGGCGCAGACCAGTGACTCCGACCCGGCGATCCCGATCGCCTCGATATCGACCGGCGTCCGCGGTATTCTGGCGAGCACGACGATCAACCGCACCACTATCGCTGGCTCCGCGGCGGGGTCGTTGAACGTCAAGGAGGCCTATGGCGAAGTGGCCGCGCCCTTGCTGCGCGACTTGCCGTTGATCAACGCACTCGATCTCAACGGCGCCGTTCGGTACACCGACTACAGCACCAGCGGGTCGGTCGTCACCTGGAAGGTCGGCGGTGTCTACAAACCGGTCGGCGACCTGCTTTTGAGAGCGACACTTTCGCGCGACATCGCAGCGCCAACCCTGTTCCAGCTCTACAGCGGAACGCAAGTCGTCACCGGGGCGCTGATCGACCCGCACACCGGGCTGTCGACTCAGGCTCTCCAGATTACCCGGGGCAATTCCACCCTCGTGCCGGAACGCGCCACGACGAAAACCTTCGGCGGTGTCTACACGCCAAGCTGGTTGCCGGGTTTCAACTTTTCGGTCGATTACTATAACATCAAGATCAAGGACGCGATCATCACCAGATCGGGCGCCCAGGAACTCGCCGACTGTGAGGCCAGCGGAGGGACTGCGCCGATCTGCGCCTTCATCGTCCGACCGCTTCCTTTCAGCGACAGGACAGCGGCGAACGCGGTCACATCGATCAACATCGTTCCCGTCAACCTGGCCTCGTTCCAACAGGTCGGAATCGATTTCCAGTCGAACTTCAACACACGGCTGAACGGTATCGGCGACAATGCCCGACTCATCCTGCGTGCCGACGTCAATCTCCTCCTCCATGTTCGAACGCAGCTGACGGCGACGTCGCCGACGTTGGAGGCAGCGGGGACGACCGCGGCGAACCAGCGACTTCGCATGCGATTCAGCGAGGGGTTCCAGACCGATCGATTCAGTGTCGAACTCGCTCAGCGCTACATCGGTGGTTCTGCGCTTGCGGCGCCGCAGGTCGTGCCCCTGGTATTCGCGGACTATGATTCCTCGGTTTACAAGCCGGTCATGTACCTGGATTTCAATGGCACAGTCACGGTCGGGGCAGTGAAGAAATTCCAGCTGTTCCTCAACGTCCAGAACCTTCTGAACCGGGGTGCGCCGATAAATGGGCCGGTCTCGGGCGATCTGCCGACGGCAAATCCCGGCTTCTTTTTGCCGGCCGGGTTTCAATATGATGTAGTGGGCCGCTACTTCACGGCCGGCGTGCGGGTGAGCTTCTGAGTGAGAGGCTCACCGGCCATTCCGCGATCCCAGCCGGAAAGGGCATCGTGAACGCGGAGGCCTTGTCTTCGAAAAGGGACGGGACGTGACGGTCAAGACAGAAGAATATCGCAAGGGCTGGCCCGTCCTGCTGTCGTGCATCCTCGGCTGCTCGGTCGGCGTGCATGTCCTGCTGCAATATTCGCTCGGCCCGCTGATCGCGCCGCTGACCAGGGAATTCGGCTGGACCAGCGCGCAGATCACCGGGGCGGCGTTCTTCAAGTCGGTCGGCGTGCTGATCATGGCGGTGGCGGTCGGCGCGCTGTCGGACCGGCACGGCGCACGCCAGATCGCCCTGCTGTCGCTGTGCCTGCTGGCCTGTGCCTGTTTCAGCATGACGCTCATCCCGCACAATATCTGGTTCTTCTATGCCGGCTATGTGGTGATCGTCGTGGCGGGCGCCGGCACACTGCCGATGGTCTGGACGCGCGTGCTGGTCGGCTGGTTCAGCGCGGGGCGCGGCCTGGCGATCGGCATATCGCTGATTGGCAACGGATTGGTCGGCGCGCTGCTGCCTTCCTATGTCACCTGGCTGGCCGATCACTGGGGGTGGCGCGGCGCCTTTATCGGGCTGGGCATTCTTCCGCTGGTGGTCGGCCTGCCCATCACCCTCTGGGCCTTTCGCGAACCGCAGCGGGCCGAGGTGCCGGAACCCGACGAAACGCAACCGACTCATGCCGCCCAACCGGGTCCCCCTCCGGGCTTCACCTTCCGCGAGGCGATCGGGACGCGTGTCTTCTGGCAAATGGGTGCGGCTTTCGTCCTCGGGCCGCTGGTGCTGATCGGCGTCCTGGTCAATCTCGTGCCGCTGCTGACCGATCGCGGCATGGCGCGCGACGTCGCCGCGGCGCTGACCGGCCTGTTCGGCATCGCCGTCGTGGCGGGCAGGCTGCTGACGGGCTGGCTGCTCGACAATTTTAACCCCGAGCGCACCGTGGCGCTGCTGCTGCTGATCCCGCTGGCCGGCTGCCTTGAGCTGTTCGTCAGCGGCACCAATGTCCTGGCATGCGGCCTCGGCGTGGCGTTGCTGGGCATCGCCGCCGGCATGGAAGCCGATGCCGCCGCCTATCTCGCCGCGCGCTATTATGGCCGCGCCCATTATGGCGCGATCTACGGCTTGCTCTACACGATCATCACCCTGAGCGGCGGCGTCGGCCCCTTCATCATCAGTACCTCGTTCGGGCGCACGGGAAGCTATGGCCCCGCGCTGATCGGGGGCGCCGGCCTGTTCGCGGTTTCGTCGTTGCTGGTCGCCTTGCTGCGCCCGCGCATGTCGGCCGAGGGCGGCGTCACGATGCTGGCGGCGCGGTAGTTCGGCCCGATCCGGCAGCGTGACTATTGGATCTGGCGCAACAGCGGGTAGGCCGCGCGAAAGCGCGCCAGCTTGGGTGCCAGCCGGTCGACGAGCGCGGCATCGGGCTCGATGACGTGCCGGACGGGTGGGCGCACGCAGACCTGCGCCGCGCTCGCGCCGGTGACGGCGATCTGCGCGAGCCGGGCGGCGCCCAGCGCGGGACCGACCTCGCCGCCCTCGATATAGGCCAGCGGCACGCCGAGCGAAGCAGCGATGATCCCGCCCCAATAGCGCGAACGGGCACCGCCGCCGATCACCGACAGCGAGGAGAGAGCGGTGCCCGCCTCGCGTAGCGCATCGAGCCCGTCGGCCAGCGCGAAGGCGACGCCTTCCAATACCGCCGCGGCGATGCGCCCGTGGTCGGTATCGTTGCCGAGACCGAGAAACGCCCCGCGCACATGGGGATCGTTGTGCGGGGTCCGCTCGCCCGAAAGATAGGGCAGGAACAGCTCGGCTCCGACGGCTGGCCTGGCCCGTTCCGCCAGCCCGAGCAGCGCGGCGGGGCCGTCGACGCCGATCAGGCGCGCCGCCCAGTCGAGGCAGGCGGCGGCCGACAGATGCACGCTCATCTGGTGCCAGATATCCGGCAGGCAGTGGCAGAAGGCGTGGACGGCACGCCCCGGATTAGGGCGAAAGTCGCTGGTCGCGACGAATACCACGCCCGACGTGCCGAGCGACAGCAACGCATCACCGTCCGCGATGACCCCGACACCGACCGCGCCGGCGGCGTTGTCGCTCCCGCCCGCCGCGACCGGCACGGCCGTCATGCCCCAGCGCGCGGCAATCCCGGAACGCAGCGTGCCGCTGATCTCGCTACCTTCATGGAGCAAGGGCATGTACCGCTCGTCCAGGCCGCATGCGGAGAGCATCGCCCTGCTCCATCGCCGCGCCGCGACGTCGAGCCACAAGGTCCCCGCGCTGTCCGAGACGTCCGAGGCCTTGTCGCCGGTCATGCGCAGCCGGACATAATCCTTGGGCAGTAGCACGCTGCGCACGCGCGCGAACACATCCGGCTCATGCCTGCGCACCCAGAGCAGCTTGGGTGCGGTGAAGCCCGGCATGGCGATATTGCCGGTGATCGCCCGCATATCGGGCGCTGCGCGTTCAAGGTCGTCGCACTCGGCGAAGCTGCGCCCGTCGTTCCACAGGATCGCCGGGCGCAATGGTCGGTCGTCCGCGCCGAGCAGCGTCGCGCCGTGCATCTGCCCGGCGAGGCCGATACCGCGTACGCCCGACCGCAGCCGGGCGTCGAGCGCGAGGATCGCCCTTTCCGTTGCTGCCCACCAATCGTCGGGGTCCTGCTCCGACCACAGCGGTGCCGGGCGCGAGACGTGGAGTGGCGTCGTGGCCTGATCGAGCACGGCACCGGTGTCGGAGAGGATCACCGCCTTCACGCCGGAGGTCCCGACATCCACGCCTAGAAACACCGCCATCTCCCGAGCCGGACCGCCGCGGGCATCATTTTTGCCTGAGGATGTCGAAACCGGCGAAAGCCTGGGTCACCGGCATCATCTGGATGCGGTTGATGTTGACGTGCCGCGGCAGCGTCGTCGCCCAGAAGATCGCCTCGACGATGTCGTCGGCGGTCATGAACTGCGTGTCCTGATAGGCGCGATCGGCCAGTTCCTCGTCGCCTTTGAAGCGCACGGCGGAGAATTCCGTCTTGGCGAGACCGGGTTCGATATTGGTCACACGGATATTTTTGCCCTGCACATCGCAGCGCAAGGCGAGCGCCAGTTGCTTCACGAACGCCTTGCTCGCGGCATAGACGCTGCCACTGGGATAGGGATAATCGCCCGCGATCGAACCCAGCGTCACGACATGCCCACCACCATTGGCGATGAGCCGCGGCAGCAGCAGCCGCACCGTATAGAGCAGGCCGTTGATGTTGGTGGCGACCATCTGGTCCCAGTCGTCGAGATCGACCTTGTCGGCCGGTTCGAGGCCGAGCGCGAGCCCGGCATTGGCGATCACTGTGTCGATCCGCGAGAAGGGCTCGGGGATCGCGTCCAGCGCGGCGGTGAACGCCGCGCGGTCGGTCACGTCGAACGGCGCGATATGGCATTGGTCGGCGCCGAGCTCGGCCTGCAGCGCCTCGAGCCGATCCGCCCTGCGCCCCGTCACGATGACGCGCGCGCCACTTGCCGCATAGCGCCGGGCCGCAGCCTCGCCGAAACCGGAGGTCGCGCCGGTGATGAAGACCGTCAGGGTCGAAGGGTCAATCGTTGCATACATCTGAAGTCGCTCCGTTTTCGGTGTTCACAGCCGGGCGCCCGGGTCGAAAACGATCTTCGACAAAGGCGCGCGATTTCGTCAGCTCGGCGGCGATCTGGGCGATCGGCGGCACTGGCTTGAAGCGTGCCGCGCCGCGCATCGGGCGCCACAGCCTGAGTGGCATCTCAATGCTGAGCGCCGCGTCGGGCCGCAGACCGGCGAGTCGGGGGAGCGCCGAACGATAGTCGATCGAACCGTCGCCGATCGCACACATATGCCAGCCCCATGCATCCGACAGCAGGTCCTTGACGTGGAAATGCGCGGCCGTTTCCGCCACGGCGCGCAGGTCATCCGCCGGGTCGAGGCGCTCGTCGCTCGCCGTGAAAATGTTGCCGAAGTCGTAGTTGAGATCGATGAAGGGATGACCGATCCGCCGCTTCCACGCCGCCATCGCGCCGCCGGTCGGGAACAGGCTGGAGCCATGGCCGGGATTCTCGATGCAGATCACGACATTGCGCGCCTCGGCGAGCGGCGCGATCTTCTCGAGATTGGCGGCGAACATATCGTCGGTGCCGGCCGGCCCGGCATTGGTGACGAGATAGCGTGCTTCCAGCGCAGCGGCGAAATCCAGCCTGCGGACCATGCGCGGCACCGCGTCCGCCGCGCTCATATCGACGTGGGCGGAGACGCTACGACACGAAAGACCGACGGCCTCCGCCTGTGTTTTCAACACCCCGGCGTTCTCGACGTTGATCTCGGCATCGTCGAAATCGCCATAGCCCTCGATGAACGCCGGCTCGACATAGGCGAAGCCGCACGCCGCGATCGTGTCGCAGGCGGTCGCGAAATCATGGCCGGAAAAAGCGAGCGTCGACGCGGATAGCTTCACGATGATCCTCTCTGCATGAGACATATGATGTCTTCGACCCCCAAATTTGTCAATCCCGCCGGGACGCGCTAAAAGCTTGCCATATTCTGCCTCGAATGTAGGTTAGGTGCCATGCTCGGCTTTGAGACATATGATGTCATTGATGGCGGTGAGAAGCAGGACGCGGTGTCCCGCGTCGTGACCTACATCCTGCACGCCAGTGAAAGCGGACCCTTTTCGCCGGGTGAGCGACTGCCCAACGAAGCCGAATTGTGCGCGGCGGTCGGGGTCAGCCGAACCCCGGTGCGCGAAGCGGTCAAGATTCTCGAGGCGGTCGGTTTGCTGGAAGTGCGTCGCGGGGTCGGCACCTTTCTGCGCCAGAACAGCGTCGCCGCGCTCGGCCAGCTGCTGCTCTTCCAGCGGGAGGCCGCACGAACATCGCCGCGTCATCTGTATGAAACGCGGCTCATGGTCGAGCGGACCGCCGCGCAACTGCTGGCGCAGAGCCGTGTGCAGGCGGATGTCGATGCGCTGCGCGAGGTGAACGAGCGGCTGCGCGCCTTGGCCAACACCGGCACCGCGACGGTCGACGAACTCGCTCAAGCCGACATCGCCTTTCATGTCGCGATCTACGACCGCTGCCAAAACGAGCTGATCGGCAGCCTTGGCCGCTTCATCACCGCATTGTTCGCTCCGTGGATCAGGAAGAGCCTCGAACGCGGCGGCGGCCTGCGCGCGGCGCGTAACCATGACCTGCTGATCGGCATGATCGAAGTGCAGAATGCGGGCGGTGCGAGCGAGGCCGCGGTCGATCGCGTCGTCGAGGAGGGCCTCGAATACTGGCAGGAAACCCTTCGGGACCCGGCATGAACCAACAGGAGAAAATGATGCTGAACGGCAAGGTCGCGTCGGTTACCGGGGCGGGGCAGGGTATGGGTGCGGCCATTGCCCGGCGTTACGCCGCCGAGGGCGCGAGCGTGCTGGTCAGCGACCTGGACCTGGGGCGCGCGGAATCCATCGCTGAATCGATCAGGGCGGCGGGCGGACGCGCCGACGCGGTCAAAGTCGACGTCACGAATGTTGATGACGCGCAACGCCTGGTGACCACGGCGATGGAACTCCACGGCAGGCTGGATATTCACGTCAACAATGCCGGCGTCAGCACGACCAAGCTCTTCCTCGACACGACGGTGGCGGACTTCAAGCTGAACTACGACGTCAATCTGATCGGCGCCTTCCTGTGCGGCCAGGCGGCAGCGCGGGTGATGAAGGAACGGGGCGGCGGGCGCATCATCAACATCACCTCCCTGTCCGGGCAGCGCGGCGGGGTAGGGCGTGGCGCCTATGGCGCGTCCAAGGCGGCGCTCGAGTTGCTCACCAAGGTGATGTCGGTCGAGCTTGCCGGATGGGGCATCAACACCAACGGCATCGCGCCGGGCGCGATCAAGAGCGCCATGTCAGACGAGCATCACGACGCAGCGACGCGGGCGGCCTATACCTATCTCATTCCGCAGCGCCGCTACGGCCTGCCCGATGAGATCGCCGACGCCGCGGTATTCCTCGCCTCCGACATGGCGTCCCACATCTGCGGGCATATCCTCAACGTCGATGGCGGCTACCTGACCGCCGGCCTGATGTTCGAGATGGGCGACTATACCCTGCCGACGCCGCCGCGTCTCAAGGAACAGGCGGCATGACCCGGTCGGGCGGTGGCCTGTCGCAGCGCTGCGCCCAGCGGCGGCCGCTGGCGTGCCGTCGCCCTTCCTGTGCTCTCGGAAATAGCTTCGAACTGCATCTGACGGGCGCGGACGATGCTTGAAATAGGGGAAGCGCAAAAAAGAAGGGCGAGGAGATGGGCTTGAGCCGAGGGTTTCTCCGGCATCGGTGCGACGCATGAACATGGTTTCGCCCGTCGCTGTGCGCGAGGTCATCGATTGCGACCTGCATATCGGCCTGACCGACACCGATCTGCTGATGCCCTATCTGCCCGATTACTGGCGTGAGCAGGTGGTGACGCGTGGCATACGCGGCCTCAGTCTTGCATTCACGCGCCCCGGCGCGCCGGGTAGCGTCCGGCCCGACTGGCGGCCCGCTGCTGGCATAGCCGGGGCCAGTCTCGAAAGCGTGCAGGCGCAGGCGCTCGATCCATTCGATACCCGCCTTGCCATCGCCAACTGCCTCTATGGTGGGCAGGCTTTGCTCAATGCCGATCAGGGCGCGGCGATCTGTGCCGCGACCAATGACTGGATCGCGGCGGAATGGCTGGACAAGGACAGCCGGCTGCGCGCGTCGATCGTCGTACCGTGGCAGCTGCCCGAACTGGCCGTCGCGGAAATCGAGCGCTGGGCGCACGACAAGCGCTTCGTGCAGGTGCTGATCCTGGTGTCCGGCGATATGCCGCTCGGCAAGCGCATGATGTGGCCAATCTACGAAGCGGCGGAAAAATACGGCCTGCCGCTCGGCTTCCATGCCGGCACCACCTATCGCCACGCACCGACCGGCAGCGGATGGCCCTCTTACCAGATCGAAGATGAGGCGTCCTTTTCGCAGGCGTTTCAGCAGCAATTGCTGAGCCTGTTGATGGAAGGTGTGTTCGCCAAATTCCCGCGGCTCAAGGTCGTGATGCTCGAATCCGGTGTCACCTGGCTGCCCTTCTTCTTCTCGCGAATCGACAAGCTGTGGAAGGGCCTGCGCATGGAAACCCCCTGGGTCGACCGCCTCCCGTCGGAGATCGTGCGCGACCAGGTCAGGTTCACGCTGCAGCCCTTCGATGCGCCGCGCGACGAGGACATCACCCACAAGATCGTCGACCAGATCGGCTCGGATCGCGTGCTGCTGTTCTCAACCGATTATCCGCACTGGCATTTCGACGGCACCGAAGCCTTCCCGCCCGGCTTCGACGCGGCGCTCCGGCGCCGCATGACCGTCGATAACCCGCTCGAAACCTATACGCGTCTTTCGGAAGGACTGGCATGAGCACCGTCGTCCTGGAGAAGCTGGTCGCCAAGCCGCCAGCCAAACTCGGCATCGTCGATTGCGACATCCACCCGTCGCCGCAATCGATGGCGAGCCTGTTTCCCTTCATGTCGGAGCGCTGGCGCACCCACGCCGAGACCTTCGGCGTCTTCTCGCCGGCGCCGTTCACCGGCCACTCCTTGTTCGCCAAGTCCGCGCCGTCGATCGCCCGGCGCGATGCCTGGCCCGAAAGCGGCCCGCCTGGCTCCGATCTCGCCTTGATGCAACGCCAGCATCTCGATCTGCTCGGCATCGACCACGGCATGCTGACGCCGCTGTCGCCCAATCCCGGTGTCGAGCGCAATCTCGATTTCGCCGCGGTGCTGGCCAGTGCGGTCAATGATTGGCAGCTGGCCGAGTTTACCGACAAGGACAAGCGGCTGCACCCCGCCATCGTCGTCCCGCGCGAGGACCCCGAAGCCGCGGTGAAGGAGATCGCGCGCTGCGCGAAGGACGGACGCTATGCGCAGCTCATGCTGCGGCCGCATGGTCTGGAGCCGTTCGGGCGCCGCCGCTATTGGCCGGTGTTCGAGGCGGCCGTCGCGCACGGCCTTCCGGTCGGGGTGCACGCCGGCGGCTATGGCGCCTATCCGCTGACGTCGGCGGGCTGGCCGTCCTTTTATATCGAGGAGCATCTTTCGACGACCGTCGGTGGTGGGCCGGCCCTCGCTACCAGCCTCATCTTCGAGGGTGTGTTCGATCGCTTCCCCGACCTCAAGGTCGTCTTCATCGAGAATGGTTTCGCCTGGATACCGAGCGTCGGCTGGCGCCTCGATCGCCTGTGGGAACGCAATCGCGCCGAGGTGCCGCATGTGAAGCGGCCCCCGTCCGAATATCTGCGCAGCAATTGCTGGTTCACCACCCAGCCGATCGAAGAACCGGCCCGGCCCGCCGACCTGCGCCAGATCTTCGACTGGATCGGCTGGGACCGGCTGCTCTTCTCGTCGGACTATCCACACTGGGACTCCGATGATCCCAACTATATGTTTCCGATCCAGATTTCGTCGGCCGAGCGTAGCCAGATCATGCGGGACAATGCCCTGCATGTTTATGGGCACCGCTTCTGATGGCCAGGGAAACAGTCGCCCACGCCGCCGAGATCCCCCCGGGGACCAACAAGGTCGTCACCATACGCGGTCGCGAGATCGTGATCTTCAATGTCGAAGGCGAGTTCTTCGCCTTTCTCAACAAATGCCCTCATGAGGGCGCGAAGCTGTGTTTCGGCGTGCTCGTCGGGCTGACCGATTCCAGCGGCCCGGGAGACTATCGCTTCCAGCGCAAGGGCGAGATGCTGCGTTGCCCGTGGCATGGCTGGGAATTCGACCTGCGCACCGGCCGGTCCCGCTGCGATCCCGAAAATGTGAAACTGCGCGCCTTTCCCGTTTCGGTGGGCGCGGAACAATCACCGCCTGCCCAGCCCGGCCCCTATGTGGCCGAAACATTTCCGGTCACCACGGTCGACGACTTCGTCATGGTCGATGTTTGAGGGTGGGTGGATGGATGACGGCAAGCACCCTGATGAACAAGGACCCGAGATGACTGCCACACCGGACGAGGGCGCTTGGGTCGCCGTCATCGCCGCTACCGACGTGCCGCTGGGTGCTATGGTGCCGCTCGAGATCGGCGACCTCAAGATTGCGATCTACAATGTCGATGATGTCTACCGCGCGACGTCGAACGTCTGCACACACCAGTTCGCGTTGCTCACCGATGGCTGGCTGGACGGCGTGATGGTGGAGTGTCCGCTACATGGCGGGCAATTCGATGTGACCGACGGGAAAGCCCAGGGTGGCACAGTGACGTGCGATTTGGCCACCTATCCCTGCCGCGAGGTCGACGGTTTGGTCGAGATCCGATTGACCGGCGTTTCGCCGTAGCGCCGGGATGACGTGCGTCGAACCATTGGGTGCCGCCGCGGGCGAACGCAACGTGAGTCAGGCGCGTGATCGGCCCCAAACACCCGTCATGCCGTTTGATGCGTCGGCGATCGACGAGGCGGCCAAGGCGATCGGAGGCGGGAAGTGCGTCGCCGCTCCTTCAGAGACGGTCTACGGTCTGTTCGCCGATGCGACCAACGCAGCTGCGGTGGCCGGCATTTACGACGCCAAGGGTCGACCCTCGTTCAATCCGTTGATCGTCCATGTGACGGACTTGGCCGCAGCGGAGCGGATCGCACAGTTTGACGACACAGCGCGCGACTTGGCGCGACGTTTCTGGCCCGGGCCGCTGACCATTGTTCTGCCGCTGCGGCCCGAAGCGGGCATTGCCGCGCTCGTTACTGCCGGGCTGGACACGATCGCGCTGCGCGTGCCCGTCCACCGCGCCTGCCAAGCCCTGCTGCGGCGCACCGGCAAGCCGCTCGCGGGCCCCTCGGCCAACCGTTCGAATTCAATCAGCCCAACCCGTGCCGCACATGTCGCGGCCAGCCTTGATGGTCGCATCGCTCTGATCATTGACGACGGGCCGACAGCGGTCGGTCTCGAATCGACGATCGTGCATAATGGCCGCGTACTGCGACCGGGTCCTTTAAGCGAACAGGAGCTTTTTCCGACCCCGAACGGTGATCCACCCGCCGCCGATGTCGTCGATCCGGCCATGATCGTAGCCCCGGGTCAGCTAGCGAGCCACTACGCGCCTGGTAAACCGCTCCGCATCGCGGCTGCTCATGCGGACTGGGACGAGTGGATGATCGGGTTCGGACCGATGCGCTGCGACGACAACCTGTCCGTGACCGGCGACCTGACGGAAGCGGCTGTGAATCTCTTCGAAGCAATGCATCGAGCCGATGCGTCGACAAAGCTCCGCATTGCCATCGCTCCTATTCCAACCCGCGGGATCGGCTTGGCGATCAACGATCGGCTGCGTCGCGCCGCGACCAAGCCATCAAACCTGCGATTCGAGGATAATTGAGATGGCTGGAGCGTATCGGCAGGTCGCATTGTCGGTAGACACTCGAGCACCGGTTCTTGCGATTCGTGCGTTGAGCGGGCCTCAGACGATTGCCGACGTCATCCGCGTTTTCGAGCAACGTGGACTCGTGCCATCCTATTTCACAAGTCACCTTTGCGAACCCTATCTTTTGATCGAGGTCGAGCTCTCGCGCTCTGATGGCGCGATGCGGGACACGCTGCTAGAGCGTCTTCGAGCCGTGGCTTGCATCGACCGCGCAGAATTTATGGGCGACCGAAGCAGGACAATGGAAGCGTAAAGCCCCGGCGAGTGGGCTTGACCCGAAATCCGCCGAGAACCGCCCGACTTCGTGGACGCAATTCGGTGCGACGCGGCACTGCTCAATGCTCGTCCTCTCGCGGATTTACGATGCCATCACAGCTTCGCCCCACGCTTCCAGCAATTCGCGTCGGAGCGCCAGAAAGGATGTGCGTTTGTATGCGGCGATCACTTTGTCGGCCACGACATGGGCAAGCGCGGCTTCCGCGACTGGATCGGGAAAGGTCGGCATCATCTCAGCAGCCCAATCGCGAAATGAGCTGCGAAAACCGTGGACAGTGTAAGGCACTTCCTCGTCCTTGAGGATCTTGGAGAGTGTCATGTCGCTGAGCGGTTTGCCGTTACGCGCCGGAAAGATCAGGTCATTCGCGCTCGGGTGCGCACTCGCATGCCGTTTGCGCAGAAGATTGAGCGCTGGCGTGTTCAGCGTGACCGTGTGAGCGAGCCGGTTCTTCATCAACTCGGCGGGACGATCCCAGTTCCCCGTGTCAAGGTCGATATGCCGCCACCGCGCGTTGCGAACCTCGCCCGACCGTGCCGCCGTAAGGAGAAGAAACATCAGGGCATCGCGGCCAACCGTGGGCACCTTCGCGCTGATCGTCTTCATCAGTCCCGGGACCTCGGAATAGGGCATAGCCGCGAAATTGCCCCGTTTTGCCTGCCGGGGAAGGCCTATCGTGACAGACTTTGTGGGAGCGTCCTGTGTGCGCCATCCCTTAGACTGAGCAAAATTGAGAACGGTGCCGACACGTTGGCGCACCTTGCGTGCCGTTGACGGTATAAGCGTCCAGATAGGAGCCAGCATGTCACGGATGACCGTCGCATCGATCGTGTCAACGCGACGGTTGCCCAACACGGCGAAAGCATGGTCTTCGAGTGTGGATAGGAAAGCCGCGGCATGTCTCGGCTCCCAACCCGACTTCAGTGCCGCATGGGTGGCTCGCGCTGCCTCTTTGAATGTCGGAATCGGGCCGCGGTCTCGATCGCGTTCGGTTATTGGGTCACGGCCGTTTAAGACGTGCTTGCGCAGCTCGGCCGCCTTTTCCCGAGCTTCTGCCAGATTGAGGGCGGCGACCGAACCGAGGCCAATATCTCTTCGTCTGCCATAACGCTGCACTCGCAGTACCCACGAACGAGCGCCGGATGGCTTCACCAGCAGGTACAGTCCAGCACCGTCTCCATGCCTGCCTGGCTTCGCGTATCGGACCCTGACAGAAGTTAGAATTCCCATAAAAATCGCGCTCACATTCTGCGGAATCGCTCCCACATTCGTTCCCTCGGAGCGGGCCGGATGTAATGAAACCGCATGGGAATCGATGGAGCGTACCTTCGCAAAAAGGCACGGTATCTCAAAGACTAAGGGTCATCCTCGGCCGTCCTGAGATGTGACGCTAGCAATCACGGGGCATCCAGCATTCTTCAGATAAGCAGGCCTTCTTTCGTGCGAGGGTATCCGTCTGCGGGCGTCCGGCTAGCCAAAACCAAAATGCAGCTCTAAACGCTCGGCATGACCATGCGCGCGATTCTCGACGTAGCGGCCGGGCGGCTTCGCCCGGATCTTGCGCGCGCACGAATGCGGGATAGCCAGGCGCGAATTAGCATCAGCCGGATCGGCTGATCCGGCGCGTCGTCGGCCGGGCGTGATCGAGCGCCCCGCCGTTCCTGCCCCGCTTCTTGAAAGTCATTCAGCGTGCCTCATGGTCAAACTCGCGCCCAACGTGCGCCCAAAACCGCTCGTCCAAACCTCGTCCGGCTGCATGTCAGCGGCGACATCTGCCCCAATCTGTTACCGCGCCTGCTCGGCCTCGTCGCGCAATTCGACGAGATTCCCTATGGCATCGCGCTCACCCGATGTCCGGCCAGTCTCAAACTCTCGATCGACCTCGGTCGACTGGAGGATTCGCGCGCGGAAATATTGCTCAACAAGGTAGCGGTTATTCCGACGGTGCGTGGCGCGCGGCTCGTCGCACTGCGACGCGACTGACGCGTCGCCGCCGCTAGGCGCGGCTGGCCCTTAGCGCCACCCCGCGCCGCGCGCCGCTGCCTCCGCCTTGGCGTCGAGCGGCTCGCCGGCCATCATGTCCTGCGCTGCGGCCATGAGGTCGGGATCGGGCGATCCCGCCTGTGCATAGTCGCCATGCTGTGTCGTTGATCCCTGCTGCGTACGGCGCAGCGCCCAGCCGGACGCGTCGCGGCAGGCAATGCCGTCCGTCGCGCTCGAGCTGAACACCCGACAATAAGCCCCCTGTTTATCGCGGAAGCTGACCGCCACCTTCACCGCGCCGTCGGCACCACCAACCTCATCGTCAAGGGCTGCGGCCAGCGATCCCGAGGCGTATAACCCGCCTGCTCCCGAGAAGACGGGTCCGCGTGACACGCTTATTCCGATCGTCAGGCCGAGCACCAGGCACGCCGCCAACGCCGCCGCCGCGCGCCACCGGGTCAGGATCGGGCGCGTCCTGGGTGCCGGCAAGTCGACCACGTTGCTTTTCAAGAGAGCGGCCAACCCGTCGGGAACCTGTTCGTCGGCAACCGGCGCAAAGCTGTCCGAGATCCGTTTGCGCAGCGCCCTATGCCGTTCAACCTCTTGGGCAAGCGCCGGATCGCCAGCGATCGCGCGCTCGACCCGCTTGGCGTTGAGCGGATCAAGCTCGCCATCGGCATAAGCCATCAACATTTCAGGCTCGATCGTCACGCCGCTTCTCCAAGATCGAGCATCAGCGCCTGTCGGCCCCGCACCAGCCGCGAGGTGAGCGTTCCCATCGGAATATCGAGCACCGCGGCCGCTTCCTTATAGGCCAGGCCCTCGACCAGCACGAGCGCCACCGCCTCTCGCTGTTCATCCGGCAATCGCCGCATCGCCGCCTCTACCTCGCCAAGCGCGACCCGCGCTTCGGCCCCGCCGTCGCCGCCCATTCCCGTCCCGGCCTCGGCATCGACAAAGGTCTCCGACGCCCTGCCGCGGGCACGGGCGGTATCGATCCAGGCATTGCGCATGATCCGGTACATCCAGCTGTCCAATCTCGTTCCAGGCTGCCACGATCCGCGCGCAAGCAACGCCTTTTCGACCGTCATTTGACACAGATCGTCGGCGTCCGCCGCGTCGCGGGCGAGCGCACGCGCGAACCGCCGCAGGCGCGGCAGCAAGGCGAGCATCTCGTTTTCGAAAGCGGCCAAGCCAATTCCCTTCGTCCGGATGAAACGGATGGCGTCGCCCGTTTAATCCACGCAGAATGATTTTTGCCAGGCGAAAGGATGTGCGTGCTCCGTCAAATGATCATTGCCCTGTTCGTGCTCGCCGGCGCGACGGCGGCGGGCGCGCAGCTTGTTCCCAGGCTTCCCGGGTTGCCGATCGATGTGCCGAGCCTGCCTGCCGCACGCGGCCTGGCTGACGATGTGCTCCGCGTGCCTGCGGACGCGGCGCGGATGCTCGATCAGGCGCGCCGTGCCGCGATCGCGCAATTGGTCCGCGACAATCCCGGCCGTATCGCGCTCGACCCGGATGGCTTTCCGGCGCGCGCCGGGGAAGTCGTTATCGACGATCCGACGGACGCCGTGATCGCCGCGGCCATTGCCAAGGGATATCGGGTGATCGAGCGCGGCGACGTGCTGGGCGTGGGGTTCGCTCGCCTTGCAGTTCCCGGCCAGCAGTCTCTCGCATCAGCCATAAAGGAAATTCGCAGGCTCGGCGGCGAGGTCAGTGCGGATCAACTCCACTCGCCGAGTGGAGCTATGAACGGTCGCCCCGCGCCGATCGCGAGCGGCGACGGCACGCTGATCGGCGTTATCGATGGCGGCGTTGCCGGGGCGGCCGTCTCCACCGGATTCGCCATCGGCGCTCCGCGCGCCAATGACCATGCCACCGCCGTCGCGTCGTTGATCGGCGGTTCGGGCGCTGTGCGTGGCGGCTTGCCTGGCGCACGGATCGCCTCGGCCGATGTCTATGGCAGCGATCCTGCGGGCGGCAATGCAACCGCGATCGCGAAAGCGCTTGGCTGGATGGTCGAGCAACGCGTGCCGGTGGTGACGATCAGCCTGGTCGGCCCCGCCAATCCCTTGCTGGCCAAAGTGGTGGCGGCGGCACAGGCGCGCGGGCTCGTGATCGTGGCGGCGGTCGGCAATAACGGGCCCGCCGCGCCGCCGGGATTTCCTGCTTCCTATCCTGGCGTGATCGCCGTGACCGGGGTCGATGGGCGCAACCGCGTGCTGATCGAGGCCGGGCGCGCGAGCCATCTCGATTATGCGGCGCCCGGCGCGGACATGCTGGCGGCGGGCATTGCCGGCCGGGTCTTTCGCGTGCGGGGAACCTCTTTCGCAGCGCCCCTGGTCGCGGCGACGATCGCTCGCTTCTATCCGTCGCCCTCGCCCGCCGCCATCGGCGCCGCGCTCAGGCGCGTCGACGCGCTCGCCCGCGACCTGGGACCGCGCGGGCCCGACAAGACCTATGGCCGCGGCCTGGTCTGCGGCGAGTGTCGAACGCCCGCAAAATAATTTTTCCGAGCCGCGGGATTAAAACCGCGTCGGGTCCCGTTCTCCGGACAGAAACAAGGAGAACGACCATGATGAAGATCCTGTTTGGTGCGGCAACGCTCGCGATCGCGGTTGCCGCCACCCCGGCTTCGGCGCAGCTGCTTGGTGGCGGTGGCGGCCTTGGCGGCACCCTCGGCGGAACGCTTGGCGGCACGCTCGGCGGGGCGACCGGATCGCTCGGCGGCTCGGGCAATGGTTCGCTGGGCGGTATGATCGATCGCATGCCGGTCGATACCGACACCGCCACTTCGACGCGCAGTTCGAGCAGGACGCACAAGAGCGTCGATACCCACAAGGGCAAGGTCAGCGCATCCAATTCGAGCTCGACCGATACGAGCGCGAGCAACACCAGCCTGATCGGCGACAACGCGCTGACCGGCAGCGGATCGGCAGCGGGCAGCGCCGGCACCGGTGTCGACGCGCAATTGGTCGGCACGGATGCTATTCGCGGGACCGCCTCTCGCGCGACAGAGGCGACCCGCAACGCGGCCGATCGCGCTCGCAACGCCACCGGCGCAGCGGCCGAGCGCGCGCGCGGCGCGGCCGGCAATCTAGCCTCCAGCGCTCAGTCGCTCGGCGGCAGCGCGTCAGGCAGCGGCAGCGCAGCCGGATCGGGCGCGCTGTCCGGACTTGGCGGCACAGCGTCGGGCACGGGAAATTTGGCCCTCGCCGGTAGCGGCGCAGCAAATGCGGGCGCGTTCCCGGTGAACCCGGGGATGGCCGTTACCGACGCCAAGGGTCGTATGATCGGGACCGTTCAGTCGGTGCGCTCGACCGCTCGCGGCACGGTGCAAAGCGTGCTGGTCCGCGTCGGCAAGAAAACGGCGGATTTGCCGGCCGCCAACTTCTCGGGCTCGGGAAGCGCGCTCGTCTCGGCAATGGGCAAGGGCGACGTCAAGGACGCCGCTCAATAACCGACCGGTACGGGTCGCCCCCCGATAGCACGCGGCCCGCATCCTGACGGCGCGTCCGGCACCGAGCCGGGCGCGCCGTTTCCTTACCCTCACGGCTGATGACGCTGGAGAGCCGTGGCCGTCATCGAAGCCGAGCGGCACCTTGTCAGGAAACGCTGGCAGCGGCAGTAAGGGCGTAGATGCGCCCGGCATTGCCGCCGAACACCGCGTCCCGTGCGCTCGGCGCGATCAGAGCCTGCGCATGCGCGAGCCAAGGTGCGTAATCCTCGGCCAGGGTTAGGACGGGCCAATCGCTTCCCCAGATCAGGCGGTCGGGGCCGAAGGCGTCGATCACGATCGCCGCGACCTCACCGATGCGCGGCGTCAGGCCGGGTTCGGTGACCAGCCCCGATACTTTACACGCGACATTGGGCCGTTCGGCGATCGCGCGCATCGCGCCTTCCCATCCCGGCAGGTCGTCGGCATCGGGTTTGGCAGCATGGTCGATGACGATCGACAGCGCCGGATGCCGCGCGGCGAGACGATGCAATGCGGCCAGGTGCCGCGGGCGGATCAGCGCGTCGAGCACCAGCCCGCGTTCGGCCATCGCGACGAGGGCCGCGTCGATCGCGGGATCGTCATACCAGTCAGCGGCCTTATCCTGCACTATCGGACGCAGACCCTTGAGCTTCGGATGCGACGGGAGCATGCCGCGCAGGTCGCTCCAGCCGACTATTCCCAACACTAGCGGGTCGTCGGCAAGCGACAGCAGCCATTCGGTATCAGCGGCGTCTTCCTGGCTCTGGACCAGCACCACGCCGTCGATCCCGTTGGCCGCCGCTAGCGCGCGCAACTCCGGCAACTCCACGTCGCGATGGATCGCCCCGAGATCCGGCGGCGGCCAAGTGCAGCCATGCTCGCCGATCCGCCAGAGATGGACATGGGCGTCGATCATGCGGCCTTTCGCACCTTCAGCGCAAAAGCGAAAACGACGAGGAAGCAGCAAGCGGGCACGGCCATCGCGTTGACCATCGACCCGGTGCGATCGGAGACGAAGCCCATCACCGCCGGAAAGACGGCGCCGCCGATGATCGCCATGACCAGCAGCGCGGCCGCCGACTTGGTTCGGGCTCCGAGACCATCGACCGTCTCGGCGAAGATGGTCGGGTACATGATCGACATGAAGAAGCTGGAGGCGATCAGCGCGACGATGCCGATCATGCCGCCCGCGATCGTCGCGACCAGGCACAGCAGGGCACCGGCCACGGCGAAGATGGCGAGCAAAGATGGCGCGCGGACCACGCCCATCAACGCGGAGCCGACGAACCGCCCCGCCATGAAGGTGACGAGCGAGATGGTGAGATAGCCCGCCGCAACGCGCTCGGGCGTGCCGGGCACGGCCATCTCGGCGTACCGGATGAGGAAGCTCCACACGCCGACCTGCGCGCCGACATAGAAGAATTGCGCGAGGATGCCGAGCAGGACACGACGATCGCGCAGCAGGGCGCGAAAATCGTCGAGTGCGCCGACGTCTTCCTCCACGTCGCGCTGAGTCGCGATCGCCGGAAAGGCGGTCACTCGGATCAGCACCGCCCAGGCAAGCACGCCAAGACCGATCAGCAGATAGGGTAGCTGCACCGCTGCGGCTTCACCCGCGCGCCACTGCGCCAGTGCATCCGGCGACATCGCAGCGATCTCAGCGGGGCTGTGCGCCACGCCCGACAGGATGAACTGGCTGCCGATGACGATCCCGGTGATCGAACCGAGCGGGTTGAATGCCTGGGCGAGATTGAGCCGCCGCGCCGCGCTCTCGGACGGCCCGAGCCGCGCGATGAGCGGGTTGGCCGAGGTCTCGAGGAACGAAAGCCCGCTGGCAATGACGAACAATGCGGCGAGGAAGAACGGATAGCTCTGCTGGCTCGCCGCCGGCCAGAACAATAGCGCGCCCGCCCCATAGAAGCAGAGACCGAGCAACACGGCGGCGCGATAACCGCGAGCACGCATGAACAATGCCGCCGGAATGGCGAGGCAGAAATACCCGAGATAGAAAGCCGACTGGACGAGCCCGGCCTGCAGATCGCCGAGAACGAACAGCTTCTTGAAGTGAGCGATCAGGATATCATTGAGATTGTTCGCGATCCCCCACAAGAAGAACAATGCGACGATCAGCACAAAAGGCAGCAGGCGCGCCGTCGGCACCGGCGGTTCGTCACTCATACCAATCCCCTCCCGTCGATCCGCCATCGGCACGACCTTCTCTAATTTTGCTGGCGGGTCTAGCCGATATGTTCTGCTAATAAAATCTATTTTTACTAGTGAATTTGTATGCCTGTATCGACGCGCGAGGATCGGCGTGTCAAACAGCACGGTGGAGGCTAGGACGTTAACGATGGCTGACGACGAAGATCGCGGCGGGGATTCGCGGTATCGCGCACCGGCGCTCGAAAAGGGGCTGGACGTGCTGGAATTGCTCGCAGCACAGACCGACCCGATGACGTTGACCGAAATCGTTCACGCGCTCGGCCGATCGCACGGCGAACTGTTCCGAATGGTCCAGGTACTCGAACAGCGCGGCTATATCGAACAGGACCCGGCCGAGGACGGCTATCGCCTGACCGACCGGCTGTTCTCGCTCGGCATGCAGCAGCCCCGTACCGCCAATCTGATCGAAATCGCCCTGCCGGTGATGCGTCAACTCGCGCTCGATATCGGCCAGTCATGCCATCTCGCGCTGCATACGCGCGGACAGATGGTGGTCGTGGCGCGGATGGAATCGGGTGAGCAGATCGGCTTTTCGGTCCGTGTCGGCTATCGCCGGCCGCTGATGCAGACGGCGTCGGGCATGATCCTCTATGCACACCAGCCCGCAGACATTCGCCGCCGATGGGAAGAGATGTTCGATCCGCCGATTCCCGAAACAGAGATGGCGGCGCTACGCGCGCGTGCCGACGAGATCGCCGAACGCCATGTCGAACAGACGCCGAGCCATTTCGTCACAGGCATCACCGACATTTCCGCGCCGGTGATGCGAGGCGGCAGCGCGGCTGCTGCGCTGACCGTGCCTTACCTGAAGAAGATTCAGCCGTCGGTGTCCACGCGCGACACCGCAGCGCTGGTTCGCAAGGCGGCGGAAGCGATTTCCGAACGACTCGTCGAGGGCGACAGCCGCGCCTGAACGCCGGACGCGACCCTATTCCTTCCTGACCGGAACGGGCACGTCGGGGCGCAGCAAGCCCGCCGCTTTCAGGTCGCTCCACAAGCCGTCGGGGACCGGCGCAGCGATATTGGCCATCGTCGCCCGCACCTCGTCGGGACTGGCGAGACCGACGATGACGCTCGCTGCCTGGGGGTGAGCGACGGCGAATTGCAACGCGGCGACGGGCAAGGCCACGTCATGCGCCGCGCATATTCGTTCGATCGCACGCGTATGCTGGCGGACCGCCTCTGGCACACTCTCATAATCGTAATGCGCGGCCGGCGCGTCCGCCCCCAGCGCGAGAATTCCCGAATTATAGACCCCGGCCAGCACCAGCGCAGTTCCGGCGGCGGCACAGCGCGGGAAAAGGTCGTCGATCGGGCTTTGCTCGAGCAAGGTGTAGCGGCCGGCGAGCAGGATGACATCGAGCGACACGCGCTCCATCAACTCCAGACATACCGCGGTTTCATTGACGCCGACTCCGATCGCCGACACCGCTCCTTCGTCGCGGAGTTCCTCGAGCGCCGCGAAGCCGCCCTTGTCCAGCAATTCGCTCATCCGGGCGTCATGGGCCGCCTCGTGGACCCGGCGCCCGATGTCATGGACATAGAGGATATCGATGCGATCACGGCCCAGCCGCTTCAAGCTGGCCTCGTGCGATCTCAGGATGCCGTCGCGCGAATAGTCATAGACCGGCGCAAACGCCGGCGCGTCGACAAAACCGTGGCGATCGCGCTCCGCCGGCGCGGTCAGCGGCTCCAATACCCGGCCTACCTTGGTCGAGACGACGACATCCCTGTTGCCGGCGATGGCCTGGCCCAAACGCGTTTCCGCCAACCCGAAGCCGTAATAGGGCGCGGTATCGGCATAAAGCAGCCCGGCCTCGATCGCGGCGGCGATCGTTGCCCCGGCAGTCTCGTCATCGACCGCCCGATAGAGATTGCCGAGCGGGGCAGTGCCGAAGCCGAGCGGAGGTAAATTCAGGCCAGTCATTGCGCGTCGAGGTCGAAGATCTGCACCATCTGCACCCATTTTTCTCCGGCAGATGCGAACGGCAGCGGTCGCTGGAAACGCCACATCAACTCTTCCCAGCGGTCGATCTCGGGCGGAGCCGGAACCGGCCGCGGATAGTCAGCCACCGCTTCGACGATCATCATCAGGCGGTCGCCCGCACGCCAGATCTCCATCCGCTCGGCGCCCTGGGCGCGGATATGCGCGACTACCGCCGGCCAGCCCGATCCAGGCGCGTGGCGTGCCTCATATTCGGCGATCAGCGCGGCATCGTCGATCAGGTCGAGCGCGTAGCAAAAGCGTCGGGTGGTCGGCGCGGGTCCTTCGGATTGATCGACACTTCCCACATTTCTCTCCTGACGGCCGTTCCCTCGACGGCTCGTGCTCGAAGGGCATTAATGCGCGCTTGCGCCGACTGCAATCGGCACATATGAAAATACACTACACCAGCGAAATATCGATCGATAAAGACGGGGGCAGACCACGAACGCCATGACCAGTATCGTCAAGCTTCGGGTGCTCGATATCCGCTTCCCGACCTCGGCGCGGCTCGACGGCTCGGATGCGATGAACCCGGATCCCGATTATTCGGCCGCCTATTGCATCCTCGAGACCGACCAGCCCGATCTTGCCGGCCATGGCCTGACCTTCACGATCGGTCGCGGCAACGATATCTGCTGCGCCGCGATCGAGGCACTGGCACCGTTGGTCGAGGGGCTGGACCTCGACTGGATCCGGGCCGACGGTGCGCGTTTCTGGCGACATGTGACGGGCGACAGCCAACTCCGCTGGATTGGGCCGGAAAAGGGCGTGATCCATCTCGCGACCGGCGCCGTGGTCAATGCGGTGTGGGATCTGCTGGCGAAGCAGGCCGGCAAACCCTTGTGGCGGCTGATCGGCGAGATGAGCGCCGAGGAGATCGTCGGCCTGATCGACTTCCGCTATATCACCGACTGCATTACCCCCGATGAAGCCGTCGCGCTGCTCGCCGAGCGTGGCGCGGACAAGGCGATGCGGGTCGCCGATCTCGAGGCGAACGGCTATCCCTGTTATACGACATCGGCGGGATGGTTGGGCTATTCGGACGAGAAATTGGTCCGGCTCTGTCACGAAGCGGTCGCCGAGGGGTTCAATCACGTCAAGCTCAAGGTCGGGCGCTCGCTGGAGGAGGACATCCGCCGGGTCGCCCTGGCGCGCGAGGCGATCGGACCGGATCGCCAGTTGATGATCGACGCCAATCAGGTGTGGGAAGTCGAGGAGGCGATCGCGCATGTCCGCCAACTCGCTTTCGCCAAGCCCTGGTTCATCGAAGAGCCGACCAGCCCCGACGATATCGAGGGTCACCGGCGCATTCGCGAAGGGATCGCGCCGGTCGGGGTGGCGACCGGGGAAATGTGCCAGAACCGCATCCTGTTCAAACAATTCATCATGCGCGGCGCGATCGACGTGGTCCAGCTCGACGCGTGCCGGCTGGGCGGTGTCAACGAAGTGCTGGCGGTGCTGCTGATGGCGGCGAAATACGATCTGCCGGTCTGCCCGCATGCCGGCGGGGTCGGGTTGTGCGAATATGTCCAGCATCTGGCGATGATCGATTATCTCTGCTTCGCCGGCACGAAAGACGGCCGCGTCGCAGAATATGTCGACCACCTCCACGAGCATTTCGTCGCGCCGAGCGTCGTGGCGGGCGGCGCCTATCGCGTGCCCGAAGCGCCCGGCTATTCGATCGAGATGAAGCCCGCCACGCTCGCCGCGTTCGCCTTTCGCAAGGCCGAAGCGACGGCCTAGAGAGCGTGACGACGTGAGTTTGACCCGCCGTGATTGCCCGGGCGTGTTCGCTGGCAAGGAGCGGTGTGCAGCGCGTAGCGGCGCTACGCGCAAGGACCGCGACGCAGACCAGCGGGCGCGCCCGGGCAACCGCAAAGCGGCGGGCGCCTTTTGGCGCAGAGCAGCGTCTCTCGTCGGTCACGATGCATTCTGCATCGCTCCGCTCCTCGTTCCTCGCCCTGCGTCAAAATCCGCTCCGTCACGACGGGGCAAACTCACGCCATCACGCTCTAATCAGCCAGCGGGATCGCCATAAAGAATGCCCCGTCCGTCGGTCCCGATATAGACCCGGCCGCGGCGGCGGGGATCGCCCGAAATCACGCGGAAGCGGCCGCCCCAGCGATGACCGGCATCGTCGATCCGAACCCAGTGAGCGCCGCCATCCGGCGATTTCCAGATGCCGGTCTCTCCGGCTCGCCTGGCGACGGCATAGATAGCAGGATTTGCGGGAGAGCTGCCGAGCCCCAAGCCGAACAAGGCGATGTCGAGATCGGGCGCAAGTCGCTGGAAGGTCGAGCCGCCGTCGCGGCTGCGGTAAAGCTCCGTGCCGCACAGCAGGAACAGGTCGCCCCGCGCAAAGGGCGAAGCGACCAAGGCGGGCTGGCTTTCGCGGTTGCGGGCACGCGCCAGCGACAAATCCGCGCACAGCCCCCGTGTCGCCATCGGCGCGAAATGCTCGCCGCCATCGGTGCTGGCGAAGATCCGACGCGTGTCGGGATCGATCGCCCAGGCGAGCCGGGCATCGACCTTGTCGGCAACGATCCGGAGATTGCCGGGCAGCCCGGCGATCGCGACCCAGTTCTTGCCGCGATCGCGCGTCAGCAGCGGACGTTCGGCGGCGACGAAGAAACGCTGGCCGTCGGCCGAGACGGTGATCGGCGCCCTGCCTTGCGCCTCCAGGCCATGCCCAGCGTTCCACAGCGGCGTCCGCAGCGGATGCCAGCTGGCGCCGCCATCGTCGCTCCAGCCGAGCCCGGCCTCGATCTCCTGCCCCTCATGGACGTTGCCGCTACGCACCAGCACGAGCCCGGCGCGGCCGGCATAATCGAGCGTGTTGGTATTGGTGTTGCGCGGCGACAGGAACATGCCCGGCGGCGAGCGCCCGAAATCGCGGTGCACGAAACCGCCGAGGTCGCCGAAGCCGGAGACCAGCGACGCGCCAGCGGTCGGACTGGTCAGCGTGATGATCGCGGTCTGCTCGACGCCTTTGGTCCAGGGTGTCCAGAGCAACGCAGGTTTGGCGGCGTCGCTGGTGACATAGACCGTGTCGCCGGTCGTATAGGCCAGCCGCCCGGGATCGAACGGGTCGAGCGCCAGCCCGGCTATCCAATGTCCGAGAGCTGCCTCGGGACGGCCCCAGTTGAGGAACGGCGTGGCGCGCGTGTCGCGGCGACTGCGTGGACCGAGGTCGGTCCAGTGCCGGCCGCCATCGGCCGTACGCCACAACGTATCCCCCGGCTTCCAGCGGTTGAAGGTCGAGGCGTAGGCGACGCCGTCGCGCGCGGAATCGGCGGCGATGCCGATATAGCCTCCCGGCGGTGCGCCGGCACTGCGGTCGGGTGTGATATCGCGGAATGCGCCGGAGCGCTCCAAAGCCCATATCGCGCCGCGCGTCACGCCGCTCGGGCCGATGCCGTCGGCCCAGGTGACGTAAAGCCGTCCGGCGCCGTCGAGCGCGGCCTTGACCGGCACCAGCCCATCGAGTCCGCCCGCCAGCCGCACCCAGTGTGCGCCGTCGTCATCCGACTGGAACAGCCCCGCACTACCCGCATCGGCAACCCCGGCGAATACGCGCCGCGCCTTGGGATCGAACAGAACGAACGCGATGCCGGGATGCGTGGACCAGGGCGCGGCGGGGCCGGCACCGGCATAGGGGAAGGCGGTGTCGCGCCGCCAGTGTGCGCCGGCATCCTCGCTCAGCCACAATCCGTCATGGCGCGAGCCGAACAGCAGACGGCGTGGGTGACGCGGATCGACCGCCAGCCGCTCGCCGAGACCGCGCCCGGGTTCGTTGCCGCCCATGCGGAACGGCACCGGCACGATCGTCCAATGCGCGCCGCGATCGTCGGAGCGCAGGATTGCCGCTGGAGCGCGCGCCGACATGCCGGCCGCGGCATAGACGCGATCGGCGTTAACCGGGTCCGGGGCGATACTCTCGACGCCGAAAAAGCTGCCCTGCGCGAAACCGTCCATCAGCGGCACCCAGGTGCCGACGCGGTCCTCCCAGCGATAGGCGCCGCCCATGTCGGTGCGCAGATAGGCCAGCCCGCGTTCAGCCGGGCTGAACACGATTCCCGGCGCGAAGCCCCCTCCGCCGACCGTCACATTGGTCCAGCGATAGGGAAAAGCGGCGGGGCCCCGCGCCGCGGCGGGCGCCAGTGAGGCAAGCGCCAGCGCGGCGCCGAGAATGATCGATCGCAATGTCATGGTTCAGCTCGTGATACGCATCTTCAGCGCGAGGGTTTCGCCAGGGTCGAGCGTGTCGATCGCGAAGTCCTGGTTGAGCGCATCGGGCAGATGCGACACCGGCTCGACGCACAGGAAGGTTTCGCCTGGCGGCGCGTAGAGATGGACGGTCCGCGCGCCGATCGCGACGATCCGCGTGACTCCGTCCGCGCCGTCAATCGTGGCGTGACCCGTCCAGCCATCAAAGCTGTTATCGATCAGCCGATCGGGAAAGCCCGCGCCCGCGCTCCAGTCGCCCAACGCGTCGGCCGCGACCGACCGGGTCGGAATCATCGTCTCGTCGCCTTCCCACATCCGCCGCGTACTCATCGTCAGCCGCGTCGATGCGTCGCGCGGGAAATAGGGATGAAAGCCGAGACCGGCGGGCATTGTCCGGTCGCCCTCGTTCATGAGCAACAAGCTAACCGTCAGGCCTTCATCGTCCAGCGCGAGGCGCTGCTCGGCGCGGAACGGCCATGGCCAACCGCCGCCGCCGGCATGGCGCAACGCCATCACTGCCTCGGCCTCCCCCGTCATGCTCGTCGTCCAAGGCGACTGCCAGCCGATACCGTGCAGGCTGTGCGGGTGATCGCCGAAATTGAGCGGCAGCCGATGCGCTTCGCCGGCGAAGGAGAAACGCCCATGCGCAATACGATTGGCATAAGGGACAAGCGGGAAGCAGCCGGTCGCGAGCGGATCATCGACCCCCTCAGGCGCACGCCGCAACACGTCGCGGCCGTCGCGCGTCAGGTAAGCGATCGCACCGCCCAGGCTGGGGAGCAGCCCCGCTTCCCAGGGGCCCGCACGTAAAATCGCGTTATCATGCTCTAATCCTTCAGCGCGGGCACACATTCCGATCATCTCCTTGTGGTCCGTCAATCCGCCAGCGGCGGCGCCGCGCAATGTCGGGCGATGAACTCGGCCTGGGTCGGCATGGCGGGGGCGGTCTTGCCGATCACCTCGCGCAGATGGGCGAGGAAATCGCGGGATTCATCGGCGGGCAAAGCATCGGCCAAGGGATCCTGGCCGCGCGGCACCTCGTTCTGAAGTCGGATAGCATCCGGTTTCCTCTCCACGCGCACCTCCCGGGGTGCTTTCTGCCGCCGTGGTCTGGTGCCTCGGCTGATTGTGTAAATATCACCCTGGTACCGCTACTTCACCATAAATGTTTGCGCTACCAATTTTTTTGTTAGACCTTTGATGCTAGGCGTTTCTGGCGCCGACATCGGCGGAATCGGCATTTCCTTTTTAGCAATGCGATGGGGAGGAGTGGCAAATGGATGGCAACATCGGTCGGCGTCGCGGCGGGCGCAGCGCGTGACGGCCATTCGAGCGATCACGCTGGACCTCAACGACAGCGTCGCCCCTGAACGGCTTGCCCGCCCGGTAGCGGCCGCCCACCCCATAGTGCGCGGACAGGCGCGCGATTGGCCGGTCGTGGCTGCTCGACCATCTCGTTTTCGCCGACGATGCCGGACAGGCGGCCCACTTGCCCGAGCGTGCACGCGGGATGTTGTGCGCCGTCTCGCCCGAGATGCGGCGTGATCTGCACCGCGTGATCGCCGCGGTGCTGCAATCGAAATAATCAGGAGAGGAAAGATGATGCAGTGGATGATCGTGGCATTCGGCATGTTGGCGGCAGCGCCGGCGGCGGCGCAGGTGACGTTCGACGCGCCGTTCACCGACCATGCGGTGCTGCAGCGTGATCGTGCGATCGCGGTGCATGGCCATGCCGCGCCCAAGGCGGAGATCGTGCTGAACTTCGCCGGCGCGACCGTCCGCACCGTGGCCGACGCCAAGGGCGCGTGGCGCGCGACCTTGCCGGCCAGGCCCGCCGGCGGCCCCTATTCGCTCGTCGCGTCGAGCGGCGGCGCGAGCGCGACGCTCGGCGATGTCATGGTCGGCGACGTCTGGCTGTGTTCCGGCCAGTCGAACATGGAATTCACGCTGCGCCACGCGACCAATACCGATGCCGAGGTGCAGCAATCGGCCCATCCGTTGCTGCGCCTGTTTAACGTGCCGCGCCAGTCGAGCGCGACGCCGCAAGCAGGCTTCGGCACCCCCGTCGGCTGGCAGGTCTCGGCGCCCGCCAGCGCGGCGGACTTCTCGGCGGCCTGCTATTTCATGGGTCGCGACCTCCAGCAGCGGCAAGGCATCGCGGTCGGGCTCATCGCCTCGTCCTGGGGCGGATCGGTGATCGAGGATTGGATCAGCCGCGAGGCGCTGGCGACGCTGCCGCGCTATCGACCAGCGCTCGACTTGCTGGACCTCTACGGGCGCGACCCCGCGGCGGCATCGCGGCAATGGCACGTGCGGCTCGAGAATTGGCTCGGCGCGCGCGCGTCAGCGCCGGCCAATGCCACCTGGCGTTCGGTACCCTCGATCACGGCCTGGGAGAATTGGGGCGACCCCGCGCTCGCGAACTTCGACGGCATCGGCTATTATCGCGCGCATGTGACGCTCACCGCGGCGCAGGCGGGCAAGGCTGAACTGGCGATCGGCGCGGTCGACGATATCGACGTCACGCGAGTCAACGGAACCGCGGTCGGCACGCTCGAGGGATGGCAAGCGCTGCGCCGCTATCCGGTCGCGCCCGGTCTGCTCCACGCCGGTGACAATGTGATCGACGTCGCTGCGATCGATACCGGCGGCGGCGGCGGTTTGTGGGGCACCGCGCCACGCACGCTGACCTTGGCCGATGGGACGGTCCTTCCGCTCAAGGACTGGCAGTTCGCGCGCGGCGACGCGCTCGCGGCGATCGGTATGCCGCCCGGCGTGCCGTGGGTCGGCGGGAACGGGCGGACCACACTCTACAACGGCATGATCGCACCGTTGGATGGTTATCCGGTCAAAGGGTTCGCCTGGTATCAGGGTGAAGCGAACGTTGCCGACGCCGCCGGTTATGCCGAACTGATGCCGCTGCTGATCGCCGACTGGCGCAAGCGCTTCGGCGCCGCGCCGTTCCTGATGGTCCAGCTTGCCGGATTCGGGCCGCTTACCTCACGGCCGGTCGATGACGTCTGGGCGCAATTGCGCGACGTCCAGCGCCGCGTCGCCGATGCCGACCCGAAGGTCGGGCTGGCCAGCGCGCTCGATATCGGTCAGGTCGCCGACATCCACCCGACCAACAAGCAGGACGTGGGCTATCGCCTCGCGCTCGGTGCGCGCGCCATCGCCTTGGGGGAAAAAGTCGAGGCGCGAGGCCCCGCACCGACCGCAGTCGTCCGCCGCGATGGCAAGATCGCGATCCGCTTCGCCCATGGCCCGCTGGTGACCGTCGGCGGCGGCCAGGTCATCGGGTTCGAAGTGTGCGACGCCAGCGGGAAGTGCGGTTATGCCAATGCGGTCGCGAGCGGCGATACGGTGCTGGTCCCGGACGACGGCAAGGCGAGCGAAGTCCGCTATCTGTGGCAGGCGAGCCCGATCGTGAACCTCTACAATCCGGACGGGCTGCCGGCGACCGGGTTCCGCTTACCGATCGGGGGATAGCAGCGAACCTAGGCCCCTAGATGTCCGTCCGACTCGCGCTCGACCAAGGTAAAGTCGAGTACCAGCCGGCGTGGTTCCGGCGTCTTGCCTTGCCGCCGTGCGTTGACCTCGGCGACCAGCATTTCGATCGCGGCGCGCGACATCGCCGCGATCGGCTGGCGCACGGTAGTGAGCTCTGGCCAGATCGCGGTGGCGAGCGCGGTGTCGTCGAACCCGCACACGCTGACGTCGCCCGGCACGTCCAGCCCGCGGCGATGCGCGACGGCTACCGCGGCAGCCGCCATGTCGTCGTTGCTGGCGAAGATGGCGGTTGGCGGCTGGGGCAGATCGAGCAGCGCCTCGCTCGCCTCGAGCCCGGAGCGATAGGTGAACAGCCCCTGCCTGATCAGCGCGTCGTCGATCGCGATCCCGGCCTCGGCCAGCGCCGCCTTATAGCCTTCGAGCCGCCGCGCGCTCGCGGTCTGGTCGGGATTGCCGATGATGAAGCCGACGCGCCGATGGCCCTGTGCGATGATGTGCCGCGTCATCGCCTCGGCCGCCGCGAAATCGTCGATCGACACGGTCGAGATGCCGTCCGCCAGCCGGGCAGTGGCGACCGCGACCGCGGTCACGTTCTCGGCCGCGAGCAGATCGATCAGCGGTTGCGAATCGCATAAGGGCGGAGGCAGCAGGATGCCGTCGACCCCGCTCCGGATCAGGTGGCGCGCGCTCGTCTCCTCGCCTTCTCCACGGTCGCACTTCTCGACCACCAGTTGGACGTCGGAGCGGCTCGCCTGATCGAGGCTGCCGACCAGGAACTCGCTGAGATAGGCGGCGCTGGGATTGCTGTAGAGCAGTCCAAGACGCACTTGACCGCCGCCGGCAAGGCTGCGCGCCGCACGGTTGGGAGCGTAGTTGAGCGCGGTGATCGCCTCGTTGACCGCGTCGCGCGCGGCTTGGCGGACATGGCTCGCGCCGTTGATCACACGCGACACCGTCATCGGCGAGACGCCCGCCCGCTTGGCGACGTCCTCGATCCTCGGCGCATCGCCACCGCGACCCTTGCGCTTCTGTGGTGTTCCCCCGCTCATCCGCGTGCGTGTAGCGCAGCATTACGCGTCAAGCCCAGCCAAAATCCTTCGTCACATTCCGACACGATCCGATTGCTATTGACACAACTCTTATGGTAGCGCTCCCAATGACTCGGGAACAACCCGGCGTGGAGGGGAGATATGCGTGCCTGAAATTGCTCGCCGACGACGTTCCGGACCGATTGCGCGTGCCGTCCTGCTCGCGGCGATCACGGGGTTGTCGGCGACACCGGTCACCGCGGCACCGCCCCTGTTGCAGGCGGCGCCTGCCTCCCCTGCCGCCTCATATCGCAACTTCAAGGTCGCGATCTATGTCGTCGTCGGCAACGTACGCGCGCTGGCCGACCGCGCGACGTTCGACCGCGAATATGCCCGCGTCGCCGGCCAGCTCCATTTCGACAAGGTCTATGTCGAGGCCTATCGCGACCACCAATTCGCGACCGATGACGAACTGGCGAAGGTGTCGTCCTATTTCCGCGAGAAAGGCATTGAGGTCGCCGGCGGCATCACGCTCGCGGCGGGCGGCAGGAATGGCCAGTTCGGCACGTTCGATTACGAGGATCGTGACGACCGCGCTGAATGCGAGCGCGCCGTGCGACTCGCGGCGCGGCATTTCGATCAGGTCATCCTGGACGACTTCTTCTTCTTCACCTCCAAGAGCGACGCCAACATCGCCGCCAAGGGCAAGCGCAGCTGGTCGCAATACCGGCTCGACACGATGCGCGGCGTCGCGCGCGATCTCGTCCTGCGCCCGGCCAAGGCAGAGAATCCCAAGGTTCGGATGATCATCAAATATCCGAACTGGTACGAGCATTTTCAGGGGCTGGGCTACGACCTCGACCAGGAAGCCAAGGCGTTCGACGGCATCTATACCGGCACCGAAACGCGCGACCCGGTGATCACGGATCAGCTACTCCAGCAATATGAGAGCTATTCGGTCTATCGTTATTACGCGAACATCCGTCCGGGCGCGAATGGCGGCGGCTGGGTCGATACGTTCAGCACGCGCTACCTCGACCGCTATGCCGAGCAATTGTGGGATACAATGCTGGCCAAGGCGCCGGAGATCACGCTGTTCAACTGGAGCCCGATGGCGTCCGACATGGGCGCCGACGAGGGTGAGCGGCCCTGGGCCAATATGGGGACCAGTTTCGACTGGTCGGGAGCCATGCGCGCCTGGCGACAGTCGGGATCGCGCGCCCCGGCGGGCTGGGCGCGCGCGGCGGGGCTGTCGCTCGACGCGGTCGATTCGGTGCTCGGGCAACTCGGCAAACCGATCGGGGTGGCGAGCTACAAGCCGTATCAGTCGAGCGGCGACGATTTCCTGCACAATTATCTCGGCAATATCGGTATCCCGATCGAGCTAGCGCCGACCTATCCCGCCGACGCCAGGACGATCCTGCTGACCGAGGCTGCCGCGGCCGATCCGGGAATCGTCGCGAAAGTGCAAGCGAGCCTGAAAGGCGGCGCGACGGTGATCGTCACGTCGGGCTTTGTCTCGGCGCTCGGCCCACGCTTCGCCGACCTCGCGGAATGGACGCCGACCGGGCGGACCGTCGTGGTCGACCATTTCATCGAGGGATTCGGCGCGGGCAATGGCCGCCTGCTCGACGATCCGGGCGGTTCGGCGCGGCCGATATTGTTCCCGGATATGCGCTTCTACACCAATGACAGTTGGGCGATCGTGCGCGGAGTGTCGGGGCAGAAGGGATTCCCGATCCTGCTGATGAACCGATATTCGCAAGGCACGCTGATGATGCTGGCGACGCCCGAAAACCCAAGCGACCTCTACAACCTGCCGACCGCTGCGCTCGACCATATCCGCGCGATGACCATGCAGGATTTTCCCGCCCATCTCGCCGCGCCCGCCAATGTCGCGCTCTTCGCCTATGACAACGGATCCTATGTCGTGGAGAATTTCCGCGACCAGCCCGTCGCGGCAACGCTGACGGTCAAGGGCGAAGGAATAAAGGCAGTCGAGCTGTCCGGAAACACGCCGATCGCTGCCGCCGCTCCGGTGCCGGGCGGCAAGGATGCCCAGCCGGGCTGGACGCGTTTCGTGCTCGACCTCCCGCCGCATTCGTTCCGGGCGATCGCCACCAGCAAATGATTTCAGGGAAAGAACAGTCGGTGAAGAGGGTTACGATGAGGGCAAAGACGGGGTTAATGGCATTGTTATCCGCGACGATGATCGGCGCGACTGCGGTCGCCGGCGCGCCGGACGCGCCGACCGTTGCCAATCCGGCATTATGGCCGGCCGCGAAGAGCCGCGGCCTGGTGCGTCCCGCCACCGAGGCGAAGATCACCGCGCTGATGGCGAAGATGTCGCTCGAGGAGAAGATTGGGCAGATGATCCAGGCCGATATCGGCTCGATCAAGCCCGAGGATCTCCGGAAATATCCGCTCGGCAGCATCCTCGCCGGCGGTAGTTCACCGCCCCTGGGCAGCCCCGACCGCTCGCCACAGGCGCCGTGGGTCGCGACCTCCAGGGCCTTCGCCGCTGTCGCAAATGAGGCACGGCCAGGCCATATCGCGATCCCGCTGATGTTCGGCATCGACGCGGTTCACGGCAATTCGAACGTCGTCGGCGCCACGCTGTTTCCGCACAATATCGGCCTTGGTGCCGCCAACGATCCGGCGCTGATGACGCGGATCGGTCGCGCCACCGCTGAGGAGACCGCCGCAACAGGCATCGACTGGGCATTCGGGCCGACGCTGGCGGTGCCGCAGGACGACCGTTGGGGCCGGACCTATGAAGGCTATTCGGAAAATCCCGCGATCACCGCGCGTTATGCCGGCGCGATGATCCGCGGACTGCAAGGCAACCCAGGTAAGGGTCGCATCCAGTTGGGCAATGTTGCGGCGAGCGCCAAGCACTTCCTGGGTGACGGCGGAACCAAAGACGGGATCGATCAGGGCGACGATCAGATCGACGAGGCGACGCTGATCCGGATCCACGCGCAAGGCTATCCGTCGGCGATCAACGCCGGAACGATGACCGTGATGGCGTCCTATTCCAGCTGGAATGGGCAAAAGATGCACGGCAACAAATCGCTGCTGACCGATGTCCTGAAAGGACGGATGGGCTTTGCCGGCTTCGTCGTCGGCGACTGGAACGGCCATGGCCAGGTTCCCGGCTGCAGCAACACCGACTGCGCGATCGCGTTCAACGCCGGGCTCGACATGGCGATGGCGCCGGACAGCTGGCGCGACTTGTTCGACAACACGCTGAAGGAAGCGAAATCGGGCGTGATCCCGATGACCCGGATCGACGATGCGGTGCGCCGCATCCTGCGCGTCAAATTCGCGCTCGGCCTATTCGACGACGCGCGGCCCTGGGAAGGGCGCGCCAATGTGCTCGGCTCGCCGGCGCATCGCGCGCTTGCCCGCGAAGCCGTGGCCAAGACCCTGGTGCTGCTCAAGAATGACGGCGTGCTGCCGCTCAAGGCGGGTGCCAATGTGCTCGTCGCCGGCCCGGGCGCGGACTCGATCGCGATGCAATCGGGCGGTTGGACCCTGAGCTGGCAAGGCGACGGCAACAGCAACTCCGATTTCCCCAATGCGCAGTCGATTTATTCGGGCATCGCCGCGGCGATGAAAGCGGGCGGCGGATCGGCGACCCTGTCGGTGGACGGCAGCTTCGCGAGCAAGCCCGATGCCGCGATCATCGTCTTCGGCGAGGTGCCCTATGCGGAGATGCGCGGCGATGTGAGGACGCTCGAGTTCCAGCCGGGCGACAAGCAGGCGCTGGCCTTGCTCAAGAAGCTGCGCGCGGCCGGCATACCGACGGTGTCGGTATTCCTGTCGGGTCGGCCACTATGGGTGAACCCCGAGCTCAACCAGTCCGATGCTTTCGTCGCTGCCTGGCTGCCCGGCAGCGAAGGCGGAGGTATCGCCGACGTGTTGATCGGCACGCGCAACGGCAAGGCACGCAAGGATTTCACCGGTCGGCTGTCGTACAGCTGGCCGAAGACCGCGGGCCAGTTCACCCTCAACACGGGACAACCGGGCTACGACCCGCTGTTCCCATTCGGTTACGGACTGAGCTACGCCAAACCCGGCAAGGTCGGCGTGCTCGGCGAAGTGGCCGGTGTCGATCCCGGGCTGGCCAATACCAGCCAATTCTTCGCCAAGGGCAAGGTTCCGGCACCGTTCTCCTGGACATCCGATTCGCGCGTCGCGCGCGAACCGATCGATGGTCCGCATACCCAGGAAGGCGCGGCGCGCCTGACCTGGCCCGCCGGGGGCTCGGCGACGCTCGCCATCAACAGTGCGCCCCTCAACCTTACGCGCGAGACCAATGCCGAGCTGGTGCTCGAAATGACCTATCGCGTCGACACGGCGGCGACCGGGCCGGTAACACTCGGCTTCGGCAACGCAAAGCTCGACGCGACCGCGCTGTTCGCCGCCGGGCCGCAATGGCGGACAGTACGCATTGGCCTCAAGTGCCTGCGCGACCGCGGGGCCGACATGCAGAACGTGACCGTGCCGTGGGCACTGACCGCGAGCGGGCCGTTCGCGATATCGGTCGCCGACCTCCATTTGGCCAGCGACCCGAGTGGCGCAATCTGCCCAGGAGCATTGAAATGAGGCTGATCCGATTATTGCCGCTCGCGTTGGCCGCCGTGACCGTGTCCGCGCAAGCGGCACCCGAATTGCCGCGCGTGGTGACCAAAGATGGCCGCTCGGCCTTGTTCGTAGATGGCGCGCCGTTCCTGATGCTCGGCGCGCAGGCGAACAATTCGAGCAATTATCGCGCCGCCCTGCCCAAGGTCTGGCCGGTGCTCGACAAGCTCAACGCCAACACGCTCGAAATCCCGGTCGCCTGGCAGCAGATCGAACCGGTCGAGGGCAAGTTCGACTTTTCCTATCTCGATGCCTTGCTGAAAGGCGCCCGCGAGCACAATCTGCGGCTCGTCCTGTTATGGTTCGGGACGTGGAAGAACACCTCGTCGAGCTATGCGCCGGACTGGGTGAAGACCGACAATAGCCGCTTCCCGCGGATGCGGACGCGCGACGGCAAGGCGCATTACGTGCTGAGCCCGCACGCCCGCACCACGCTCGATGCCGACAAGCGCGCCTTCGTCGCCCTGATGCAGCGGCTGAAGGCGATCGACCCGCAGAACACCGTGATCATGGTGCAGGTCGAGAACGAGACCGGCAGTTACGGCTCGACGCGCGATTTCTCGGCCGAGGCCAACGCCCTGTTCGCCCAGCCGATCCCGAAAGCGCTCGCCGCCAAGACGGGTAAGTCGGGCACCTGGACGCAGGCATTCGGCAAGCTCGCCGATACCGCCTTCAATGCCTGGTACGTCTCGCGCTACGTCGATGAGGTCGCGGCGGCCGGCCAGGCGGTCAAGAACCTGCCTATGTATGCCAATGCAGCGCTTGGCGGCCCGTTCGGGCCGGCGGAATCGGGCGGGGCGAGCGGTGGGCCCGACTGGCCGGTGATCGATGTGTGGCGCGCCGGCGCACCGCACCTCGCCTTGGTCGCGCCCGACATCTACAGCCGCGACCCCAAAGCCTATGCCAAATATCTCGATCTCTATGCGCGGCCCGACAATCCCCTGTTGGTGCCCGAAACCGGCAATTCGGCCGACTATGCGCGTTTCCTGTGGCCGGTATTGGGCAAGGGCGGGATCGGCTTCTCGCCATTCGGCTTCGACGATACGGGTTATGCCAATTATCCCCTCGGCGCGAAGGACGTCGACGCCGCGACGATAGAGGCCTTCGCCTCCAAATACCGTGTACTCGCGCCGATGGCAGGTACCTGGGCGAAAATCGCGTTCGAGCATCCCGTGTGGGGCGCCGCCAAGATGGACGATGCCGCCGACCAGACGACGACCCTAGGACGGTGGAAGATCACCGCGAAATACGATCTCTGGCGGTTCGGCGCCGGCGACATCAGCTGGCTCAAACCCGACCCCTCCCCCACCAAGGGGCAGCCGGTCGGCGGCGCGTTGGTCGCGCAGCTCGGTCCCGACCAATTCCTGCTCACCGGGACCGACGTCCGGCTGAATATCGACGATACGAGCGGCGGCAACGGCATGATCCTGAGGGTCGAGGAAGGGCATTTCGACGCGCAGGGCAATTGGGTGTTCGAGCGCGTGTGGAACGGCGATCAGACCGATTACGGACTCAATTTCACCGGAACGCCGGTGTGGCTCAAAGTAACGATGGGGGCGTGGAAATGATGGCGATGCGCTGGTTGATGATGGGCTCCGCGGCGATCGCGCTGGCGGGGGCCGGAAGCGTAGCGGCGTTGGCGGCCGACGCGGCCGCGGCAGCACCGGCGGCGGACGGATCGGTGGCGAAAGTCGATCACGGCGTCGTGGTGACTCCGCTGGCCGGTCCGGCGAAGCGCGTCCGGGTGCTCGCTTATGGCGACGCGAATTTCCGCGTTACGGCGGTGCCCTGGACCAATTTCGATGACGTGCCCGAGAGCCTGATGGTGATCGCCCAGCCCGATGGCGATCCGATCGTCAGCACGGCCGGCGGCTATGTCACGCTCAAGCTGCCCAAGGCGAGCGCGCGCATCCGCCTGGCCGACGGCGCGGTCAGCTTCCTCGACGCCGCCGGCAAGCCGCTGCTCGCGGAGGCGCCGCGCGGGGCGTTCCGGCCGGTATCGGTCGAGGGCAAGCCGTATTTTTCGGTCAGCCAGCAATTCAATCGCGGTACCGACGAAGGGTTTTACGGCCTGGGCCAGCACCAGAACCGCCAGATGAACTATAATGGCGAGGACGTCGAACTCGCCCAGCACAATATGGACATTGCGATCCCGTTCCTGGTCTCGACCCGTGGCTACGGCTTGTTGTGGGACAATGACGGGATCACGCGGTTCGGCAATCCGCGGTCCTATACCCTGGTCGGTAATGACGAGCTCAAGGTAACGAGCGGCGGCAAGCCCGGCTGGAAGGCTGATTATTTTCTCGGCGGCAAGCTCACGGTCAGCCGCCAGGAAGAGACGATCAACTATCAATATATCCGCGATCAGAAGACATGGCCGGCCGAGGCGAAGGCGGCGACCAAGGCATCGGGCGAGAGCGGGCAGAACACCGCGGGCGTCAACACCCAGGAACAGCGCGTCGTCTGGACCGGCAATGTGACGGCCGACAAGAGTGGCGTGCACAAGTTCCGGCTCTACGCGTCGAGCTACATGAAAGTCTATGCCGACGGAAAGCTGGTGATGTCGCACTGGCGGCAGAACTGGAATCCCTGGTACCACAATTTCGACCTGCCGATGACCGCGGGCAAGCCGGTCGCGATCCGCGTCGAATGGGATCCGAATGCCGGCTATATCGGGCTGGTCCATAACGATCCCCTGCCCGCCGCCGATCGCCATTCGCTGTGGATGACGTCGGACGTCGGCAAGGATCTGGATTATTATTTCGTCGGCGGCAGCGGCAGCATCGACGGCGCGATCGCCGGTTATCATGCGCTCACCGGCAAGGCGACCCTGCTGCCCAAATGGGCCTATGGTTTCTGGCAGAGCCGCCAGCGCTACGAGACGCAGGACCAATTGGTCGGCGTGGTGCGTGAATATCGCAAGCGCGGTATTCCGCTCGACAATATCGTGCTCGACTGGCGCTATTGGGTCGACGACCAATGGGGCAGCCACGATTTCGACACGAGCCGCTTCCCCGATGCCAAGAAGATGGTCGATGACGTCCACGCAATGGACGCGCACATCATGATCTCGGTGTGGGGGAAATTCTATCCGAACACCGCGAATGGCAAGGCGCTCGATGCCAAGGGCTATCTCTACCGCCGTCCGCTCGAGGCCGGGCAGAAGGACTGGGTCGGCCCGGGCTATGCCAACACTTTCTACAATCCCTATACAAAGGGCGCGCGCGACCTGTTCTTCGATCAGGTCAACGACAAGCTCGTGTCGAAGGGGTTCGATGGCTGGTGGCTCGATTCCGACGAGCCCGACTGGCATTCGAACCTCTCGATCGCGGAACGCGCGTTCCAGATGGGCCCGACGGTGCGCGGGCCTGGAGCGGTTGAGTTCAACACCTATCCGCTCGTCCACGTCCAGGGCGTCGCCGACAATCTGCGCCGCGTCGAACCCGGCCGGCGGCCCTTCATCCTGACGCGATCGGCGTTCGGCGGTATCCAGCGGTCGAGCGCGGCGGTCTGGTCGGGCGATGTCGCGGCGCGCTGGGACAATCTGCGCGACCAGATCTCGGCCGGGGTCAATCTGTCGATGTCGGGACTGCCCAATTGGAGCCAGGATATCGGCGGCTTCGCGGTAGAGGATCGCTACACCCAGCAGCGCCCCGCCGATCAGCCCGAATGGCGCGAGCTCAATTTGCGCTGGTTCCAGTTCGGCGCCTTCTCGCCTTTGTTCCGCAGCCATGGCGAATTTCCGTATCGCGAAATCTACGAGATCTCGGCCAACGATCCGGCGATGCAGGCGTCGATGATCTGGTACGACAAGCTCCGCTACCGCCTGATGCCGTATATCTACACCAGCGCGGCCGACACCTGGTTCGCCGACGGCAGCATCATGCGCGGACTGGTGATGGATTTCGGCGGCGATCGGCGCACCTGGGCGATCAACGACGAATATATGTTCGGTCCGTCGTTCCTCGTCGCGCCGGTTTCCGAATTCAAGGCGCGCAGCCGGCAGGTCTACCTGCCCGCCGGGACCGGCTGGTACGACTTCAACCGCGGGACTTATTATACCGGCGGCCAGTCGATCGTCGCGGCGGCGCCGTACGAGCGCATGCCGCTGTTCGTCCGGGCGGGCGCGATCGTGCCGACCGGCCCCGACGTGCAGACGACCAGCGAACAGCCCGGCGGGCCGATCGTGCTCCAGGTCTTTACCGGCGCCGACGGACGCTATTCGCTCTATGAGGATGACGGCCTGAGCGACGGCTATGCCAAGGGCAAATATGCGCGCATCCCGATCCGCTGGGACGACAAGAGCGGCACGCTGACGATCGGCGCGCGGACCGGCGGCTATGACGGGATGGCGGCGAAGCGGTCGATCTCGGTGCGTTTCTATGGTCCGCGCTCGGCCGCAACGCCCGACTTTAGCGCCAACCCGGCGCGCAGCGTGACCTATGACGGCCGCCCGGTAACGATCCGCCGCTGATCTCTCGTTGAAACGAAAAGGGCGTGGGAAACTGCCGCTTCCCACGCCCTTTTCTTGACAATTGCCGCATTACGGGCGCTTCGCCCAATCGTCATGCCGGGCTTGTCCCGGCATCCACCGCACCGCACTCCCATCGGCCGCTGGTAATGCAGTGCGGTGGATCCCGGCACAAGGCCGGGATGACGAGCTTGCGGCTCAGCCTGGCCCATCCTCAGCCGGTCATTTCCTCGAGTTCCTTGCCCTTGGTCTCGTGGATGAACTTCTGGACCAGGAAGAAGCTGATCACCGCGCACACCGCGTAGAAGGTGTAACTGGTTGCGAGCCCCAGCTTGGCGGCCATTACCGGGAAGCTCTGCGCGACGAGATAGTTCGCGAACCATTGCGCGAAGCCGCAAACCGCCAGCGCCGAACCGCGAATCTGGTTGGGGAACATTTCGCCCAGCATCACCCACATGACCGGGCCCCAGCTCAGGTTGAAGAAGATCACATAGAGATTCGCCGCGATCACCGCGATGGTGCCCAGTTGCGGCGACAGCTGGAGCTTGCCCGCGGCATCGAGCGAGCCCTGGCTGAACGCATAGACGAGCGCGAACAACGTCACCGCCATTCCGGCCGAGCCGATCAGCAACAGCGGCTTGCGTCCGATCCGGTCGACCAATGCGACGGTGACCAGGCACGCGCCGATCGACACCACACCCGACACGATATTGATCAGCAGCGAGTCGTTCTCGGTGAAGCCGGCGAGTTGCCACAAGGTCGAGCCGTAATAGAAGATCACGTTGATCCCGACGAGTTGCTGGAACACCGCGAGCAGCAATCCGGCCCAGACCACTGGACGGATGCCGCCCTTCACCGGATCCAGGATGTCGCGCAGCTGCGGCCGGTGATCGGCATTGAAGCTGCCGCGGATCTCGGCGAGCTTGGTCGCGGCGGTATCGGCGCCGAACAGGCGGGTAAGGACGACTTCCGCCTCGCCTTCGCGGCCCTTCGACACGAGAAAGCGCGGGCTCTCCGGGATCAGGAACAAAGCGAGCAGAAAGACCGCCGCCGGGATCGCCTGCATCAGGTACATCCAGCGCCACGCCTCGAGCCCGCCGAGCTTTTCGGTCGAGGCGCCGGCGGCGGCGGCGAGATAGTAATTGACCACGAACGCGGCGGTCAGACCCGAGATGATCATGATCTGCTGCACCGTCGTCATCCGCCCGCGGATATTGGCCGGCGCGACTTCGGAAATGTAGGCGGGAGACAAGACGCTCGCCGCCCCCACCGCCATACCGCCGATGATCCGCGCGGTCACGAAGATCGGCTGGAGATGCGCGAAACCCTGGACCAGCGCACCACCCAGGAACAGCAATGCCGCGACGCGCATCACATTGCGGCGGCCCATCCGGTCCGCGAGCGTGCCGGCGAAGAACGCGCCAATGAAGCAGCCGATCAGCAGCGACCCGACAGTGAAGCCAAGCCCGCTCTCGCTCAGGTCGAATGCCGCCTTCAGCCCCGGCTGGGTGCCGTTCACCGCGCCGCTGTCATAGCCGAACAACAATCCACCGATCGTCGCTACTGCGACGATCATGGCGATGAGGCCACTATTGGCCCGTGTCGCTCCCCCGTTCATTCTGCTCTCCATTTATCGTTCTCGTCATGATGATATGGCGTTGACCGGCACGCCGGCGACTCCGGCGTCGAACGCGAAGAGGTGCCCGGCAAGCGGCTGCGCGTCGAGCGCGGCGGCATCGAGCGCGAGCTTCGCGGTGGTCGCATAAGCGGTGCGCGAACCGGCCCCGCCAAAGGCGATCTTGGTAATGTTGGCGACCGGAAAGCGCACGCTCGCGATCAGCGCGCCCGCGGGGTCGTAGCGCCGCGCGCTCCAGCCGCCGAACAGGCCGGTCCACACGCACCCGTCCGCATCGACGGTCGGGCCGTCGGGATAGCCGTGGCTCTTGTCGATGGTGACGAACGGACGCAGCGAGCCCAACGAACCGTCGTCGTTGATATCCGCCTGACCGATCGTTCCCGCGAATGTGTCGGTGACGTAGAGCGTGCGGCCGTCGGGCGAAATAGCCGGGCCGTTGGTCACGATCGCGGCCGGCAGCCCGGTGTCCGAGACGCGTCCGCCCGCAAAACGGTAGAAGCGGCCCGACGCTTGCGCCTCTTCATCGTCCATCGACCCGAACCATAAAGAACCGTCGGGACCAACCACCGCGTCGTTGAGCCGATTGTTCGGCAAGCCAGGCTCGACCTCGATCCGTGCCGAGAAGCTGCCATCATTCGGGTCGAAGCGGTACAGGCCGGTCTTGAGTCCCGCCATCAGTCCACCGCCGGCGACCGGCATCACCCACCCCACCGGCGCCGGCGCGGCCCAGCGCGTCACCTCGCCATCGCCGCCGAGGCGGTAGAGGCATGGCGCCTTGATATCGACGAACCAGAGCGCGTCCCCGATCCACACCGGCCCCTCGCCCAGCATTGCCCCGACCGGGGCGATAACCTCGGGCGTGGCGGTCACCGCCAGCCCGCGTCGACGAAATATTCGTGGCCCGTGCACATCCGGGCGTCGTCGGAGGCGAGGAACAGTACCAGCGCCGCGACATCGGCCGGCTGGATGCGTCCGTCGAGGCATTGCGCGGCGACCAGTTCGGCCTCTGCCTCGGGCGTATACCAGCGTTCCTGCCGCGGGGTCTGCACATTGCCCGGAATGACCGCGTTGACGCGGATGCCGTCCCGGCCAAGGTCACGCGCCATCGATCGCGTCAGCCCTTCGATCGCCGCCTTGGCGGTCTGGTAGAGAAGCAGATCGGGCAAAGCGAGATGCCAGCTGATCGAACCGAAATTGACGATCGCCCCGCCGCCCGCGCGGCGCATCGCCGGGATGACCGCCTGGCTGGCGAAGAATTGGTGGCGCAGGTTCACCGCCATCCGTTCGTCCCAATAGACCGGGGTGATCTCGTCGATCTTGTGACGGTCGTCATTGGCGGCGTTGTTGACCAGGACGTCTACCCCGCCGAGTTGTTCCTCGATCGCCGCGAAACGCGCCTTGATACCGTCGAGATCGGTGAGGTCGCAGCGGCTGTAGAGTACCGCGTCGGGTCCGCCGAGCCGGTCGACCAGCGCGTGCGCCGCATCGTCCTGTACGTCGACAAAGGCCACCCGCGACCCTTGCGCCGCGAACGCCTCGACCAGTCCCTCGCCGATCCCCGTCGCGCCGCCGGTGATCAGCACGCGCTTGTCGGCGAGACTGGGATAGTTCGCCCGGGCGCTATCGATGGCGGCCTGCAGCATCAATTGGCGGCCTCGGCGAGCACCGGTTGCGGGGCCAAGAGGCCGCGCGCGGCGAGGTTGCGCATCAGATCGCCGATCCCGAACGACCATGCCGGCGCCGCCTTGGCGCTGGTGACCTTGTTGACCAACGTCCCCAGTCTCTCACTCGAAATCGTGACGATGTCGCCCTCCTTATGGGTGAAGCCGCGGCCCGGCGCATCGCGATCCTGGGTCGGCGCAAACATCGTGCCCAGAAACAGGGCGAAACCGTCGGGATAATGGTGCTCGCTCATCGCCTGACGCACCAGATCGGCGGGGTCGCGGCTGATCTGCCTCATGCTGCTTGAGCCCGTAAGGCGATAGCCGTCCATGCCCTCGATCATCAGGTCGACGACCGCCGCGCGCACGTCGTCAAACGTGAAGTCACCGTCGAACAGACGGATCAGCGGGCCGATCGCGCACGCGGCATTATTGTCCTTGGCCTTGCCGAGCAGCAGCGCCGAGCGGCCTTCGAAATCGCGCAGATTGACGTCGTTGCCCAATGTCGCGCCGACTACCTCGCCACCGGCATCGGCCACCAGCACGATTTCGGGCTCGGGGTTGTTCCAGGTCGAGTCGGAGCGCACGCCGATCACTGCGCCGAACCCGACCGCCGACAGCACCGGCGCCTTGGTGAAGATTTCCGCATCGGGGCCGATCGCGACTTCGAGATATTGCGACCACATGCCGTCGGCGATCAGCTTGTCCTTGAGCGCGGCCGCTTCGGGCGATCCCGGTACCACCGCGCGTAGATCGCCGCCGACATGCGCGGCAAGACGGTCGCGGATCGCCGCCGCTGCCCCGGCATCGCCACGGGCGCGCTCTTCGATCACGCGCTCTAGCGTCGACACCGCGAAGGTTACGCCCGCCGCCTTGACGCATTGCAGATCGATCGGGCTCAGCCAGTCGAGCGCCTCGATCGCGCCGAGCCGCTCGCCGCCCGCAGGCTCGAACACGCGGCGCGCCAGAAGGTCGGAGACGGTCGGCGCCACGTGTGCCATGTCATGAACCATGCCGTCGACGACGAGCACCGGACTCGGTCCCTCGGCACGCGCCACGCGGCCGACAAAACGACCTTGCCGCCAGTCGGCAGGCAGAAAATCGGCGGAAAAAGTTTCCCAGCCGGCCATGTCCAGCCATCCCCTCGTTACTTTGGTAACGCTACCTTTACCGGGAAGGCCGGCATGTCAAGCCTACCCATCGCCATTTGGGGCATTATGGCGATCTTACACGCGCCCTTGTCGGCGTCGCAATGCCTCCGCCGAAGTTCCAGGATCGAGCAGCCCGCTGATCGCCGATAGTAGACGCGACGCAAATGCCGTGAAAGCGAAGCAAATCAATGGCAGCAATTCGCGAAGGTGTTGTGGGCGCGCGGCAAGACGACGCGATCCTTCGGACGCCGTCGAAGCGATCCACCAAGCGACTGCTTAGGTGTTTAGTCCCGGCATTTGATGGTGTGGATCGAGGGTGAATCGTTTCGGCTCGATTGTCCAGATTTTGCAGATGTATTCGAAGGGGGTGAGGTCCTTGAGGGTTTTGAGACGCCGGCAGTAGTTGTAGGCGTCGATGAAGTCGTGGAGGTGCGTCTTGAGCTGCCGGTGGCTATCGTGATGGTAGCGTTTGACGGTGGCTTCCTTGATGTACGGTTCATCCGTTCGACCTGGCCGTTGATCAGGGGGGCTGATTTTGGTGAGGCGGTGCTCGATGCCGTTCTCGCGGCAGCGCATGTCGAACATATGGGAGATGTAGCGCACAGTCGGTCCATCAGCATATCGCGACGGGAAAGTGAACTCGGTGCCGTAGCACATTGGGAAGCGCCAGATCAGGGCAAGCCATGGCCGGCCAGCAGGTGTCTAAAGTGAAGTTGTCGAGACAACACTTTGGAGGCCGACCGACCACGACCAAGCTCTGTTCTACACCCGCCGGCGCTGTGCTGGTAGCGATCGATATGTCCAAGAACCGGCAGGAGGTACTCATCAAGCGACCGGAAGGAGGCCGGCGCCGACGTATGACCGGGGAGTGTCAGATAATCTGTGTAAGTGCGTCGGCGGGTCATTGATTGCGGTCTCAGCTAGCTGAGACCGCGAAGCGATCGCCGAACAGGACGGCAAACTGGCCCATCGCGGCGGTCCATTCAATGGGCCTTCGCCATCTGACCCCGGCATTGCGGATGGCCAGGAACAACAGCTTCATCGCCGCCTCGTCATTCGGGAAGCTGCCGCGGGTCTTGATGATCTTGCGCAAGCTGCGGTGGAGGCTCTCCACGGCATTGGTCGTGTAGATCGTCTTGCGGATGTCGGGCGAAAACGCGAACAGCGGGATGACATACTCCCAGGCACGTCGCCAACTGTCGCCGATCGCCGGGTATCGGGTGCCCCAGGCGGCTTCGAAGTCGGCCAGCCGATCCCGTGCGGCCTCGGCGCTCTCGGCCCGGTAGATCGCCTTGAGGTCGGGCATGATCCGCTTGCGGTCCTTCCACGATACGAACGCCAGGCTGTTGCGGATCAGATGGACGATGCATGTCTGGACGACCGTCTCGGGGAACACGGTGCCGATCGCTTCGGGGAACCCCTTGAGGCCATCGACGACGGCGATCAGAATATCGCCCACGCCGCGGGTCCTGAGATCGTTCATGACCTTGAGCCAGAACTTCGCGCCTTCGCTGTGCTCGATCCACAGCCCGAGCACGTGCTTGCGCCCTTCGGCGTCGAGCGCCAGCGCGACGTAGACCGCCTTGTTGCGAACCAGACCTTCGTCGCGGACCTTCACCCGCAGCGCGTCGAAGAACACGATCGGATAACAGGCATCGAGCGGCCGAGCTTGCCACTCCTTGACCTCGTCCAGCACCGCGTCGGTCACTCGGCTGATCAGGTCGGGCGATACCTCGGTGCCATAAAGCTCCTTCAAATGTCCCTGTATCTCGCGAACTGATGGTTCAACGCCTCAAACGCGCCCGTGTCGCGCAACTCGCAAAACCAGCGATAGACGGTGCGCCACGGCAGGAAACTGTCCGGTAGATATCGCCACGGACAGCCCGTGCGCAGCACGTAGAAGATCGCCTCGAGTATCGCGCGCCACCCCTAACGTCGGCGCCGGCCGCGGCTACAGGCTCTGGGCAGAAACGGCTCGACAATCTGCCACTCGGCAACGGTAAGGTCACTTCCATAGCGTACGCTCGCGCGGTTATGGTGCGCACGAGCGATGGGGTTCCACATGAGCCGCTCCAGATAAGGTCTCGCAACCCTCTGGAATCACATCGATACCCGATCGTCCACCGTTATGACGTCGCTATGACATAGCCCCTTAAAGCGCTCCGCAACCCGCTATCATGATTAACGCTATACTCCCACTGAGAAGGTCGAATAGCCAAATGAACTGCACGTCTCCAGCCGACGCGCAGCGAGGGGCTGGTATCGGCCTTTCTCCAGAAAGCCTCAGCCGGAACAGCCAGCTTATTCAGATGCATCAATACTTTGGCCCAATGCGTGGGAAGTTTGCAGCCTGAAAAGACCCTCCAACCACAAGCACCGCCCACTATCGGGGCGCCCTTCAACGAATTAGAATAGAGGTCGCCGAGAGTAATATTGCGATTGGCGTGCCGCTTTATACGAAACAATATCGCTGTAGATATTACGACATTTTTCAGATATATATAAATTATCCAACATAACTAGCAATATTTCAACACACTTATTGAATAATACTTCCACTCCGACATTAAACCAAAATGAACTTTTACCCGCGCGGGGCGTGGATCGTTGCATAGGTGTTACAGGAGAGCGACGGACAACGGGCCAAAAAGGGGTGTGCTACTTGCATTGACAATCCGATATCGCGGCGACAGAAGGCACCCCGGATCAACGGAGCAGTTCTTTGTCACGTGTGGTACTTCTCGCTGGCGGCTTAGGAACACGTCTCGGTGAAGAGACGAGCATACGCCCAAAGCCGATGGTCGAGGTCGGAGGCATGCCAATCTTGTGGCATATCATGAAAATTTATTCCCATTATGGCCTAAATGATTTTATCATTTGCCTGGGGTACAAAGGGTATTTGATCAAAGAATACTTTGCGAATTACTTCCTGCACACTGCCGATGTGACGATTGACCTGCATAGCAATTCAACGACGGTACACCATAAACGTAGCGAACCTTGGCGTATAACCATGGTTGATACGGGTGCTGCGACGATGACTGGAGGCCGCCTCAAGGCTATCCGCCCCTATCTCACTGAGGGGGAACCCTTCTGCTTCACGTATGGCGACGGTTTGGCCGCAATCGATGTACGTGAACAATTAGCGTTCCATCGAAGCCACGGTCGCAAAGCGACTATGACCGCCGTGGCACCTCCTGGCAGATTCGGTGCGCTCGACCTGGATGGCGATCTGGTCGTCGATTTTAAGGAAAAGCCCGCCGGTGACGGCGGCCTCATCAATGGCGGCTTTTTTGTTGCAGATCCTTCGGTCCTTGACCTAGTCGAGAGCGCCGATACCGTCTGGGAACAGGAACCATTGGAGCAACTCGCGCGGAGTGGCGATCTCGTTGCTTACCGGTATGACGGCTTCTGGCAGGCGATGGATACGCTGCGGGACAAGGTTCACCTGGAGCAGTTGTGGGAACGGGGCGCGCCGTGGAAGGTCTGGTGAGCCCCGAAGGTTGGGCCGGGCGTAAAGTCTTCATCACCGGCCACACTGGATTTAAGGGTAGCTGGCTTGCCCTGTGGTTGGCGCAAATGGGGGCTGACGTCGTCGGGTTCTCGCTCCCAGCCCCGACGGAACCGAGTCTGTTCGACCTGGCTCGAATCAGCGAGTTGATAACCCATGTGGAAGGCGACGTGCGCGATTTTGCTGCTGTCGAAGCAGCGATGGACCGGGCTCGCCCGGAAGTCGTCTTCCATCTGGCAGCTCAACCGCTGGTGCGTCTCTCTTATGAGCAGCCTGTCGAAACCTTCGCGACCAACGTCCAGGGCACGGTCCACGTGCTCGATGCCAGCCGCCGCGTGCCGGGCTTGCGCGCTGTAGTCTGCGTAACCAGCGATAAATGCTATGAAAATCGTGAATGGATCTGGCCCTATCGCGAAAGCGATCCGATGGGTGGATACGATCCCTACAGTAGTAGCAAGGGCGCCGCAGAACTGGTGATTTCCGCTTATCGGCGAAGCTATTTCGAAAACGGGCCGCTCGTAGCCTCGGTGCGAGCCGGCAACGTTATCGGTGGCGGGGATTGGTCCGCCGATCGGCTTATTCCCGATATCATTCGCGCGCTGACGGCCGGAGAGCCGCCTTTGATTCGTTCGCCGGCGTCGGTGCGACCATGGCAACACGTTCTCGATGCACTCAGCGGCTACCTTTTGGTGGCGCAACATCTCATGCGCGGTGACAGATGGGCGGCAGACGGTTGGAACTTCGGACCTTCTGATGATGACGCTCGACCTGTTCGCTGGATTGCCGATCGACTGGTTACGACGTGGGGCGGGCTGCCCTGGGATGGCGCTGCGGGCGCACAACCGCACGAAGCGCGGATGCTCAGGTTGGATTGTTCCAAGGCACGCAACGAACTGCGCTGGCGGCCGGTGCTGGGGCTCGACAAGGCAATCGACATGATCGTCGAATGGCACCGCCAGATGATCGACAAGGACGACGCGAGAGCAATATCTCTCGCCCAGTTAACGCATTACAGGGCGCAACAGCGCGCATTGGGGTTAGATTAAATGACCGTTGAAGAAGCCATTCCCAACGTGGCGGCGCTGGCAAATCTTGTTGACGAGGCGCAGCTAAGGGAGCTGATCCTCGACCTCACGGGGGAATATGCGCGACGCTTCCATGCCCCCAAGACGTTTGTGCCGGGCACCAGTCCGGTGCCCGTTGCGGGCAAGGTGTATGACGAGCGCGACATGCGGTCGCTGGTCGATTCGGCACTCGATTTCTGGCTAACCACGGGGCGCTTCAACAGCGCCTTTGAAGAGCGGTTGGGGCAGCGGCTCGGTGTGCCGCATGTTCTAACGACCAACTCGGGTTCGTCGGCCAACCTTTTGGCCTTGTCCACGCTGACCTCGCACTATTTCCGCGGCGACGCTCTCGTCCCGGGTGACGAGGTAATCACCGTCGCCACCGGATTTCCGACCACCGTAAACCCTTCGCTTCAATATGGGCTCGTTCCCGTCTTCGTCGACGTCGATATTCCGACGTACAACATCAAGCCCGAGATGATTGAAGCCGCCGTAACGGATCGCACGCGAGCGATCATGATCGCGCACACGCTCGGCAATCCGTTCGACCTCGGCGAGGTCATGCGCGTGGCCGAGAAATACGATCTCTGGGTGGTGGAGGATTGCTGCGACGCTCTCGGCGCCACCTATAGCGGCAAGGGCGTCGGTACATTTGGTGACATCGGCACGCTGAGCTTCTACCCAGCACATCACATTACGATGGGCGAAGGCGGTGCAGTTTTCACTCAGAAGCCGCGTATCCGGCGCGTGATCGAGTCGATGCGCGATTGGGGACGTGACTGTTGGTGCGCCCCGGGCATGGATAATACCTGCGGGAAGCGTTTCGGCCGCAAGCTGGGCTTATTGCCGGAAGGATATGACCACAAATACACCTACAGCCATGTCGGCTATAATCTGAAAATAACCGACATGCAGGCGGCGGTGGGACTCGCGCAGCTGGATCATCTCGAAAGTTTTGTTGACGCGCGGCGACGCAATTTCGATTGCCTGAAAAGCGCACTTGCTCCTTTCGAGGACATATTCATTCTGCCGGAAGCGACGCCGAACAGCGAGCCTTCCTGGTTCGGATTTCCAATCACGCTGCGTCCTGGGGCACCATTCACGCGCGACGCGCTGGTCAAGCATCTCGACGCGAACAAGATCGGCACGCGCCTCCTATTTGGCGGCAACCTGATCCGTCAGCCTTATATGAAGGGACGAAACTATCGGGTCGTCGGGGATCTCACGAATGCCGATATCGTTACGGAAAATACGTTTTGGATCGGCGTTTATCCGGGTCTGACCGAAGACCACATCTCCTACACAGTAGAAACCATCGCCGGGTTTATTGCCGGGCAGGGTCGCTAACAGCCAATTCGACGCATGGGCGCTAGGCGCCATGCCGTTAGGCGGCAATGGAGCATCTATGAATTTTTCGAGAATCGTAGCGCTCAAGGGCGAGTTCGAAGCTGAAGGTCTGTCGCGTGACTGCGTCGCGGCAGAGGCGGCTTTCGCGGCACGCCATGGTTTGCCTTACCTCGTCAAGATCGGCGGTTGCGAAGCCAAGTCGGACATCAGATTTCTGACGCAGATCGGCGTGCGTCACGTCGTGGCACCGATGATCGAGAGCGCCTTCGCCATGCGCAAATATATGCAGATGCTTCCGGAGGACGCCTTCGATCACGTCGGCGTGACGATAGAAACCATCGATGCGGTGCGGCGGATAGACGACATTCTCGATGCCGGCGTGAAACTATCTGAGGTCACTGTCGGGCGCACCGATCTCACCGCCAGCTTCGCAGGGACGGGCGTCGACAGCGACGAGACCATCGCAATGGTCAAGACAGTGGCAAAAGCGGCCAGGGCGCGCGGACTTAAGACGACGATGGGCGGATCTGTTGGCGCGGGCACCCGTCAGCGGCTCGAACGGGACGAGGAGTTGCGTGATTCGCTGGCCTGCCTGGAGACCCGCAAGTGCGTGATGCCGGTCGCAAAGTTTCTCGAGGAGGGAGCGATTTCGGCCGCCTTCGCGATCGAGGAAGCGCTGCTGGAGATGCAGTTGGCACATCATGGCCTCATCGCACAGGCGGCGTCTGCCCGAATCGACCAAATTCGGAGCCGCCTCTGATGCAGATCAAATTCGTCCTCGATTTCGACGGCGTGTTATTCAACAGCGCCTTTGAAGCATATACGGTCGCTAACAGAGCGACCGCCGGCCGACCGGAATTCCGCCAGGACGTCAGTTACGAAGAGTTCCTTGCCTTCCGGGCGGTGGTGACCGACGCTTGGCATTACAACCGCCTTTACAGCGCGAGCCACGCGCTCCCGGCGTCGATGGTCAGCAAGTTCGAGCCTGAAGAAATCGATTGGGCCTTCGCTCGCGAATTCTTTGAAGCGCGTAAGGCGATCATGGCGGATCCAGAGTGGCCGAAAGTCATGCCGCCCTATGACTTTTTTCTGTTGCTCAAACCCATGCTGCTCGAAAGCCCCGATCGCTTCGCTATACTGTCGACACGCAACATCGAGTCGATTCGAGAGACGATGGCGTTCCACGGAGCCGACGTTGTCAAGGTGTTCGGCCAACAGGACATCCGCACCAGCGGCAGCAAGCTGGCGGTCGCCAAGTCGCAACACTGGCTGGATCGTGGCCAGTTCCTCATCGTCTATGTCGATGACATGAATAGCCACCTCGAACCTTTTGAGGGTCAAATCCACCTGCCTCTGCATGCCGACTGGGGCTATGACAACGGAACGCCAGGCAGCCTTTCAGCCAACCAAATACACACGATCATTACGTCACTGCTGACGATCGCGGAAAGGGATAGCGCGTGAAGTACAGCGACCAGATCGGCGCTTGGCTCAAGGCTGCGGGCTATACGCACTATTTCTATGTCGGCGGGGGCAATATCATGCACCTGACCGAGAGCCTCGATCGCTACCTGACCGGCGTTCCAGTTGTGCATGAGGTAGCCGCGGGCATCGCCGCCGAATATTTCAACGTTATCGCCGCGCCGCGCAAGGCGCTCGCACTAGTAACGGCCGGCCCCGGCCTGACGAACGCTGTGACCGCCATCAGCGGCGCTTGGCTTGAGAGCCGCGAGCTTTTGGTGATCGGAGGGCAGGTCAAGACGAGCGATCTCGCTCGGCAGCAATTACGATCGAGGGGCATACAGGAAGTCGATGGCATCGAACTGGTGCGCTCGACCACCAAACTGGCCTATCGTTTCGAGGCGCCCATCGCTGCCGCCGACTTCTTGCACCTGATCGAACAGAGCTGGACGCCGCGCAAGGGACCCGTATTCCTCGAAATGCCGCTGGACGTGCAGGCCGCGGCGGTGGATGAGACTGGACTCCCGCCTATCGCTCCGCCGGCGCTGCCCCGCGCCGACGACAGCGACGTAGCGCAAGTCGCCGCATTCTATCGTGAGGCAGAGCGTCCGATTCTCCTGGTTGGCGGCGGCGTCGATTACGAGACGGCGGATCGATTGCGCGATCGTATCGCCGCGCTCGGCATTCCGGTCATGACGACCTATAACGCGGCGGACCGGTTCGATGGCGACGCCACCAATTATCTCGGTCGCCCGAATACCTGGGGGCAGCGCAGCTCGAACCTCATCATCCAGCAGTCGGATCTGATCATCGCGCTCGGCACGCGACTTGGTCTGCAGCAGACTGGTTTCAATTGGCAGGAATTCGGCCGATCGGCGCGAGTCGTGCAGGTGGAGATCGATCCGCGTGAGCTAGCCAAGGGCCATCCACATGTCGATCTCGCTCTGGCGGTCGATGCCAACGACTTCCTGCAACGGCTCGTTGCCGCCGATCTCCCGCCCAAGGAGGCCTGGCTTGCCCGGTCACAGCGTGTGCGCGGCGCTGTGCCCAGGGTCGAGCAGGTAAACGTTACGGGCGCGGGCTATATCTCGCCCTATGACTTCATCGTGCAGTTGGAAACGCAGACCAGGCCGGACGATCTGATCATCCCCTGTTCGAGCGGCAGCGCGTTCACCCTGTCGATGCAGCTTTACAAGCAGAAGCTTGGCCAGCGGGTGATCACCAACAAGTCGCTCGCGTCGATGGGCTACGGGCTGTCGGGCGCGATTGGCGCCGCGATCGCCGATGGCTCCAAGCGAACGATCTTGATCGAGGGCGACGGCGGATTTGCCCAGAACATGCAGGAACTCGGCACCGTCGCGATCAACCGCCTCAATCTCAAGATGTTCATCTTCGACGATCAGGGTCACGCGTCAATCCGCATGACCCAGCGCAGCTATTTCGGGGGCAAGTATCTGGGTTGCGACACGCGCTCGGGTCTCGGTCTGCCGCGGTGGGACAAGCTGTTTGACGCCTGGGACATCCCAGTCATGCGCCTTCCGCTCGACTTTATCCAAGATGCCGATTTCCAGGCTCGCATGACAGCGGCAGGACCATTCGCGTTCATTGTGCCGATCGATCCCGAACAGACATATTTCCCCAAGATCAGCAGCCGCATCACGGCGACCGGTTCGATGGAATCCAATCCGATCGATCGGATGACACCGGAGATCGACTACCTCGAAGATCAGAATGCTTGACCACGGCTGATGCCACTCGAGAACGATCTTGACGTAAAGCAGTCCCGTTTCGCCGAAAGGGTGCGCCGTGCGGTACGCGATGACGCGCGGCGCATCGTGATCGTCGGAGCACGCGGGTGGATCGGGCGCACGGCGGTCGCATTGCTCCTAGAAGCTTTGGGTGCTGATACTTTTGCCGCACGGGTGAGTTGTTTCGGGTCGTCCGAAGGGATAGTTCGGGTAGGAGCCATCGACGTACCGCAGCGTGCGCTCAGCGATCTGGCGACGCTCGACTCGCGGCCCACGTTGCTTTTCCACCTCGCGTTCCTGACGATGGACAAATTCGGCACAATGGACGCGGACGACTATGTGGAGGGCAATCGCGCCCTGTCGCGCACCGTGCTGGCCGGGTTGGATCCGATCGGCGTGGACAGGTTGTTCGTCGCGTCATCCGGTGCGGCAGCCTTCGCCAACGACGCGAGCGCCGCCGATAACCTTCGCTGCTATGGCCGACTGAAACTGGACGACGAAGCCCTGTTCGCCGGTTGGGTCGAAGCGGCGGACAGCCGCCGTGCGGCGATCGCAAGAATCTACAGCGTATCGGGTCCGCATATCAACAAGCATCAGACCTATGCCTTGGCCAGCCTCATCCTCGCCGCGCTGGCGAACCAGCCTATCGAGGTTCATGCGCCGATGCGCGTTATCAGAAGCTATGTTGCCGTACGGGATCTACTTTCGTTAGTCTTTGCCGCACTTCTCGCGCCGGAGGGCGATCGGGTGCTCCGGTTTGACACCGGCGGAGAAGCGCTCGAACTGGGGGACGTGGCTGCCTCGGTGGCACGGGCACTAGGCGGCACGGTGCTGCGCCGGCCAATTAGCGAACCGCGAGAGAACCGATATGTTGGTGATGCCAGCAGTTGGGCCGCATTGCTTGCCCGGTTCGAACTGACGGAATTGCCGCTCGATCGGCAAATCGCCGAAACGGCCGCTTGGCTGGCCCGGCAGACGGAGCCAACCACGTGATACGGCTGGTTAATCGCCTGGCGAACTGGTAGCGGCGCAGCCAGACACGTGGCGGCGTCCAAAATTGTTGCACATGCATCCGCTCGCAGCGGAATTGAGTTAAGGGGTTGAGAGAGTGGCATTCGCCAAGACATTCATGCGCGGAGGGAAAGTCGCGGTTGCCGGTATTTGGCTGAGCCTGGCGTCAGCGGGTTTCGCGCAGGTCGCGAATTTACCGAGCGGCTCGCCGGTTTCGCCCGATCAGTCGACGTCGTCGAATTCCGGTACGAATGCGCAGCCGAATTCGACGAGCGTCAGTAACAATAATAGTAACAACAATCCTTACACCAATAATCAGACCATAAGTTCATTGGATGTCAGCGAGAAGGGCCAGAGCGACCTGCTGACTCTGGACCAGATCCTTTCGGCAAAGAACGCCCCCGGCGACAAAACCGACAACATTATCAAGAAGCCGCCCCAGCCGGGTGAGTTCGAAAAGTATATCGAAGCTCTGCTTGGCCGCAAGGTGCCGCTGTTCGGCACCAAGCTGGTGCTGCCATCACTGCGCGATTTCGCCGCGCCCGCGACCGCGACGGTACCGCCCGATTACATCGTGCAGCCGGGCGACAAGATTGACATCGCCTTATCCGGCTCGCTTGAAGGATCGGTCGAACGGGAGGTCGATACCAACGGCAAGATCTTCCTGACCGGAGTCGGCGCGGTGCGCGTCGCCGGCGTGCGCAATTCCGATCTGCATGACTTGGTCGCACGTGCGATCGGCACCAAATTTCGCGGTTTCACCGCGTCGGTAACAATAACCAAGCTGCGTGGAATCCGCGTCTACGTAACCGGTCTGGCCAATAACCCGGGCGCTTTTACGGTTAGTAGTCTGTCGACCCTCGCCAACGCGGTATTTCAGGCAGGGGGCCCCAGCGAAGGCGGCAGTTGGCGGACGATCAAACTCTATCGCAATGGACGCCAAGTCGCCGACTTCGACCTCTACCAGTTAATGCGTGGCGGTAGCCGGGTCAGCGATGTTCAGCTGCAAAATGAGGACGTCTTGTTCATCCCACCGGCAGGCCCGCAAGTAGCGGTGATCGGCAGCGTCCATGAAGAGGCCATCTATGAGGCCAAGCCGGGCGAGAGTGTCGCCGACATACTAGCCGCCGCCGGCGGGGCGAACACGGTGGGCGATCCGGCGCATTTCGTGCTCTATCAGACCGGTGATCCCGAGCGGGCTGGCCCGCAGTGGCTGGCGACCTCGCTAGCGGCTGCTACCCCTATTGGAGCGGGGGACATTGTCCAGGTCCTGTCGACCGGCACCTTGGCCATGCCAATCGCCCAGCAAAAGGTTCTGGTGCGAATCGAAGGCGAAGTTCAAAAACCGGGCGTCTACTTTGTGCCCCCCGGTACGACATTTGCGGATATTGTCGGCCAAGCTGGTGGGCTGACGTCGAAAGCCTATTCATTCGGCACGAAGTTCACTCGTCAGTCTGTAAAAATCCAACAGCAAGAAAGCTTCAAGGAAGCGCTCGATCAGTTGGAAATCTCTCTGGCAGCAGCCCCGCTGAGCCAGGATCCGACACTCGCTGCGGGCGATCGGGATTCTCAACTGGCCGCCGCGCGCGCAGTTCTCGTGCGATTGCGTGAAGCCAAACCGGACGGACGCGTCGTTCTGGGGATCGCGCCCGATGCCACGACGCTGCCCGGAAATGTCGTGCTTGAAAACAATGATGCCATCTACATCCCACCACTGGCATCAACAGTGGGGGTATTCGGTGCGGTATATCGCCCGGCGTCATTTCTCATCGATGCCGACCACAAGGGAAAGCGCGTGAGGGACTATATCGACCAGGCTGGCGGCAGCCTGCGCTCCGCGGACAAAGGTGGCATATTCGTGGTGCGCGCGAACGGCGAAGTCATTTCGAAGAAGCGCGGCTCGCTTAATACGACAGTGCTGCCCGGCGACGTCATCTTCGTGCCGGTGCGCACTCAGCCAAATCTGTTTTGGGCCCATTTGCGCGACATAACATCTACGCTGTTTTCATTCGGGCTGAGCGCTGCCACGCTTGTAGCGGTGACGAAATGAGGCCACGACACAGCGCATTGGGCGCATTGGCTGGCTGGAGCTGGTTCGCGCGCTTTCGCTATCGGGCCCTCGTTTTCGGGGTCGCAATCGCTGTTTCGCTGGTGCTCACTTTTTTCCCGCAACGCTTTCGCGCCGAAGCGCTCCTTTCGCCGACTGACCCGAGCAGCCTCGGGTTGAGTGGCACGCTCGGACAACTGGGCGCTTTGGGAAGTGTCTTTGGTAATCAGGCCGCGATCGAAGTCGCGCTACGGATCGCCGACAGCTCCGAAGTGCGTGAACGTGTCATTGCCGATGCGCATCTGCAGGCGCGATTGGGGATGACGCCCCTCCAATTGCAGCGCTGGCTCCGACGCAATATCGATGTCCGGTCGTTGCGGGGCGGGATCATCCAGGTCGACGTCGACAACACCGATCCTCAGCTTGCTCAAGACATCGTCACAGCGTTTACCAATTCATTGCAGCAGCGATTGGGCGAAATCAGTCGCCAACAGACGTCCTACAAGCGCCAGATACTCGAGAAATTGGTGCGCGACGCCTCCGAGGGGCTTGCGCTGGCGCAAACCAATTACGACAATTACCGTCTCACGAACCAGGAGGCCGTGCCCGAACTCCAGACCGGCAGCGTCGCCGGCCGGATTGCGCAGCTGGAAGCGGGGATCAAGGGCAAACGCATTGCGTTGTCGCTCGCGCGTCAGATGTATACTGACGAGAATATTAACGTAAAACAGATACTTGCTGAAATATCAGCGATGCAGCAGCAACTTAGCGAAGCTAAAGCGACCAGTCCGCAATCGTCGCAGAGCGTTGGCAGCGTCGTCGCAAGCACGAGTAAACTCTATCGACTGCAGCGAGAGCTTGGCCTTCAGCGCGCGCTCTATGATAGCTATATGCGTTTTCTGCAGGGAACTTCGGTAGAGGACCTGACCTCGACCGCGAATATGCGCGTACTCGAACCGTCGCATATTGATTCTCAGCGACAGCATTGGCTCCCCGCCCTGGCGATTGGGCTCGCGCTCATTCTGTTGTGGGCCATGATAGAATTCTATCGTCTGCGTCCGCCGCTGGGCGCACCGATCGCTTCGAAAGAACGCCTTCCGATCAACGAAGCGCGAGAGGGTCAACATGCGTGATACGCTGCGCGACGCACCCGAAGTCTCCGTGGTCCTGGCCTGCCGCAATGAAGAAGACAACGCGGAGGCGATCGCCACGGCGGTCATCGAAAAGCTAGAGCCGATCGTTAAAGATTTCGAGCTGATTTTTATCGACAATGAATCGCAGGATCGCACGGTCGAGATCGTGAGAGACCTGTGCGCGCGCGATCCACGAATCCGCCTGATCATCAACACGCGCAACTTCGGCCAGATGCGGTCACCTACATACGGAATCTATCAGGCGAGCGGTCGCGCGGTGATTTCAATGTGCTCCGATTTTCAGGACACGCCTGATTTGTTACCTGAATTCGTCCGACGCTGGCGTGGCGGGACGGACATCGTGCTGGGAGTACGCGAAAGCGAGAAATCCGGCGCCATCCTGACCCTGATGCGCGGACTGTCCTACCGCCTCCAGAAGCGCTTCGGCGATCATCCCATCATTCCCAATGCTACCGGTTTCGGCATCTACGACCGCCGCGTGGTGGAGGCGATCCGGGCGCTCAATGAACCGGAACCGTTCTTTCGCGGTCTGCTGGTCGAGACCGGTTACGCAATAGAAACGATCTCTTTCAAGCGTCCGCCGCGTGCGGGCGGCAAATCGAACAACAACTTCTTCACTCTGCTCGATTTCGCCCTCAATGGCCTGGCAGGATCCTCGAAGAAGCTGCTGCGCGCGCCACTCTACGTATCGTTCTTTATCGCCTTGCTAACCTCTTGTTGCCTGTTGGGTGCAATGGTCGCCGCGTTCACAGGCCATTCGTGGCAATTGTGGTTATTCGCCGCCATGCTGGAGGGACAGTTTGGCCTTTTGTTCCTCTTTATGGGACTCATAGGCGTCCAAGTTGCACTCGTGTCTGAGCGCACGCGTAATCAGCCGTTGGTGATCGAACGCGAGCGCATTAACTTCCCGAATGGAGCCTGAGGTAATGTTCGATTGGAAGTCCGCCAAAGAATGGAAAAGGGTATTCCGTTATTACCAGGCCGGTCTACTCAACATGGCGTTTGGTTTCGGACTTTACGCGTTATTTGTTCGTCTGGGGATGAACATCTATTTTGCCCAGATTTTGAGCCATTTTATGGGCGTGGCTTTTAATTATTTGACATATAGCCGCTACGTGTTCGCCGACAATGCCGACAGGCGAAATTTGTTCATCGCTTCATATTTAGCTAACTATCTATTAAACCTCGCCACCCTTGCGCTAACTTCCACAGCCATAAAATCCCCCTATTTAGCGGGCCTAATAGCAACGGCTTTTGTTTCGCTTGTAAACTACTTCGTTTTAAAGAACTTAGTCTTTCGCGAGCGTGGGGTATGATAGCCAAGCATTCTGTGTTCCGTGCATTCGAATACCTTATGGCGCTGACAATAATAGCCGCCTTGGTATATGATTTTTGGTATTTCTTTACGTATAAATACTTCCCACAGCCATTCTTCTACGATATGGGCGATACGTGGATGGATTGGTTCAATCCGGCATACTGGTCGCACGTGTCTGGAACCTATGATTCCTATCTGACGATTTATCCGCCGCTGACCTACGTCATTCTAAAAGGCATAACTTGGGGGCCTTGTTATCCGGGCGCGCAGGGCGGATGGTCGCGTGAATGCGATGTGCTGGGCATTGTTTCGTTACACATAGTCTATCTCCTCTGCGTTATACTAACCGCTTGGACCTTTCTTAAAGTTGACCGCCGCACCGCGCTGCCTCGCTCTCTTGCAATTTCTATCGGTTTGCCGATGTTATGGGGACTCGACCGAGGAAACGTCATCCTCATTACCTACATCTTCATGTTGCTTGCTTATGGCCCGTTGCTTCGGAGTGCGCGCCTGCGCTGGCTATTCGCAGGCCTCGCAGTCAACATGAAGGTCTACCTTATCGGAACGATCGCCGCGCAGCTCCTCCATCGTCGCTGGCGCTGGGCCGAGGGCGCACTGATCGCCACGGCGTTGGTCTATCTCGTTACCTACGCGCTGTTCGGGTCCGGCACCCCAGTCGAAATCTACCATAACATCACTGCTTATGCCGATGGCCTGGTCATCAACAATCCGCTCGACATTTGGATGGCATCGACCCTTTTGCCATTACAGCAATTGACCTATTCGGATGTATTTCCCACGTTGCTCATCCTCGGCTCCAGGCTGACGGTCCTTATAGACACATTGGTCCCGATCATCATGCACTCGGCTCAGACCATCATCTTAATAGGGGCATTTGCATGCTTCGTTCGTCCTGAGGTGATTCCTCGCAGTCGCATGCTGGTCTTGAGCGTCGGTCTCGCCGTTATGTCGACGGAGGTCAGCGGCTATACCGAGATCATAGTCCTGCTATTCGCTTTCATGGAGCCGGCACGTGGTTTCCTGCGGCGCTACGCGCTGGCGGCGGGATATTTGGTTTGTATTCCCTTTGACATCAATATCGACTCTCTTCCGCCGCTCGCCAAGGATACCTTCTTCTTCGGCACAAGCGTGATCGTCGAATACGCTGTCCAGATAGGGCCGTTCATTCGCCCGTTGGTAACGCTTTCCATTCCGGTCGCGCTGGCACTGCTCACGATTATCGAGGTTTGGCGCGACATTCGCCTCCAGGGGTGGGCGGCTCGTTGGCGTTTTCGCCATGACGCGCCGCTCCTGCCTGGGGTCCTTCGACCGCTTCAACCGGCCGGACGGGCGATTGCCGGTACGGGCGAATGGACGCCGCGGCCGCCAAGCCTGCCAGTCTAATCAGCAATGTGTCGAACAAATCGATTTCGGCGGCGGTATATTACCGCCGCGATATTGCTGGTCGCGCTGGGGTTGCGACTACACGCAGTGTCGTTTGGCCTTCCTGCGCTAAACGATCCAGACGAATTGATGTTCGAGCTTGGCGCGGTCCGCATGTTGCGCGGCGCGACGCTCAACCCGGGATGGTTCGGGCACCCGGCGACGACGACGATGTATGTCCTCGCTCTGATCGACATCGCTGTATTTGGCGTAGCTTGGCTCGCTGGCTGGGTGGCGGGACCGGCAGGTTTCGCCGAGGCGATTTGGCTCAACCCCGGTCTGATCGTCCTCCCCGGGCGCGTGATGATCGTATTGTGCGGTGTACTCACGGTCGCATTGACCGCGCGATTGGGAGAGCGACTGTTCGATCGTCGGACAGGCCTGGCGGCAGCCGCATTCCTGGCGATTGATCCCGTACATATCCTTTGGTCGCAGGTGATACGCTCGGACATCATGGCCAGCATGTTTCTCATGTTGTGCCTGCTTTCTACACTCAAGGTCGCGCACGAGGGAAAACGGCGCGATACGCTGCTGGCTGGTCTGTGGGTCGGACTTGCCGTCGCGACGAAGTGGCCGTTCGCCGCCGCAAGCCTCGGCATGGCGGGAGTGGTGATGCTGCGGATTGGCGAGGACAGCAGCCAGCGAAATCGCGAGATACTCCGGGTCTCGATATTCGGAACCGCGGCGCTTGCCACGCTCGTCATCGCGTCACCGTTCCTCCTGATCGACTATCCGACCGTTGCTCGCAATCTGGTGGGGACGGTGGAGCCGTATCACCTAGGCGCGACAGGGGGATCTCCATTGTGGAACCTGGGCTGGTATCTTGCGCACCCCTTGCGCATGGGGCTGGGGCTGGTCGGTCTGGCGCTGACCCTGATCGGGCTGGTACTCGCCGCGCGGCACCGAGAGGCGCGCGCGATTCTCGCCCCCCCGGCAGCAGGCTTCCTGATCATGTTGCTCGTACAAAGGACGGTATGGGATCGCTGGGCGCTCCCGCTCTTCCCGATTCTGGCGATCATCGGAGCTTGGGGAGCTGTCTGGCTGATCGACAAGGTCACGCTGCACAGGGCGAGAGGGTGGAAGATTGCGGCGACTATCGTCATGGCCATCGCTGCCGGCGGCCCTCTGCTCGCGACGGATATCGCGCAGGCCAGGGAACGACTGAATGACACGCGCCAACAAGCGTCGCGCTGGGCGGAAGCCCATATCCCGCCCAACAAGAGCGTTCTGCTGGAACATTTCGCTTTCGATCTGGTGAGGCGGCCTAACCCCTTCCTGTTCCCTCTCGCGGCCGCAGGATGCGTCGACGCCATGTCGCTCCTCAAGGGCAAGATCGCGTATTCCACCGTCGACAGGCTTCGTCAGACGCGGTCGAATATCGATATCGGCACGGTCGCGCATGACAAGTTCGAAACTTGTCGCGCCGATTACGCGATCACCACGCAGTTCGACCGCTATGCCGCGGAGCGGGAACGTTTCCCCGCGGAATATGCGCAATATCGCAACTTGCTGGCGGGCGCACGGCAGGTTGCGGTGTTCGCTCCTCGACCTGGCGCGGTCGGCGGCCCGGTGACGCGGATCTTTAAACTAAGTCGACCGACCGCTCCGCCGCGATAGGCCGGCCTGCCTGACAGCGGCGGCACAGACCCACCTCTCGGTACGTTCATCCGCTCGCTTCAATATTGTGTAGCAAACTTATCACAATCTCAGAGAAACCCCCGCGGCATGAGGCGATGCCCGAGGTTGGACGTTGGACCTCTTGGTTTCAGGAGAAAAAAGTATGCGTTCATCAGCAGTTATCTGTATCGCCGGAGCTCTGCTGGCTTTCCCCCTCGTGGCATTGCCTGCGAGCGCCCAGTCCGACGATCAGCCCTATAGCGGCCTTTATGCCGGAGCCACGGTCGGCTACGATTTCCAGGGCAACGATGTTGGCGAGAAGTTCGATTTCGATCGCGACCTGAACGGCACGTTCGGCGATACCGTCACCACCGCGAGCGGCGCCGATGCGTTTTCCCCAGGATTCTGCGACGGACGCGCACAAGGCGTGACGCGGTCGTCCGGGGGCGGCTGTGAGAATGATCGAAGCCGTATAAGCTATAGCGGAAGGATCGGGTACGACCGCCAGTTCGGAAATATCGTGGTGGGCGTAGTAGGCGAAGTCGGGAAAACGAACATTCGCGACTATGTGTCCGCGTTCAGCATCGAGCCCGCGGATTATATTCTAACGACGAAAGTCAACTACAACGCTTCGCTCAGGGGGCGCGTTGGCTACGCCGCCAACCGAACGCTATTCTATGCCACGGGCGGCGGAGCATATGCGCGTCTCGGCCAACGCTTCGAGACATCCAACACGACGAACAGCTTCTCGACCAGCGGCAAGCGAGATGCTTGGGGCTACACCGCCGGCGGTGGTCTTGAGCAAAAAATCACCAAGCACGTCTCCTTCAATGTCGAGTATCTCTTCAACGATGTGAAGGCGGACCGCTACATCGTTCATGCCGGTGCCGGCACGGCCGGGCCGACAAACCAGTTTGTGCTGGGCAACGCCAACGGCACAGACATGACCAGGGTAGATCGACGGCTGCGTTGGCAGTCGATCCGCGCCGGCCTAAATTTTCGCTTTTAGTACATCACGCGTTTGGCTGGTGGCGACGGCGCACGGAAAAGCGCCGACGTTGCCAGCCGAGCCCGCCAGCCCATGAGCGGAGCCGGGATAGAAACCGTTGGACCTTGGCCTCCCTCGCCGACGATCCATTCGGCCCATTCGGCGATTGATGACCACCACACGCTTGTTATATTTGTAGATATAATGGATTGATGCTCCGTTTCGGGCCGTATCGCCGAACGCGAGAGCGACATTCAGATCGGCTTGTGGCAAAAACACGATGAGCGTCTGCGATGGATGGCGCCGCCTTATTCGTGCAAACGCAGGCGCGAATGCCGGGTTTCTTCGCCAATCACGATCATTCCAACGGAAGACCAAGCACCCAAGGCTAGGCTGACGGGGGTCGGCGGTTCGTCCCGATCCAAGCAGCTGATTCCGGTGTTTTTTCTGTAAGATCACCCATTTGCCCCGCCTGTCTGCTAACGCGACATTTGCAACCGGTAGAGATTGTCGGCCAGATCATTGTTACGGCGCATTCATATGCTCAAATTCCCCCGAAAGGTCGCCATCGCCGTTGGCCTGATCGTTCTCGCGGCGGCCGGCAGCGTGGTTTGGTTGCTGGTGACGCTGGGCTGGTTCACGCCGCCGCCGACAAAATTCGGTTGGCCGGTCGCAATGACCAATGCGGCCGGCGAGGGAGCGCGAGGACTGGCTGACGGCGGACGAGCAAAGGCGCGCTTCAGCGACCCCTTCGCGGTCGTCCTGGATTCACGCGGCACGCTCTTCGTGGCGGACGCCGGCGACGTCGGCCGCATCCGCAGGATCGACCCCGATGGCAAGGTGACCACCTTGCCGGGATCGTTCGATACGCCGTCGGGCCTTGCGCTGGACGCCGCCGGCAACCTCTTCGTCGCGGACACCAGCGCCAATACGATCCGCAAGATCAGTCCTACCGGGAACGCGACGACACTCGCCGGAGACGGAACCGCGGGGTATCGCGACGGCCCCGCCGCGACGGCGCGCTTCAATGGGCCGATCGGCGTGGCAGCCGATGACAAAGGCAATGTCTATGTCGCGGACAGCTACAACGATCGTATCCGCGTCATCACGTCGGAAGGTCAGGTGCGGACGCTGGCGGGGCAGGACGCGCCGGGCTTTGCCGATGGACAGGGCGCGGTCGCGGCGTTCGACACGCCGACCGGGATCGCGCTCGACCGCCACGGCATGCTCCTCGTCGCGGACTCGGGCAACGATGCGATCCGCAAGATCGAAAAGGACGGCCGTGTCTCGACTCTCGCCCGTACCGATCCCAATGACGGCGCCGGCCTGTTGCAAGGGATAGTTGGACTGGCGCCCACCTGGGACGGGTTCGTTTATATCGCGTCCTATCGCCGCGGCCGGGTCGTCGAGATGTCGCCGGCGGGATCGCTGCGCGTGCTCGCCGGGCCAGGGTCGACGATCGACGGCAATGCCGCGCTGCCGCTAACGGGACCGGCCGGGCTCGCGGTCGATCGTTCGGGCGGCCTCTACGTTGCCGATGCCTCGGCTTATGCGATTCGCAAACTCAGTCCGCGTCGTGCGGGTGTTGCCCCGATCCCTGCCGCTATTCCCGGACCAATTGCCCCCGCGCTGGTCGGCAAGCCGGTCTTCCCTTGGCCGGTCGATCCGCAACTTGGCTGGCACGAAGTGGTCGGCGACATGGGCGAAGTGCGCGGCAATTATGACGGAGAGAGCCGCGACCATCTCCATGCCGGCCTGGATATCAGCGCGCCGGTGGGAGGGACGGTACTCGCCTCCGCGGACGAGACGGTGCGGGATCCGCTGCCCAATTGGGATGTCGAGGGCCTGAGCGAAGGCCTGCGCGTCGACCAGATGACCTATATCCATATGCGCGTCGGCCGGTCGCTAACCGGCGCGCCGCTGGACACGAGCAGGTTCCAGATCATCCGTGACGGCGACGGCCATGTCGTCCGGGTCCGGGTCAAGCGCGGCACCCGTTTCCGGGTCGGTGATCCGCTTGGCACGATCAACCGCATGGCGCATGTCCACCTCGAACTCGGCCCCCCCCGCGCCAAGATCAATGCGCTGTTGCTGCGTTTTCCCAATTTTGGCGATCACATCGCGCCGCATATCGACGACATTTATGTGCTCGACGCCAATGGCCAGCGCCTGAACCAAAAGCAGAACGGGCGGCTAGTCGTCCCCGCCGGCGGCGTCGGTATCGTCGCGGAGGCCTGGGATCAGGTCGACGACAATGCCGCGCGCCGCCGCCTTGGCCTCTATGCGGCGGGCTTCCAGATCCTGAAGCCAGACGGTACGCCAGTGGCCGGCTTCGAACGGCCACGCATCACGATCGAGTTCGATCGCATGCCTATCACGCCTTTTGCAGCGAAAGTCGCTTACGCACCCGACAGTGGCGATACGGTCCATAGCGACCAGCGGACGCGCTTTCTCTATGTCGTCACCAACGTCGTGCGGCATGGTCGCGTGAGTCCGGGCGGCTGGAACCCGGCGGATGTGGCGCCCGGCAATTACATTATCCGCATTCATGCCGCCGACCGCGCCGGAAACGTCGCCGCGGCCGGGCGTGATCTGCCGATCACGATCAGGTGATCCGGGATGGCGGACGGGATTTCTCCGCGTCACGCGTCACTGGACGGCCTTATCGTTTGTCTCACCGAGGAAGACGACTGCCCGACGCGGTAGGTCGGCAAATACCGGCACTTCGTAGCCGGTCAGATCATGTTCCCGAAGAAGCCGAGACGCTTGTCGATGGGGCTGGGCGTGACAAGAGGATCGATCATGCCCCAGGTGGCCCCGACCGCTGTGTGATCATCGATGAAGGCAAGTGGAAAGCGGCCCGAAGGCCGCTCTCGCGATTTTCAGATCGTCGGCGTCGCGGCGTGCGGCTGTGCTGCCGTGCCGTTGCCTGCGGCCACGGTCTTCGCCGCTGCGCCCGCGCTGGCCGTTCCGGCCGACGGATTGCCATCGCCAGCGCAATCGCCCGAGCTGGCCGAGATCAGTTTCGGGCGCTGCTGCGGCCCTTGCGACGTCACTTGCCAGGACCGGCTGCAGACGCGGCTGCCATCGCTGGTCGACACGAAGCGATAGCTGACCGTCCCGGCCGGAAGGTCGCCGAACGCAGCAAGATCCGGCCGGCCCGCCTTGTCGGCCGGGACCGGCTGGAGCGCGGCCTCGGCCATCGCGGCAGCCTGGCGGTCCATATCGGCCATGATCCGGTCGATCATCGCGAATGGCGCCGCATCGAATGGATCGGCCAGCCGGACTGGCACGATACGCTGCGCTGCCGTCGGGTCGATCCGCACGCTCGGCGCGACAGGCCCCTGATATTCGATCCGCGCGACCGAGCCATCGGGCAGGCCGACCGCCATCACATGAATGTCCTTGGTCACCGCCATCGCGGTTCCCGCGACGCCCAGCGTTGCGATTCCCGCCAAGACGGCCGTACGAAGTTTTCGCATCAATCGTCCTCCATCAGATGACATGGGGTCCGGAAATTTATCTGGCGTAGCTGAACGCCGGATGACCGAACGCGCCGCATGTGCGACTGTCTCGGCTGGCGCATGGAACTGCTCGGCAGCAGTCGAACTGCCGCGATCTCGATCCTGCGCGGCTTCATCGTTTCGGAAAAGACTCGCCGCAGGGCGACGGTCAGCAGGCCATTCTCGAAATTGGCCGAGCTGACCTCGACGAAATCCGTGAGCTGGAAGCGGCGCTCAAACGGACGCGCGGCTATACGGCGGTGCAGATATTCGCCTCGGCCTTGGCCTTCGGCGCTTGCCGGTGATCGCGGCGTCCAACCGGACCCGGTGAGGCGTTCGGCAGCGAAGAGGTAAGTAATGGTCTTTTTGGCCAAGAACTTCATTAAAGTTAAATTTCGGGAGCACCCCGGCCGCTGGCCCCCATCAATCAGCAATACTGGCGAATCTAACGAAAGCTGATAACGCTCAGCGGTCGGTAATGGGTGACCGATATGCCAGGGGCGGATGCGTGACGGACTATGTCTTCAAGCCGCACGAAAGGCCGACGCTGCCTGGGTCGCCGGCCAATCCCGATCATCCGACGAGCCGACGGGTGGTCTATTTCCTGATCGGCTGTCTGATCGGGATCACCGGCGGACTGGGCAATGCGCTGGTCACGGTGAATCTGAACTTCGCGCAGGGTACGCTCGATCTCTACAGCAACGAAAGCGCCTGGCTGACCGGCGCCTATTTCATGACCAACGTCACCGCCAATTTGTTGCTGGTCAAATACCGTCAGCAATTCGGGCTGCAGCCGTTCATCCGCTATTCGCTGGTCGTTTATGCCGCCACGACGCTGATGCATCTGTTCGTTCACGATTTCTGGACGTCGGTCGCGGTGCGGGCGATGAGCGGCATCGCGGCGAGCGGTCTGACGACGTTGACGATCCTCTATTTTTTCCAGTCGCTGCCCGCGGCCAAGCGGCTTGCCGGCGTGATGATCGGTATCTGCATCCCGCAACTGGCGACGCCGCTCGCGCGGATCCTGTCGCCGCACCTGCTCGAATGGGGCGATTGGCACAATCTCTACTGGCTCGAACTTGGGCTCGCGCTGGCGACGTTGGCGGCGGTGATGAGCCTGCCGTTACCGCCGAGCGAGCGCGAAAAAGCGTTCGAGCCGGCCGATTTCCTGACCTTCGGACTGCTCGCCCCGGGGCTATGGCTGCTGATCGCGGTGCTGTCGGAAGGGCGGATCGAATGGTGGACCGACCAGCCCTGGATCGGTTGGGCGCTCGCCGCCAGCATCGCGCTGATCGCCGCGGCGGTGATCGTCGAGCACAATCGCGCGAATCCACTGATCAATACCCACTGGCTCGGCACCCGGGAAATGGTCCGGCTGATGGCGGTCGCCGCGTTCATCCGGGTGCTGCTGTCGGAACAAGCGTTCGGATCGGTCGGCCTGCTCAATGTGCTCGGCCTAATCAACGACCAGATGGTGACGTTGAACTGGATCATCGTGATCGCCTCGGTCGCCGGGCTTGCTACCGCGGTGCTGACCTTCCGCCCGCTCGATCTGTCGCCGCCGATCACCATCGCGGTCATCCTGATCGTGATCGGATCGTTCATGGACGCGGACGCGACCAACCTCACCCGGCCGAGCAGTTTCTATGTCAGCCAGGCGCTGATCGGGTTCGCCTCGCTGTTGTTCCTGGCGCAAGCGATGGTTATCGGCATCGCGCGGACTTTGCTCGCCGGCGGGCGCAATTTCGTCAGCTTTGTGGTGCTGTTCGGGTTGAGCCAGAGCGTAGGCGGTTTGCTCGGCAGCACCTTGCTCGGCACGTTTCAGGTGATGCGCGAGAAATTCCATTCGCACGAACTGGTCCAGCGCATCGTGGCGACCGATCCCCTAGTCGCGGCGCGATTGCGCGCGAGCGGCGGCGCGATCGCCGACGTAGTGGGCGATCCGGCGTTGCGCAGCGCCCAGGGAGCGGCCCTGCTGAGTCAGCAGGTGTCGCGGGAAGCCAATATCCTGGCGTTCAACGACGTTTTCCTGTTGGTCGGGGTGCTTGCTATCCTGATGGCGCTGTGGGGATTCCTGATCCGCTGGTCGATTCGGCGACGCGGCGAAGCATCGCCGGTTGTGTTGCTCCAGCAGCAGATGCAGGCTCAGGCGCAAGCGCAAAAGGGGCAATGAGATGAGCGACCAACCGTTGCCAGCGGAACCAGTACCCGACGCCCAGGTCGATCCGGCGCCATCGAGTTGGCGCCCGCCGACCAAGTCGCGCGCGACCGTGGCGGCGATCATCGTACTCGCACTCTGCGCGATCCTGGCGATCCTCTACGCTTGGCGCTTGCCCCCCTTTGCGGGCGGGTCGGAAAGGACCGACAATGCCTATGTCCGCGGCCGCGTCACGATCATCAGTCCGCAAGTCAGCGGCTATGTGACGCACGTCACCGTCCAGGACTTTGCCGAGGTCAAGGCAGGCCAGGTGCTGGCGACGATCGACGATCGCATCTACCGCGCCCGCGTGGCGCAGGCCGAAGCCAATGTCGCGGCGCAGCAAGCGTCGCTGGCCAATTCGGCGCAGGCGCAACGCTCGCGCGAAGTCGCGACCGAGGCGCAGAATGCCGGCATCGCCAATGCTCAGGCGCAATTGGTCAAGGCGCAGGCCGATATGCGCCGCGCCCGGGCGCTGGTCGCCGATGGATCAATCTCGGCACGCGAATTCGACCAGACCCGCGCCGCCTTGCTCGCGGCCCAGGCCGGCGTGCAGCAAGCCCGAGCCAGCCGCGCGATCGGTACCCAGGATGTCCGCACCGTGGTGGTCGGCCGCGCCGGGCTGGAAGCTTCGGTCGAATCGGCCAAGGCGCAGCTTCGCCTGGCGCAGATCGACCTCGACAACACGATCATCCGCGCGCCGGTCGATGGCCAGCTGTCCGAAATCGGCGTGCGCGACGGCGCCTATGTCACGGCCGGCACGCAATTGCTGTCGATCGTGCCGCACAATGTCTGGGTGATCGCCAATTACAAGGAGACGCAGACGCGTGACATGGCGGTCGGCCAGCGCGCCACGTTCAAGGTCGATGCGCTGGGCGGCGCACGGCTCGACGGACGGATCGAAAATATGTCCCCGGCAGCGGGGTCCGAATTCGCCGTGTTGAAACCCGACAATGCGACCGGCAATTTCGTCAAGGTCGCGCAACGTATCGCCGTGCGCATCGCGATCGATCCCGGACAGGCCGCGGCGGCGCGGCTGAGGCCCGGCATGTCGGTCGAGGTCAGCATCGACACGCGTGGCGGGCGGCAACGATGAGCATGCGGCACGCCGGACTGCTGTTCGCGACGATACTCGCGTCCTGCGCCGGTCCTCCGGTGAGAACCGCCGTGGTGCCGCCAGTGGCGCCGCCGCCGACCTGGCGCACCGATGCCGGTCCGGTCGCACCGATCGACCGCGCCTGGTGGCAGTCGTTCGGCGATCCGACGATGGCCGCACTGATCGACAAGGCGCTGGCCAACAATAATGACATCGCGATCGCGATGGGGCGCGTGCGCGAATCACGCGCCAATCTGGCATTGGCGCGCGCGCAGCTGTTGCCGACGATCGACGCCAGCCTCACCGGCGGCCGGTCGCGGTCGGTCAGCCCGTTCGGTATGCCGTCGGAACAAAATGCCGCGCAGCCGCAAGTCCAGGCGGCTTATGAAGTCGATCTGTTCGGCCGGCTCGCCGACAGCAAGGCGGCGGCGCGCGACGCCTGGTTCGCGAGCCAGGCCGCACGCGATTCGGTGCGGCTGTCGGTCGCGGGCGCCGTGGCGAGCGGCTATATCGCGTTACGCGGGCTCGATGCCCGGCTCGACGTCGCGCGAGCAACGGTCGCGGCGCGATCGGAATCGCTGCGGCTCGCCCGCTCGCGCGTGGGGCGCGGCTATTCGCCCAAGCTCGAATTGCAGCAAGCCGAGGCCGAATATGACGCCGCCGCGCAGATCGTCCCGCAGATCGAGCTCGCCATCGCGCGGGCCGAAAATGCGCTCAGCCTGCTCACCGGAGAAACGCCCCAGGCGATCGATCGCGGCCTGCCGCTCGACCGGTTGACGGTACCGGCGATCCCCGAGGGCCTCCCTTCGGAACTGTTGCGGCGGCGGCCCGACGTGGCGCAGGCCGAGTTCCAACTCGCCGCGTCGGACAAGTCGCTGGCCGCGGCGCGCAAGCGTTTCCTGCCGCAAGTCCGGTTGAGCGCCTCTGCCGGTGCGGCGTTTTCGACCTTGCTCAAGGATCCGATCACGCTCTGGTCGATCGGCGGTAGTATCCTGGCGCCGCTATTCGAAGGCGGCCGGCTGACCGCGCAAGCGGAAGCGGCCGGCGCGCAACGCGATCAGGCCGCGTTCGTCTATCGCCGCGCCGCGCTGACCGCCTTCCGCGAGGTCGAGGATGCTTTGGCCGGCGCCAAGCGGCTCGACGAGCAAGTGGGGCTCGCCCGTGCGCAACAGGCGGCGCTGGCGGAAGGATTGCGGCTTGCGACGAACCGCTATCGCGAAGGCTATTCGCCCTATCTCGAACAGCTCGATGCGCAGCGCGGACTGCTCGGTGCCCAATTGTCGCTGATCCAGCTCCGCGCCGACGCTCTGACCGCGCGGGTGCAATTGTTCCAGGCGATGGGCGGCGGCTGGCAGCGGTGTCCGACGGCGGGAGATACCTGCGTTCCGGACATCACCGGCTATTGAGAGGAGTCTAGCCCCTCCCCTTCAGGGGAGGGGCTTTAGCAACCAGATAATCCGCAGCTTTTTTGCCGTCACGGCTTGCCCTTCGATGGCGGTTGCCACCATGCGCGGGGCAATGACGTTTCAGATCGATATGGGGATCGATTCGAGCGGCCGGCCGGCCTGCGTCGATCTCGAAGAACTTCTCGCCACCCGATTGCTCGTCCAGGGCAATTCGGGATCGGGCAAGTCGCATCTGTTGCGCCGCCTGCTCGAAGGCAGCGCGCGTCAGGTGCAGCAGGTGATCGTCGATCCGGAAGGGGACTTCGTCACCTTCGCCGGCCCCTATGGCCATGTCGCGATCGAAGCAGTCGACTATTCGCTAGCCGAGATCACGCGCTTCGCCGCCCGCTGCCGCGAGCATCGCACGTCGGTCGTGCTCAGCCTGGAAGGGCTCGAGATGGAGGGGCAGATGCGCTGCGCCGCCACTTTCCTGTCAGCGTTGTTCGATGCGCCGCGCGACTATTGGTACCCGGCGCTGGTGGTGATCGACGAAGCGCAGATCTTCGCGCCCGCCGCCGGGGCCGAAGTCGCCGAGGACGTCCGCCGCGCTTCATTGGGCGCGATGACCAATTTGATGTCGCGCGGGCGCAAGCGCGGGCTGGCCGGGATCATCGCCACGCAACGATTGGCGAAACTGTCGAAGAACGTCGCGGCGGAAGCGAGCAACTTCCTGATGGGCCGGACCTTTCTCGACATCGACATGGCACGCGCCGCCGATCTGCTCGGGATGGAGCGGCGCCAGGCCGAGGCGATCCGCGACTTGCCGCGCGGCAGCTTCCTGGGGCTTGGCCCGGCGGTCGCGCGGCGCCCGGTGACGATCCGCATCGGCGCGGTCGAGACCAGCGCGCGCAGTTCGAGCCCCAAGCTGGTGCCGCTCCCGGACCAGAGCCCGGCCGAGGACATGCGCGACTTCATCCTGGCGCCGGTCGAGGAAGCGCTGTCGCTTCCGCTGCCGCCCCCTCCCCCGCCGCGCCCGGCGCCCGCGGCGGAATTGCTCGAGGCACTGGCGGCGACTCCCGCGGCCGAGCCCGAGGATGCCGATCCGGTCGATGCCGAGGCGGTGATGGCCGATGCGCTGCATGGTATCGTCGCCGATCCCGACAGCGCGCTGCGTCCCGCCGCGGCGCTGTTCCAGGATTTCCAGGTACGCTGTCGGATGGCGGGGCTGCGCCGCATCGCGCTCGACCCGTCGAGTTTCGCGCGCCGGCTCGCCGCGGCACGCGCCGGGATCTACCAGCCCGAGGACGAGCAATGGGCGCCGGCAATGACCGCCGCCGCCGCGGTGCCCGACGAAATGCTCGGCGCCTTCCTGCTGATCGCCCGCGCCGCGCGCGAGAATGCGCCGTGTCCGAGCGACGAGGAGATCGCGCGGATCTATGGCACCAGCTCGCTCGGCCGCGCGCGCCGCGTATTGGCCTATATGGAGGATCGCGACGTCATCGTGACGCGGACCGATTTGTCGGGGCGGCGGTCGGTGACGATCCCCCGTTTGGGCTGGACGACCGCGTCGACCGACGCGTGAGGCGAGGATCGGTCGGATCCATAGCGGCCGCAAGATTGGACAGGCGGCATCATCTCCCCTCCCGCGTGCGGGAGGGGTCGGGGGAGGGCTTGTCGCCTCCGCGGATGCCGATTGAAACACGCCCTCCCCTAGCCCCTCCCGTAAACGGGAGGGGAATTGGCGCGAAGCGCTAAAGCTCGGTCCGCACGTGCCACAGTTCGGGGAACAGCTCGACCTCGAGCATCCGGCGCAGATAGGCGACGCCCTGCGTCCCGCCGGTCCCGCGCTTGAGGCCGATCACCCGCTCGACCGTGGTGACGTGGTTGAACCGCCAGCGGCGGAAATAATCCTCGAGGTCGACCAGTTTCTCGGCAAGCTCGTAGAGCGGCCAATGCGTATCGGGATCGCGATAGATTTCGGCCCAGGCGGTGCGGAGCTTGTCATTTTCGACCCGCTGCTCGCGCAGCTCGGCGCGCTCCGGTCCGACATCAAACCCCGAGCGGGCGAGCAAGCGGATCGCTTCATCGTACAGGCTCGGGCGCGCCAGGATGTCTTGGAGTTCGCCTATGACCTCGGCACGATGCGCGTGCGGCTTGAGCATCGCCGCGTTGCGATTGCCGCAGAGGAATTCGATCGCGCGATATTGGTGCGACTGGAACCCCGACGACTGACCGAGATCGGCGCGGAATTCGGTATATTCGCTCGGCGTCAGCGTGCGCAGCACGTCCCACGCGCCGTTCAGCTGCTCCAGAATGCGCGAGACGCGCGCGAGCATCTTGAACGCATGCGGCAGCTTGTCGTTGGCGATCGCGTCGCTCGCCGATTCGAGCTCGTGCACCGCGAGCTTCATCCACAGCTCCGACGTCTGGTGCTGGATGATGAACAGCATCTCGTCATGCGCGGCCGAGCGCGGCTGCTGCGCGCCGAGGATCAGGTCGAGGCGCAGATAGTCGCCATAGGCCATCTTGCCGGCGAAGTCGGTTTCCGGCCCGCCGGCGTCGCCGGCATTTGATCGGTGGTGGTCGGTCATGTCACTTTGGACCGCGTGGCATAGGCAGGGTCGTCCCACAAGCGCTCGGTCATCACACGTTCGAGCACTTTCGCCGCCGCGACGACATCGTCCTCCGACAGATAGAGCGGGGTGAAGCCGAAACGGATCAGGTCGGGCGCGCGGAAATCGCCGATCACCTCGTTGGCGATCAGCGCCTGCATGATCGCATAGCCTTGTGGGTGGCGGAACGAGACCTGGCTGCCGCGCGCCTGCGGATCGCGCGGCGAGGCGAGCGTCAAATCGGGGCAGCGCGCCTCGACCTCGGCAATGAATCGCTCGCTCAGCCCGATCGACGCGGCGCGGACATCGGCCATGTCGACCCCGTCCCAGGCATCGAGCGCGGCGTCGAGCACTGCGAGCGCCAGCACCGGCGGCGTACCGACGCGCATCCGCTCGACGCTCCTGTGCGGGCGGTAATCGAGGTCGAAGGCGAACGGCGCTTCATGCCCCATCCACCCCGACAGGATCGGCCGCGCGCTCACGGCGAAGCGCGGGGCGACATAGATGAACGCCGGCGCGCCGGGTCCGCCGTTGAGATATTTGTAGGTGCAACCGACCGCGAAATCGGCGTCCGCCGCGGTCAGGTCGACCGGCACCGCGCCGGCCGAATGCGCGAGATCCCACACCGTCACCGCGCCCGCTGCATGCGCCTTGGCGGTCAGCGCTGTCATGTCGTGGCGGCGACCGGTGCGGTAGTCGACTTCGGTGATCAACGTCACCGCAACGCTGTCGTCGATCGCGCCCTCCAGGTCTTCCGGCGCGACCAACCGCAATTCGAGGTCGCCGCCGAGCGCCTGAAGCAATCCGCTGGCGATATAGAGGTCCGATGGGAAATTGCCGGTATCCGACAACACCACCTTGCGTTCCGGATTCAACGCGAGCGCCGCGGCAAGCGCCTGGAACACCTTGACCGACAAGGTATCGCCGGTCGCAACGCTCTCCTCTGGGGCCCCGATCAACCTTCCGATGCGGTTACCGACCCTCGCGGGCAAATTGATCCAGTCGGCAGTGTTCCACGCCTTGATCAGCTGATCGCCCCATTCGCGCGCCATCACCTCACGCACCCGCGTCTCTGCCGACACTGGCAACGGGCCGAGCGAATTGCCGTCAAGATAGAGCACGCCCTGAGGCAGATGGAACAGCCGCCGGGTTGACATGAAATCGGTCATTCCGCCGTGTCACGCGGAAATCATCGCTTTGTAAAGAGATTGCCCGGTCGCCGGCCCTGGTCACCGGCCTTGACCATCAGCGAGACCGACCTTTCATTGCGAATGGCTGGGAGGTCGTTATCGATACAATTGCAGCCACGAAAAGGCTGGCAACGCAACGTTCGAGCTGAAGTTTTCCGCCGCAGGATATCGGTGTAAACTTCCGGTGAACGTATTTGTCGATTATAAATATCTCCGCATTTTCGGGAGAAATACTTTCTTAATTTAGAATTATTTTCCACGTTACTGAGTTAAATCGAAGTATTTATTTAGCATAAGGAACGAAGTTCTCGATGGATCGTTTGGCGCATCGAGAACAGAACCATTCGGTTCCAGGAGCTCCTTCATGCGTAAACACCTCTTCGCGGCGAGTATCGCCGCTGTCGCCGTCATTCCTTCGATCGCCAGTGCGCGGACCCGGTCCGAAGCGACCTGCGAGCAGCAGCGCACGACGCAAGTCGTCGCAACCGTTGCCGGCGCCGGGGTGGGCGGAGTCCTCGGCAACGTCGTCGCCGGCCGTGGCGACAAGACCCTGGGCACCGTGATCGGCGCCGCCGCCGGCGCTCTCGCGGGCAACCGGCTCGCCAAGCCGAACCGCGAGTGCAACCATGCCTATGGCTATTATGACGAGGGCAATCGCTGGCACGCCACCGGCATCAGCTCGGCGGATGCGCGCGGCTATTATGACCGCAACGGCGGCTGGGTCGATGGCGCGCCGAACGGCCGCTACGGCGACGACAACCGCTGGATCGGAAGCAACGCGTCGGCCGGCGGAAGCGGCAATTACCTTACCAGCGGCGAATGGGTCCCCGCCTCGGCCGAGGGCTATTACGACCGCGACGACCAATGGGTGAGCGTTTCGACTGGCGCTGTGGGCAGCCGGTCCGGCCGCCGCGCGGATGCCTATGGCTATTACGACACGCAGAGCCAGTGGCACACCAGCTCGATGGCTCAGGGCCGGGCGACCGGTTATTACGACCGCAACAACGCCTGGGTCGCCGGCGCGCCGAACGGTTATTATGACGAGCACCGCAACTGGGTCCCCCAGCGCGCGGACGGCTCGGCGAGCGGCAGCTACGACAGCCAGAACCGCTGGATCCCGGCCTCGTCGAACGGTTATTATGACGAGCGCGATCAGTGGGTCGCGGGCACGGCGAGCGGCCATTACGACGCCAACGGGCGCTGGGTCGCCGGTGTCGCGATCGGTCATTACGACGCGCGCGGCCGCTGGGTCGCCGGCCAGGCCGGTGGCCATCGCGATGCGACGGGAATGTGGGTCGCCGATCCCCAGCCCGGCTATTACGATGATCGCCGCCGCTGGCATGCGGGCGAAACGTCGGGCTATTACGACAGCCGCGGCCGCTGGATCGCAACCGCGGCCGGGGCGAGCAACTATGGCGGCGAACGTCCGGCAATCCTCTCGCAGATCGCAACGCTCGACCGGTTGCTCGATACCGCCCGGTCGCAGCGTTCACTGAGCAATCGCCAGGCCGCCGGCTACCAGCGCGAGCTCTACGCCCTTCGCACCAGCGAGCGATCGATGACCCATGATCGCAGGGGCAATTTGTCCGCTCGCGATGAAGCCAGGCTGCAGGTGCGGGTCGATAGCTTGAACGGCCGGCTGCGGAACGAAGCTCAGTAAGCGGCCAGACGCGGATAAGCGGTCACCAGGGGAGCCGGCGGAGCGATCCGCCGGCTCCTGATTTGCGTATTGAAGGTTCGGAAACGGCCCTTGATGCCGCGTCGATTCCGGCTGGAGCGCGGAAACGTTCGGTGACTGCACACGCAGCCACTGACCGCTTCCACCCAGTCGATAGCGGTCGACGCGCCTATCGCTTATCAGGGCAAGATGAGCAGCATCCGCAACATCATCGTCCTGACCGGCGCCGGTATTTCCGCCGAAAGCGGCATCGCGACATTTCGCGGGCCGGGCGGGCTGTGGGAAGGGCATCGGGTAGAGGATGTCTGCACGCCACAGGCGTTGGCGCGCGATCCCGAGCTGGTACACCGCTTCTACGACCTCAGGCGCGCGGCGCTGGCCAAGGTTGAACCCAATCCGGCGCACCATGCGCTTGCGCGGCTCGATGCCGAATGGCGGGGCGAGCTGCTGATCGTCACCCAGAATGTCGACGATCTGCACGAGCGCGCGGGCGCCAAGCGGCTGCTTCATATGCATGGCGAGTTGAAGTCGGCGCTATGCGCTGCGTGCGAGCACCGGCAGGCGTGGGACGGCGATATGCCGCCCGGGTCGATCTGCGCGGCCTGCGGCGCTCCGGCGGTACGGCCGGACATCGTATTCTTCGGAGAGATGCCCTACGCGATGGACGTGATCGAGCGCGCGATCTCCCGCGCCGACCTGTTCGTGTCGATCGGGACGTCGGGCGCGGTCTATCCGGCCGCCGGATTCGTGCAAACCGCCAAATATCACGGCGCACGGACGCTGGAGCTCAATCTCGAGCGATCCGATGGGAGCGGGTGGTTCCAGGAGAGCCGGTTGGGGCCGGCGGGCGCATTGGTTCCGGAGTGGGTGGAGTCGGTGCTGGCTTAGCCACGTCCCGTCACCCCAGCGCAAGCTGGGGTCTCCAGCGGATATGCGATGCGGCTTGAGATCCCAGCTTTCGCTGGGATGACGACAGGGTTGGCTGGGTGACGGAAGGCCTAATCCACCCAATCCAGCCCAATATCGCGATAGACCTCGCGATCCTCGTCCCAGCCCGGCTTCACCTTGACGTGGAGATAGAGGTGCACCGGCCGGTCGAGCAATTCGTTCAATTGCGCCCGCGCCCGTGCGCCGATCTCCTTGATCCGGCTGCCGCCCTTGCCCAGCACGATCGCGCGCTGGGTCGGGCGTTCGACCAGGATCTGCTGACGGATTTCGACCGATCCGTCCTCGCGTTCGGTAAATGCCTCGGTCTCGACGGCACTGGCATAAGGCAGTTCGGCGTGGAGCTGGAGGTAGAGCTGCTCGCGCGTCACCTCGGCGGCCAGCGCGCGCTCGGTCGCGTCGCTGACCTGGTCCTCGGGGAAATGCCACGGCCCCTCGGGCATATTGTAGGCAAGCGCCTTTTTGAGCTCGGGCAGGCCGTCCCCGGTCGAGGCCGAGACGAAGAAGGTCTCGTCGAACTGGGTCGCCGCGTTGAGCTTCTCGGCATGGACCAGCAGCCGCGCCTTGTCGGCGATGTCGACCTTGTTGAGGATCAGGAACTTGCGTTCGGGGCGGCCGGCGATGCTCTCGACGATCGGCATCACCTTGGGGCCGAGCCCACCTTTGGCGTCGACCACCAAAGCGATCAGGTCGGCGCCCTCGGTTCCGCCCCAGGCCGCCGCGACCATCGCGCGGTCGAGCCGGCGCTGCGGCTCGAAGATGCCGGGCGTATCGACCAGCAGGATCTGCGTCTCGCCCTCGATCGCGACGCCGAGCAGCCGCGTCCGCGTCGTCTGCGCCTTGGGGCTGACGATCGCGACCTTCTGCCCGACCAGCGCATTGACCAGGGTCGACTTACCGGCATTGGGCGCGCCGAGCACGGCAACGAGGCCGCAATGTTGGGTTTGGGGCTGCGTCATGGCTGCACCTGCGCCAGCAGCACGCGGGCGGCGGCGGTTTCCGCTTCCTGCTTGCTCGATCCTTCGGCGTCGGCGCTGGCGAAACTGCCGAGCGATACGCGGACGGTGAAGCGCGGCGCGTGCTGCGGGCCGGACCGCGTGACGACTTCGTAGACCGGCGCCTTGCGATTGTGCGCGGCGGCCCATTCCTGCAGCGCCGACTTGGGGTGCTGCGGCGCGCGCGCATCGGCATGGACGCGATCGGCCCAGCGCGCCCGGACGAAATCGCGCGCCGGCCCGAACCCGGCGTCGAGATAGAGCGCGCCGATCAGCGCCTCCATCACGTCGCCCAGCACATTGTCGCTATCTGCGGCGCCATCGTCGCGCGCTTGCTTGCCCAGGCCGAGGAACGGCCGCACCTCGATCTCGCGCGCGACATCGGCGCAGACCGGCCCGGTCACCAACGCGTTGAGGCGCTTCGACAGGCTGCCCTCGGGCTCGTCCGGGAACAATTCGTACAGCCATTCGGCCATGGCCAGCCCGAGCACGCGATCACCGAGGAATTCGAGTCGCTCGTAATTCGCGCTCGCCTGGCTGCCATGGGTCAAGGCGCGCTCGAACCGGGCAAGATCGGCTGGGGGGCGACCAAAAGTCGCGCCGAGCCAGCCGGCAAGATTCTTGTTATCCGTCACGTCGTGCCCCCTCAGTCAGGGGAACCGTCAAAAGCCCTGTCCCAGCCGGCTCCAGCGTGCCGCCGTGAACCAGGTCCAGGGCAGCAGCCATTGCGCGTTGCCGTCGGTCGACCAGAAAGTGACGACCGCCTTGCCCTCCAGATTCTCCAGCGGGACCATACCGATCGCGCCATTTTCCTGCGCGGGGAAGCGGCTATCGCCCGAATCGTCGCGATTGTCGCCCATCATGAAGACGTGACCGGCGGGAACCGTATAGACGTCGGTGTCGTCGCGGTCAGGAAATTCGCCGCGGTCGAGGACGTTGTAGCTGACGCCGTTGGGCAGGGTTTCCTTGAACTGCATGTAGCGGCAGATCGGCTTGCCCGCGCTGTCGCTCGCCTGGAATTCAGCGGGGCATTCCTTGCCGGCCGGATAGTTGGGCGTGAGCGGGATGGTGAAATCGGCGACGCGCACCTTGGGCACCGCGACGCCGTTCAGGATCAATTGGCCGTGGCGCATCTGGATCGTGTCGCCGGGCAAGCCGATGACGCGCTTGATATAATCCTGATCATTACCCGGCGGCGCCTTGAACACCACGACGTCGCCCGGGGTTGGGTTGCGGCCGAAGATGCGCCCCGGGATCAGCGGTACGCTGAACGGCAGCGAATGCTTGGAATAGCCGTAATTCCATTTCGAGATGAACAGATAGTCGCCGATATAGAGCCGCGGCAGCATCGATTGCGACGGGATCGAGAAAGGCGAGAACAGGAAGCTGCGGAAGATCACGACGACGATGACCAGCTTGACGATGAAGCTGGCCGTGTCCTTCCAATCTTCTTCCTTCTTGGGCTTCTTCGCGGCGGGCGCAGGCTTGCCGGTGGGCGCCACAACGGGATCGGGCGCGGCGTCGGACGGGGTCGCCTGAGGTGTATCGGTCATGGCGCGCGGTTTGCGCATGCAGCCTGCGCGCGTCAAGCATACGTATCACCGTGGCGCGGCAGCCTCGTTCCTTGAACGGGACGACCGGAACGCCCATTGAGGCCTCCGAGTCGAATAAGGAGCGTCTGTATGGCCGATTGGAGCGAGATCGAGGCGCTGAAGCGCATCCCCCTGACCAAGCTGTTCGCCGACGATCCGGAGCGGCTGGGCAAATATTCGGCCGACGTTTGCGGCATTCATTTCGACTGGTCGAAGACGCATCTGACCGACGAAGCGATCAAGGCATTCGAGAAGCTGGCCAAGGCGAGCGACCTGGCGGGCAAGCGCGAGGCTCTGTTTTCGGGCCAGGTGATCAACGTCACCGAGGATCGCGCGGTCACGCACACCGCCGAGCGCGGCGAAGGTGCCAAGGACGACGTCGCCGCGGCGCAGGCGCTCCACGCGCGGATGCGCGCGCTGATCGACGCGATCGAGGCCGAAGCGCTGGGGCCGATCCGCAATATCCTGCACGTCGGGATCGGTGGATCGGCGCTGGGCCCAGATCTGCTGATCGACGCGCTGGGGCGCGAAGCCAATCGCTACGAAGTGGCGATCGTTTCCAACGTTGACGGGCTTGCGCTCGAGGAAGCGTTCAAGCGCTGCGATCCCAGCGCGACCTTGCTGGCGATCGCGTCCAAGACCTTCACCACCACCGAAACGATGCTCAACGCCGAGAGCGTGATCGAATGGATGCAGGCGGGCGGGGTCGAGGACCCCTATGGCCGCGTCGTCGCGCTGACCGCCGATCCCGACAAGGCGATCGAATGGGGCGTCGACGAAACCCGCGTCCTGCCCTTCGCCGACACGGTGGGCGGGCGGTACTCGCTCTGGTCGTCGATCGGTTTCCCGGCGGCGATGGCGCTCGGTTGGGATGCGTTCTCGGAGCTACTCGAAGGCGCTGCCGAGATGGACCGCCATTTCCGGCTGTCGGCGCTGCACGAAAACGTGCCCGCGCTCGCCGCGTTCGCCGACCTGCTCTACACCCAGGCGTTCGGCTGCGAGACGCGTGGCGTGTTCTGTTACGACGAGCGCCTCCGTCTGCTCCCCTCCTATCTCCAGCAGCTCGAGATGGAATCGAACGGCAAGGGCGCGACCATCGACGGCAAGCCGGTCGGGCGGCCGACCGCGCCGATCACCTGGGGCGGCGTCGGCACCGACCAGCAGCATGCCGTGTTCCAGTTGCTCCATCAGGGCACGCACCTCGTCCCGCTCGAATTCATCGGCGTGATCGAACAGGCCGATACGCTGAGCGAGGACCACCACAAGACCCTGCTCAACAGCATGTTCGCGCAGGGCGCCGCGCTGATGAAGGGCCGCGAGAATCCCGACGACCTCGCCCGCGCCTATCCCGGCGACCGGCCGTCGACCACCTTGCTGCTCGACGAACTCGATGCGCGCACGCTGGGCGCGCTGATCGCCTATCACGAGCATCGCGTGTTCGTGTCGGGCGTGCTGCTCGGGATCAACTCGTTCGATCAGTTCGGGGTCGAACTGGGCAAGGAAATGGCCAAGGCGGCGGCCAAGGGCGGCGGCGATTTCGACGTTTCGACCCAGGATCTGATCAAGCGAGCATTTGGGTAACCAACCGTCATCCCAGCGAAAGCTGGGATCTCAGGCGGGGAAATACGGCACGAGACCCCAGCGTTCGCTGGGGTGACGAAGGAAGAATGAATGGCTGACTATGACTACGACCTGTTCGTCATCGGCATCGGATCGGGCGGCACCCGCGCGGCGCGCGTAGCGGCGGCGCATGGCGCGCGGGTCGCGGCGGCAGAGGAATATCGCGTCGGCGGCACCTGCGTGATCCGCGGCTGCGTTCCCAAGAAACTGCTCGTCTATGGCGCGCATTTCGCCGAGGATTTGGCCGACGCGCGGCGCTTCGGCTGGGATGTCCCCGCCGACTGCAAGTTCGACTGGAAGACGCTGACCGGCAATGTGTTCGAGGAAGTCGACCGGATCAGCAAGGCCTACAACACCACGCTCGACAGCCATAAGGTCGAGGTCATCAACGAACGCGCCGAGCTGACCGGGCCCAATTCTATCCGGCTGGCGTCGGGGCGCGAGGTCACCTCCAAATACATATTGATCGCGACCGGCGCGCGGCCGCACATCCCGACCTGCCCCGGCCACGAACATGGCATCACCTCGAACGAGGCATTCCACCTAGAAAGCGTGCCCAAGCGCATCCTGATCGCGGGCGCCGGCTATATAGCCAACGAATTCGCCGGCATCTTCCACGAATTCGGCGCCAAGGTGACGCTGATCAACCGCAGCGACCAGATATTGCGCGGCTATGACGAGCAGATCCGCGACCGCCTGCTCCAGATCAGCATGATGAAGGGGATCGATTTCCGCTTCAACGCCAAGTTCGAAGGGATCGAGAAGCAGGCCGACGGGTCGCTCAAGGTCTCGATGTCCAACCACGCCCCGATCGAGGTCGATTGCGTGATGTTCGCGACCGGCCGCGTGCCCAATACCGAGAATCTCGGCCTCGACGCGGCGGGTGTCGAGCTCAACGAAAAGGGCGCGATCCGGGTCGACGATGACAATCGTTCTAGCGTCCCGAGCATCTTCGCGGTGGGCGACGTCACCGACCGCATTCAGCTGACCCCGGTCGCGATCCGCGAGGGCCAGGCGTTCGCTGACACGATCTTCGGCAACAAGCCGACCCGGGTCGACTATCATTGCGTGCCGGCGGCGGTGTTCAGCCACCCGCAAATGGCCGGCGTCGGCCTGACCGAGAGCCAGGCCAAGATAAAATTCGGCTCGGTCAAAGTCTATGTCAGCGACTTCCGCCCGATGAAGAACGTCCTGGCAGGCCGCAACGAGCGCGCGCTCTACAAGATGATCTGCGACAGCGAGACCAACAAGATCCTCGGCATCCACATGATCGGACCGGAGGCGGCGGAAATCCTCCAGGCCGCGGCGGTTGCGGTGAAAGCCGGGCTGACCAAGGACGCGTTCGACCAGACCGTGGCGCTGCACCCGACGATGGCGGAGGAATTGGTGCTGATGAAGTGAGCGGCACACTCTCCCCTCCCGCTTGCGGAAGGGGGCGGGGGAGGGTCTGTTTTGGACGACGTCGCTAGCGGACACGCCCTCCCCTAACCCCTCCCGCAAGCGGGAGGGGAAAGTGGTGGACGGCCCGGATTTGCCCGCGGCAAATCCGGGACTCGTCACGGCGGGCGGCGGGCCGGCACAGCCGGCACGTCCGACGGCGTGACCGCCAAGCCGAACGTTTTCCTGCTCCCCCGGAAGGAGGAACGGTGGCCTCCTAGCCACGGCTCGCCCGCTCGTTACAACAGGCGATGTGAACCGCATCGCTCTTATCGCTATCGTTGCCGCGGCTATGACCGCCCCCTGCGCAACGATGCTGCGCGCCCAGCAAGCCGCGCCTCCAACGATCATCCAGACCGCCAGTAAGCGGGTCGGCACGGGCGACTATCTCGAGACGATCGACGCCCTGAAATCGGCCGCCTATGCGCCCGATGGTACGACACGCAATCTCATGGCCGAGAAACTGTGGCTGCAGTTCAGCCCCTTCATGACGAATGAACTCGCACCCGCCAAAGCCGACTCGGCCGATGCCGATTACGTTCTTGGACGCGGATGGGCCGCCAGAATTGCGGCCGCGACGCCGCGCGACGCTATCGCCGAGATCGTGCGCCGAGCCGCGACGTCGCAAATCGTCATCCTCAACGAAACGCACGCCGCCCCGCGTGATCGCGCCTTCGGTCTGGAGGTTGCGCGCGCGCTTCGGCCGCTAGGTTTCTCGATTCTGGCGTTCGAAACGCTCCGGAATGACGTGCCGACGGGTGATCCGGGCTCGGCAACCGCACAACTTGAACGTGACGGATACGTCCGCTTCAACACCGGCGGCTATACGCCCGACCCGGTCTTTGCCGGTTTCCTGCGTGAGTCGCTGGCGCTGGGCTATGAGCCGGTCGCTTACGAAGCCACGGCCAGGCAATTGACGGCGGGCGGCGGCATCGCTGAGCGCGACCAGGCGCAGGCGGACAATCTGGTCGCCGCGATCTTCGCCAGGCAGCCCAAGGCCAAGGTGCTTATCTATGTCGGCGTCAGCCATGTTGCCGAACGCCCGCTGGGCAAGACCGAGTGGATGGCATCGAGGCTGAAACGGATGACCGGCATCGACCCGCTGACGATCGACCAGGCGACGATCGACGATCTGTCGCCCGGCACGCGTGGCGCGTACGATATGGCGTCGGCGCGGATCGGCGACCGTTCCGCGATCTTCTTCGCCGGGCGGCGACCGCTGGTGCTAGGGCCATATGCCGGCGCCGTCGACCTGCAGGTCGTTCACCCACCGCGTTCCTATCGCTTCGGTCGGCCGGCATGGCTGGCAACGCTGGGCGGCAAGCCGATCGCAATCCCCAAAGAGTTGCTACCAATCAAGGGGCGCCGACTGATCCAGGCCTTCTCCGCAGGCGCGCCGGCCGATGCGGTGCCGTTGGATCAAGTGCTGGTCGAAGCAGGCGGCGCTGTCGCGATGCTGATGACGCCGCCCGGACCCGTCCGGTTTCAAACGCAACCCTAGTTCAACGCCACGCCCGAAATCGTGATCCGGTGCATCACCCTTCGGTGCCCCTGATAATCGTTCATCGCGCAATGCCAGGTCGAGCGATTGTCCCAGATCGCGAGCGAGCCCGGCGCCCATTGCAAGCGGCATTGGAATTCCGGCCGCATACCGACCGAATAGAGATAGGCGAGCAACGGCATGCTCTCCTCGCGCGTCCAGCCTTCGAAATGCAGCGTGAAGGCGGGATTGACGTAGAGGATCTTGCGGCCCGTCACCGGGTGGCGGATCACCACCGGATGGACGGCATTGGCATGGATCTCATGCCCCTTGAGGTCGGCGGCCTGATCGGTTTTCGCGTAGATGCCGTCATGGCCATAGATATGGTCGGCCGAATGCACCGCGCGTAGTCCCTCGAGCGTCGCTTTGAGCCCGTCCGACAGCGAATCATACGCCGCGCCCAGGCTGGCGAATAGCGTATCGCCACCGGTTGGCGGGGTTTCGCGCGCGAGCAGGATCGAGCCCATCGCCGGCACCTGATCATAGCTGTGATCGGTATGCCAGCCACCGCCGATATTGGTGGTCTGCGTCTCGGCCTTGCGCACTTCGGCGATCTCGGGATGGCCACCGTTCGCCGGGAAGTAATTGTTGATGTCGATCGAGCCCCAGCGCCGCGCAAAGGCGATGTGGTCTTCAGGCGTCAGCTCCTGGTCGCGGACGAACAGCACGCCGCGATCGGCGACTGCCGCCTTGAGCGCGTCGATCCCGGCGTCGTCGAGGTTGCGCAGGTCGACCCCGCTGGCCTCGGCACCGCAATGATCGGCGATCGGGCGAATCTGGATGGTCATGTTTCCTCTCCTTTGCCGGTCCTATTACAGCGCGGCTTGCGGTGGAATTGCTACGATCGTAGCAATTAAGCGATGGAAGTGCTCGATGCCCTCCGTCGCGGCCGCTGGTTCGCCGCGCTCGACCCCGCGCTTGCCGCCGAATTGGTCGCCGCCGGGCGCATCGCCACGCTCGATGCCGGGCAATGGATCTATTCGGAAGGGGACGAGGAGCCGGGCCTGTGCCTGGTTGTCGATGGTGTGCTGCGACTGGAGGCGAGCGTCGGCCCCGATCGCGACGTGCTGCTCGGGCTGGCGGGACCGGGCCAGGCGATCGGCCAGTCACGGCGTTTCGGCGGCGGGCGGCGGATCGTGACTGCGCGTGCCCAGCGCGCGGCACGCGTGCTGCTGGTTCCCGACGCCGCCTTGCCGGGGATCGCGGCACACCAGCCGGGCGCGTGGCCGGCGACGATGGCCTTGCTCTACGACCAGCTCGACCTGGCGGTGCACAATGCCGCGCTCAATCTCTGTTTGTCGCCACGCGAGCGGGTAGCGGCGCGACTGGCGCAACTGGCCGACGACAAGGGTGAGGTTCCCGCGACCCAGGCCGACCTCGCCGAAATGTGCGGCCTCAGCCGCAAATCGACGAGCGGGCATGTCCTGGCACTGGCGAAGCGGGGCTGGGTCGCGCCCGGCTATCGGTCGTTGCGCGTGCTCGACGCGGTGGCACTGCGCGCGATTGCCGGAATCTAAAGCCCGAACAACCGATCGAACGCCGCACCACCGCGCTGACCGAAATCGATCACCCTGCCCTCGCCGCGTCGCGCCCAGCCCTCGTCGAGCGCGCGGCTCAATATCTGCGCGCCGAGCGCGCCGCCGAGATGATGCCGCCGCTCGCTCCAGTCGAGGCAGGTGCGGCAGAAAGGCCGCCGCCCGTCCCCGCGCACGAAGCCGCGCTCGGCGAGCCAGAAACGGCCGGCATCGGTCAGCCCGTGATCGACCATCATCCCCGCATCGGCCAGTTTCGCCGCTACCGCCACCGCACGCGCGCCGGCGAGATGGTCGTAGCACACCCGCGCCTCGCGCAGCGCCGGATCGCGCGGGCCCGTCCGCACCCTGACCGCGCCGGTGCGTTGGGCAAGCTCCATCAATGCCTCGAGCGCGGTCGCCACGTCCGGCCCCGACAACCGCAGATAGCGATGCCGCCCCTGCTTCTCCGCGGCGAGCAGCCCGGCCGTCTCCATCCGCGCGATATGTCCGCTCGCGGTCGGCAAGCTGACGCCGGCGACCTGCGCCAGCTCGCTCACCGTCAGCGCGCGGCCGTCCATCAGCGCGGTCAGCATGTTGGTGCGCGCGGGGTCGCCGATCAGCGCGGCGATTTCGGCGATATAGGGACCTTCTCTCATGGTTCGATCTGTACCGAACCATCGCCGCAGCCGGAATCGCTAAAGTGCCCGCACACTTTGGAGATGGCCGAATGATCACCTGTTTCATCCGCTACGACATCGAGCCCTGGGGCCGTGACGCGTTCGTCGATTATGCCCGCGCCTGGGGTCAGGCGATCCCCGAATGCGGGGCCGATCTGATCGGCTATTTCGCCCCGCATGAGGGATCGGCGACGACAGCGTACGGCGTCTACACCATCGAGAGCCTGGCCGAGTACGAAGCGTATCGCGCACGACTCAAGGACCATCCGCTCGGCCGCAAGAACTTCGCCTTCGCGCAGGGCGAGCGCTTCATCCGGCGCGAGGACCGCCTCTTCCTGACGCGGGTCGACCGATGATCGCGGTGATCTTCGAGGTCGAGCCCGCCGAGGGACAGCGCGACACCTATCTCGACATCGCCGCACGGCTGAAACCCGAACTGGAGGCGATCGATGGCTTCATCTCGGTCGAGCGGTTCGAGAGTTTGGCGACGCCCGGCAAGGTGCTGTCGCTGAGCTTTTTCCGTGACGAGGCGGCGGTGGCGGCGTGGCGCAATACCGCGGACCATCGCCGCGCGCAGGCAGCCGGACGCGGCGGGGTGTTCGCGGATTACCGGCTACGGGTGGCACGGGTATTCCGCGATTATGGGATGACGGAGCGGGACGAGGCGCCGCAGGATAGTCGGGCCGTGCATGGGTGACGACCCGAACCGGACGCCATGGTGCATATCCTCGCAACAGGCGGCGGATATGCACATAATTAGGTACCCGCGAGGCATCATTGGGGCCCAGACGACAATTGAATCTGTCTTGGACGAGCAAAGCGTAATATGTCGCCCGACATGGTCCAGAAGCATAGCAGCCGGCCGTCCCTTCACCCCTGGATCGATACGGTTTGGCAAACGGTCTGCCTGAGCGATGGGCTGTATTCGGCGACACCCGACGGCTCGTGGGATCTCATTCGCAGCATTTCGCCCGAGGGCGAGTCCGTCGTGTTCCTGAGCGGCCAGGCGACCGAACCGGTCGAGGTGCCGTATCGCGATGGCGAGAGTTCGATCGTCATCTCCTTTTCCGCCCATGTCTATCTCGCGCAGGACAAGGAACCGCGCGTCGGACCGGAAATCCGGATGCTGCCGGTACAGGGAGAGACTTTCGAATTGGACGGCGTGGAGTTGCCGTTGCCGACATTTGAAAATGTCGAGCCGCTAGTCGATGCCATGATCGCGGCGGGGCTGCTCCTCTCCGACGACCTCGTCGCCCGAGCGTTCAGCGAGACCCCTAAAGCCGCCTCACCACGGTCGACGCAGCTGCATTTCAAGCGCACCACGGGCATCACCCAGAAGAGCTTTCAGATGATCCGCCGCGCGCAGGAAGCGGTGCGGCGGCTGAAGGCTGGCGAGACGCCGGCGGGGGTCGCGGCGGAGCTCGGGTATACGGACCAAGCGCACATGATCAAATCCATCAAGAAGATCATGGGCGCCTTGCCGTCGAACCTCGACCTGGTTCACAAGATCTGACCGCCGGACGCAGCTTCGCCCGGCGGTCGTCGCTTCGACACTCGTGCTACTTCGTCACCAGAGCCGCGAAGGTCTTGATGTCCTTGATATAGAAATCGGGGTCTTCCCAGGCAGCGAAATGGCCTGCTTTTTCCATATCGTGGAACTGCACGATGTTGCCGCCGGTCTGGCGATCGGCCCATTCGCGGGGAAGCCGCACACCGCCGGGGATCGGTGCCTCGGTCGCCACGGCGACCGGAATCTTGCCATTCCTGCCCTTGATCGTGGGCGGCCGCGTGACATTCTGATTGTAGATGCGGAACGACGACGCCGCGGTTTCCGTCAGCCAATAGATCATGATGTTGGTCAAAAGCTCGTCGCGTCCAAACCGCGCGTCTGCTTCGTCGCCGACGCCCATCCCCGCCATGAAGCTCATGATCCAGGCCGCCAATCCCACCGGCGAGTCGTTCATCGCGAAAGCCAAGCTCTGCGGTTTCGTCGCCTGCACAAGATTGAACGCGCCATGCTGGAAGAACCATTGCTGGATGGCGCCGGCATAAGCCTGTTCGGCGCCGCTCAGCGCGGCGAAGTCGGTGCTGTGGTCCGGATAGCCGACATCGGTGAGGTGAATGCCGAGCAGCGCCTCTGGATGGCGCTGTGTCAGCGACAGGGCAATAACCGAGCCCAGATCGCCCCCCGCGACGATGAAGCGCTCGTAGCCCAGCACATTTCGCATCAGATCGGCGAAGACATCGGCGGTCTCGTCCACGGACAGCGCCGTCCGGCCGGAGAAGCCTGTGCCCGGGATCGACGGGACGATGACGTGGAAGTCCGCGGCCAGCGCATCGATGACCTTGTGATAGCGATAGAAACTGTCCGGCCAGCCGTGCAGCAGAAGCAGGGCGGGAGCATCCTTTTTCCTGGCTGGCTGATGGACGAAATGCAGGTCGACCTGGCCTATCGTGACTTTGTAGTTCGGCCGAGCATTCAGCTGCGCCTCGGCCTTTCGCCAGTCGTACTCGTTCAGCCAATAGTCGGTCAGCGACTTCATATAGCCAAGACTGGTTCCGAACATCCATCCGGCATCGGCGGGTTCGTCGGGCCAGCGCGTATGGCGAAGGCGCGACTTGAGATCGGCGAGCTGCGCATCCGAAATGGCGATCTTGAAAGCTGCGGGCCGTTCCATGGTGTGGTTCTCCGTTGAGTGTGCTGGGTGGCTGACAAGGCTGCTCAGAACGGCCGCCGCGAGGATGTTCTTTCCAAATTCACGTCGGGTCATTTGCTGGCTCCCTGTGTCTCGATGACAGAGATCGGGCTATCGGGACGGCGTCGGCGCGGATTGTAAAAATGCGAAAATATCCTGCCGGCGAGCCCGAACTGCGCGCGGCAGTCGCGACGGTGGACGGGCGCATCTCGCCATCGGGCACGGCTAGGCGGAGCAGCAGTCCGGCCGGGACGCGAAGGATTGCGCGGCCTCCTATAATCCAATGTAAAATAGCGTTGACTATTGTTTTGGCGCGTTCTTTGATCGGGCCGACTACCCCGCTTGTGCCATCGCGGCCGAGACAATGGGGAAGTGGGAGAGGCAAGCATGCGGCGGCGTGAATTCGTACTGGCGACAGGCGCGACGATCGCGGCACCTGGGCTGATCGCGGCGTCGAAGCCCAGGGCACAACCCGCCATGCCAGCGTTCCCACCCGATTTCCTGTGGGGGGTGGCAGCGTCCTCCTATCAGATCGAAGGGGCCGTGAACGAGGACGGTCGCGGCACGTCGATCTGGGACAAATTCTGCCGGCAACCCGGTACTATCGCGGGTAACGCCAATGGCGACATAGCGTGCGATCACTATCATCTCTATCGACAGGATGTGGGGCTGATCGGCGAGCTCGGCGCGCGGGCCTATCGTTTCTCGATCGCATGGCCACGGATCCAGGCCGAGGGCCGCGGCGCGGCCAATCCCAAGGGTCTCGATTTCTATTCGCGGCTGACCGACGAATTGCTGGCCAAGGGTGTCGCGCCGATGCCGACCCTGTTTCACTGGGATTTGCCGCAAAAGTTGCAGGATGCCGGCGGCTGGCAGAACCGCGACACGTGCGATCGGTTCGCCGATTATGCGCACATGATGGCGGAGCATCTCGGCGACCGCGTGCCGCGCTGGATCACGCATAACGAGACTTTCATGCACCACGTGCTGGGGCACGTTCTCGGCGTCAATGCACCGGGGCTGAAGCTCGATATGCCGCAATCCTTCCCGGTCGCGCATCACTTGCTGTTATCGCACGGCAAGGCCGTTCAGGCGCTCCGTGCGACGGTGAAGCGCAAGGCGCAGATCGGCATTGCCCAGAATCTGGCGATGGTGCGGCCGGCCGATCCGGCGCGGGATGAACCGGCCGCGCAGGCAATGACGCTCTATTATTGGGGATTGCACGTCGATCCGCTATTGCTCGGTCGCTACCCCGTGGAATTGCCGGACGCCCTCACCGCGACGGCCGTGCACGACGGCGACCTTGCGACGATCGCGGAGCCGCTCGATTTCCTCGGCGTCAATTATTACAATACCAACTTCATGCGCGTCAGCCCGCCGGGCAGCGCCCAGCCGATCGAGGAAGCGCCGCCGCCGGCGAAATTCGCGCGAACCGCGATGGGCTGGCCAGTCGATCCGCAAGGCATGACCGACGTGCTGCTCGGGTTACGCGATCGCTACGGCTCCGCTTTGCCCCCGATCGTCATCACTGAAAACGGCGCGGCCTTCGCCGATAGCGTTGTGCGAGGTGCGGTGCATGACGCCGACCGGATCGCGTTCCTCGACGCCCATATCCGCGCCGTCAGGAAGGCGATGGACGCCGGCATCGATGTGCGTGGTTATCTGGTGTGGTCGATCCTCGACAATTTCGAGTGGGCCGACGGTTACGGACCACGCTTCGGTCTCGTGCGCGTGGATTACGCCACGCAACGCCGCATCCCGAAAGATTCGTATTATTGGTATCGCAAGCTGATCGCAGCGCAGCCGGGCGCTGCGAAATGATGGATTTCGGCGACATGGGTATCGCGGCTGCTTCCCCTCGATCGACGATGAAGGCTGAGGCGCCTTCGGCGAGGTCCTTTCGGCATCAAAAACGGACCATCATCGGGCGACCGGTATAGGTGATGCGCTTGGCGGCCGCGGCTGGAGCCAGCCCAGCCTGGCCGGCGGTCGCAACGAGCACGAGATCAAGCTTCCGCGTCTTCACCATGCCCGGAAACGCCCCCTGCCGCGCACCGACCGTCAAGGTGCGGGCTTTGTCGTTCCAGACAAGATCATAGGTCGCGCGCTGGCCCTTCTCGTAATTGTAGGTCTCGTTGTCGTCCTCATAAACCGTGAACCGGGCATCAGCGCCAGGATAGATGCGCACTTCATAAGGGGCGTCGGCCTGGGCGGTGGCATATTGCACTTCAGGCCCCATCGGCACGATCGAGCCGGCGCGGACATAAAGCGGGACTATGTCGAGCGGCGCGTCCCGCGTCACCGTTCGCCCGCCGGAGAGACGCTGATTGTTCCAGAAATCGAACCAGTCGGCGCCCTTGGGCAGATAGGTCGAAACCGAGGTATCGAGCGCGCGGGTAGCGTTCCCCGTCGCGTTCAACTCGCTCGGCAGTCGCCAGCCGAAGCGTAGCGAACGATTGCCGCCACCCTGAAAATACTCGATCGTGACGGCAACCTGCTGCCCCTTGCGGAAGGACAATTTGGCGCCCTCGTAGCGCGCGGCGCCAACCTGCCAGCTCGACACTATCGTCTTGCCGTCGACGATCAGGCGGAACCCGTCATCGCCTTCCAGCCCAAGTTCGTAAGTGCCGTCCTCGGGCGCGGTCAGCGTGCCTTGCCAGCGGACCGAAAAATCGTTGAGCGTAGTGAGACCGCCGGGAATGTCCGCTAGCGGCGGGCCGGGCCAGTTGTGATCGATCTTGGTGTCGACGAAGCGGCCTTTCGGCGTCCCGAAGTCTTCGCCCTCGAAATACTGGCCGGCAAGCCCCGGCTGGCCATCCGGCGTGCGCAGATACTCGGTCGGCACGGTCGCCGCCGGCGGCGGCTGGATGTGATACATTGCGCGCGTCACAGGATGGACGAGCAAAGAAGGCCCGAACATGAAACTGTCGTCGATCGTGTCGGTCGCCCGATCGTCGGGAAAGTCCATCATCAGCGGCCGCATCAGCGTGTAACCCGCAGACGTAACCTTCCAGCTCAAGCCATAGATATAGGGCAGCAGCCGATAGCGCAGGCGCGTGCTGTCGAGCAGCGACGCATGGACTTGCGGGTCGAGCGTCTTGAAACGCCAGGGCTCGCGCTCGACGTCGGTGCCGTGAATGCGCATGATCGGGTTGAACGCCGCGAACTGCAACCATCGCGCGAACAGCTCCCGCCATGCCGGATTCTGCTCGCCACCAGGAAAATCCGAGACGAAAAAGCCGCCGGTATCGTTGGTCCAATAGGGGTTGCCCGTCACGGTCACGTCGACGCCGCCGGCGATCTGCTGCTTGAGCGTTTTCCAGTTCGAGGGGATGTCGCCGCTCCACGACGCCGCGGCCGTTCGCTGCGCGCCGGCCCAAGCCGATCGGGTGAGAGTGAAGACGCGCTTGTTGCTCGTCGCGCGCTCGCCGTCATAGGTCCCCTGCGTCGTCAGCAACGAATAGGGGCTGAGATAGCGTGAGAAGTCGCCGAGCGCGTTGGAGCCGAGCGCCTTGGTGTCGCGGATATTGTCGGCCGCGTTCCACATGGCGCTGCTCACCTCGACCTCGGTGCCGTCCATCCACAGTGCATCGACGCCTTGATCGAGCAGGCCTGATTTGATGTACTTGAAATAGATTTGCCGCCCGAGCGGGCTATAGGCGTCGTAGACGCGCGCATGCTTCGAGATCCAGTGCAGCGGCTCGAAGCGGAGATGGTGCGCGTCCAACTCGCGCGCCAGCGCGGTATCGTTGCCGATCGACGGCCAGATCGACACCATCAGCTTCAGGTTCATGTCGTGGAGCTGGCGGGTCATCCCGCGCGGGTCGGGATAGCGGGTCGGGTCCCATGTCATCCCGCTCCAGCTGCCGTCCTTGTCAGAGCCCCAATATTGCCAGTCCTGTACGATGTAATCGAGCGGGAACTTCTCCTTGCGGAAGGTGCGCGCGATGTCGAGCAACTGCGCCTGCGTCTTGTAACGCTCCTTGCTCATGAACAGGCCGAACGCCTGTTTCGGATACATCGGCGCCTGTCCGGTGAGTGCACGATAAGCGGCGACCACCTCGTCCGCCGACTTGCCCGCCATGAAGTAATAATCGACGCCGCCCGGCGCGCTTTCAGCCCAAAGGGATGCGGCGCCCGCATCATCCTTGAAGCGCATCTGGGAATACGTATCCCACATTATGCCGTAACGCCGGGTCGACATCATGACCGGAATGATGATGCCGACATTGGTCTGGACGAGGAGCAAATCCTTGCCGCGCCGGTTGCTGGTATCGTCGCCGGTGAAACCGAAGCCGTAGATCGCCTCGTCCGGGCGCAGGGTGAAGCTGTTGGTCGCCTCATAGGTAGGGGCGCCCGAGATAGTGACCTTCTTCAGCTCTTGCGGCGCATCCGCCTTTTCCTGGGTAAAAAGCCCGCCCTTCGAATCAAGGAAGCGTAAGGCCCCTGTCGCCTTGTCCACCTCGATCCGCAGCTTCTGACCAATGATCGCCAGGGTCCTCGGCGTCTCGGCGATCGTGAAGGGAACCGGCTGTGGCTTCTTGACGACGACGATGCTGGGCGCCGTCCAGTAATTCTCGCCCAGATTGGCGTTCACCCGCACCGTGTCGGGACCGTAGAAGACGATATTCTTGGTGACACCATTCACACGCAACTGCACGCCATCGGCGAGCCGTTGGTAAGCGAAGGCACGGCCGCCTTTTGGCGCGACCGCCCGGAGATGCCCGTTCGCATCGAGTCCTGTCGGAATCTCCTTCGCATTGGCGGCGGCGCTACCGGCGATCAGCGCCATCGCCGCCACACGGAGCGCGAAAACCACGATACTGCCGCTGCCCATCCAGTCCTCTCCGACTTCAAATGTTCACCACAGCCGCGCTCGCTTAGAGAGAGTCAGCCATGATAACGCTACCAATCTCAAATTGTGCTCTGCATAGCAACCTCCAAACGTATACGGCGTGTGGCGCAATTGCTGCGATACGGATTGTCGCGCCGGGTCATGGTTGCGAGTGACCGGTAAGAACGAAGCGGGGAGACGAGCCACGCAATCGCCCCAGCGGCTATCTGGCACCCCCAACTGAATTACACTGTATTTCCCACGACCTACGGTTGATTTCGTGGCAAGGAGCGGGCAGGACAAGACACCGACCATTCGGGGTTTTGGGGGATAACAATGCGCTTGCTGCTCGCCATCGTCTTTCCGTTCGCGTTGTTTTTCACGATCGGCCGCCCCGTGGCCGGCATCGTCTGCCTGCTCTTGCAGATTATACTCGTCGGTTGGCTGCCCGCGGCGATCTGGGCCGTTTATGCGCTCAGCCAATACAATACCGACCAGAAGATAGCAGCGTTCCGAGCCGAACAATTGCGCTGACCTCGACCCGCGAAGCCGCCCAAGACGGCATAGCTGGGCGGTCGAGCGGAAAAGGGGCGGTTCGTATTCGGTGGGGCGTGCAAAAACTCACGCCCCAGCGGGCATCTGGAGCACACCGAACTGCCGCGCGTGCGTCGATGGAGCATGATACCTCGCGCAACGGCGACTAACTAACCGCAGGGTCCTCGATGACAGTGGCAAGGGCGAACTGGCAGTCGCCGTGAACGTTTCGACGGCTGACGGTTCGGTCGTCGGTAGAGACCCTGCCCGCCATCTCAAACCGCCTTCGCCAGCGCCTTCTTCAACCGCGCATGCGCCGAGGCCTTGATCTGGCACACGCGCGCGGCGCCGACGCCGAGCACATGCCCGATTTCCTCGAGGTTGAGTTCCTCGACATAATAAAGCTGCACCACCTGCGCCTCGCGCTCGGGCAAAGCGGCGATCGCGCCGACCAGCGTCTCGCGCAGATCGGCTTCGGCGAGTTGCTCGAACGCGTCGGGCTCGTCGGACATGAACCATGGGCCGTCGTCGGTATAGACTTCATCGAGCGAGTCGAACCGGACCGCTTCCGCGCTCGCATAATCGGCGCGCAGTTTTTCGACGCTGACGCCGAGTTTCTCGGCGACGTCGGCTTCGGCTGGGGGCTTGCGGTCGACGGTCAGCGCCGCGACAGTTTCCTGATATTGCTTGCGCCGGCGCATCGCGCCCCGGGTCAGGGTGGCCTGGCGGCGGAGCTGGTCGATCATCGCGCCGCGCAGGCGGGTGGCGAGATATTGTTCGAACGTCACCTGGCCGCGATCTTCGAAGCCGTGGATCGCCTCGACCAAAGCGACCAGCCCGATCTGGACCAGATCCTCGACCTCGCACACGCCCGAAATGCTGCCATGGACGTGCCAGGCGATGCGGCGGACGAGTGGCGAATGCTTGCGCACCAAAGCGTCGATATCGGCGCCGGTACGGCCATAGGTCAGCGGGCCGGGGTGCGGTTGCGCATTGGCGAACGCGCCCATCATCGGTTCCGCGCTCATGCCGCGAGCGCCTGGGGAGCGCCGATCACGGCGACGACTTCGACTGATTTCTCTTCAGGCACTTCGAAGAAACTCATCACTGGAGTGTCGGGGAGGCAGGTCTTGACCAGCTTGCGGATGGCGAGGCGGATCGAGGGCTGGACGACGAGCGCGAAGGGTTTGGCTTCGGCGACGAGCGGTGCCGCCGCCTGGGTCAGCGCGTCGACGATGCGGCGGCCGAGATCGGGTTCGATCGTGTGGCGGCGCGACGGGTCCGAGCGGACCGCCTGGCCGAGCAGCCCTTCGAGCTGCCCCTCCAGCGTCATCACGCGCAGCGGCTCGTGCACACCGCACAGTTTCTGGATGATCAGCCCGCCGAGATCGGGGCGGATCGCCTCGATAATCTCTTCGGCGTCGACCGTACGCTGCGCGGCGACCGCGATGGCCGAGGCGATGCGGCGGAATTCCTTGAGGCTGATGCCTTCGGCCAGCAGACCTTTGAGCACCTGGGTCAAGGTGGTCAGCGGCAGCGGCACCGGGGTCAACGCGGCGACCAACTGGGGATTGCGTTCCTTCAGCCCGTCGAGCAGCGCCTGGACCTCGTCGGCGCCGAGCATGTCGGACGCGTTCTGGCTGAGCTGATGGTTGAGATGAGTCGCGACCACGGTGCCGGCATCGACCACCAGATAGCCCTGGCCGGTCGCGGCATCGGCATCGCCGGGCTGGATCCAGGTCGCGTCGAGCCCGAAAGTCGGGTCCTTGGCCTTCTTGCCGCGCAATTCGCCGACGCCCTGGCCGGTATCGAGCGCGAGCATCTCATCGGCCGATGCCTGGTCCTCGGCGATGACGACGCCGCCGACGATGATGCGATAGGTGTACGGCGCGAGGTTGATGTCGTCGCGGACGCGGACTTGCGGCACGACGAAGCCGAGATCCTTCGACAGCTGGCGCCGGACGCCGGTGATGCGGCCCATCAATGGCGCGCCGCGGCGCTCGTCGACCAACGGCACCAGGCCATAGCCGATGTCGAGATGGATCTGCATGCCGTCGCTGACCTCGTCCCAGCCGATCTTCGACAGATCGGGCGCGGGCGCGGCGGGCGCGGGCGGCGGCGGGCGGTGGGCGATCTGGCGCAGTTTCCACGCGGCGAACCCGGCGATTCCGGCGGCCGACAACAGCACGAGATGTGGCATGCCCGGCAGCACGCCGAGCAAACCGAGGATGCCGGCGACCGGGGTCCAGGTGCGCGCCGAGCCGAACTGCGTGCCGATCTGGCCGGCGAGATCCTGGCTCGAGGTGACGCGAGTGACGATCGCGGCGGCAGCGATCGAGAGCATGAGCGACGGCAACTGCGCGACCAGCGCGTCGCCGATCGCCAGCAGGATGTAATTATGCGCGGCGGCGCCGACCGACATGCCGTGGCTGACCGGCCCCAGGATCAGGCCACCGATGATATTGGCGAACAGAATCAGCAGGCCGGCGACCGCGTCGCCCTTCACGAATTTGGACGAACCGTCCATCGACCCATAGAAATCGGCCTCGGTCGACACCTCGATGCGGCGCGCCTTGGCTTCGTCGGGCGTGATCAGGCCGGCATTGAGGTCTGCGTCGATCGCCATCTGCTTGCCCGGCAAGGCGTCGAGGGTGAAGCGCGCCGACACTTCGGACACGCGGCCCGCGCCCTTGGTTACGACGATCAGGTTGATGATCACCAGGATCGAGAAGACGAAGATGCCGACGACGTAATCGCCGCCGATCAGGAACGACCCGAACGCCTCGATGACATGACCGGCCGCGCTCTCGCCCTCATGGCCATGAACCAGCACGACGCGGGTCGAGGCGACGTTGAGGCCGAGGCGGAACAGGGTGGCGAATAGCAAAACAGTCGGGAAGGCGGAGAAATCGAGCGGCTTTTGCGCATTCAACGCGACCATCAGCACCGCGAGGCTGATCGCGATGTTGGTGACGAAGAAGATGTCGAGCATGGCCGCCGGGATCGGCACGACCATCAGCACGACGAGCAGCAGGATCGCGGCCGGGAGCGCGGCGTTGCGGACGTTGCCGGCGAGGAGATTCTTCAGGACAGGCGGCACGCGTTACGCTCCCAGGCTCGCAAGCATCAGATAGGCCAGCCGCGCATTGTCGGGCGTCGGCCGGAGAAGGTTGACCGCGCTGGCATCGGCCGCCGGCGCGGCGGTATTGGCCTGACCGGCATTGACCCGCGCGAGCGCGGCTTTCGCCCAGTCGGCGGCGGTGCGGCTCGTGTCGCCGCTGCCGGTGATGACCTCGGCATTGGGGCCGAGCCCGGTCTGCGCGGCGAGCGAGGCGAAATTGGCCTTGGCGGTCTCGAACGCGCTGGTGCCATAGGCCTTGGCGAACGCGCTCGCGCCCGATCCGTCGAGCGCGTCGGACGCCAGGCTGGTCGCGCCGACCTTGGCCGCACCCTTGTCAAGCTTGGCGGCGAAACGCTGATAGATGTCGCCGAGGCTGCGGGCGTTGCCGCCGGCGTCGTAGAAGATCGAGCGGTTGGCGCGCGCCGCGGCGGGAAACATCGCCGCGCCCGACGCGCCGGGATTGCTCTGCATCGTCTGGAGAAACGACTTGGCGCCGGCCAGGCCGAGGAAATGCGCCATGTAGAGGTCGGTGCCGGTGGCGCCGCGACCGAGCGTGCTCTCGAGCGATGCCTGATTGTCCGAGGCAAACTCGGCAGCCATCGTCGCGGACACTTCGGGATTGTTGCGCAGGTTGAGGATCGCGCTCTTCATCTGCGGATCGTTCACCACCCAGCGATTGCCCGAGCGAGTGATGGCATTCGACGCCCAGCCCAGGCCGTTCTCGGCACCGTGCTGCTTGACGATGCCCAGCCAGGACTGGTCGATGAATTGATAGAGGCCGGTCGCCGACGAGGTGCCGGCACGGGCACCCGGGTTCAGCCCGCTTTCGAGCTGGGCCTGGCCGAGCAGATAGTCGAAATCCATGCCGGTCGAGCGGCTCGCATTCGCGATCGCCGTCCTGACGCGGTCGACATTTCCGGTAAGTGCTACGACGCCGCCCATGGGCTTTGACTGAATGCTCCCTGTTACGAGGAACACTCAGCAAGCAGCGTGCCAGTTCTGGTTAATGGGGGTGAGTATCTCCCCTCCCGGTTGCGGGAGGGGTCGGGGGAGGGCGTGTCGAAACCAGCCCTGCCGCTAGAGGGACATGCCCTCCCCTAATCCCTCCCGCGAGCGGGAGGGGAACGGGAAAAAATTACGCGTAGGCCGCCAGATTGCCGCTGGCGCGGTAGCCACCGGCAGCGTCACCGGCAAGAATTTGCAGGCGGCGACGGACATTTGCCGCCAGCAGGTTGCAATAGATCCGCGCGGTCTCGTTCAGGCGATGCGCTTCCTCGGCCAATTCGCGCACGCCGGGCTCGAGCGTCGGCGCGTCGATCGCGCCCAGCGCCTCGAGCGTCGCCAGCTTGGCGCTGGTCGCCTTTTCGAGCGCATCGGCATCGTTCGACTTCATCGCCGTGATCTCGGCGTGAAGCAGGTCGATTACCTTGATCAGGCCCTCACGCCGCGTCATCGATCCATTCCCCCCTTAGCGACAGCAACCGGTCCGCGACCTTCTGTGGGTCGGGCTGGAAGCTGCCATCGGCGATCGCCCGGCGAAACCGATCGACGCGCTCGGCGTCCACCGGAGGCTTGGCGGCAAGTTCCTGCGCCAGCTGACCGACCGGATGCGCCGCCTGCATCTGCTGCTCGGGCGTGGCGATGGCCGACGCGATCTTGGCGGCAGCCGCCGCTCCGAGCACCGGAGCGATACGGGCATTGGGCGTTGAGCCCTTCGGTCCGATCGAGTCCACCATTGTCCACCCTGAAGCGTGTCTGGATCATCGAACGTCCGCCTGCCCAAATTGTTTAGAAAAAATTATTCCGCGCCGGGAATCGTGGCTTTGCCCGGCTCGACCGCGATCGCCTGGATCGGCGGTTTGCCGTCCTGGACGCGGATCAGCACTCGCGCACCGGCGGCCGCATCGGTTGTCGCGATGCCGTCGCGAGTCACCGAAAAAGCCCCGTCGCCCGCGACCACCGTCACCGGATCGCCGCGCTTGATGACGATCGCCGCCTTGGCCGCGAGAGCGGGCACCGCTGCCGGCGTCGCGATGGGCGCCGGACGTGGCGGCATCATGACGGGCACGAAGATGCGCCATTGCGGATCGGTGCACGTCACCACGACCGAATCGTGGCTGTCGGTGCGCCAGTTGAGCGAGACCATCGGACAGGTTGCGAGCTTCAGCCGGGTGTCGACCGCGGTGCGTGCGCCGCCCGACTCGCCGATCGCATGGCCGGTAAAGCCCGCGACCGCTTTGTCGATCAGCGTGGTGCTCTGGAAATTCTGCGCCGCGACAGGGTTCGCCGCGAGCATCAGCGCGATGAAGGATAAGGTTCGAGTCATGGTTTCTTCCTGACGGGATCGCCGGTGAAGCTCATCGTCACCAGCGCGATGCGGCGGCCGGTTCCCGGCGTCGCGATCATGATGCGGTCGGCGGCAACACCGTGCGCGATCAGCCAGCTGGCCGTCGCGCGGGCGCGGTCGCTGGCCAGGATCTGCGCGCTGCCGGTGATCGGGTCGCTATCGGCCTTCGTCCCCTCGGCGCTGCCGGCGATACGCAAGGTGACACGCGGATCGCGCAGGCTTTCCATCGCGAAATCGAGCAGGCCGTCTGTGATGACGATCCTGGCCGAACCGGGGGCGAATCCCGCGGCGGCTGAGGCGAGCGGGATCGGATCGGCGGGGGTGGAGATCGCGGAAGCGGTCGTGGGCTTGCCGCCAAATCCCTCGCGCAGTCCCTTGGCCAGCGCCTGACGGTCGGTCGCCTGGACGAGCACGAAGAAGCCGACCAGCAACAAGGCGAGATCGGCCAGCGTCCATAGCCAGAGCGGCCGCGCGGGCGGCGGATCGAGCAGATCGGTCTCGCTCATAAAACCGCCGGCGTGAAGCTGGTGGGCGCCTTGACGCGCCCCTTTTCGGCAAGCGCGGCGAGCGGCGCGACGAGCCGCGTGCGCTCTTCGGCTTCGGCGCGCGCGCGGCGGCGCAGGCGCACCGCGATCGGCATCGCGATCAGATTGGCGACCAGCGCGCCATAAAGCGTCGCGAGCAGGGCGACCGCCATCCCCGCGCCAATCGCGGCGGGGTCGGTCATCGCCCAGAACATCTTCACCAGGCCCACCAACGTGCCGACCATACCCATGGCCGGCGCGACCTCGGCGGCACCCGCCCACATGTCGGCGGCAGCGGCGTGGCGCAGGATGCGCGCGCGGCGGCTCTCGTCGAGCTGGCGCGTGATCTCGTCGGGTGTCGCGCCGTCGACGATCCCGGCAACCGCCGCGGCGACATCGCGGTCGGCGATCACCGAACGGTCGAGCGCGTGCATGCCGTGACGACGCGCGATCCGGCCGAGCGCGGCGATCTGGTCGACCAACGGCGTCGCGTCGAATGGCTTGCGCGCCAGCGCACCAAGCGCGGCAACACCGCGCCCGGCATCGCCGAGCGAGGTGCGCAACAAGGTCGCGAACACGGTGCCGCCGGCGACAATGCCGATCGCGGCTGGGTCGAGGAAGGCGCCGAGCGTGATGGGATCCGTCGTCATATGCGCGATGCACTGCAAGCATGGTGCCAGTTCAATTGGTGCTTCAACAGACCCTCACCCTTCCCACCGCCTGCGGCGGCGGGCCCCTTCCCTCTCCCGCATGCGGGAGAGGGAAGGAGGCGCGAAAGCGCCGGAAGGGTGAGGGTCTGTTGTCCCCGGCAAACCGGCAATCGCCTTTGCCGCTACCGGCAAAGCTTTGCCGCTCCTCCCGCCTTTTCTTGGCAGAAACCGGCAAATTCACCCCTGTTGGGCAATTGGCACGCCCCTTGCTGATCTCTCGCGCAGGATTTCACGCGAGGTGACGGCAATGGCCGACAACACTCTGTTCGGGATACATGGGGCGGCGCTCGAAGTGCGCGGTCAGCGCATGGGCGTGCTTGCCTCCAACATCGCGAACGCCTCGACCCCCGGGTTCAAGGCGCGCGACATCGACTTTCAGCAGGCGCTGTCCTCGGCCACCGGCTCCGGCGGGCTGACCGACACCGGTCTCGCGAGCGCGACGAAATATCGCGTGCCGCTGCAGCCCAGCCTCGACGGCAACACGGTCGACCTGTCGACCGAGCAGACCGCGTTCGCCGAGAATGCCGTCCAGTATCAGACGACGCTCTCCTTCCTGAACGGGCGGATCGGTCAGATCACTCGCGCGCTGAGGGGCGAATAATCATGGGCAACGGACCGCTCACGATCTTTCAGGTCTCGGGCCGCGCGATGAGCGCGCAGCTCGTGCGCCTGAATACGACGGCCTCCAACCTGGCCAATGCCGGATCGGTCGCGAGTTCGGCCGACACCGCTTATCGCACGATCAAGCCGGTGTTCCGCACCAGCTTCGACAAGGCGTCGGGCATGTCGACGGTCGACGTCGAAAGCGTCGTCACCGCCGGCGAGAACCCGACGAAGCGCTACGATCCCGCCAATCCGATGGCCGACAAGGACGGCAATGTCTGGGAATCGGCGGTCGATGAAACCCGCGAGCTGGTCGACATGATGGAGACCAGCCGCAGCTACCAGAACAATGTCGAAGTCATGCAGACCGCCAAGTCGCTGATCCTCGATACCCTCAAGCTCGGGAAATAAGAGATGACCTCGACCTTCGATACCACGCTGGCCAATATCGGCATCGGACGGACCGGCGCATCGACGCCGACGGTCGCGCCAGCCGGATCCGGACAGACGCTCGGCCAGGCCGATTTCCTGAAGCTGATGACCGCGCAGATGCAGAACCAGGACCCGTTCAACCCGGTCGACAATACCCAGATGGTCGCGCAGATGGCACAATTCTCGTCGCTCTCGGGCATTTCCGAGATGAACTCGACGCTGAAGTCGATCGCCGACAAGCTGACCGGCACCTCGGCCAACGACGCGCTCGCTTATGTCGGCAAGACCGTGCTGACCGAAGGCGACACGGCGTTCGGGCGCACCACTGGCGGCATTGCCGGCGCGATCGATGTCGATAGCGCGGCGAGCGACCTCAAGGTCACGATCCAGGACCAGAACGGCAACACCCTCAAGACTCTCGACCTCGGCGCGCAGACCAAGGGCACGGTCAATTTCGACTGGGACGGCAAGACCGAGGCCGGCGTCGACGCCGGCGCGGGCCCGTTCAAGGTCGTCAGCAACGCCAATGCCAATGGCGCCACCGTCGCCACCCATACGTTGGTCTGGGCGCCGGTTACCTCTGTTTCGATGCCCAGCTCGGGCAGCCCCGTCCTCAACGTCGCCGGGATCGGCAACGTCGACCTCTCCGCCGTTCGCCAGATCGGCTGACCCACCCCATCTCCCAAGGAGCCTGAACCATGTCCTTTTATACCTCGCTTTCCGGCCTCACCGCCGCCCAGACCCAGATGTCGACGATCTCGCACAACCTCGCCAACGTCGACACCAACGGTTTCAAGAAGAGCGTGACCGAATTCGCCGACGTGATCGCCTCCAGCGTCAACCTGTCGCCGACGATGATGGTCGGCGCCGGCACGATGGTGAAAGGCAACGTCCAGCAGTTCAGCCAGGGCAATTTCATCCAGTCGGCCTCGGCGCTCGACCTCGCCATTTCGGGTGACGGCTTCTTCGCGATCAAGCCGCAGCTCAACGGCTCGAACGTCAATTACACCCGCAACGGTGGGTTCAAGGTCGATCCCGACCATTATGTCACCGACGCTCAAGGGAATTATCTCCAGGTCTATCCGGTCGATGGATCGGGCGCGGTCGTCGCGAGCGGGCTCGACCAGGCGATCAGCCTGCAGTTGCCGGCCACTAGCGGCACGCCCAGCCCGACCCAGAATGTCGGCATGACGGTCAATATGCCGTCGAGCGCCGCGGTACCGACCACCGCGACCTTCGATCGCTTCGATCCGTCGAGCTATAATCAGTCGGCGCAGACCACCGTCTATGACTCGTCGGGCAATCCGCAGACCATGACCACCTATTTCAAGCGCGAGACGACCGGTACGCCATCGACCTGGTCGGCCTATAGCTTCATTGGCGACAAGCCGCTGACCGCGGGCGGGTCGGACCACATCACCATGTCGTTCGACGCGACCGGTGCGATGACCGCGCCGACCGGTGCGACGACGTTCGATCCGGTCACCCCGACGGGCGCAACCGCGGCGCAGACGATCAACTTCACCCTGGGCACCGCGAGCGCGCAGACCCCCACGGCGTTCAACATCACGTCGCGCAGCGCTGACGGCGCTGCGATCGGCCAGCTCCAGGGCGTCACGGTCGATGGCGACGGCACGGTCAAGGCCAGCTTCTCCAACGGCGACGTCAAGTCGCTGGGCAAGGTCGTGCTGGCGAACTTCACCAACCCGGCCGGCCTTCGCCAGCTGGGCGATTCGACCTGGGCGGCGACCGGTGTGTCGGGTGCGCCGGCTGTGGGTTCGCCCGGCAGCGACGGCTTCGGCAATCTGATGTCGTCGACGATCGAGCGGTCGAACGTCGACATCACCGAGGAACTGGTCAGCCTGATCGCGGCGCAGCGCAATTTCCAGGCGAATGCCAAGGCGCTCGATACGGCCAGCCAGATTTCCCAGACGATCTTCAACATCCGTAGCTGATGATCGAGGAGCATTGGGGGCTAAAACATGGATAAGCTGATCTATACCGCGGCGTCGGGGCTGAAGAGCCACATGGCGGCGCAGGCGGCGATCGCCAACAACATGGCGAATGCGTCGACGATCGGCTTCCGGGCCGAGAAGGTCAATTTCAACAGTCTGTTGCTCAAGGGCGCGGGCTTTGACAGCCGCCAGCCGGCGTCGGAGAACGTGACCGATTTCGACCGCAGCGCCGGCGCCGTCACCACCACCGGTCGCAACCTCGATATTGCCATTCCGGGTGACCAATGGATGGCGGTTCAGGCGAATGATGGTAGTGAGGGCTATACGCGCCGCGGAGATCTAAACATCTCTGCGACGGGCGTTTTGGAAACCGGCGACGGTTTCCCGGTGATGGGGTCGGGGGGCCCCATCACCGTGCCGCCCGCGACCTCTGTGTCGATCGCGCAGGACGGGACGATCTCGATCATCCCGGTCGGCGGCGACGCCAAGAACCCGCAAGTCATCGACCGCATCAAATTCGCCAGCGCGCAAGGGTCGCAGACCAGCAAGGGTCTCGACAATCTGATCCACGTGCAGGGCGGCGGCATTCTGCCGACCGACGAGAACGCCAAGTGCATCTCGGGCGCGCTCGAACAATCGAACGTCAACATGACGCAGTCGCTGGTCGACATGATCGAGAACCAGCGCAGCTACGAAGTACAGGCCAATTTGATGAAATCGGCCAAGGACATGGACGAAAGCGCCGCATCCGTGATGCGGATGCCGAGCTGAGGAGTAGAATGAGATGAGCAGCGCAGCGATGCACATCGCCCGCACCGGCCTGGACGCCCAGGACATGCGGATGCGGGTGATCTCGAACAACCTGGCCAACGTCAACACGACGGGGTTCAAGAAGGATCGCGCGTCGTTCGCGACCTTGTCCTATCAGACGGTGACTGCCGCCGGCGCGCAATCGTCGAGCGACAGCAAATACGCCACCGGGCTCAACCTCGGCACCGGCGTGCGCATCCAGGGCACGTCGCGGATGGAAACCCAGGGAACGATGCAACAGACCGGCAACGCGCTCGATCTGGCGCTCGACGGCGACGGCTATTTCCAGGTGCAGCTGCCGGGCGGACAGCTCGGCTATACCCGCGCGGGCAATTTCTCGCGCTCGCCCGAAGGTCTGCTGGTCACCAACGAAGGCTATCAGGTGATGCCCGGCATCACCGTACCCGAGGGTGCGACCCAGATCACCGTCGGCACCGACGGCACCGTGTCGGCAACGGTCGCCGGCCAGACCGAGCCGGCGCAGCTCGGCCAGCTTCAGGTGGCCAACTTTCCCAATGCCGCCGGGCTGCAGTCGAAGGGCGACAATTACATGCTCGAAACCGCGTCGTCGGGCGCCGCCAATCTCGGCGTGCCGGGCGAGGATGGTCGCGGCACCGTCCGCCAGGGCATGCTCGAGGCGTCGAACGTCAACGTCGTCGAGGAACTGGTCGACATGATCGAATGCCAGCGCGCGTACGAGGTCAATTCCAAGATGATCTCGGCCACCGACGACATGCTCAAATACGTCAATCAGAACATCTGATGCGGATTATCAGCACCATTGCCCTCGGCACCGTCGCGATCGGGCTCGTCCTGTCGGCAGGCGTGCCTGCCGAGGCTCGCCTGCTCGGCAGGAAGAAGCCGGCCGAGGATTATTCCGCCGCGCCGCCGGTGGCACCGCCGCCCGCGCCTGCCAACGGATCGATCTTCCAGCCGCAGAACGGCTATGCCGCACTCTATGAGGGATCGGTGGCGAGGAAGGTCGGCGATCCGCTGACCATCGTACTGGTCGAGAACACCCAGGCGTCGAAGTCGTCGTCGTCCAAGCTCGATTCGGGCGGCGGGTTCAGCCTGACCCCGCCGAGCACCGGCGCGTTGTCGCTGTTCAAGCCGAGCGATGCCTCGGTCAGCGGCGCGCGCAATTTCAACGGCAAGGGCACCGCCGACCAGTCGAACTCGCTGTCGGGCGAAGTCTCGGTCACCGTCGTCGCGGTCTATCCCAACAATACCATGCTGGTGCAGGGGCAGAAGCGCGTCACGCTCAATCGCGGCGACGAGTTCGTCCAGATCAAGGGCATCGTCCGCATCGCCGACATCAGCGCCGACAACCGTGTGCTATCGACCCGCGTCGCCGATGCGCGCATCGCCTATACCGGCAAGGGCGACGTCGCGCGCGCCGGCCGCCAGGGCTGGCTCGGCCGCTTCTTCTCGGTGATCAGCCCGTTCTGATGGTTAGCGTCGTTTTAACCTTCTCCATGCCACACGCCGACCTGATCGAATGATTGGATAGATTCCCATGCTGCGTGCCCTGCTCGTCCTTCTGGCCCTGATGACCGGTTTCGCCGCGACCCCGGCCGCCGCCGATCGCGTCAAGGACCTGGGCGGATTCCAGGGCATCCGCAGCAACCAGCTGACGGGTTACGGCATCGTCGTCGGCCTGGCGGGCACGGGTGACGACAATCTCGAATATACCATGCAGTCGATGAAGGCGGTCGCCTCGCGCTTCGGCCTGCAGCTGCCCGCCGGCGTCAATCCGGGCCTGAAGAACGCCGCGGTGGTCATGATCACCGCCGACCTGCCGGCCTTCGCCAAGCCCGGCCAGCGGATCGACATCACGGTCGCATCGATGGGCAAGGCCAAGTCGCTGCGCGGCGGCGCGTTGATCATGACTCCGCTGATGGGAGCCGACGGCCAGATCTATGCGATGGCGCAAGGCAATCTCGCGGTCGGCGGCCTGGGCATCGAGGGCAAGGACGGATCGTCGGTCGTGGTCAACGTTCCCTCGACCGGCCGCATCCCCGAAGGCGCCACGGTCGAACGTACGGTCGATACCGGGTTCGAAAGCGCGCCGACCCTGGTCTTCAACCTCGCCCGGTCCGATTTCACCACCGCGCAGAACGTCGCCACTGCGATCAACAGCCGGTTCGGCGGCGGCGTTGCCGAAGCCGTCGACGGCGTATCGATCAAGGTCAACGCCCCCGCTGGTGCCGATGTCCGCGCGACGATGATGAGCGAGATCGAAAATCTGTCGGTCACTTCGGCCGACCCGCCCGCGCGCGTGATCGTCAATGCACGGACGGGCACCGTCGTGATCAATTCGACCGTCCGCGTCGGCGCCGCCGCGATCACCCACGGCAAGCTGACCGTCCGCATCGACGAGAAGCAGACCGTCGTGCAGCCGGCGCCGTTCAGCCAAGGCCAAACCGCCAACGAGCAGAAGTCCGGCGTCAACGTCGAAGAGGAAAAGCGCCCGATGTTCCTGATGAACCCGGGCCCCAAGCTCGCCGACATCGTCAAGGCGGTGAACGCGATCGGCGCCACGCCGTCGGACCTGGTCGCGATCCTCGAGGCGCTCAAGGAAGCCGGTGCGCTCAAAGCGGACCTGATCATCCTGTGACCGATATCCCCACACCCGTCCAGCCGACCAACGGCATCTCGACCGACACCAGCCGGCTGACCTCGCGCGCCAATTTGAAAAAGGCGGGCCAGCAGTTCGAATCGGTGTTCATCGGAATGATGCTGAAGTCGATGCGCCAGGCCAATCTGGGCGACGGATTGTTCGACTCGAAAAATTCGGAAACCTTTCGCGACATGCAGGACAAGCAAGTCGCGGAGAGCATGGCCGCGCACCAGCCGATCGGCATCGGCAAGGCGATGACCGATTTCCTCGCTAAGTCGCAAAAGGCGCTGCAGGACGCCGCGGCGGCCTCAGCCACATCGGCCGCGTCCCCCGCGCCCACCACGCCTGACGCAGGAACCCCGTCATGAGCGACATGCTGTCGATCGGGGCGAGCGGGCTCAAGGCTTATCAGGTCGCGCTCAATACCGTGTCGGAGAACATCTCCAACGCGGGCACGGTCGGCTATTCGAGGCGCACCGCTTCGACCTCCGAGGTCGCTGCGGTCGGCAAGAACACCTCGCTCAACGGCATGGGCTCGCTGGTCACCGGGATCGTCCGCGCCGGCGATTTCTACGCCGCGGCCCAGGTTCGCACCGCGGGGTCCGACCTGGCGCGGACCGAAACCAGCGTCACCTGGCTCGATCGCATCGAATCGAGCCTCGACGGCAACCAGCTGAGCACCCGGTTGTCCGACTTCTTCACCGCCTCGACCACGCTCGCGGCCGATCCGACATCGCTCGGCGCGCGCGCCTCGATGCTCGAAGCTGCGTCCGGCGTCGCCAGCGCTTTTTCGAGCACCGGCCGAGCGCTCGATCAGGTCACCCAGGATCTCGACGGCACCGCGCGTTCCTCGGTCGAATCGCTCAATGCCTCGGCCGCAACGCTCGCCCGGATCAATGACGGCCTCAGCCGCGCAGGCGCCGGCACTGCGGGCGCCGCGGCGTTGCTCGACCAGCGCGACCAGGTGCTCGAACAGATGAGCGCGTTGACCGATATCTCGGTCGACTTCGACGCGATCGGCCGCGCTACCGTCCATGGCGGCGGTGCTGCCGGCCCCGTTCTAGTCTCCGGGGCGCAGGCCGCCACGGTCATCTATGCCTCCAATTCGGCGGGCGCGGTGTCGTTCAACGTGATCAACGGTGCCACGCAACAGAGTCTCGCTTCGAGCGGCGGCGCACTGGCCGGCGTGGTCGATTCGATGCAACGGGTGGTCGACGCCAAGAGCCAGCTCCAGGCGGTCGCGCAGGATTTCGCCAATGGCGTCAATGCGGTTCAGGCCGGCGGACGCGATCTCGACGGCAGTCCCGGCCAGCCGTTGTTCGCGCTCGGCACCGGCGGCACAGCCGAGATGA